>OKUC01000015.1_pt1 | contig 159941 bp, 188 predicted proteins | sample 1606761 | NCBI WGS metagenome assembly OKUC01 (sample SAMEA3882542, study PRJEB24775) | human gut metagenome | biome: human-associated habitat; feature: intestine environment; material: feces | place: Netherlands | collected 2009/2010 | reverse complement strand
TTTTCTTTACTGAAAATATGATTAAATTCTCTTTTTTCAACATCTAATTCTGTTTCGTTAGAACATCTCTTTATTACTCCTATTCCATATGGTTTTCTTTCATCTTGTTTTTCGCTATTATATATTTTGTAATATTCTAACTGAATTGGGTTATATCCTATTTCTCCTATTGCGTGCTTAATTTCAGTATTTCCATATACTTTCACGTCTCTTCCCAATGTTTTTCCCCTCCTTTTCATTGGTGTAATTTCTATTATATACCTTTATTTCAAAATAGCAAGAAAAATCGTATGCCAAAATTCGACATATTTTGTCGAATTTATATGTTACCTTTTCAAAATTTAATTTTATTATCACTAAATATCAACTTCTACTAAATATTTTTAATATTTTTAAATTTTTTTTGCAATATATCTTGACAATTGTAATCATCTCGTAGTAAAATTATTATTGTCAGTTCAAACAAATGCAGATGTGGCGGAACTGGCAGACGCACAGGACTTAAAATCCTGCGGGACTAATCTCCCGTACCGGTTCGATTCCGGTTGCCGGCATATAACTTAAACGGTGGAAACCTTGTAGAATCAAGGGTTCCACCGTTTTTTGTTGCTCGAAAATCGTCTAGGTGTGCAAAAGGTGTGCAGAAATTACTTATTCTTTGCAAGAAAACAGGAGAAACGATCGGATAATAAAGTGAAGATATCTTCAGACTGATACGGGGGGTGAAATAAATTATTACGCAAAAGAATTTTGTAGAGAAATTAAAAAGACAAAATGAAAAGGCTCTGGAGTATGTCATCCGTGAATATGGCGGCTATGTGAAAGCTGCGGTGAATCATAACCTTGCGGGACTTCCAGAGGAAATGGAAGAGTGCATGGACGATGTCTTTCTGGATGTGTGGGAGCATATTGAGCGGTTTGATGCGGCAAAGGGAAGTTTCAGAAACTGGATTATTTCCATTGCGCGGTTCCGTTCGATTGATTATCTGCGCAGATACAGCCGGACATGTATGGAAGAGGATGTATCGAATTACGAGAGCAAGTTAGCGAGAAACGACCGAATTGATACGCTGGAACAGGAAATATCCACGGAGACAGAAAAGCTTCTGGAAGGACTGAAGGAAGAAGAGCGTCAGATATTGTTACGCTATTATGCAGAGGAAGATGATGTGGATGTATTGGCGAAGGAATATGGTGTGTCCAGCTCTACGATTTACAGCAAAGTTTCCAGAGCAAAGAAGAAAGTGCGAAAAAATCATGGAAGATTGGAGGAACATGTATGATGGAGATATACGAGGTTTTAAATCAGGTTCATTCAGAGGAAGAATATATGGAATTTCCAGAGATGGAAACAGCTGCATGTATCCGGAGGGTACGGACGAAGCTTCATGACAATCGAAAAAAACATGTATGGCGGACAATTGCGGCGGCTCTGATTGGAGGAGTGGTATTATCCGGGGGAATTGCTTACGCAAACTCAGAAGGCTTGCTAGATAAATTCTTCCATAATGAGCAGACGGAAGAAGTGCCAGAACAGTACGTGGAACGGGAATATATTGAAGAGGATTATCCGAATGGATTGAAGGTTATTACAAATGCAGAGACGAAATTGACATTTGAGATTGAGAAGGCGATCACAACCGGCGATATGGTGGATGTGATCTGGACTGTGACCTACCCGGATTATGACGCAGAAATGTATGATGTGGATTTCCGGATGCGAGGGGGCGACCTCTATTACGGAGATCAGAAACTGGAAGAGACATCGTCTCTGATTCTCGGAGAAGAAAGTGATCTGAAAGAAAATCAGCGGATGTACGACAGCATTTACCTGATTCCGGATGGCATGGAGCTCGAGGAGGGGGATGTGCTTACAATGAAATTTGATGGTTTAAATGGTGAGACGACGCACATTGATAAAAACGATCCAAAATACGCAGACCGGGATGAGGCGGATCTGGAGGCACTGTATTCCGATACTGTTTTGATTGAGGAAGCAGACTGGACACTGGAATTCGCATTGCAGGAAAGCAAATTTGAACCGGGCGCGCTGGATTGCAGCAATTCTGCGAAGATTGTGGAAGCAACGTTAAGTGAACGGATGCTGAAATTTACAAGTGTTGGAGATTTCTCTCTGCATGAGTACATCAAAATCAAGATGAAAGATGGAACGTATATTGGAGGATTTGATTTTGAGGCAGGAGGATCGCAGGATTACGATCAGGAACGGCAACAGATCGACTTTGTAATAGAGTTTACTATGCCGATTGATATCTCACAGGTGGAGCTGGTTGTGATTGGAAACGAGCGACTTCCAATGAAAGAATAAATGAATATAAAAAGACAGAAAGACCGCGGATCGAATGAGCGGTCTTTCGTGTTCTTATGATTGAATCCTGACGCAAAAAGTGGTAAAATATAAATAGTATTTTTGTTACAGGAGGTTTCGGTATATGGAACACAAAAAGGTTAATTTTTTACATTCTGTGCGTCTGAAGATGTTATTGGCGATGGCATTTTTTGCTTTCGTAACGGGAGGATTTGCTTGCGCACTGTTTATTTCTTCTACGAAAGAGGAAATCGGTTCAGTCACACGTGGATATATGCGTGATCTTTCCAGAGCTTATGGCGTTATGCTGGACAATGAGCTGGACACGGATGGTGATGACGCGCTTTCCGGCGAGCATCTGGCTTCGATACTTGCAGGCGTTCAGGTGGAAGGAGTCGAAAGCAGCTACATATATGTAGTCAGCGGCGATGGTACGATGTTGTATCATCCAACTGCAGATAAGATCGGCAAGCCTGTGGAGAACAAGGCGGTCAGTGATGCGGTTGCCAAGATTGCCAAAGGTGAGAAGGTTGAAAATGAAGTTGTTAAATATGAATTTAAGGGTGCAGACAAGTATGCCGGTATCTATGTGAATGATACACAGGATTTTATCATGGTAGTAACTGCCGATTATGACGATGTATTCAGCAGTATCCGGAAGGTAGAAGGAAAAATCGGAATTATCGTATTACTTGAGCTGTTGATTGTTGCAACGATCGGATCTGTATTTGCGCATATTATTGTCAAGCCTATGAATGAGGTTTCTGAACTGACGGTGAAGGTCGGAGATATGGATCTGACGAAGAATGAGATTCAGACCAGACTGGCAAACCGTAGGGATGAGATCGGACGCATGGGACGAAGCCTTGACTATCTGACACAGTCTTTGAAGGGTGTGGTAGAGAATATCAAGGAGAAGAGCGCGCAGGTCATGGACGCTGCTAATGTACTGGACTCAGATGCCACGGAGACATCGACGACGATGGAACAGGTGGAACAGGCGGTCAATGATATTGCGGAAGGTGCAACGACACAGGCAGGTGAGACACAGCGCGCAGAAGAGCATGTTGTGGAGATGGGCAACATGGTGCAGGAGACGAGCGACGAGGTGGAGAAGCTGCTTGCATTTGCACAGGAGATGCAGGAATGTACTTCGCAGGCTTCCGACATTTTGCAGGCATTAGAGAAGGTCAATGCACGTGCTGAGGAGCATATTGACATAATTGCGGAACAGACGAATACAACGAATGAAGCAGCCATGAAGATTAGTGAGGCAACACATCTGATCACATCCATTGCGGAGGAGACGAATCTGCTTGCATTAAATGCCAGTATTGAGGCGGCGAGAGCCGGTGAGCAGGGCAAGGGCTTTGGTGTTGTTGCAAGTGAAATCCAGAAGCTTGCGGAGCAGACAAATGAGTCAGCGACGCATATCGAAGAAATCGTACAGGAACTGCTGCGTGATGCAGAAAAGGCAGTGGAGACGATGTATGGCGTGAAGGAAATCATGCATACACAGAGTGACCATGTGGAACAGACGGAGAGCGCATTTGAACAGGTACAGTCAGGGGTTGAACAGTCAATCGAAGGAATCAACCGCATTTCGGAGCATACAACCCGACTGAATGATGCAAGAGAAAAGGTTGTAGGAATCGTGCAGAACCTGACATCCATTGCAGAGGCAAATGCAGCCGGAACCGAGCAGACATCTGCATCCGCAACAGAGGTTGGTGCAATCATGGAAGATATTTCCGGCAAATCAACAGCGATGCGTCAGGCAGCGCAGGAACTGGATGACGGTATGAATATATTCAAATTATAAATCGACAAGGAGGAACGCAATGTATTTTGAAAAATCAAAAGGCTTCCCTGCTGATTTCTTATGGGGCAGTGCATCTGCTGCATATCAGGTAGAGGGTGCCTGGAATGAAGATGGAAAGGGAATGTCAAACTGGGACAAGTTTGTACGTATTCCGGGCAAGACATTTCAGGGAACAACAGGAGATAAGGCAGTTGACCATTACCACAGATATAAGGAAGATATAAAGCTGATGGCCCAGATGGGACTCAAGACCTATCGTTTTTCAATTTCCTGGCCAAGAGTCATTCCGGATGGAAATGGCGCGATCAACGAGAAAGGGTTGAAGTTCTATGATGACCTGATCAATGAGCTGATCGCGAATAACATTGTGCCGATGGTGACGGTGTACCACTGGGATATGCCGCAAGCACTTGAAGAGCAGTATCATGGCTGGGAGAATCGGCAGATCGTGGATGATTTCGTTCGTTATGCAACGACATTATTTGAACATTTTGGAGATCGTGTCAAGCATTGGATCATCATGAATGAGCAGAATGTATTTACCGGACTTGGCTGGCAGGCAGGCATGCATCCGCCAGGAAAGGTTGACGATGATAAGACGTTCTATCAGGTTAATCATCATGCATTTCTGGCACATGCGAAGAGCGTGCTTGCGTTAAAGAAGCTGTATCCGGATGCGCTGGTAGGCTCATCCTTCGCATATTCACCATCCTACGCATATGATCGTCATCCGGAAAATGCGATGGCGAAAGCCGATTATGATGATCTGAAGAATTATTACTGGATGGACATGTATGCATATGGCAGATATCCGCGTGCAGCAATCGCATATCTGGAGAGTCAGGGAATCGCACCACAGATGGAGCCGGGCGATGCGGAAATCCTAAAAGAAGCAGCCGCAAAGGTTGACTTCATGGGTGTAAACTATTACCAGACAACTGTCGTAGAGTATAACCCGATCGATGGTGTAGGAACTTCGCATGAGATGAACACAACCGGTAAGAAGGGTACCGCGAAGGTACAGGGTGTACCGGGACTTTACAAGAACCCTTCTAATGAATTTCTGCCAACGACGGACTGGGATTGGACGATCGATCCGATGGGCATCCGTATGTGCTGCCGTGAGATTACTTCCCGTTATGATCTCCCAATCGTGATTTCAGAAAACGGACTGGGTGCGTTCGATAAGTTCGAGGATGGAAAGATTCATGATCCATATCGTATCGATTACCTGAAGCGTCATATCGAAGAGCTTAAAAAAGCTTGCGATGATGGCTGCCGCGTACTTGCTTACTGTACATGGTCTTATACCGACCTGCTGAGCTGGCTGAATGGTTACCAGAAGCGGTACGGATTTGTCTATGTTGACCGCGAGGAGGACGAAAACAGCGGAACACTCAACCGCTACAAGAAGGACTCCTTCGACTGGTATAAGCATGTGATCGAGACAAACGGCGAGGAACTGTAAGAACCACAATTCTAACTTAAAACAAAAACATCAATTCAAAGACTGCAGCGTATCTGCGCTGCAGTCTTTTTTCAGTTTATCTTATTTATAAATGCGCACGCGCTACACAAGGTTTGCGTGCCAATGTTCCCGTATTTGCATATAGTATATTAGAAACTTCGACCAGATATTTCGCAATGTGAGTTGGGTATATGTATTATTCATAAGCAGACCATTGGAGCATGTCTGCGATGAAAATACATATATCCAACGGAAGTTGCGATAAAATTCGAAGTTTCAAAAAAATATTTGGAGGGAACAATATGGCACGCGTATTTATTGGCGTAGGACATGGCGGTACCGACCCCGGCGCTGTTGGCTATCTCGTTGAAAAGGACGTGAATTTGAAGATGGCGAGAGCCTGCTACGATTACCTGCAGGCAAGGGGCATTGACACGCGCATTTCACGAACGGGGGATGTGACCGATAAGCTGGTATCAAAGATCGACCGCTGTAATGCATTTGCACCGGATCTCGCGCTGGATATCCACAATAACGCTGGTGGTGGGGATGGCTTCGAGATCTTCCACAGTGTAGTCGGTGGCAAAGGAAAGGAGCTTGCACAGAACATTGAGAAAGAAGTTGTGAAGATCGGGCAGAACAGTCGGGGCTTGAAGACGAAGAAGAATTCTTATGGACACGACTATTTCGGATTTATCCGGAGTACGATATGTCCGGCGGTCATCTGCGAGGGTGTATTTGTAGATAACAAAGCGGATGCGGCGCAGGCAGATACCGATGCAGAATGCCTCGCATTTGGTGAGGCGTATGCCCGTGGAATCCTTGCAACACTCGGAATTGCGGATACGGCTGGGAAAACAGACACAACAAGCAAACCAAATGGTGCATCTGGAACGAAGACACCTGCACCGGCTACTGGAAACACAAGCGGTTATAAGGTAAAGGTAACGGCGAACGGCTTGAATATCCGCAAGGATGCGGGAGTCGCACATACAGTAACCGGGGTAATCCGTGACAAGGGCGTGTACACGATCGTGGCTGAAAAGACAGTATCCGGGCAGAAATGGGGAAAACTGAAAAGTGGTGCTGGATGGATTTGTCTCGCCTACACGAAAAAAGTGTAACACTTGACAATTAAAATCAAAAATAATATTTCACAAAGGATTCTCAAGTTGCGAAATAAGTGGTATAATGTACAGCATATGGCGGTCAGAGGAAATTCTGCGTGCCTGAATTAGGAGGATTACAAAAATGGAAAAAAGAGAGTTGGTATATTATCGACTGGATAAGATTGACGGTAAGATCTTAGATATCCTGCAGGGAAATGCAAGAGCATCTTTGAAGGAAATTGCAGAGCAGGTATTTCTGTCTCCGACAGCCGTTGGCGCACGTATTGACCGTATGTTGCAGGAGGGCGTGCTGGAAGGATTTACAACGAGACTGAACCCAGAAGCCATGGGACATTATATCAAAGCATTTATCAATCTGGAGGTACAGCCGGAGCAGCGTGAAGAGTTCAACGAGTACATTGACGGCGTATTGAATGTCGTAGAATGTAACTGCGTGACAGGCGATTTCTCTATGCTGATCGAGGTCCGTTTCCCAACAACAACCGAGCTGGATCATTTCGTAGGCGAGTTGCAGAAGTTTGGTAAGACAAAGACACAGATTGTATTCTCAACATGCGTGAAGCACAGATGCCGGTACTGGAAGGTGGATGGCAGAGATTTCGAGTCTCATGCCAAGGCATCAGAAAATCCGGAATCTGAGAAAACCGATAAATAGGCAAATAGACAAAGGATTTTTAAGTGAAAAAAAATTTCACGAAAGAATCTAAAGTTTTTTCTTTACAATCCTTTGCTTTAGTATTATAATGTGCCTATCGGTTGAAAAAAGCCGAAATATTTAATTCCTAGGGGGAAATTTACTATGTCATATGTTGACGAGGTACTCGAGGTAGTACGAAAGAAAAATGCAGATCAGCCAGAATTTTTACAGGCAGTAACAGAAGTACTTGAGTCTCTTAGACCATGTATCGATGCGAACGAGGAATTATACAAGAAGAATGCAATTCTTGAGAGAATTACAGAGCCAGACAGACAGCTCATGTTCCGTGTTCCATGGGTAGATGACAATGGTCAGGTTCAGGTAAATAGAGGTTTCCGTGTACAGTTCAACAATGCAATCGGACCTTACAAGGGTGGTATTAGACTTCACCCATCCGTAAACCTTGGTATCATCAAGTTCTTAGGTTTTGAGCAGGTATTAAAGAACTCACTTACAACACTTCCAATCGGTGGTGGTAAGGGTGGTTCTGACTTTGATCCAAAGGGCAAGTCAGACCGTGAGATCATGGCATTCTGCCAGAGCTTTATGACAGAGCTTTGCAAATATATCGGTGCTGATGTCGATGTACCTGCCGGTGACATCGGAACAGGCGCAAGAGAGATCGGCTTCATGTTCGGTCAGTACAAGAGAATCCGTGGAATGTTCGAAGGCGTTCTTACAGGTAAGGGACTTACATATGGTGGTTCACTTGCTCGTACAGAAGCTACAGGATATGGTTTATTATACCTTACAAGTGCACTTCTGAAGGATCACGATATCGATATCGCTGGCAAGACTTGTGCAGTATCCGGTGCCGGTAACGTAGCAATCTACGCAATCCAGAAGGCACATCAGCTTGGTGCGAAGTGTGTAACATGTTCTGATTCTACAGGTTGGATCTACGATCCAGAAGGAATCGACGTTGACCTTCTGAAGGAGGTTAAGGAAGTTAAGAGAGCACGTCTTACAGAGTACGCTGCAGCTCGTCCATCTGCTCAGTATCATGAGAAGAAGAACGCAGATGATCATGGTGTATGGTCTGTTAAGTGTGACCTTGCTCTTCCATGTGCAACTCAGAACGAGTTGAACCTTGACGATGCTAAGATGCTTGTAGCAAACGGCGTTATCTCTGTAACAGAGGGTGCTAACATGCCTACAACATTGGAAGCTACAAAGTACCTTCAGGAGAATGGTGTTCTCTTCGTAGGTGGTAAGGCTGCAAATGCAGGTGGTGTTGCTACTTCTGCACTTGAGATGAGCCAGAACTCTGAGAGACTTTCTTGGACATTTGAGGAAGTTGATGGAAAGCTTAAGGGAATCATGGAGACAATCTACGCTAACATTTCTGATGCTGCTAAGAGATACAATGCAACCGTTGGCGGAAACGATGACTATGTAGCTGGTGCTAACATCGCTGGTTTCGAGAAGGTTGTAAACGCTATGCTTGCACAGGGTGTTTGCTAATTACGAGTTCTCAAGATAATAAAGGATAAGGTTAAGTCCTGTAAACCAAGTGTTTATAGGACTTTTCTTTTTGTATGTATAAGACATGTGATTGTTAGAATATTCATGAATATAAGAAAATTTGCACTATTTGAGCTGTAAAATTCTACGTTGAATTTTACAGCTCGGTTTTGTATAATATATAAATAAAGAAACTATATTTAAGAAAGGAAGTTGATTTTATGCCGAATATATTACCTGTGTCAGATTTAAGAAATTATAATGAAGTGTTAAAAAATTGCCAAGTTGGAGAACCTGTGTTTTTGACCAAAAATGGCAGAGGCAGGTTTGTGGTTATGGATATGGAAGATTATGAACGTGAAAAGGCGGAAAAGAAACTGCTTATGAAGTTGCAGGAGGCAGAAGAAAGAGTTAAGGATGAAAGTGCCTGGATGAGCTTGGATGAACTTAAGAAATCTGTAGGGGTATAGCTTATGATGAAATTACGGATTAACCCTATTGTGGCAGAGGACTTAAAGAATATTAAAGAGTATATTGCCGAAGACAATGAAGAAATGGCAGTAAAAACCATTCAGGAGATATATGCCCGATTTGAGAATATACAGCAATTTCCATATATGGGGGCGGATCTTGCCAAGAGAGTCAGCTTCCGGACGGATTATAAGTATGTGATTTGCGGGAATTATGTAGTGTTGTATAAGATTAGAGATGAGTATGTAGAGATTTACCGGGTGATGAATCGGCATCAGGATATTACGAAGATATTTTAAATTAAACTAGAAACAGTCATTCTAAGGGTGCAAGGAATGGTAGAACGTATGGGGATGCTTAGAATTTAGAATAAAGCGGGATTTCAGATAGGAGCAAGATATGAGAAGAAAATATTATTATGTGATAGTGGCAGCCCTGATGCTTTCCCTCGCAGGGTGCGTGTCAGACAAGCAGGATAATCAAAAGGAACAGGGAAATATCACAACAGAAGGCAGTCAGAAAGATCAGGATAATGTTACGACAGAACATGGACAAGCGCAGGCGAAGGATGAGAAGCTAACACTGGAATATGTATGTGAGGAATTCAACATCGACGAATCGGAATTTGATGGCGTTGATTTCGACGCATTTGTCAGCTATTACGGATTGACCTACGAGAATATCGGCGAGGGAGATCCGAGATTTCTGCTTAATGATTATAAGGAGTTACAAGATAGAACAGAAATTCCCGATTATGCTGCACTGAAGATTACGACGAACAAATTCCTGCCAGAATATCAGGATCAGGTAGAGACGGTCATTGTGGAACATGTAGAAGGAGAAACATGCCAGACAACCGTGATTGATTTGAAGCTTGGTAAAGTATTCACTACAAATGGAAACATCGAAAACCTATCTGCCGACGATATTGTGGGAGCTGCGGACGACGCGACGAAGGACGCAATCATCAATAGCATGAATAATCGAAATATCTGTAGTTGGGAAGCAGAGAACGTAGATGAGGACTCAGATATCACGGGAATACAAGCAGGCTGTTCGATTATTATAAAAATGTCAGATGATACGTGCTATGGAATTTCTTACAGGTCAGAAAATAGTACCGGAGACATGGATGGGTTTGTAAGTGATATGGAATCGCTGGTGTTAAATTAGAATGGAATCAGAACAATAGAATGGGATTGAAATAAGTTTAAATGAGCGATTATAAGAGGGGTGCAAATTGAAGAAATTCTATAATACAATGAAAAAGAGAAAGATGGTGTTTCTGATTCTTATGGTTGAACTGCTCTTATGGTAGGTGCATGTGGGAAGAAAATGGCAAGTGCGAAAGTGCAAGAATCAATTCGGAGAGCAGGATTGAAGTTTAATATGCGGATGCACAGTTGGAAAATGCAAAGAAAAGTATGGTTGATGTTTTAAACATGAATCCCTCTGTCAATCTTATGGGAACCGCGGATCTGTCTGAGGCGTATAGCAAGGATTTTACAAGACTGGTTGTGTCGGGGCAGGAGAAGGATTTACAAGAGAGGGTACTGTTGTCACAGGATATAGCCGCTTTGTTAATACTCCAGATCATGAATGGTGTAAGCTGTGATGATGCACAGGCAGCTCTGGAGCTGAACTATACGGACACGGGTAAACAAGAAGTGAAAGAGTTGAATTGCTATAATTACTAATATATGTTTGGAAACGCCCGGTTTGTAACCGGGCGTTTTTGCTATAGAGAAGCAAGTGAATTGGGCGAAAAGCTGGGAAATCAGCCACAAAGCCCCAATTGGCTTCGGGCGTGGCGAGGACAGCGGGGCTTTTCGCGGATCATGCACAGCTTTCTGTGTGGGATGATGGATTCTGTGCAGGGACATTTGCGACAGTCGGTACTTAATGAGCGCGTGCGCGAATTTAGTACCGCTACTCGGAGCAACTAAGCGGAAGCGGTCCCGGAACAGAACCATCACCCCACAGAAAGCGTCCGTGTCGAATATCCCCGCTGTCAGGGGAAAATCTCTTGTATAATATGCAGAAACCGCATATAATAATAACCAAGTATGCAAACAAAGACTTAAGAGACGAAAACAATTACGTTGTAATATGAGAGACGAGGTGAATCGATTATGTCATATGTAGAATACGAAAAAGCACAGAAATTAGGACTGAAAGCATTTAAAAATGCGGTTTCCAAGGGCGAGAATGAATACCTTCCGGTTTTGGATGAAATATTAGAGGGCGTGGATATCGTGGGCGAGATGTCACTGGGTATCGTTCAGATTCCACTTGACCGTATCGTTGGAACGAGCAATGTCGGAAGAACATACGCATTTGCGAACAACTTCATGCCACTGCTTGATTATAAGACAGAATTTGGTGCCAAATGGTCGGCACTGTGTGACAGCCAGATCGAAGAGGGAATTCGTGATCCGATCAAGGTTTACGAATATATGAATAAATTCTATGTCGTAGAGGGAAATAAGCGTGTATCCGTGATGAAATATTTTGATGCGGTTACAATCCCGGCACAGGTGACACGGAAGATTCCGAAGAAAACGGATGATCTGCAGGTGAAGATCTATTATGAATTCATGGATTTTTACAAGCTGACAGAGATCAACTATATCTGGTTTTCACAGGAAGGATGTTTCCGCCGTCTGTTGGAGCTGACGAGTCCAGATCCTGATGCGGAATGGACAGATGAGCAGAAGCTTGATTTTGGCTCTGCGAACCATCGGTTCTGTGTGTCATTCAAGGCACTTGGCGGCGATAAGCTGCCGCTGACCAACAGCGACACATTGCTGATCTTTATTGACATCTACGGATACGAAGCTGTAAAGAATATGACCGAAGCGGAGATGAAGGAGAAGATTAAGCTCCTGTGGGATGAGTTCCTGATTGAGTCCAAAGGCAGGGAAGTGGAACTGCATATGGAGCCGACGAAGCTCGGACGTAAGAAGCTGATGGATTATTTCCGAAGCTCGACACCGAAGAAGGTGATGGTAGCGTTCGTTTTCAACAAGGATCCACAGGAATCCGAATGGCTGTATGGACACGAGCTTGGACGATTATATTTGGATGAGCATTATCCGGATACGATCAAAACACTGAAGGTGCACAATATCGCATCCGAGGAAGAGGCGATATCGGCGATGGAGGACCTGATCGCGATGGGCGTGTCAATCATTTTCACAACGACACCACAGCTCATCAGTGCGAGCGTGAAGGTGGCGGTCAATCATCCGGAAGCCACGATTATGAACTGCTCACTGAACACGTCTCATAAGGTTATCAGCACCTATTACGCGAGACTTTATGAAGTGAAATTCCTCGCGGGCATGATCGCGGGTGCATTGTCAAAGAATGGAAAGATCGGCTATGTGGCGGACTATCCGATCGTCGGTATGACTGCGAACATCAATGCATTTGCGCTTGGTGCGCGCATGGTGAATCCATATGCGAAGGTCTATCTCGAATGGACGACCGTGAAGGGAAATACGCGGGAGAATGTACTTCGTGAATTCGAGGAAAATGGAATCGAATACATTTCCGATCAGGTTATGATCAAGCCGAATTCACATAACCGCCGGTATGGCTTATATCATATCGAAGGGGATGAAACAATCAACCTCGCATTCCCGCTATATCAGTGGGGCGAATTTTATGCGAAACTGATTGAGAGTGTGGTAAATGGTGCAATCAAGCAGGATGATGCTGTGAAGACAAAGGCAATCAATTATTGGTGGGGCCTTTCTGCAGAGGTCGTTGATATCATTTGTTCGAACAAGGTGCCTGAAGGCACGAAACAGTTAGTCGGAATTATCGGCAAACTGATCCGTGAGAACAGCTTCCATCCGTTCTATGGTGTGCTCCGGGCGCAGGATCATACGATCAAGAACGAGGACGAGGAGATCATGACACCGGAGGAGATCATGTTGATGAACTGGCTGGTGGATAACGTAGAGGGCGAGATTCCAGATGTCGAGGATATGAAGGATGAGGCGAAATCCATTGTCGAGCAGAAGGGTGTCAAGGATGAGGCGAAAGCAGATGCCGAACAAAAAGAGGTAAAGGACGAGGACTAAGATAAATGAAGATTTTGTTACTTGCAGACGAAGAGTCCAAGTATTATTGGGATTATTTTGAGAAAAGTAAATTAGAGGGGATCGATCTGATTATTTCCTGTGGCGATCTGGCTCCGCAGTTCCTGTCTTTCATGGCGACATTTGCGAAGGTGCCAATTCTGTATGTGCATGGCAATCATGATGCCTGCTATGACGAGACGCCACCGGATGGCTGCATCTGTATCGATGATGATGTATATGTGCATGAGGGTGTTCGGATCGCGGGACTTGGTGGAAGTATGTGCTATAATTTCGGGATGTATCAGTTCACCGAGGATGAAATGAAGAAACGTGTGCGCAAGTTGCGAAGGAAGATCAAGAAGGCTGGTGGTCTGGATATTCTGATCACGCATTCACCGGCATTTGAACTGAATGACAGCACGGATCTGCCACACACTGGCTTTCAGGCGTTTTATCAGATTTTGGATGAGTATGAGCCACTGTTGTTTGCACATGGACACGTGCATATCAATTATGGAAGAGATTTCAAACGGATTTCAGAATATAAGAATACAAAAGTTGTCAATGCGTTTGAAAAATACATCATAGAAATCTGAAAAAACTTGTAGGAAAGTAGTATTTTTGGTATAATTCTAACATATGTGTAAAAAATGACACAGATTAACAGAGATTAGGGAGAGGGATACGATGCAGAATAGATATGATAAGTGCCCGAATTGTATGCAAGCCCTTGGACAGGGAGAAGATGTCTGTCCATATTGCGGGTTCGATGTGAGTGGCTATGAAGAAAAGCCAAACTGCTTGCGTCCGTTTACAGTTTTACAGGGGAAATATATGATCGGCCGTGTGATTGGCATGGGCGGTTTTGGGATTACATACATTGGCTGGGATTTGAATCTGCAGACGTATATCGCGATCAAGGAGTATTATCCGGAAAGCTTTGCACAGAGAGATGCGATGACGACAACGATCGTATCAACACTGGATAGTAAGAAAGAAATATATGACAAGGGTTTAAAACGATATGTAGAAGAGGCACGGAATCTCTCGAAGTTCTATCAGTTACAGGGTATCGTATCCGTGAAGGATTTCTTCTATGAAAATGGCACCGGATATATCGTTATGGAATATATCAATGGTGTGGATCTGAAGCATTATCTTAAGGGCATGGGCGGAAAGCTGGATGAAGCGACCGTACTTGCTTTGATGAAACCGGTATTTGAATCTCTGTATGAAGTACATAAAAATGGATTGGTACACCGGGATATCAGCCCGGATAATATCATGGTTGATAACGAAGGCAAGATCAAGCTGATTGATTTTGGTTCGGTACGCGGACAGTCCGCAGAGACTGACAAGACCTATACTGTGATTTTAAAGCATGGTTACGCACCACCAGAGCAGTATTATGCGAAGGGAAAACAGGGACCTTGGACGGATATCTACAGTCTCTGTGCGACGATGTATAAGATGCTCACCGGTGAGGTTCCACCAAACGGCGTGGAACGTATGGAGGAGGACACTTATGTAGATCCTTCGAAGAAAGGCATCTCCGTATCCGAGCGGACAGAGACAGTGCTTCGAAAAGGACTTGCGGTAAAGGCACCGGAACGTTATCAGGATATTGGACAGTTGCTCACAGATCTGTATGGAAGTGGACCGGTTACAGCGGGCAATGCAATGCCGCAGGCAAATCCATATACCGCATCTGGAAACGGAAATAGTTCGATGTCTGCATCGATGCAGTCGATGCATCTGGCACCGGGACAGAACGATACCGCATCTGGAAAAAATAAAAAGAAGATTGGGTTGATCGCAGGGATTGCGGCAGCAGTTGTGGCACTGATTGTAGGGTTGGTTCTGATCCTAGGCGGAGGAAAGAAAAAAGATAACGATGCAACGACGACAGAACAGCCGGCTGAGACAACAGAAGCAGCCAGTGCGACAGATGCGACGACAGAGAACACAACGGAAGCGACGACGGAGACAGATGTAAGTGGTGTAGGCGACTATGTATGGCCGACGGAACTGTCTGATTCATGGAGAGATTATACTGCGAACATCGATGGTACGATCTACCAGTTTCCACTTCCATATTCAGAGTGGAAATCAAAGGGCTGGCAGACAGACAGCGCGACTGTGAAGGTGGCATCGGGTGACTGGGATTATATCACAAGTTATACGGATCGTGCACAGCTGACGGTGATCGTAGCCAATCCGGGTGTCAATGAGGCGGAGATCAATGACTGTTATGTTGTTGGATTCTCATTTAGCTCCAAATCCGGAAAATATAAAGATGACTTTACAATCGAGTTAGCAAATGGAATCAAGCTGTTTGAATCGACAGAGAGTGATATCAAGACTGCATATGGTGCACCGGAATACCGGAGTGAAAATGAGTATTCTGATGGAAGCGGAACTTATGTATCCATTGATTATGCAGGAGATGACGAGAAAGATGGTATGGATTTTGATGTGACACCGGAGAAAAATCTGATCTCCATCCGGTTGATCAATTCCAAAATGCCAGAGGGCGCAACTTCGGTTGCAGATCTGAGTATGGATGCACCGGCAATCAACGATCAGTATGTGGCACCGGGTGGTGCAAGTGCTGACCGATTTGATGGTATTATTACAATTGGAGACAAAAATTATGTACTTCCGGTTCCATTTACGGAACTGGAGAAAGACGGATGGACACTGGATACTTCCGTTTCCGACTATATCGGTGGTAAGAACTACGAGAGCACTTACATGGAGAAAAACGGCGAGAAGCTCAGCATCAAGCTGGAGAACTTCACCGGCAATGCCATTCTGCCAAAGTATGGATATATCTCTGAAATCGGAGTAGAAGCGGATTATTATACAAGTAACATCACGTTCCCAGGCGGTATTTCGATGGGCGATGATGGAAGTAAGATTGAGTCGGTGTATGGCGATCTGGGCGATGATTTCTCTAAGGACGAATATACATATTTCATTTCCTACTATGTATATTACTATGAGGGCGATCATTATATCAGCATAAGTGCTTATGCGGATCCGGATACAGGAAAGATAACAGACTACACTTTTACTATGAGCAAAGAGATCGAATAAGATAGGAGTTGAGGTTATGTCAGATTTGAAATTTGACCAGATACTAGATGAATATGTACGTTTTTGTAATGACTCCGGAAAGATTGACTTAAATCTCTACGAAGAGTACAACGTAAAGCGGGGACTTCGAGACTCCAACGGACGAGGCGTACTGACCGGACTTACAGAAGTGTCCGACGTTATGGGATTTAGCGTTGTGGATGGACACCGTGTGCCAATTCCTGGAGAGCTTTATTTCCAAGGATATGAAGTACAGCAGCTCGTACAGGGCTTCCGCAACAGCCAGTATGGTTTTGAAGAGACGACATATCTGCTTTTGTTTGGTGATCTGCCAAGTCAGGAACAGCTTGACTGTTTCAAGGAGGTGCTTGGTGAGCTTCGCCAGCTGCCAGAGAGCTTCAACCGTGACGTTATCATGAAGGCACCGAGCCGTGACATGATGAATGTCCTGCAGAAGTGTGTTCTGACCTTATATACTTACGATCCAGATCCGAACAATCTGGATATCAAAAATGTACTGATGCAGTGTCTGCAGCTGATCGCACAGTTTCCGGTTATGGCGGCGTACGGTTATCAGGCATACAGACACTATTATCTTGATAAGAGCTTAGTTATCCACAGACCGAAGAAAGAACTTTCAACCGCAGAGAACATCCTGCGTCTGCTTCGTACCGATGGTAAATACACCGCACTGGAAGCAAAGGTTCTGGATGTCTGTCTGGTTATCCATGCGGAGCATGGTGGTGGTAACAACTCAACCTTTACGACACATGTATTGACATCGACAGGAACGGATACGTATTCGACCGTCGCTGCTTCCCTTGGCTCTCTGAAGGGACCGAAGCATGGTGGCGCGAACATCAAGGTACAGCAGATGTTCGATGATATGAAGATGCATGTCAAGGATTGGGAGAACGAGGATGAGATTTCCGAGTATCTGCAGGGACTCCTTGACAAGAAGGGCTTCGACCATTCTGGACTGATCTATGGTATGGGACACGCGGTTTATAGTGAGTCCGATCCAAGAGCGGTAATCCTGAAGAAGTATGCGAAGAAGCTTTCCGAGGAGAAAGGCTTGCAGGATGAGTTTGCACTGTATGACAGAGTTGAGCGTATCGCAGCGAAGCTGATCAGCGAGCATCGCCGTACATTCAAGACGGTTTGCGCGAATGTTGATTTCTACAGCGGATTTGTTTATACAATGTTGAAGCTGCCAATCGAGATCTTTACACCGATCTTTGCAATCTCCCGTATCTCTGGCTGGTCTGCACACCGGATCGAGGAGTTGGTAAATAAGGGCAAGATTATCCGTCCAGCGTACAAATTCGTTGGTCATCACAAAGAATATATTCCAATCGAGAAGCGTGATTGGTAAGAAAATTACGACAGTTTGCATGTACAAAATGTGCAAACTGTCTTTTTTTATCTGTATTTCATGACAAAAACGGGACTTTCATTCTTGCGTTGGAAAGTTGGGTGTGTTAGTATTGCTTGTATAAAATTAGAACGCAATGTATAAGAAAATAGACGAAAGGGACTAAAAGTATATGTGGGTAGCCGATCAGTGGAAAGAATATGAGATTATAGATTGTTCAAAGGGAGAAAAACTGGAACGATGGGGCGATTATATTTTGCTTCGTCCGGACCCGCAGGTGTTGTGGGATCTTCCAAGAAAGAACCCGGCATGGAAAAAGCTGAATGGACATTATCACCGCAGTAACAAGGGCGGTGGAGAATGGGAATTCTTCGATCTGCCGAAGCAGTGGAGCATCAATTACAAAGATCTGACCTTTCATTTGAAACCATTTACCTTCAAACATACTGGACTTTTCCCAGAGCAGGCGGTGAACTGGGACTGGTTTAGTGAGAAGATACGAAATGCAAACCGTGAGATCAAGGTGCTGAATCTGTTTGCCTATACCGGCGGTGCGACACTGGCAGCAGCGAAGGCGGGCGCTAAGGTCACACATGTCGATGCATCAAAGGGTATGGTGACATGGGGCAAGGAAAATGCGGTGGCATCCGGACTTGAAGATGCACCAATCCGCTGGCTGGTTGATGATTGTGTGAAGTTCGTGGAGCGGGAGATCCGCCGTGGCAATCATTATGACGGCATCATCATGGACCCGCCATCTTATGGCAGAGGACCAAAGGGTGAGATCTGGAAGCTGGAGGAGAAAATCCATCCATTTATCGCACTGGCAAGTCAGCTTTTGTCGGATAATCCGTTATTCTTTTTAGTGAATTCATATACAACCGGACTGGCTCCGGCGGTGCTTACTTATATGATTTCTACCGAGGTAGGAAAGAAATTCGGCGGACATGTGGAGTCGCAGGAGATTGGACTTCCGGTGAAAGAGACAGGACTGATCCTTCCTTGTGGCGCGTCAGGACGCTGGAGTGCAGAGTAGTTAGAATGTGATGTAAACAACCATTGTAACGATTCGTTGACATGTACTGTCAACATAGAGAGAAAGAAGGAAAAGACAGATTGCAGGAGACAGAGAAGACAATGGAAGAGAAAACAGAACAGGAAACGGTTCAGGAAACGACGTGTAGCGGACATGAACATGAACATGACAAACCGCGATATGGACGACAGAACAAATCTAAATCCATTTATATCACGAAGATCGCGATTGTTGTATTTACCCTGATCCTGCAGATCCTTTTCTGGGTATTTCTATATGGAATTGCCAAGAACTACATGTTTTACTGGAAAACGCTGGCGATTTTGATTTCGGCGACGGTTGTGCTATATATCGTCAATAAGCCAGAAAACCCCGCGTATAAGCTGACGTGGATTCTGCTTATGATGGTAACGCCGATCTTAGGCGGTGTGCTGTATATCGCGATTGCTGGTAACCGAACCCGTATGAAGTTTATCCGGGATGCGCAGAAGAATCATCTCGATACATTTCAGTATATGCCGAGTGATAAGAGCCGGCAGCGGGAGATCCGGAAGCTGAGTCAGAGTGCGAGTGTGCAGTCGACGTATATTTCCAAGACTGCAGGTTATCCGGTGTATAAGAATACCGCTGTGCGTTATTTCCCGCTTGGCGAGGATAATTTTGCGAAGCTTGTGGAAGAATTAAACAATGCAAATCATTTTATATTTATGGAGTATTTTATCATCAAGCAGGGCGAGATGTGGGATACGATCTTGGAAATCATGGAGCGGAAAGCAAAAGAGGGCGTGGATGTGCGTCTGATCTATGATGATTTTGGATGCTCTATGTGGATTCCTTCCCGATTCATCAAGGATATGAAGGAGAAGGGAATCAAGGTTGCAGCGTTTAACCCGATTGGTCCAGTCTTTAACTTGAGACAGAACAACCGTGACCACCGGAAGATTACGGTCATTGATGGTTATGTCGGATTTACCGGCGGTATCAATCTGGCGGATGAATATATCAACAAGAAATCACGGTTTGGACATTGGAAGGATACCGGTATCATGCTGAAGGGCGAGGCTGTCTGGAACCTGACGCTGATGTTCTTGCAGACATGGTTGATGCTGACCGGCGAGAAAGATGATTATTCGTCGTATTCACCAGAGAAATATCAGGATATGGCATTCTTCTCGGATGGATACATTCAGCCGTATGGCGACACGCCGGTGGATAATGAGATTGTCGGAGAGAATATCTATCTGAACATGATCAACAAGGCAAAGCATTATGTCTATATCACAACACCGTATCTGATTATTGATAATGAGATGGTGACAGCGTTGACACTTGCGGCAAAAAGCGGAATTGATGTGCGCATCATTACGCCGGGTATCCCGGATAAGAAGCTGGTGTATCTGGTAACCCAGTCATATTACTACCAGTTGATCGAAGCAGGAGTGCGGATCTTCCAGTATACGCCAGGCTTTATCCATGCGAAGACTGTCGTTGTGGACGATAAGGTGGCAACGGTCGGTACGATCAACTTCGATTACCGGAGTCTGTATCTGCATTTTGAGTGTGGTGTATGGATGTTTAATTGCAGCTCAATTTATGAGATCAAGGAAGATTATATGGACACACTGGCGAAGTGTGATGAAGTGACAAAGGAGAAGATCCGGGAGACGAGCCGCCTGAAATTGTTCGGACAGAGCCTGCTCCGGTTAGTAGCCCCGTTGATGTAGCTGTGAAGAAAGAAGGAACGTTATGCAGCAAAGAGGAAAAAAAGGAAATACCGACGATCTGCTTGCAGCAAGCTTCAAGGAGCTTCTGTGCAAGGCACCGATGGAGAAGATCACCATCAAGGATATCACAGACAAGGCAGGTGTGATCCGACCGACATTTTACAATCATTTTGCAGACAAATATGCACTGCTTGAATACATTGTACGGCATGATCTGCTCGAACCAATCAAGCCGCTCCTGTTAAACGATATGATACAGGAAGGTTTGACATTGCTTTTTTCAAGCATGCAGAATGAGCGCGCTTTTTATGAGCGGGCGGTGTGTATCGATGGACAGAACTCTTTTGAGAGTATTGCGCGTAGCGAAGTGTCGAAGCTTCTGTTAGAGATTATCGATCAGAAGAAACAGGGCAAAAGCCACAAATACACATGGCTTGATCGTCAGATTATTGCAGAATACTACGCGAACTCGATGTGCTATGTAGCGATTGCGTGGATTAAACGTGATTATATGATCTCGCCGAAGGATCTGTCAGAGGTTTACAAGTATCTGACAAAGTCTTCGATGATGGATGTCTTGAATGAGTTAGTATAGTCTATACATAAAATTTATGAATGTATAGCAAAATAAACACATTTAGATTTATGTATAGAAAACACAAACAAACAACTTGGATTGAATATTCAATATATTCAATCCTTTTTTTATTATAGGGGTGCAATGAAGATGAGAGAATAAAAAGAAGAAAGAAAGGTGGATGACTCGTGATTCATTTTGGTAAATGGGTAGTGAAACACAAAGTACTGATTCTGGTGATAGCAGTCCTGCTTTTGATTCCGTCAGCATTTGGATATTTTCACACTCGTGTAAACTATGACATTTTAAATTATCTTCCGGACGACATCGAGACGATGAAAGGTCAGGAGATCATGGTGGACGAATTTGGTACCGGTGCATTTTCCGTGTGCGTGGTAGAAGGTATGTCAGACAAAGACATATCTGCTATGCGTAAGGAAATGTGCAAGGTCGAGGGAGTCAAGGATGTTTTATGGTATGACTCCTTCATGGACTTGTCCGTTCCGATCGATTTACTTCCGGACAGCATCAAGGATGTATTTGTAAATAAGGATGCAGATTCGACAATCATGTTTGTCTTGTATCCGAATTCCATTTCTGCAGATGAGACAATGGAAGCGATCGAAAGCCTGCGTAAGGTTATGAACAAGCAGTGCTTCCTCTCAGGTATGTCTGCAGTCGTTACAGATACGAAGAACCTCTCCAACAAAGAAACACCGATCTATGTATTGATCGCGGTTATTCTTTCGACGATCGTTCTGGCGCTTGCGATGGATTCCGCTATCATCCCGGTTTTCTTCCTGTTGAGTATAGGTATGGCGATTGTTTATAACTTAGGTACGAACGTGATCAAGGGAGAAATCTCCTACGTGACACAGGCACTGGCGGCGGTTTTGCAGTTAGGCGTTACGATGGATTACTCGATCTTCCTGTGGCACAGCTACGAAGAGAAGCAGCAGGTATATCCGGGTGATAAGAACCGTGCGATGGCACATGCAATTTCCAACACGATTTCATCTGTTGTTGGTAGTTCCATCACAACCGTAGCCGGATTTATCGCACTTTGCTTCATGAGCTTCACACTTGGTATGGATCTTGGTGTGGTTATGGCAAAGGGTGTTGTATTTGGAGTTATCTGTTGTGTAACCGTATTGCCATCTATGGTTTTGATTTTCGACAAGGCAATCGAGAAGACAAAGCATAAGGTTATTTTGCCGGATCTCTCCAGAATATCGAAATGGGTAGTAAATCATTTCTACATATTTATTATCCTGTTCTTTATCCTGATTGGCCCAGCCATTTATGGATATACACATAATACCGTATATTATGATCTGGCAGGTACACTGCCGAAGAGCTTGGAGAGTATCACAGCGAACGACAAGCTGGAAGAACAGTATCACATGGGTGCAACTCACATGGTACTTTTAAATAAGGATACTTCAAGCAAAGATGTTGTGAAGATGACAAAAGAGATGGAACAGGTCGACGGTGTCAATGCGGTACTGAGTCTGGACAGCGTGATCGGAACGACGATTCCAAAGTCTATGCTTCCAAGTGATATCGTAGATGTATTTGAGAGTGGCGACTATAAGATGATGTTGATCATGTCCGAATATGCAGTTGCTTCGGATGAGGTCAATGCACAGTGTGATACATTAAAGAAGATTGTAAAGGAATATGATGAGACTGGTATGCTGATCGGTGAAGCACCTTGTACAAAGGATCTGATTGATATTACCGATGAGGATTTCAAGATGGTTAGTGCGGTATCCATCGGCGTGATCTTCATTATTATCGCAATCGTATTCAAGTCTATTACGCTTCCAATTATATTGGTATCCGTCATTGAGTTTGCGATTTTCATCAACATGGGTATTCCAACGTATACCAAGACGACACTTCCGTTTATCGCGTCAATCGTAATCGGAACGATACAGCTTGGTGCGACCGTTGACTATGCGATCCTGATGACGAACAAATATAAACGTGCGAGATATCATGGCGCAGAGAAGAAGGAAGCAGTGATCGAGGCAATGCAGGGTTCTGTACAGTCAATCGTTGTCAGTGCGTTGAGCTTCTTTGCAGCGACATTCGGTGTTGGCCTTTATTCAAACATTGATATGATCAGCTCTCTGTGTACATTGATGGCACGCGGTGCGTTAATCAGTATGGTAGTTGTTATTCTGTTGCTGCCAACGATGTTTATGATCTTCGATAAGGTCATCATTCATACAAGCGCAGGCTTCCGAAACAAAGAAAAACAGATCGAACAGTAATCAGGTTGGAAAGCATTTCGAAAGGAGAATACGTTATGAAGCGTTTAAATAAGAAAGAATGGAAGAAAACGACAAAGTATATCGCAGGTTCTGCCGGAGCTGTTTCACTGGCAGTGGCTTCCTGCGTAGCCGGAATCACAGGCAGTACAGATGTGACAAAGTATGACAAGGAATACCTTGCCGGAGATGATAAGGCAAGCGATACCGACGCAACGACAGTCATGAATACGGATGAGCTGGCAGATACGCTCGCTGAAAATGTAAATATGACAGAGAAGGATGTCGACAAGGACGAGACCGTTTATGTATTTGCTAAGGCAAATGGCGATGTCGATAACATCTTAGTCAATGAGACATTGAAGAACCGTGACAAGAGCGACAAGATTGAAGATACAACCGATCTGAAGGATATCGTAAATGTCAAGGGCGACGAGACATTTACACAGAACGGCAACAAGATCACATGGGATGCTGCCGGAAATGAGATCAGCTATCAGGGAACAACGGATAAGGAGCTTCCGGTCTCTGTGAAGGCAACTTATTATCTGGATGGAAATGAAATTTCTCCAGAAGACCTGGCAGGTAAGAGTGGTAAGGTAAAGATTCGTCTGGATTATACAAGCAACGAAACAGTAACGAAGGAAGTAAATGGCAAGGACGAGGATATCTCCGTACCATTCGTTGCAGTATCCGGCATGGTGCTTGGCGACAACTTCAAGAATATTCAGGTTACAAATGGTAAATACCTCGCACAGGGTGAGAGCAATATCGTTGTCGGTTATGCAATTCCTGGACTGGATGATGGCGTAAAGGATGCAGCCGCAGATCTGGATACAGAGATTCCGGAATATGTAGAGGTGAGTGCAGATGTGACAGACTTCTCACTGGATATGACAGTGACACTGCTTGTCAATGGCTCTGAGATGAATTTCTCCGGCGGCGTGGATCTGACAGACCTCGATAAGCTGACAGACAGCCTGAGCAGTGCTGGTGATCAGTTAGCAGATGGTTCTGGTGAGCTTTCCGATGGAGCAACACAGGTATCCGATGGCGCAGGTACATTGGCAGATAAGATGGGTGATCTGACATCCGGTGCCGGAAGCCTGAAGGCAGGTATGGAAAGCCTGTCAAGTTCCTCTGGAGATCTTTCAAATGGCGTCAGCGTAATCAACCAGAGTGCACAGGCAATCGCAGCAGGTGTCAATACACTGGATACAGCCGTTAACACAAAGATGACAGAAGAAGAGCAGGCTGCTGTCGCAAAGCAGGCAGCTTCACAGGTTTCTGCAAGCGTGGAAGCACAGTTCGCAGCAGGAACGGACACATACAATTATATTTATAATTCAGCAGTAAACAATTACACAACAAGTATGAGTAATGCAACGGATCAGATTGCGCAGGCATACATTAATTCTGACGCATATACAGCATTTTATAATGCAGCACTTTCATCCAAGGCGATGGAATATGCTACGGAGAATGCTCCAAAATTGATGCAGGCATATAATCTGGATTATCAGACGGCGTTTAATCAGGCATATAATGGTGCGCTTCAGAATGCAGAACTGCAAGCAGGAGTTGCTGCAAGTGTACAGGGCGCATTCAAGCAGATGGCGCAGCAAACAACCACATCTCTTGCAGAAGGCGGCAAGGCAGCCATCGGTCAGTCCGTTGTAGATGCATGTAAGTCAGCAGCCACACAGGCAGCTTCTCAGGCAGCCGGTCAGGCAGCCGTACAGGGCGCTGAGACAGCAAAGGCAACGATTGCTTCCCAGATCGAAGCAACACAGGCAAATGGTTACAGCTTAGTAAGCGGCGCAAATGCACTGGCACAGGGAACATCAACTCTGGCAGGCTCGATACCAGCATTGAAGAATGGTATCAGCCAGTTGGTAAGTGGCGCAAATGCATTGGCAAGTGGTGCCGGACAGTTGAAGGATGGTGCTGTGACACTGGCAGATGGCGCATCACAGGTAGCAGATGGCGCAGGTACCTTGAATGAGAGCCTTGTAACTTTGAACAATGAGGCAATCAAGAAGATGATCAGCGCATACAACGGCGATGTGAAGGATTCTGTTGAGAGACTGCAGGCAGCAATGGAAGCAGCAACCGAGTATGACAGCTTCGGTGGAAAGTCAGACAACACAGCCGGTGTGACAAAATTCATTATCAAGACAGCAGCTATAGCTGCTGAGTAATATACATTGGTTTCAACAACCAATTCTTCTCCCCCGCAAAACGCGTCGGCACAAGCCGGCGCGTTTTCTTGTATTTAAAGAAAAATACAGTTGAAACATGTAGAGTGGTCGGATATAATAAAGCCATATATGGGAAAAAGAGGCTTGCTATGGAGAAAATAAAAGAACAGATCGAGCGGCTGCTTCCGCAGATGACGCGGATCATCGTGAGTAACCGGCTGGATAAGACATATCAATATCGAAAAGTGGAAGTCACATGGACGACTGTGCGTGGGAAAGAACTTTGCCAGATTGCGGCGTACACGGAAAAGCAGGTCTTTCAGGAAAATGTTGATGTAGAGGAACTTGCAGACAAGTTGCTTGTGCATTTTCCGGAGCATCTGTGCCAGATGAATATATTCACAGAAGAAAAAGAATATAGTTTTAAGATGACGAAGAAAGGCAAACTGCTGACGAACGCAACCAGACTTCCGGCAAAACAGTCGGGAACATCAAAACTGGCGAAGACAAGCGGCAGCGATGTAGCGGACCTGGCAGATAAGATGAACAGCCGCCGGGGCGAACACAACCGGAAGAAGAATTATATTTTACAGGAGGGCATGACAGTTCCGCCACTTGTGGATATGGGGATATTCACGAAAGAGGGAAAGGTTGTCCGTTCCATGTATGACAAGTACAAACAGATCAATCGCTTCGTGGAGCTTGTTGATGATGTGCTGAAAAATGAAACAAAGGATGAGATCCATATTCTTGATTTCGGATGCGGCAAATCCTATCTCACCTTTGTCCTCTATTATTATATAGTAGAAATCCGAAAGAAAAAGGCGGAAATCATCGGACTGGATCTGAAAGCGGATGTGATAAAACACTGCAATGAGACGGCGGAGAAGTACGGCTATGACCATCTGCATTTTGAACTTGGAGATATCAACGGCTATAAGACGAAAATGCCGGTTGACATGGTTGTGACACTGCATGCGTGCGATACGGCGACTGATTATGCGTTGTTCAACGCTGTACAGTGGAATGCAAAATATATTTTATCTGTGCCGTGCTGCCAGCATGAAGTAAACGGACAGATCGAAAGCGAATTGCTGGCACCGATGATGGAATATGGCATCATCAAAGAACGTATGGCGGCACTTGCGACGGATGCGATACGTGCCAATATGCTAACGTACCGTGGGTACAAGACACAGATTCTGGAGTTTGTGGATTTTGCACATTCACCGAAGAATCTGTTGATACGTGCTGTAAAATCTGCAATCCCAAAAGAAAAACGGGAGCGCAGTTTACAGGAAGTTGAACGCATGTGCGAGGAGATGCACATCGTTCCTTCTATATATAATCTACTAAAGTAGAAGAGAGGGAAGAGGAGGAAAAATTATGAAACCAAAGAAAGAGAACAAAAAAGGCGGTGCAATCGTCAGCCTGATCGTCGGAATTATTTTCGTGCTGCTGGCAATCATGTGCTTCATCGGGGACATGGATTGTCTGCTTGGAGGCAAAGCAAAAGATTTGAATGAGATTGCAGCCAATGTCCGCCCGCAGAAGGACGATCACGTAAGAACAGACAGTTACCTTGTACTTGGTAACTTCGCAGAGACAAAGCATTACATCAATGGCATTATCCCGGCAGGCAAGGAACAGCATTACGCGATCGTACTTGGTGATGATAACATGGATGATATTACGGATGCGAAGATTATCGTACTTACCGTGAAGAACAAGAAAACGATTAAGAAGTTAGACGAGCTTGCAAATGATGATAATGCAAACTTCAGCGATGCAATTGCAATCGAAGGACAGATTCGTACACTGGATCCGGAAATCGAAGGCTATTACAGAGATGCACTGGCGTCATCCGGCATTGCAGATTACTGCGATTATTATACGGTTGCAGTCGATGCTACGCAGACAAGATTTTTTGGCTGGATGATTGTGCTTGGCGCTCTGGCAATCGGTGTGCTCTGTATCGTTGCATTCGCAAAGATTAACAAACAGATTAAGAATGAGAAGAATCTTGCTTATACAAATGCAACACCGGCGATGGGACAGCCGGGCAATCCGTATGTGAATCCGGTAACCGGACAGCCATATGATGCAGGTGTGGTAAATCCAGTCACTGGACAGGCATATAACCAGACACCGGATGCAGGATATGGACAGGCACCAAATCAGACTTACAACCAGACACCGGATGGTGCACCAAGTGTTCCATATACACCGGGACAGAATACAGACAACAATCCGTATTCATAACAGACATTATTATAGAAGAAACACACAAAAATATCAAAAAGATACGGAATCTGGCAGACAATACCAGCGTATCGAAAAAAATACAAAAAAATAAAAAAAACTCTTGCATTTACAGGTGGTATTGAGTATAATAACCCTTGCTGTGACATTGATAGCGTAGAAGCGAAGGTTGCTATGCATGACATAGGTTTTTCGTGGAGCGAATGTCAATTAACGATAACTGGCGACAAGTCACTGTACTCAATAACCATCTGGCAATGCCAGAGATGACGTGTGAAGATATCTGAAACACCTTGGTGTGAGATAAGATAAGAAACACACGGGAAAGTTGTACAGTCACCACTTGTCGTACTACAAAAAGTGCGAAAAGGAGGCGGCTTTTTTTATGGCAAGTCAAGTAATGAGAATCACATTGAAGGCGTACGATCACAAGTTAATCGATCAGGCTGCAAAGCAGATCATCGAGACGATCAAGAGTACAGGAGCAAAGGTTTCAGGTCCTGTTCCAATGCCTACAAAGGTTGAGAAGATCACAATCCTCAGAGCTGTTCATAAGTATAAGGATTCCAGAGAACAGTTCGAGCAGAGAACTCACAAGAGACTCATTGATGTACTTACACCATCACAGAAGACAATCGATGCTCTTCAGAAGCTTGATGTTTCAGCTGGTGTATATGTTAATGTAAAGATGAAGTAATTCATCAATCAAAATGTTTATTGCAGTACCTAATTACGCGAAAGCGAATTTAGAATGATTGCTCCGGCAATCCGCTGTGAATTAAAATTAGGAGGAAAAATTTCATGAAGAAGGCTATTTTAGCAACAAAAGTCGGAATGACTCAAATCTTCAACGAAGACGGTGTTTTAACACCAGTAACAGTTTTACAGGCTGGACCATGTGTTGTAACTCAGGTAAAAACAGTTGATAACGACGGTTACGATGCAGTACAGGTTGGTTTCGGCGAAAAGAAAGAAAGAGTAACAACAAAGGATGTTTCTGGAAAGAAAGTAATCAGAAACCCACATGGCGCTGGTAAGGCAGAGGTTGGCCACTTCAAGAAGGCTGGCACAACACCTAAGAAGTTCGTTCGTGAGTTCAGACTTGAGAACGTAGCTGATTACAACGCAGGTGATGAGATCAAGGCTGATATCTTTGCAGAGGGTGACAAGATTGATGTTACTGCAAAGTCAAAGGGTAAGGGATACGCAGGCGGTATCAAGAGATTCGGTATGAAGTCTGGTCCTTCCGCTCATGGTTCTAAGTATCATCGTCATGCAGGTTCCAATGGTTCTGCAACTACACCAGGTAGAGTATTCAAGGGTAAGAAGATGCCTGGACATATGGGTAATGTAAGAGTTACAGTACAGAACCTTGAGATTGTTAAGATAGATGTAGAGAACAACGTAATTTTGGTAAAGGGTGCCGTACCTGGACCAAAGAAATCATTAGTAATGATTAAGGAAACAGTAAAGACTGGCAAATAAGCCGGGCTTTCAGGAAGGAGGATCATTAGATGGCAACAGTAGCAGTTTATAACATCGAAGGTAAAGAAGTAGATAAGCTTGAGCTTAACGACAACGTATTCGGTGTTGAGATAAATGAGCATTTAGTACATCTGGCAGTTGTAAGCCAGTTAGCAAACGGTCGTCAGGGTACACAGAGCGCAAAGACACGTTCTGAAGTATCTGGTGGCGGAAGAAAGCCTTGGAGACAGAAGGGAACAGGTCATGCAAGACAGGGTTCTACAAGATCTCCACAGTGGACAGGCGGTGGTGTTGTATTTGCACCAAAGCCAAGAGATTACTCTATGAAGATGAACAAGAGAGAGAAGCAGATCGCTATCAAGTCTGCACTCACATCAAAGGTTCAGGATTCTAAGCTTATCGTAGTTGATGAGTTCAAGCTTGATGAGATCAAGACATCTAAGTTTGCTCAGATCCTTGACAACTTAAAAGCACCTAAGGCTTTGGTTGTAACAAAGGATAAGGATGAGAAGGTTGTTCTTTCAGCTAGAAACATCCCAACAGTTAAGACAACTATGACAAACTCAATCAACGTATATGACATTCTTAAGTATGATTCACTCGTAATCACAAAGGATGCAGTAGCAGCAATCGAGGAGGTGTATGCATAATGGCAGATATCAAATATTATGACGTTATCCTTAAGCCGGTTCTTACAGAGAAGAGTATGAACGCTATGGCTGAGAAGAAGTACACTTTCCTTGTTCATCCAGAAGCTACCAAGGCTCAGGTTAAGGAAGCTGTAGAGAAGATGTTCGAGGGAGCAAAGGTTGCTAAGGTCAACACATTGAATCAGGATGGTAAGACTAAGAGACGTGGTATGACTTACGGCAAGACAGCAAAGACTAAGAAGGCAATCGTTCAGCTTACAGCTGAGAGCGCAGATATTGAATTGTTCGAAGGTCTTTAAGATTAAAAGCTATGTGCAATAAAAGCACGATAATAAATTGAGATTCGAAAGGAGAACTAAAATGGGAATTAAGACATATAACCCATATACACCTTCCAGAAGGAATATGACAGGTCTTGATTTCGTGGAGATCACAAAGAGCACTCCAGAGAAATCACTTCTTGCAAAGAAGGATAAGACTGCAGGACGTAACAATCAGGGTAAGATTACAGTAAGACATCACGGCGGCGGAAACAGACAGAAGTACAGAATGATCGACTTCAAGAGAAGAAAAGATGATATCCCTGCTAAGGTAGCTGCAATCGAGTACGATCCAAATAGAACAGCAAACATCGCACTGCTTCACTATGCAGACGGTGAGAAGGCATATATCATTGCTCCAGTTGGACTTAAGGTTGGCGACGAGCTTATGAATGGTGCAAATGCAGAAATCAAGATTGGTAACTGCTTACCACTTGAGAACATCCCAGTTGGTACTGAGATTCACAACATTGAGCTTTATCCTGGAAAGGGCGCACAGTTTGTACGTTCCGCAGGTAACTCCGCTCAGCTCATGGCAAAGGAAGGCAAGTATGCAACACTCAGACTTCCATCCGGCGAAATGAGAATGGTTCCTATCGTTTGCCGTGCAACAATCGGTCAGGTTGGTAATATCGAGCACGGACTTGTTAACATCGGTAAAGCAGGACGTAAGCGTCACATGGGTGTCCGCCCAACAGTACGTGGTTCTGTTATGAACCCGAACGATCACCCACATGGTGGTGGTGAAGGTAGAGCACCGATCGGTCGTTCTGGCCCATCTACTCCTTGGGGTAAGCCGGCACTGGGACTTAAGACCAGAAAGAAGAACAAGCAGTCTAACAAGTACATTGTAAGAACAAGAGACGGTAAGAACGTTAAGTAAGGAGGTAAGTTATGGCTCGTTCATTAAAGAAAGGACCATTTGCAGATGGTTATTTGTTAAAGAAGATAGATGCTATGAACGCTGACAACAAGAAGGACGTCATTAAGACATGGTCACGTCGTTCAACAATCTTCCCATCATTCGTTGGTCATACAATCGCTGTATATGATGGAAGAAAGCATGTGCCTGTATATGTAACTGAGGATATGGTTGGCCATAAGCTCGGTGAGTTCGTTGCAACAAGAACATACAGAGGACATGGCAAGGATGAGAAGAAGGGTAAGAAGAGATAAGTCGAAAGGAGGACACATTCATGGCAAAAGGACATAGATCCCAGATTAAGAGACTCAGAAATGAGAATAAGGATACAAGACCTAAGGCTACTGTTTCATACGCTAGAGTATCAGTAACAAAGGCATGTTTCGTATTAGATGCGATCAGAGGCAAGGATGTAACTTCAGCACTTGGTATTCTTGCTTACAACAATCGTTATGCATCAAAGGTAATTGAGAAGTTATTGAAGTCCGCTATTGCGAATGCAGAGAACAACAACGGTATGAAGGTAGAAGACCTTTACATCGCTGAGTGTTATGCAAACAAAGGACCAACAATGAAGAGAATTCAGCCGAGAGCACAGGGTAGAGCTTACAGAATCGAGAAGAGAACAAGCCACATCACTGTTGTGCTGGATGCAAGATAGGAGGTAAGCAATGGGACAGAAAGTTAATCCACATGGTTTAAGAGTCGGAATCATCAAGGATTGGGATTCAAAGTGGTATGCTGATACCAAGGACGGAGAATTCTCAGATAACCTTGTTGAGGACTATAAGATTCGTGAGTTTTTAAAGAAAGAGCTTTATTCAGCAAACATCTCTAAGATCGAGATCGAGAGAACAGCTGATAAGGTAAGAGTAAACTTATATACAGCTAAGCCTGGTGTAGTAATCGGAAAGGGCGGCGCTGGAATCAACGAGATCAAGGCTAAGCTTCAGAAGCTTACTTCTAAGAAGCTTTTCATCGACATCAAGGAGATTAAGAAGCCGGATCTTGATGCACAGTTAGTAGCAGAGAACATTGCACAGCAGCTTGAGAACCGTATCTCATTCAGACGTGCTATGAAGTCTTGCATGAGCAGAACAATGAAGATGGGCGCACTTGGTATCAAGGCTTGCTGTTCAGGACGTCTTGGCGGTGCAGATATGGCTAGAACAGAGTTCTATACAGAGGGTAAGATTCCTCTTCAGACTCTTCGTGCTAACATCGATTATGGTTTTGCTGAGGCAAACACAACTTATGGTAAAGTTGGTGTTAAGGTATGGGTTTACCACGGTGAAGTACTTCCTACTAAAGGAAACAAGGAAGGGAGCGATAAATAATGTTAATGCCTAAGAGAGTAAAGCGTCGTAAGCAGTTCAGAGGCACTATGGCTGGTAAGGCGCTTCGTGGAAATAAGATTACAAACGGTGAATATGGTATCGTAGCTCTTGAGCCTGCTTGGATCAAATCCAACCAGATCGAGGCTGCCCGTATCGCTATGACAAGATATGTAAAGCGTAATGGTAAAGTCTGGATCAAGATTTTCCCAGATAAGCCGGTAACAGCAAAGCCTGCTGAAACTCGTATGGGTTCTGGTAAGGGCGCTCTGGAGTACTGGGTAGCAGTTGTTAAGCCAGGCAGAGTTATGTTTGAGATCGCTGGTGTGCCAGAAGAGACAGCAAAGGAAGCCCTTCGTCTCGCTACACACAAGCTGCCTGTAAAGTGTAAGATCGTATCAAAAGCAGATTTAGACAAGGAGGTTAATGGCGGTGAAGCTTAAGGATTATAAGAACGAATTAAACGCAAAGTCTCTGGAAGAGTTGCAGAGCGAGTTAGTAGCTGCTAAGAAGGAATTATTCAACTTGAGATTCCAGAACGCCACTAACCAGCTTGAGAATACAAGCAGAATTAAGGCTGTTCGTAAGAACATTGCCAGAATTCAGACAGTGATCGCTCAGAAGGCGAACGCATAATTATCGTAAAAGGAGGAACATATTGTGGACAGAAATCTGAGAAAAACACGTGTAGGTTTAGTTACAAGTGATAAGATGGACAAGACAATCGTTGTGTCAATCGTTGATAATGTAAAGCATCCTCTTTACGGTAAGATTGTAAAGAGAACTTACAAGCTCAAGGCACATGATGAGAATAATGAGTGTAAAGTTGGCGATAGAGTAAGAGTAATGGAGACAAGACCTTTGTCAAAGGATAAGAGATGGAGACTTGTCGAGATTATCGAGAAGGCTAAGTAAGGAGGCGCAGACAAAATGGTACAGCAGGAAACAAGACTTAGAGTTGCTGATAACACAGGTGCTAAGGAAATCCTCTGCATTCGTGTATTAGGCGGTTCTACAAGAAGATATGCAAATATCGGTGATGTCATCGTTGCCTCAGTTAAAGACGCAACACCAGGCGGAGTTGTAAAAAAAGGTGATGTTGTGAAAGCCGTAGTTGTACGTTCGAAGAAGGGTGCTCGTCGTAAGGACGGTTCCTACATCAAGTTTGATGAGAACGCAGCAGTTATTATTAAGGATGACGGTAATCCAAGAGGAACACGTATTTTTGGACCTGTCGCTAGAGAATTGAGAGACAAGAAGTTCATGAAGATCGTGTCTCTTGCACCAGAAGTATTATAGGAGGTAGCGACGATGGCAACTATGAAGATTAAAAAAGACGATATGGTTCAGGTCATTGCCGGTAAGGATAAGGGCAAAGAAGGTAAGGTATTATCTGTTGATGCTAAGAACAACAAGGTTCTTGTTGAGGGCGTAAACATCGTTCACAAGCACAGCAAGCCAAGCATGCAGAACCAGCAGGGCGGAATCATTGATAAGGAAGCTCCTATCGACCTTTCAAACGTTATGTATCTCTACAAGGGTAAGCCAGTTCGCGTTGGCTTCCAGGGTGAGAAGAAGGATAAGGTCAGAGTAGCCAAGATCGATGGCAAGACAGAAGTTATCGATTAATATAGGGAAGGAGGCAGAAGATTTTGAGCAGACTTAAAGATTTATATAGCAACGAAATTAAAGATGCTATGGTTAAGAAGTTTGGATATAAGAATGTAATGCAGATTCCAAAGCTTGATAAGATCGTTATCAACATGGGCGTTGGAGAAGCAAAGGAAAACGCAAAGGTTTTAGATACTGCAATCAAGGATCTTGAGACAATCACAGGTCAGAAGGCAGTTGTAACACGTGCTAAGAAGTCCGTAGCGAACTTCAAGTTAAGAGAAGGTATGCCAATCGGATGTAAGGTAACACTTCGTGGCGAGAAGATGTATGAGTTTACAGACAGACTTGTAAACCTTGCACTTCCACGAGTACGTGACTTTAGAGGTGTAAATCCGGATGCTTTTGATGGTAGAGGTAACTACGCATTAGGTATCAAGGAGCAGCTTATTTTCCCTGAAATCGAGTACGATAAGGTTGATAAGGTAAGAGGTATGGATATCATCTTCGTTACCACGGCTGAGACAGATGAGGAAGCTCGTGAGTTATTGACTTTGTTCGGTATGCCATTTAAGAAGTAGGAGGAAATGAACTATGGCTAAAACATCTATGAAGGTTAAGCAGCAGCGTCCTCAGAAGTTTTCTACCAGAGAGTACACTCGTTGCAAGATTTGTGGTCGTCCACATTCAGTTTTGAGAAAATATGGAATTTGTAGAGTATGTTTCCGTGAGTTAGCATACAAGGGACAGATACCAGGCGTTAAGAAGTCAAGCTGGTAAGAGTGAAGAAGAATAAGGAGGAAACAAAGCTATGTCAATGAGCGATCCAATTGCAGATATGCTTACAAGAATCCGTAACGCAAATACTGCAAAACATGATACAGTAGATATACCTGCTTCTAAGATGAAGCTGGCGATTGCAGACATTCTCCTCAAGGAAGGTTATGTCAAGGCAGTTGACGTTGTTGAGGAAGGAAACTTCAAGACAATCAAGATTACACTTAAGTATGGTGCAAACAAGAACGAGAAGATCCTTACAGGTCTTAAGAGAATCTCTAAGCCTGGTCTTCGTGTATATGCATCAAAGGATGAGCTTCCAAAGGTACTCGGTGGCCTCGGTACAGCAATCATCTCTACAAATAAGGGTGTATTAACAGATAAGGAAGCTAGAAAAGAGAATGTTGGTGGAGAAGTACTGGCTTTCGTATGGTAAGTCGGGATTTTCCACAAGAGAATAATTAAGGAGGACAAGGCGAAATGTCACGAATCGGAAGAATGCCTATCGCTATTCCGGCAGGCGTAACTGTTGAGATAGCAGAAAATAATAAGGTGACTGTAAAGGGACCAAAGGGAACTCTTGAGAGAGTACTTCCAGCAGAGATGGAGATCAAGCAGGAAGGCGAAGAGATCCTCGTAAACAGACCAAACGACTTGAAGAAGATGCGTTCACTTCATGGTCTTACAAGAACTCTCATTCACAACATGGTAATCGGTGTAACTGAGGGTTATACAAAGGTTTTGGAAGTTAATGGTGTTGGTTACAGAGCAGCTAAGCAGGGTAACAAGCTGAACCTTGCACTTGGTTACTCACATCCAGTTGAGATGGTTGATCCAGATGGAATCACAACAACTGTTGATGGTAACAAGATCACTGTTAGCGGTATCGACAAGGAAAAGGTTGGCCAGTATGCTGCCGAAATCCGTGAGAAGAGAGCCCCAGAACCATATAAGGGCAAGGGTATCAAGTACGTTGATGAAGTTATCAGACGTAAAGTTGGTAAGACTGGTAAGAAATAATAAGGGAGTGAAAAGATATGATTAAAAAGGAATCAAGAAGTGCTATTCGTATTAAGAAGCATTTAAGAGTTCGTAACCGTTTTAGCGGCACTGCTGAAAGACCAAGACTTGCTGTATTCAGAAGTAATAATCATATGTACGCTCAGATTATTGACGATACAGTTGGTAACACTTTAGTGTCAGCTTCAACAGTTCAGAAGGACGTAAAGGATCAGTTAGAGAAGACAAATGATGTAGCAGCAGCTGCTTATCTTGGCAAGGTAATTGCACAGAAGGCACTTGACGCAGGCATCAAGGAAGTAGTCTTTGACAGAGGCGGTTTTATATATCAGGGTAAGATTCAGGCTTTAGCAGATGCTGCTAGAGAAGCTGGTCTTGAATTCTAATAGGGAGGAGAACAACACATGAAACGTGAAATTATCGATGCTTCTAATTTAGAATTGGAAGATAGCGTAGTAAACATTAAGCGTGTCACCAAGGTTGTAAAAGGTGGACGTAACATGAGATTTGCTGCTCTTGTAGTTGTCGGAGATAAGAACGGACACGTAGGTGCCGGCTTAGGTAAGGCAGCTGAGGTCCCTGAGGCAATCCGCAAGGCAAAAGAGGATGCAATCAAGAAACTTGTAAAAGTTGATATCAATGAGAATGGAAGTATTCCATATGATTATACAGGTAAGTTCGGCAGCGCAAGCGTTCTGCTGAAGTCTTCACCAGAAGGTACTGGTATCATCGCTGGTGGTCCTGCTCGTAAGGTATTGGAGCTTGCAGGATACAAGAACATCCGTACAAAGTCTCTCGGCTCTAACAACAAGCAGAATGTTGTTCTTGCTACAATCGAGGGTCTTAAGGCAATTAAGTCCCCAGAAGAGATTGCAAAACTCCGTGGTAAGTCTTTAGACGAGATTCTTAACTAAGGAGGTAATTTGAGATGGCAGATAAGGTAAAAGTAACATTAGTAAAGTCACCAATTGGTGCAATTCCTAAGCATAGAGCAACTGTGAAAGCACTTGGTCTTACAAAGATGCATAAGACTGTTGAACTTCCAAACAATGATGCTACAATGGGAATGGTACAGCAGGTTCGTCACTTAGTAAAAGTAGAAGAAGCTTAATTTTGTTAGAAGGAGGAACAGTCATGAATTTATCAAGTTTAAAGCCAGCTGAAGGCGCTGTATCAAGCGATAGCTTCAGAAGAGGCCGTGGACATGGTTCAGGAAATGGTAAGACTGCCGGTAAGGGCCACAAGGGTCAGAAGGCTCGTTCTGGAGCTCCAAGACCAGGCTTTGAAGGTGGACAGATGCCACTTTACAGAAGAATCCCTAAGAGAGGATTCACAAGCAGAAATCATAAGGAAATCGTTGCAATCAACCTTTCAGTTCTCGAGAGATTTGAAGATGGCGCAGAAGTATCTGTAGCTTCATTGATCGAGGCAGGTGTTGTAAAGAACCCTAGAGATGGTGTTAAGATTTTAGGAAATGGAGAGTTGACTAAAAAGCTTACTGTTAAGGCGAATGCATTCAGTAAGGCCGCTGCAGAGAAGATCGAAGCTCTTGGTGGAAAAGCAGAGGTGATTTAGTATGTTCAAAACCTTACGTGACGCTTTTAAGGTCAAAGAGATCCGTATGGGATTACTCTTTACATTCTTTGTCCTGATAGTCATCCGTTTTGGTTCGTTGATCCCGGTACCGGGACTGAATACAGTCGCAATCAAGGAATATTTGGAGAGCGCGCTCGGTGATGCAAACAGCTTCCTGAGCTCGTTCACCGGTGGTTCCTTCACACAGATGTCTATTTTTGCATTGAATGTAACACCATATATTACTTCTTCCATTATCATCCAGCTTCTTACTATTGCGATTCCAGCATTGGAGGAGATGCAGAAGGATGGTGAGGACGGAAGAAAGAAGATTACAGCTATCACAAGATATGTAACAATCTTTTTAGCAGTAATCGAGAGTCTCGGACTTGTCATTGGTTTCGACCGTGGACATTATATGACAGTAACCGGACCACTTGGATATCTGCTTGTTATCATTACATTGACAACAGGTAGTGCCTTTGTTATGTGGCTTGGTGAGCGTGTGACGGAAAAAGGTGTTGGCAACGGTATTTCTATTATCCTGTTGATAAACATCGTATCCAGAATGCCAAGTGATTTTTCGGACTTATATACAAAGTTCATGAAGGGTCAGGATATTGTAGATCAGGTAATCGCAGGTGCGATTATTCTGGCGGTTATACTTGTAACAACAATTTTGGTTGTTTTGTTACAGGGCGGAGTCAGAAAGATTCCGGTACAGCATGCACAGAAGGTACAGGGAAGAAGAATGATGGGCGGACAGCAGAGTCATATTCCTCTGAAGGTCAACACATCAAGCGTTATCCCGGTTATCTTCGCTTCTTCCATTCTTTCCGTACCAATGGTTGTTGTGAATTTGTTTAATATCAACACCAGCGGTGTATGGGCAAAGATTTTAAGAGGTATGAATTCGAATTACTGGTTTAACCCTGCATATCCATGGGCAAGTGTAGGTCTGATTATATACATCCTGTTGGTTGTATTCTTCGCATATTTCTATACATCGGTAACATTTAACCCGATGGAAGTAGCGAACAACTTAAAGAAGAGCGGTGGATTTATTCCAGGTATCCGTCCTGGTAAGCCGACACAGGATTACTTAAATAAAATACTGAATTACATCGTATTTATCGGTGCGGTTGGTCTGTTGATCGTTGCGGTCATCCCAATCTTCTTCAACGGAATGTTTGGTGCGGACGTATCGTTCGGCGGAACCTCACTCATCATTATCGTAGGTGTAGTTCTTGAGACGATTGATCAGATCGAGTCTAAGATGATTGTACGAAATTATTCAGGATTCTTGAATGATTAATGTCAATAAAAGGAAGCAGGAGTGTATCCTATGGGTACATTCCTATTCCTAGTTATAGGGAAATAAATTTTGCGGAAACAAAAAGCATAGAAAAGAAAAGTATGGAGGGACAATAATTTGAAGATTATTATGTTAGGCGCACCTGGTGCAGGTAAGGGAACGCAGGCAAAGATGTTAGCTGAGAAGTACGGAATTCCACACATTTCGACTGGAGATATCTTCCGTGCCAATATCAAGAACGGTACAGAGCTTGGCGCAAAGGCAAAGGAATACATGGACAAGGGATTACTTGTTCCAGATGAGCTGGTTGTAGACCTGATCATGGATCGTTTCAAGGCAGATGACTGCAAGAACGGTTACATCCTTGACGGATTCCCAAGAACCATTCCGCAGGCAGAGGCACTTGACGCTGCTCTTGCTGCAAATGGCGAGAAGATCGACTATGCAGTCAACGTGGAAGTCCCAGATGAAAACATTGTAAATAGAATGTCCGGCAGACGCGCATGTGTAGGATGTGGTGCAACCTATCATATCGTATACAACCCAACTAAGGTTGAGGGTAAGTGCGATACTTGTGGTGCAGACCTGATCCTTCGTGACGACGACAAGCCGGAGACAGTCCTGAACCGTTTGAAGGTTTACCATGAGCAGACACAGCCACTGATCGACTTCTATACAAAGAAGGGCGTCATCGCAGAGGTAGACGGAACAAAGGATATGAAGGACGTATTTGATGCGATTGTAGCTATTTTAGGTTAATATCTGTATCGGAGTTCAAAATGGCGATCATAATCAAAACAGAACATGAGATAGAGCTTATGCGTAAGGCGGGAGAGATTCTCGCCAAAACGCATGAGGAATTGAAGAAAATTATAAAACCGGGCATATCCACATATGAGATAGACAAGTGCGGTGAGGATTTTATCCGAAGCTGCGGATGCGAACCATCGTTCCTGAATTATCAGGGCTATCCGGCGTCCATCTGTGTCTCAGTCAATGATGAGGTTGTACACGGCATACCGTCTAAAGAACGGATTTTGCAGGAAGGCGATATCGTAAGCCTCGATGCCGGAGTTATATACAAAGGATATCACTCGGATGCTGCAAGAACGTATGGTGTCGGAACGATCGATTCCGAATCGGTGCAATTGATCGAGGTAACGAAGCAAAGCTTTTTTGAAGGGCTTGCACAGTGCCGGGCGGGCAATCATATAAATGATATATCCAAAGCGGTTTTTGGGTATGTTACGAAAAGAGGGTATTCTGCCGTCCGTGATCTGGTTGGACACGGCGTCGGCGCACATCTCCATGAGGAACCAAATGTGCCGAATTACCCGAAGCTGTTCAAAGGCCCGAAGTTAAAACCGGGGATGGTCATAGCGATTGAACCGATGATCAACATTGGAAGCTATCAGGTTGGCTGGCTGAATGATGACTGGACAGTCGTTACCATGGATGGCTCACGTTCCGCGCATTATGAAAATACAGTACTGATAACTGAGGGAGATCCAGAGATCTTATCACGTGCAGAGGGATTGGAATTATAATATAGATCAATAAATTAAGGAGGATATGATATGCCAAAGGCAGACGAAATCGAAATGGAAGGAACCGTATTGGAGAAGCTTCCAAACGCAATGTTTCAGGTAGAATTAGAGAATGGGTTGAAGGTACTTGCCCATATCAGTGGAAAGCTCAGAATGAATTACATTAAAATCCTTCCGGGCGACAAAGTAACAGTGGTTTTATCTCCATATGATCTTACAAAAGGAAGAATCACCTGGAGAGCAAAATAAATTTACATTTTCACTTGCATTTCGCTATGGAAAATGGTATCATAGGTTTTCGTAGCGGACTTTTTGGAAAGGAGAGTATTTTAATGAAGGTTAGAGCATCAGTTAAACCAATTTGCGATAAGTGCAAAGTCATTAAAAGAAAAGGCAGTATTCGTATAATCTGCGAAAATCCAAAGCACAAACAGCGTCAGGGTTAATTCATGTTCGCGTATGTCATAAATGCCATTTATGATAGAACATGGGTCATTGTTAGACATTAGGTCTTACAATCTGACAGGACAGTTGGAACAAGGTATGTAGGATGATAGCCCATCTATAACTATGCCTTGTATTTGTGCGTGTAATGGTATTCCACATTACATACCAACTTCGATTGACGCCACGCCGGTATTCGGGTGGACGACAACGGACATCAGCTCTTGGCTGGAGTTGATAAAAGCGGCTGGACACATAGCATGTGTCAAAAATTGTTTCATTAAGTTATTTTACGGAGGTATAACAAGAATGGCTCGTATTTCAGGTGTTGATTTACCAAGAGAAAAGCGAATCGAAATCGGACTTACCTATATCTATGGTATAGGAAGAACATCAGCTACAAGAATTCTGAAAGAAGCAAACGTAAATCCGGACACTAGAGTTCGTGATCTGACTGACGATGAGGTTAAGAGACTCAGCGAAGTTATCAACGAAACTCAGGTCGTAGAAGGTGATCTGCGTAGAGAAGTAGCTCTTAACATTAAGCGTTTACAGGAAATCGGTTGCTACCGTGGTATCCGTCACAGAAGAGGATTACCTGTTCGTGGACAGAAGACAAAGACAAATGCAAGAACTCGTAAGGGTCCTAAGAAAACAGTAGCAAATAAGAAGAAGTAATGGAGGTTCAGGTTAATGGCTAAGAAAGTTACTACTAAGAAAGTGGCTAAGAAGCGTGTTAGAAAGAATGTTGATCGTGGACAGGCTCATATTCAGTCATCTTTTAACAATACAATCGTTACATTGACAGATGCCGAAGGTAATGCATTATCTTGGGCAAGTGCAGGTGGACTTGGATTCAGAGGTTCCAGAAAGTCTACGCCATATGCTGCACAGATGGCAGCAGAGACAGCTACAAAGGCAGCTCTTCCTTATGGATTGAAGTCAGTAGATGTTATGGTTAAGGGACCAGGTTCAGGTAGAGAGGCAGCTATCCGTGCACTCGCAGCCTGCGGTTTGGAAGTATTAAGTATCAGAGACGTAACTCCAGTTCCACATAACGGATGTCGTCCACCAAAGAGAAGAAGAGTCTAATAATAAGGAGGTACATGATAATGGCAGTAGATAGAACACCTATTCTCAAGAGATGTAGATCCTTAGATATGGATCCAGTCGTTCTCGGTGTAAATAAGAAGTCAAGAAGAAAATTGACTAGAGCAAACAGAAAAGTAAGTGAGTACGGATTACAGCTTCGTGAGAAGCAGAAGGCTAAGTTTATTTATGGTATGCTTGAGAAGCCTTTCCGTAACTTGTATGTAAAGGCAGAGCGTATGCCAGGTCTTACAGGACCAAACCTTATGATCCTTCTTGAGTCCAGACTGGATAACGTAGTTTTCCGTATGGGATTTGCAAGAACAAGACGTGAGGCCAGACAGATCGTTGATCACAAGCATGTATTGGTTAATGGCAAGTGCGTAAATATTCCTTCATACAGAATCAGTGCTGGTGATAAGATTGAAATCAAAGAGAAGAGCAAGTCTCTTCAGGGATTTAAGAATATCGTAGAGGCAAACGCAGGCGTTGTTACTCCAGCTTGGATGGAGTCAGACGTTGAGACATTGACAGGAACTGTTAAGGAGCTTCCACTCAGAGAGCAGATTGACGTACCTGTAAACGATACACTTATCGTCGAGTTGTACTCTAAGTAATTCGCGTAAGTAAAGGGTTTGTAGCTAAGTAACACCAGTTATCCAGAAGGAGGGTCAGTAGTGTTTGAATTTGAAAAACCTAGAATTGAAATCGCAGAGATTTCAGACGATAACAAATATGGTAAGTTTGTAGTAGAGCCATTGGAAAGAGGCTATGGTATTACACTTGGTAATTCTCTTCGTAGAATTATGTTATCATCTCTTCCGGGAACTGCAGTTAGTCAGGTTAAGATTAAGGGCGTTCTGCATGAGTTCTCATCTCTTCCAGGTGTAAAGGAAGATGTGACAGAGATCGTGATGAATATCAAGGATCTCTGCATCAAGAACAATTCTACAACAAATGAGCCTAAGGTTGCATATATTGATGCTTCAGGTGATAAGGTTGTGACGGCTGGTGATATTCAGGTAGATGCAGATCTTGAGATTTTGAATCCGGATTTGGTAATCGCAAATTTGAGCGGTCCGGAAGCAAAGTTGGAGATGGAGCTTCTGATCACAAACGGCAGAGGTTACGTTGGATCTGACAAGAACAAAGGTCTTGATTCATCTATTGATGCAATCGCTGTTGATTCTATCTATACACCTGTGGAGCGTGTAAATCTGACAGTTCAGAACACACGTGTCGGACAGGTTACAGATTATGACAAGCTTACACTTGATGTATTTACAAATGGTACATTGGCACCAGATGAGGCAGTCAGCCTTGCAGCAAAGGTGCTCAGTGAGCATTTGAATCTCTTCATCGATCTTTCAGAGAATGCTAAGTCTGTTGACGTTATGGTAGAGAAGGAAGACGATCAGAAGGAAAAGGTACTTGAGATGAGTATCGACGAACTGGAGCTTTCCGTTCGTTCTTATAACTGCTTGAAGAGAGCAGGTATTAATACAGTTGAAGAATTGACAAATAAGACTCCGGACGATATGATGAAGGTTCGTAACCTTGGTCGTAAGTCTCTCGATGAAGTTTATGCTAAATTAAAAGAACTTGGTTTGTCGCTTCGTACTGGTGATGAATAATATCCACTTAAGCCGAAGGATTAGTAAGCAAAGTGAAGACCCGAAAGGGTAAGGAGGAAAATTAAAATGGCAATGTATAGAAAACTTGGTAAAAAGTCTGATCAGAGAATCGCATTACTTCGTAATCAGGTAACACAGCTTCTCTATCATGGAAAGATTGAGACAACAGAGGCTAGAGCGAAGGAAGTTCGTAAGATCGCTGAGCACCTTATCACACTTGCTGTTAAGGAGAAGGATAACTTCGACGAGATCAAGGTAACTGCTAAGGTTGCTAAGAAGGACAAAGATGGCAAGCGTATCAAGGAAGTTGTAGATGGTAAGAAGGTTACACAGTACGACGAAGTTGAGAAGACAGTTAAGAAGGATCAGCCTTCCAGACTGCACGCTAGACGTCAGATGCTTAAGGTTCTCTACCCGGTAGTTGAGGTTCCTACAGATGCTGCAGGAAAGAAAGCTGCTACAAAGAAGGTAGACCTTACAGCTAAGCTCTTCGACGAGTATGCTGCAAAGTATGCTAGCCGCAAGGGTGGTTACACACGTATCGTTAAGATTGGCGAGCGTCGTGGTGACGGTGCTATGAAGGTTATTCTTGAGTTAGTTTAATCTATATAAAACCAGACGGGTTGTCGAAAGGCAGCCCGTTTATTTTTTCATGGAGAATAATTATGACGAGAAAAATCGGAATTGTGTGCTGTTCAGATGGATTCAATCGGGCATACGAAGGTGAGATTGAGGAATTGCATCGGATACTGGCAGACATGGGGATTGAGAGTGTGATCAGCCCATTTCTGTATGCGCGTGATGGTGTGGCGAGTGGAACGGCAGAAGAACGTGCGAAGGCAGTAATGGATTTTTACTTGGATGATACGATTGACGCAATCTGCGACATATCCGGTGGAGATATCGCGAATGGAATCCTGCCGTATCTGGATTATAGCGTGATTGCAAAGATGGATAAGCAGTTCTGGGGATACAGTGATCTGACGACTATATTAAATGCAATCTACGCGAAGACCGGGCAGACAGGGGTGTTGTATCAGATAAGAAATGTGCTCTATAAGGAGCGCAAGCAGCAGATGACGGATGTGCGAGATGTCCTGTGTGAGGGTGGTGATGCGTTGTACCGGATCGATTATCATTATGTACAGGGGACGGAGATGCATGGAATCATTGTCGGAGGAAATATCCGTTGTTTCTTAAAGCTGTCTGGGACGGCGTATATGCCAGATCTGAATGGGAAGATTCTACTTCTGGAGAGTCGGTCCGGAACAGTAGCACGAATGGAAACCTATCTGAGCCAGTTGCAGCAGATTGGTGCATTTGAGCAGATCGCGGGTATCCTGCTTGGAACATTTACGGAGATGGAAGCAAAGCAGTGCATGCCGGATATTGTGCAACTTGTGAAGAAGTATGTGAGAAAAACAATGCCGATTGCGGTCACGAAGCAGATCGGACATGGGACAGATGCCAAAGGGATTGTAATAGGCGGAGAATTGTAATTTTTCGTCAAGCATTTTATGGAAATACGTTTGCCTTGCCGTGCATATGATGATATGATGACTTTAGTTATGAAAAGTTTGATATATGCGGGGTAAGGGTATGAAAAAATGGAGAAATAATTCAGACAATGCAGGTTTCACACTGGTTGAATTGATTATTGCAATTGCAATCATGGCGGTGCTCGCGGGTGCAATCGGTCTGACGGTTATTCGTTACATTAGGAAAGCCAGAGCATCAAATGCGATGGAGGAACTTCGGACGATTGTCTCGGCGGTTGAGACAGGCATGCTTTCCAGTTATGCGGAAGATCATGAGATGAATCTAGATAAGACATATACGGATGACGAAGGGAATGCACAGCGATGTGGTGTACTCACGAATTATATGATCAGCCGGGCACAGAATAAAAGTGCAAATGGCATTACCGATGCAAATGCGTTGGAGTATTATTTTGCACAAAAGGTGTTGGAAGAATTGAATGCGGAGAATGGAAGCGACTATCGTTTCCTGAATTTTACGGGCGACGAGGATGAGCCGCTTGGAATGAATTGTGATTCGTTCTACGGACAATTTGGTTGTCCGGGCGTGATTGTTGTGTATGGTGGGGAAGGAAAGGTGCTGTTTGCGCAGTATTATAACTCTGGTTGCCTGATTCAGTATGAGGCGGGCGAAGGCTATACCTATCTGGATGATACGACGGAATTCGTCGGAAGTACGACGATTCATTAGTGTGATTTGCTCGAATCCGCCGATACAGACGATGCAATAATTGATGAGAATATATGAATATAAAAGAAAAAGGATTGACTGTATAGATACAGCTAATCCTTTTTTATCTGTTATGTGAGATTGCATTGACTGTCAATCAGACCGGCATATGGAATACCTGACGTGGGTCTAAGGCTCCATAGATTTCGCGTCAACCATCTGGACAGCTCCGGCGAAGTTCCCCTGGAAATAGTTCGCGATTTCATCGGAATATCCATATACAATTCCCTTTCTGTAAGGGAATAACAGGTTCTGCAGTTGGGCGACTGCTTCATCAAGCGGCGCTTTCTTGGAGAAACCACCGGTTGTGATCTGGCCAAGTGAATAAGTTCCACCATCTCGTGCGAGCAGATATAAGGTATGAAATTTGCTTGTCGGAATAAAATTCATCGTCTGTTTAACTACATTTCCATAGATCCACATGATATCGCGAATCGGAATTACGCGCACCGTCTTCGCCTCATAGACGAGAATTGCTGTCGGTGTTGCAACGAAAGAGAACGCTTCCACGCCATATGGAATCTGCTGGTCAAGCATTGCAATCTCCTGTGGTGAAAGCAAATTCCATGATGCTTCAGCGGCTGCGTATTTTTTCTTGTTAAATGCAGTCTGCTTGATACCGCCCCAAGCGGTAATTCGTGCGTTAATGTTTGTAAAATTAGAAAAATCCATATGTACCCTCCCAATGTGTGTAAAATAAATGTCAGATATAACTGACAAATAGTCTGAAAATGCTATATTCCATACATTTCGTACAATAATAGCAGATTCATACAAATTATAACATAGAAAAGCTGAAAAATCATTTTTATTTAACGAAAAAATATTGTATGGATGTTTCCGTGTTAATATGTGAAAATTTCTTTATTCTTTTGAGAAAAAATTGCGACATACATAGAAAAAATGGTATAGTAATGGATATGTTATAAGATAGTTATTGCGAATATGAAAAACAATCAGGAATATAGGATATCATGATAAAAATCAGAGATCTCACATTTGAATATTTTGACCGGGATGACGAAGGAAATCTGACGGAGATGGTAAACGCCATCCGCGGAATCAATTTTGATGCAGGAGAAGGTGAATTTATCGTTGTGGCAGGGGTGAATGGAAGCGGAAAAAGCACATTTGCAAAGATCTTAAACCGCCTGTTGCTTCCGATTGAAGGTACGGTTCTCATCGGCGGACTCGATGCAATGCAGGAGGAAAATATCATTCCGATCCGGAAGATGGTTGGCATGGTGTTCCAAAATCCTGACGATCAGCTGATTGGTAGTGTAGTGGAAGAGGATGTCGCTTTTGGTGCGGAGAATATTAGCGTGCCGCACAAGGAACTGGTGAAGCGGGTGGAGGATGCACTTGCACAGGTAGGGCTTGCGGCATCCATGCGCATCGAAGAGCTATCCGGAGGTGGAAAACAGAAGGTTGCGATTGCAGGCGTGCTTGCAATGAAGCCGCGGTATATCGTGCTTGATGAGGCAACCAGTATGCTCGATCCAAAATCCAGGCGGGATGTGCTGCAGCTGATGAAAGAGCTGCAGAAGCAGGGAATCACGATTATTCTCATTACACATCTGATGGAGGAACTTCTGCTGGCAGATTGGATTTACGTGATGCATCAGGGAAGGCTTGCTATGAAGGGCAGCCGGGAAGCGCTTTTCTCGCAACCGGAGAGGCTGCGTGAGTTTGGATTGGAACTGCCGATGACCGTGCTGCTTGCACATGCTCTTGCGGAGCGTGGGTGCGTGCGGACGAAGGATTTATTTTCCGTGGAAGCGATTGCGGAACGCATATACAAGGAACATCCGTATGCATTTCTGAAGGAAAAGACAATGGAGCCTGCATCCGTGGATAAGAAAGCGAAAGTGTTGTCGCAGGCGATTGTATTTCAACATGTGAACCTATCATATGGAAAGAAATCGATTTTGAATGATGTATGTTGTTCTATCGAGAAGGGCAGCTATACGGCAATCATTGGACCTTCGGGGGCTGGAAAATCGACGCTTTTGCAGATGATTCCGGCGCTCATTTCACCGACGGATGGAAGCATTTATGTGGATGGAATGGAAGTGACGGATACTTCTGCGGATATTGCAGCATTGCGTAAGAAAATCGGGTTCATCTTCCAATATCCAGAGCAGCAGTTGTTTGCGAAAAATGTTTATGAGGATGTAGTATTTGGACCGCGGAATGTCGGCATCAGTGAGGTTGAAGCGGAGAAACGTGCGTATGAGGCGATACAGTTTGTCGGGTTGCCGCAGGATGTCTATGATCTGCCGATGGATAAGTTGTCGGGTGGGCAGAAGCGGCGTGTTGCATTGGCGGGCGTGATTGCAATGCAACCGGATTACCTGATCTTAGATGAACCGTTGGCAGGGCTTGATCCGGTTGGAAAGAAAAAGATGCTGCAGATCCTGCGTGCGTTACACCGGGATGCGGGAATTACAGTGGTTGTAGTCAGTCACGATGCGGATGCGGTCGTGGAGGACGCAGAGCAGGTATTGTATCTGAGGGATGGGAAAATCTTGGAGCAGGGAGCACCGTCGAATGTATTTTACCGGTTGTGGCTGCGCGAGATGGAGCATATGACGAGTGATAAGCATTCGAAAATGAATGGCGAACAGATGAGAGACAGAAGCACTGGACGTTTATCCGAAGATACGCTGGCAGAAGCACTCTGTGAGCTTCCGGTCTGCATGCAGTTGTTGATCCGCCTGCGCATCATGGGACTTCCGGTATCATGTAAGCATACGCAGCTTGCGGAGACGGTGCAGGCAATCGTGGATGCGGTTGGAAGATGATTTCGTATATAGATATTGTAGTATAAGAATGTCTAAAAGAGGTAGGAACATGATGAAGGATATCACATGGGGACAGTACCATAGCGTGGATTCGATGATCCACCGGATAGATCCCCGTGTCAAAATTCGATTTACAATTATATATATTATCCTGCTGTTGCTGGATCGGAATCTGCCGTTGTTTCTGTTTCTTACGACAGTATTTGCCGGTGTGTGGGCGTGCAGCCGGGTGCCGATGCGCAAGATGATACGCGGAACGAAGGGCGTGTTCATTTTCATTTTAATTTGCAGTATATTAAATGCATTTACCGTGCATGGAACGACGTTGGTAAAGCTTGGCGTGCTCACGATCACGAAGGAGGGACTGATCAAAGCCGGATTCGTGTTCTGGCGGATGTTGTTGTTGATTCTGATGTCAAGCCTGTTGATGTATACGACGACACCGACGAGACTGACGGACGGTATGGAGAAGTGCATGCATTTAAGCGGCGGTGTGGCAATGGGAATCACGATCGCGCTACGATTTGTACCGATATTATTTGGAGAGTTAGACCGGATCATGAAGGCGCAGATGGCGCGTGGCGCGGACTTCAAGAAGGGAAATCCGGTCGTGCGTTTAAAGAAGCTTCGGACAGTGATCTTGCCGCTTTTCCAGAATGCAATCTCGCGTGCCGGACATCTGGGCGATGCGATGGACAGCCGCTGCTATACGGGCGGCAAAGGACGGACGAAGCTGCATCCACTCGTGTATGAGAGACGCGATGTGGTCGCGTATGTGTGCATGCTGGCGATGGTTATTGCGTCGGTGGTGTTGATTGTGAAGTTCTAAAACGTAGGATAGATAAGTAGATGATAGTTACTGAATGATATATAGTGGTGAGATAGAATAGTGTATTTCACAATATAAGAGAAAGGAGATTCGCTCCATGAAACGAATCAAATTAACCGTTGCGTATGACGGGACAAATTATTGTGGCTGGCAGATTCAGGACAATGGAATTACAATCGAGGAAGTCCTGAACCGGGAACTGTCGAAGCTGTTGCAGGAGGATATCAAGATCATTGGCGCAAGCCGGACAGATTCCGGAGTGCATGCGCTTGGAAATGTGGCAGTCTTTGATACGCAGACACGGATTCCGCCGGAGAAGATCAGCTTCGCGTTGAACCAGCGGCTGCCGGACGATATCCGGATTCAGGAATCGTGCCAGGTGGCGGATGATTTTCATCCGCGGTTTTGCGATACGATCAAGACATATGAGTATCGCATCTGGAATGACAAGTTCCCGAATCCGCTTGTGCGGCTTTACTCGAAGTTTTGTTATTTCCATGTTGATATCGCGAAGATGGAGCAGGCAGCGGCATATCTGGTTGGCGAACATGATTTCAAATCATTCTGCACGCCGCGGACACAGGTGGAATCCACGGTGCGCACGGTCACAGAGATCTCCTTCCGCACAGAGGGCAAGATGATCATCATGACGATCCGCGGAACCGGTTTCCTATATAATATGGTGCGGATCATCATGGGTACATTGCTTAAATGCGGGATGAACATGTATCCGCCGGAGCATGTGAAGGAGATTCTCGATGCGAAGGACCGCGCGGCAGCAGGTCCGAAAGCGGAAGCGTGTGGACTGCAGTTGGTTGGAATTGAATATTTGTAGAAAATTTACGCATTTCTTGAAAAAAACGTTGACACACGCGGACACGTATAATATAATACCTAAATGTGACAAAAGACAGGTGAAGTGCGTCCCAATAGCCCCGGGATTCATGGAATACTCTTTTGAAGCAATGTACAGTACGCATTCGGCACTGTGCGGACAGGCTGTTTCGGACATTTCGGCTTGAAGGCATGGGTATGATGCAGGACAATTCGAATAATTTTAAGGAGGAACACCACAATGAAGAGCTTTATGGCAAGCCCATCAAACATTGAAAGAAAGTGGTATGTAGTAGATGCTACAGGACATACATTAGGTCGTTTATCATCAGGGATCGCAAGCATTTTAAGAGGAAAGAACAAGCCGACATTTACACCACACATCGATACAGGTGACTATATCGTAGTTGTAAATGCTGATAAGATCAAAGTAACAGGTAAGAAGATGGATCAGAAGGTTTACTATCACCATTCTGATTACGTTGGCGGTATGAAAGAGCAGACTCTCAAAGAGAAGATGGCTAAGAAGCCAGAGGATGTTATCTACCTTGCAGTTAAGGGCATGCTTCCAAAGGGACCTCTCGGAAGACAGATGATCAAGAAGCTTTATGTTTACGCTGGACCAGAGCACAAGCAGCAGGCTCAGAAGCCAGAAGTATTAGAGATTAAGTATTAATAAGGGAGGAAACGTTCGTGGCTAAGAATAGTAATAGATTTTACGGAACAGGTAGAAGAAAAAGCAGTATCGCAAGAGTTTACCTTGTACCAGGAACTGGTAAGGTAACTATTAATAAGAAAGACATGGATGAGTATTTCGGTCTTGATACATTGAAGCTCATCGTTAAGCAGCCATTTGCAGCAACAGGTACAGAAGGAAAGTTCGATGTACTTGTAAATGTTAAGGGTGGCGGATTTACAGGTCAGGCTGGTGCTATCAGACATGGTATCTCCAGAGCACTCCTCGAGGCAGACGCTGAGTACAGACCAGCACTCAAGAAGGCAGGATACCTTACAAGAGATCCTCGTATGAAGGAAAGAAAGAAGTACGGCTTGAAAGCAGCTCGTCGTGCACCGCAGTTTTCAAAGAGATAGGATTATCTGCGAATTGCAGGTATGGAAAAGAGTCCGCAAGTTTACTTGCAGGACTCTTTTTTCATGCCTGCAAATTCATAGGAATCTAGCAGATGACCGACTCGAAGCGTAGAGGAGGTTCATATGCTGGATTCGCAGATAATTCGTATAGATAGATTCGAAGCGAAGGGGAGGTTCTCATCAATCCAGCTCGTAAATGAGAACATGGGTTATATCGATTATAGAGAAATTTTAGATGAAATAAATTGATTATACTATCAATGCTACTATTAATGAAATACTAGTAATTGCATTAAAAAATATATTTTTTGGTGTTACATGCTTATAATGGCTGATCTGTATCAGATGGAATATAAGTTATAAGGTCACAAATATCACATTGAAGTATTCTACATAAATCGTTAAGTGTTTTTGTTGAAACATCCATATTATGTTTCAATCGGTGGAGCGTGCTATGGGACATGTGATATTTATTTGTAAGTGTGTACCAATTTTCGCTTGACTTTTCAAGCGTATTCCAGAATGGGGAATAATCAATCATCATAGCACCTCCGTTTCACTGGTAATAAAATAAGTGTACTTTGTATTCTTTGAATTGAATATCTTCGTTAAAAGGGATATAATGAAATTATTGGATTAAACGTGCAGAAAGATTCACTTATGAGAGATAAAAATAATGGAACTTTTTAGGGAAATGTTATTCGTTTTCTGGGGAACTGGTACTTAAATAAGTTTCTAGTTACGATGAAGAAAAATCCGATGGCTGATAGCGATTGTTTTTATGATGATGTGCACGAAAAATTTGAGGTGAATTTGAAAAATGAAGATATTGTAAAACAGAGTTGTGGTTTTGAAAAATGCGTATTTTAATATGTAAAAGTGTTCATATAAATTTAAGGGATACACGCAAGAAAGAAGTATATGATTTGACAATGAATTATGCTTGAAGAGGAGAAAAAGAAGGGAGAGCAACTATGAAAAAAAGGGTAAAGAAAACTGATATAAATGCATATATATTAGAACTTAAAAAGGAAATAATTGATATTGCAGGGGACAAAAAAGTTAATCTTCTCTTGAAAAATCTAAATTATGATAGGGTAACGGCATTGAAATTTAGGGTGGTTGCTTGGGATAGTTTTGAAGAAAGGGTAATGTTTGATAATTCGGATTATTGTATCATCAAAGTCCCTGATTTGAATATAGGGAAATGTGCATTAGATAATATTGTGATTGATTTGGGAAAACATGATGTTAAAAAAGTTGATATAGAGATCATACAAATAGTATTCGAAAATAAAGGAATAACAGATTCGTTACCGGAAGAGATTGTGGAATATGAGTATGATGAATTAGAAGAAAATATATATGAGGAAAAAGAGCAACTCTTGGCAATGCGTGAGATTAATTCGCGGGCAATTTGTTATCCATATACAGATGAAAATGGATGGATTTGTACATGTGGATATTATAATAAAAAAGAAAATGAGTATTGTGCTTCTTGTAATGCTGAGAATAAAATAATGAGAAAACTTATAACTCCAGATAGAATAAAAAAACTCATAGAAAAAAGAAAGCAGGATAAAATAAAACTAGAAAGGGAAATGAAAGAAAAGAAAAAAAGAGAAACGGAAAAGCGTTTATCAGAGTATAACGCGGAAGTTGCAAGAAAAAAAGAATTGCAAGAAAAAAAGTGCAGAATGAATAAAATAATTCTAATATCTGTGAGCGTGGTATTAATGATGAGTGTTATGTTATTGGTTGTTCGTAATAATGCATATACCAGAAAATATAGTCTACATGGGGAGGAGAAAAAGCAATATGATATACAAATATCTAATTACAAAAAAATTAATGAGGTGCTTGAAGATAGAGAGCTAAAGTTTAGTGATGTTGCTTCAGGATATAAAGATGAATATGATGCCCCTAGTAGATTGGGGACTGCGTTAACAGATGATAGCTATTTATATATTAGAGGATATTATTTAGCAACTCCGTTCTTGTATGAAAAAATAAAAAATAAATTTCCGGTAAAATATCGATCAACATGTGAAACAATCTCAAAGTTGAAGAAGGCGCAAACGTATTATAATTGTATTGCGGTGGAGGGATTATATGTTGATAGTTATAAAAGCGTAGTAAGTTCTTATTTTGATACAGAGAAAGAAATAGAAGAAAAAATCAAAAATAATGAAGTTTATTTATATGAAGAAGTACTTAACACGGAAAAAGTTTCATTAGATAAGTATGATTTTGATAAAACTGAGAAAATGAAAGAAAAGGTATATGGACTAAATTTAGGAATTCTATTTTATTCGGATGGAGCAATAAAGTATATAGGGGAATATTCTAATGGAAAGGCAAACGGATATGGTTATTCTTGGTATAGTACAGAAGATGGCGGAGGGGAGTTTGCCAAAGGGGAATTTAGCGATGGATATTTAGATGAGGCGGAAAGTCATTATGATAAGAATGGGAATACGAATAATATAAATGATGCTAAAAAAGTTGCTTTTTCAGGGGATTTTGTTAAAATAGAGGGCTTTGAAGATTCTGTGTCAAGTGTAGAAATGGCTAATCTAACAGAGGATGATATGTATAATGCAAGAGCAGCATGTGCGAGTTATTTGGTGGATTTGGAGAATATGCATAGCAGTATTACGGGAACAGATATAATTGGAGATCCGGTTGTTGATGGATGTTATTTTTATTTTACATGTTCTGTTAGAGATGGAAATATGGATAGGACAGGAAAAGTAACAGTAATGAAGAAAAACGATGGATCATTTAAAGTGAATGGCTTGACATATCAATAGTAGAGAAAATAAATTGTCAAGGAATATAAAATATATTTAAGATTGTTAGTTTATTTATGGGTAAATAAGGTTTTGACGGACTAAGCGTATCTGTTTATAATATATATTTAAAAGATAAATAAAAAGAGAAACATTATAGATTATTTCAAATATGACGGAATTAGAAAAGGGAATATATTGCTAGTTGTGATTTATTAGTAGCAAATTTTACTATTTATAGATTGTCTAAAAGCTTCAATTGTACGGAAAAGTCTTACATCAATTCTGCTCTACGTGTGAAAACACGTTTTTGCACAGAACTTGTGTTCGAAACGTCGATATGATATAATATATTAAATTTAGAAAAGAATGCTAGTAGGATATAGCCTGATTTTTTAATATATTAGACATATTGAAATTAGTGGGAGATGTATATTTAATATTGCATTATAGAATGGGGGGATTAAATAAATGGTCAGGAGTTTATGTGAGAAAAATCGATAAAGTACTTATAGATAGAAGGAGATAAGTTTCTATGGTTGGAAAAGAAATACATAGCTTAAGTGAATATATAGAATTTGTAGAGAAAATATCACCACAATATTCACTTTCGAGGGGGCAGGAACAAGATAAGGACTTATTGCCCAGCATATTAAGAAAAGACGATAATGGAATGGCATTATACACTAAAGCAAATTCAAAATCATTTATAGATGATTTTAAAAATAATTCAACAATGTATATTGATAATACAATGATAAAAAATCAAAATGAGCTACTTGTATATGCACAACATTTTGGAGTACCTACATGTTTATTAGATTTTACATACTCACATTTAATTTCATTGATGTTTGCGGTTGAAAATGCTTTTACTTATGATATTGATGATGAAAGAAAATCAGTTGTATGGTTTTTGGATCCACGACAATTAAATTTAACATCAATAAACAGAACGGAATTATTAGACTTGTCTGAAGAGATGAATGTTGATGATCGCACGGAATTACCGTTTGCGGTAACTGTTAGGAGAAATAACAAGAGAATAGCAGCACAAAATGGATTGTTTGTTTTTTTCCCTCAAAATTCAGAACCGTTAAACAAAATATCTATAGCTGAAAATGTTCTCAAAAAAGTTGAAATTTCTCATAAGAATTGTAGAAAAATACTTAAATCATTATACACAATGGGAATGAGATTCGATGATATCTATCCTGAATTAGCATCAATCTCAAAAGATATAATATTAAAAAATAATGTTTTGGAATATTATAAAATGGAGGAAGCAAATGATTGAAAAAGAATTTATCGTTAAACCGGATCAAGTGGATTTTACAATCGGCAATATAGTAAATTCTATTGATAAAGGATATAAATTGCAAAAAATGGAAGAAGAAAAATTAGATATAGAACAAAGATTGGAATATAGTGATAGTATTATTATGAAACCAGATTATCAAAGAGAATATCGATCATCAGTGGAAGAAGAAAGTTCTTTGATAGAATCTATTTTGGTTGGAATACCAATTCCCCCAGTCTTTTTGTGTTCCACTAGAATAAAAGGTGCACAATCGTTGAATGTTGTTGATGGACAACATAGATTATTTGCATTTTATAGATTTAGGAAAGGTGAATTTGCATTAAGTAATTTATGTTTATTAGAACAATTTGAGGGATTGACATTTGCTGAACTACCAGAGGAATTACAGGAGACAATTGTAACACATAAATTGTCCACATATGTGTTTAGAGATTTTCCAGGGAAAAAATTTGAACTTGAAATTTTTAATAGGTACAATAAGGGAACAAAAACTTTGACACCTCAGGAAATAAGAAATGCTGTATATTCGTCGCCGCATAATGAATATATAAGTAAATTTGTGAAAAAATTATATGAAGGTAACGAACCGCTCAAAGAAGTATATAATGTTACGAAAGACAGATATTTAAAGAAAAAAGTTCATGAAGGTATTTTTTCAATATTGTATGTTTTGGAGTATGGAATTAATGAAGATTTTAAAGACTCGACAACATATGCAAATGAATACATGAGAATAAAATCAGAATTGGCGGAGACAAATACAGAGGAACAAGTTCAAGAAAATTTAAATTCATCAATAAGAAAATTTGACGAATTCAACCAGTGGTTATTAAAATGTACAAAAATTACACCATATCCGTTGTCAAAGGAGTTTTATGGTATAGCAAGCAAAAGTTATAAATTTCAAACGTCAATGGCACTTATACTGCCAGCTCTATATAACAAGATTTATATAGAAAAAGTAGTTGGAGAGATATCGTTTGATGAAGCAATAGAAATGATTCAAAAAGCAATGCTTGGATCATTTATAGAAGATCCAAATTATACGGCATCATCAACAAATTCTAAGGAAATAATGAAATTGGTGAATTCCTTTGGAAAAAATGATTAATTTATGAATAAATAGTTCTGAGAGTGTCAGAAAGATTTTTGCCATATGACACACCATCTAATAGATTTTCAAGACATCAAGAGACAAACAAAAATAAACTTCTCAATAATGAAAAGAGTCCGCAAGATTACTTGCAGGACTCTTTTTTCGTGTCTGCAAATTCATAGAAATCTAGCAGATGACAGACACGAAGTGAAGGGGATGTTTTCGTCAATCCAGTTTGTAAATGAGGAGAGAGTCCACAAGATTACTTGCAGGGCTTTTTTGTATATTGAATATTCGTCTTACTAAATATGTAAGCATGTTTTTTATCTTTATTTAACAAAAACATACTAACAATGAACCTATTAGTTTGCTTTAATAATAAGGAGGTAAGTACGAATGAATCTATTAGTGTCTTTTTTAATCTCGGTTGTGGCAGATGTAGTTACACATTACATATTTCGGTGGAGCGAAAACCGAAATAAAGACAATTAGCTGACAGACGAAAAGTGAGCAAAACGCCCTAAAGAGTGAGATACTCTTTGGGGCATTTCCCTCAAGTAACTACCACAAAAACCTCAAATATTTGATAGAACCCGTCGAAAAAAACGAGTATAATAAATAGAAAATACATAGAAAAGGGGGAGGGAGATTTTATATCTTCCGAAAATGTATGGGAACTATTAAAAATACAAAAGGGAAACGATTAAATATCTTATGGGTGATTATCCTGATCGGCAGCGTTCCGCTGCTCACGGCAATTCTGATTCTGACAATTTATTCTACAAGAAAAATGGAACAGGAACTTGAAGACAGTACATATGCAAGACTAAAGGCATGTGCGGTTTCGGTAGAGAAATACTTTGAGTGGGATGTCCGCGAAGACATCTTATGCAGGGACGATGTCAGCTACGAGTTTATCGATTCATTGAAAAAGGACAATATCGAGCTTACATTTTTTGAAGGAGATGAACGATACATCACTTCGGTTGTTGATGAGAATGGAAACCGTCCGGAGGGAACAAAGGCAGATGCTGCAATCTGGAAAACTGTCCAGGCGGGCAAGGATTACCACGCAGATGGTGTACAGATTGCAGGTGCAGATTACTATGTATACTACACACCGGTGTATTCCGATGCCGGTGATGTGATCGGTATGGGATTTGCCGGCGAGAAAACAGCGACTGTCAACGCAGCAAAGAAGGGACTTGTGCGTACATTGTTACTGATCTCTGCGGCGATAGGCATTCTATACCTGGGTGCTCTGATTCTCCTTGCGTTGAAGATCCGGAAGTCACTGGCGAAGACAACAGCACATATTGAGCGGATTGCGAACGGAAGTATTTCAGAAGACGTGGAAGGCTCTTCGGCAATTGCGGAGATTGACACGTTGATTGATTCCTCAAAGATTCTTAAGGAAAAACTGAATAATATTGTAACAAGTGTAAATGATCATGTCGTGAATCTGCAGCAGGATACATCTTCCCTGAATGAGCGCGCCGATTTCAGTAATGAGGGTGCCGGACAGATCAGCCAGGCGATGGAGGAATTGTCTGTGACCGCGGTGACACTGGCAGATAATGTGCAGGATGTCAATGCGAAGTCCATCGAGATGGGAAATGCAATCACGGATATCGATAATGATGTGCAGGTATTAAGTGCAAATTCTGAGCAGATGGGCAAGGCGAACAGCACAGCAACCAAGTCCATGGAGACTGTACTGGACAGCTCAAACCAGTCGGCAGAGATTATTGAGCGGATCACAAATCAGATTGAAGAGACAAACCAGGCGATTCTGTCAATCAATGAGGCAGTCAACCTGATTATGGATATTACCGGACAGACAAGTCTGCTTGCGTTAAATGCATCAATCGAAGCAGCACGTGCCGGACAGTCGGGAAGCGGATTTGCGGTTGTGGCAAGTGAGATCAAGAAGCTGGCAGAGCAGAGTGCCGAGGGTGTGGATACGATCAAACAGGTGGCTGATAATATCTTTGCGAAATCAAATGAGTGTGTGAGTATGGTACATGATGTGCAGACATTGCTCAGAAAAGAGCAGGATGATATCTCTGCAACATGCAGCAGCTTTGCAACACTCAGCAAGACGATTAGTGACAATATTGTGGCAGTAACGCGGATCAGCGAGAAGTCAAAGCAGCTTGATGGTATCAAGCAGTCCATCATAGCCAATATTACTGACCTCAGTGCGATTTCCGAAGAAAATGCGGCAAGTAACGAGGAAGTATCTGCGAATGTGACAAGTATTGCCGAAGCAATCGACCAGATGAACACGGCAACCGGACATGTCAGCAAGGTGTCGGATGAACTGGCAGAAATGATGAAGTATTTTGAATAAGAATATCAGAAGGATGAAGTATGATTGTATTTTATTTCATTAAAACAGGATTTTTCCTTCTGGTAATGTTATTTGCTATTATTATTACAATATGGATGATCCGATCACGCAAACAAAGAGAACGTGATGGATCGGTTGATCCCATTATGGATATGGTAAATCAAATGGGAGGGATTGGTTCTGAATTTGACAAAATGGTGTTGGATGTGAATCCAAAATACCGGTTGAAAAAAGATCCGCAGAGAATATACTGGATACTATTATTTGAGATTTTATCGTTTCTGGTAGTTATAGTCAGTATGATAAGAAAAATGATGGAACTTGGATATATTCCAGATATACATGGTAAATCAGAATGGGTATTTATTGAGGCAACGATTTTGTTGTTAGGCGGGATTGCATTGCTGCAATTCCGGAAAATAAAGAGGAAAATTCGAATTCGTGAGAACAATATGGAGGATATGCAGATAGAAGGGACGGTTGTCGATGTAGTGAATGGTTATGCTACAGCGATGCATGGCTATGGAAGGCTGATTGTTGAGTATTATGATCCATATGAGCTATGTAAGAAAAGAATTGTGTTAGGACAGGATTTTAAGGTAAAAAAATACCCAATTGGAAAAAAATATACACTTTCATATTCCAGATCCATGCATGAGGCATACGATTTATGTAATAATCGTTTAGAAGGGCGAAAGGACATATATTTTACGTTTATAGGTATAATAATGTGTTTGCTGGCTGTATTGTGTATCTTATTAGCGTTAATTTTAATATGATAAAATAGTTGAACGGATATTTGAGAACCTGAATTTTCAGGTTCTCTTTTTTATGTTCAAGATTAAAATACTACTTGACATATAATACTATGCGGCGTATAGTATGTGACATAAGGAGGTATACATATGGATATTCAATTAAAACGAGGCATGTTGGATGTATGCGTGCTGGCGGCAATCAAAGATGAAGATTCCTATGGATATCAGATCATCAAAGATATGAAACCGTATGTGACAATTTCGGAGTCGACGCTGTATCCGATTTTACGACGCTTAGAAGCAAATGCGTATCTGACGGTACAATCGGTGGAGCATAACGGACGACTTCGGAAATATTATCATATTACAGACGCAGGACGGGCGCGAATCGATGAGTTTCAGGAGGAATGGAAGGAACTGGAATCCATCTATCGGTTTATCGTTCGGGAAGAACCTATGAAGGAGGCACAAGACCATGAATAAACAGGAATATTTGTCGGCAATCCGGGTGCGGATTCCGAAGATGCCGACGGAAGATATGGAGCGGTTCATCGCTTATTACAGTGAGATGATCGATGACCGGATGGAAGATGGCATGACGGAGGAAGAGGCGGTTGCCACGATGGATACACCGGATGAAGCCGTGGATCAGATTCTGGAAGATACGCCACTTAGCAAAATCGTTAAGCAGAAGATCAAACCGACGCATCGCCTGCGTGCATGGGAGATTGTTCTGATTGTACTTGGTTCTCCGGTCTGGGTGCCGCTTCTACTTACAGCAGGAATACTGGTATTAAGTATGTTAGTTGTTGTATTTTCACTATTGATTACATTTTATGCAGTGGTCATATCAGCAGCAGTCGCGGGAATTGCGGGAGTTTTAGCTGTGGTTCCATTCCTGATGATCAGCAATGTTCCGGCAGCGATATTTATGCTTGGGTGCGGATTCGCAGGTGTCGGACTTACGATTCTGTTCTTTGTCGCAGTGAAGCCGGTAACGGTTGGATTCTGGAATCTGTGTAAGGCAGCTGTGAGCGGCATCAAAAGAAAGTTCGTAAAGGAGGGCTAAGATATGAGCAAAACTAAAAAAGCGGTCATCATTGGTTCCGTGCTAGTCGGTATCGGTGTGATTATAGGATTTATCGGAATTGCGATAGGTGGATTCAGGTTCCCGAACGGAGAAGTCGATCTTACTACGATGAAAGCACTTCATACCGAGAAGAAAACTGTGCAGATTGCGGATGCATTTGATAAAATAGAGATAGCCGGGGCAAGCAGCATGGATATCGAGATCTGCAAATCAAAGACCGGTAAGAATTATGTGGAGTATTATGATACGGATGATTGGACGAGCCATGTGGATGTGAAGGACCATGTGCTGAAATTCACAACGGACGACAAGGGCACACATAAGGCGGTTGTGTCACTGGGATTCGGAAAAGATACGGCGGCGCGGTTGTATCTGGCAGATGCGGAATATAAAGAAATCGCTGTAACAACCTTGAGCGGATATGTTACAATTCAGGATGTGAATGCAGGAACTGTAAATGTGTCTGCATCCAGTGGAGATCTATATATGAAGAATATAAATGCCCCGGATTCCATTATGGCAACATCTTCTTCCGGAGATATAGATCTGGCAGATGTGACAGCAAAGCAGATGGAACTTGAAGCAAGCAGCGGAGACATAGATCTGGAACGTTGTGATGCCGAAGGATTCGATATCACAACGTCGAGCGGCGATGTCGATATGGAGATTACAGCGGGACGCACATATCGGTTTGAGACGAAAACCAATAGCGGAGATGTGGATGTTCCGGATGGAGATGCGGATTCCGGTTACCTGTGCAAGATTGTAACATCGAGTGGAGATGTGGATGTGAAGCAGAAGTAGAGGTATATATGTTAGATATCATTATAGTGGAGGATAATCATGAAATCGGCGAGCTGCTTTCGGATTTTCTGCGGAAAGAAAATTATATTGTGAGCGTTGCGAAGGATGGCGAGGCTGCATTGGAGCTTTTTGAACGATACGGAGCGAAGCTTGTAATCTTAGATCTGATGCTGCCGGGGATGGATGGCTTTGCAGTCTGCTCCAAGATTCGAGAGACGTCCAATGCACATATTCTGATCGTGAGTGCCAAGACAGAAAAGAACGACAAATTAAAAGGCTTGAATCTGGGTGCCGATGATTACATTGAAAAGCCTTACGATATGGATATCCTGCTTGCGAAGATTCATGGTATCTTCAAACGCAAATACGCACAGGAGGAATTGATCTCCGGAACGATCCGTCTGAATACGGCGACACAGACGATTTATGTCGCAGATCAAAAGGTTGATTCTACAGCGAAGGAATTTGAGCTATTAAAATTGCTGATGGAAAATAAAGGCGTGACACTGAAAAAGGAATATTTGTTCCGCACGATCTGGGGCAGCGACAGTGAATCGGAGATGCAGACACTGACAGTACATATTAAGTGGCTCAGACAGAAAATAGAGAAAGATCCAAAACATCCGGAGCACATTATCACGGAGTGGGGAACGGGGTATCGGTTTGAATAAATATCGTAGATTTGTAATAATTTTCTTATTGTTGGAAATCTGCCTGATAGGAATTTGCAATCTTTTTGTGGTACAAGCTCTGAAATCCAAGGATGAATATTCGTACCGGGTGGATGTGGCACGATGTGTACAGGAGCTGGAAACAGGAACTCCTTTGGAACAGATTAAGTTGTCAGACTATCCGACACTTACACGGGTAAGCATTTTTGATGCGCAGGAAGTGTGCAACGAAGAGTACCGTGTGGAGGAAGTGCAGGGCAGGCTGTATCGGTTTTGTTACAGACGCACGGTGCAGTACGGAAGTATATGGAAACTGGATCTGGTGCTGGGCGCATTGTGGATCTGTACGGCGGTATTTCTGATACTGCTTGGAAGAAAACTGGTTCGTCCGTTTGCGTCGATGGAAGGACTTACAACAGAACTTGCAAAAGGGAATCTGTCTGTACCAATCAAGGCAGAAAAAAGCCGTTTCTTCGGAAAATTTCTGTGGAGTCTGGATATGTTGCGGGAAAAACTGGAGGCGGACAAGTTAAGAAGACTGGAGCTGGAGAAAGAGAAGAAGACACTCTTATTGTCGTTGTCGCATGATATACGCACACCGCTTTCGGCGATTGAATTATACACGCAGGCACTGGAGGAAAATCTGTATGAAAATGAAGAAAAAAGGCAGCAGGCGATTGGCGGGATTCGCAAAAACACAGAGACAATTAAGAAATATGTAGGTGAAATCTCGGAAGCAGCACGGGAAGATTTTCTGAAGCTGGACGTGCATCAGGGAGAGTTTTATCTGTCGCAGATGATGCAGGCGTTGAAACTTTATTACAAAGAAAAATTCGCGGATTTACATACAGACTTTCAGATGGAGTCCTTTGCAGATTATCTGCTATATGGTGATCTGGACCGGGCAGTTGAAGTGGGACAGAATGTGCTCGAGAATGCAATCAAATATGGCGATGGAAAATATGTGCATATTTCTTTTTCCGAGGAAGAAGACCACAGCCTGATTACGATTGAAAATTCTGGTGCAGGTCTCAAAGAAGAGGAACTGCCACATATTTTTGATGCGTTTTATCGTGGAAGCAATCATGCAGGTGTTCGCGGAAGCGGATTGGGCTTATATATCTGCAAGGAACTGCTTCACAAGATGGATGGAGATATCTATGCAAAGACACCGGAAACAGGCTTTGCAGTTACGATTGTACTTAGAAAAATGTAGGTGATTCCTGCATTTTTCTTTTTTAAGGATTATTTAATAATTTCCCTGTTATGATTGAGCCATAAACAAGGAAAGGGGCAGATTTATGTACTGGAATATCTTAAAGCGGGATATCAAACGGAAAAAGACGATGAATGTGATCCTGTTATTGTTCACAATTCTGGCAGCGGTTTTTGTTGCAAGTGGTCTGAACAATGTGGTCACGGTTATGAATGGAACGGATTATTTTTTTGAAAAAGCCGGGATCAAAGATTATGTGTTGTTTACGCAGAACGGGGATGGCGGCGTAGAGCAGATCCTGAAAACATCGGGATGTGTAAAGGATTACAGCATGGAAAAATGTATCTGGGGAACGAATGGAGATATCACATATCAGGGCGAGAAACTGAAGGTAAAGAATAATACTTTGTTGATACAATCGCTGGATACGACGCAGTTTCATTATTTTCTGGAAGATAACCAGGAGTTGACGGAGATTGCGGATGGGGAAATCTATATTACTGCCGGAAGTTTTGCAAGAAATGATATGCACGTCGGAGATACGATCCGGATTCAGATGAAAAACACAGACAAGACATTTCGCGTAGCGGGCGAAATCAAAGATGCACTGCTTGGCTCTGATCTTATGGGAAATACGAGACTGCTGCTTAGCGAAAATGATTTCAAAGCGTATGAAGCGGACAAATCGTTGGAACCTTATCTTGGGAGAATCTTTCAGGTGGAGACGGATGATACAGGGACACTTTCAGCGGAATTGGCAAGCGCAACGGATATATTGTTTTCTTCAGAGAGATCTACAATCCGCCTGTCGTATGTTATGGATATGATTCTGGCGATGCTTGTGCTTGTGCTGAGTATCTGCCTGATCATCGTATCCTTTGTGATTTTGAAATTTGTGATTACATTTTCCATCCGGGAGGAATTTCGTGAGATTGGCGTGATGAAGGCGATTGGTATCCGAAATGCGAAGATACGGCACCTGTATATTGTGAAATATCTGGCAATGGCAATCGTTGGTGGAATAGTCGGATTTTTCGTGAGCATTCCATTTGGCAATCTGCTGATCGCATCTGTCTCGAAAAAGATGGTGCTTGGCAATGAGGGTGGGTATCTCTTTAATGCAATCGGCGTGTTGGCTGTGATTGGTCTGATGGTTGGATTTGCGTATCTTTGCACAGGAAAGGTCAGAAAGCTGACACCGGTTGACGCAATACGAAACGGACAGACTGGAGAACGGTATCACAAAAAAACGATATACCGGTTAAGTAAAAGTCGCGCGCGTACACCATTTTATATGGCACTGAATGATATATTGAGTGCACCACGCCGGTTTATTACAATCGTGCTGCCATTTTTTATCTGCTCGGTATTTATGCTTGGCGTTGTGATGGTGACATCGACGATGCAGAGTAAGAGTATGATCACCTGTTTTGGAAAGGAGTCGGATATCTATATCACAGATCCTAAAATGATGAAACCGGTTCTTGTGGATAAGGATCAGAAGCCTGTCCTGCAGGAGAACTATCAGGCGATTGCGGATGAGTTGGAAGCTGCGGGTATGCCGGTGGATAAGGTAAGCATGGAAGTCTGGTACAAGTATGCCTGTGAGGCAAATGGAAAGTTATATTCTGTGTTATTCCAGCAGAATACAGAGACGCATACGACGGATTATACATATGAGAAGGGAACTCCGCCACAAAATGCGTATGAGATTGCCATTACGCCGATGATCGCCGATCAGCTTGGCGTGGATATCGGAGATACAGTTACGATTGATTTTGGAACGGAGAAACGTGACTGTGTTGTGACAGCGTTATTTCAGACGATGAACCAGTTGGGGAAGGTCGGACGGCTTCATGAAGAGGCACCGACTTCAATGAAGTATGCGACGACCATGCCGGGCTTTCAGGTCGATTTTTCAGATCATCCAGACGAGAAGGAGATTCGGACGCGTGTAAAGAAAATCAAGGAATTATATGGAATTACCGGAGTGTTTGATGCTGCGGGATATTGCGTAGATTGCATGGGCGTTGGGGATACGATGGATACGGTCTGTCTGCTGCTTTTGGCGATAACAGGAATCGTCGTTATTCTCGTGACGGTTTTGATGGAACGGTCGTTTATATCTACGGAACATGGTCAGATTGCTCTTTTGAAAGCGATTGGATTTTCCAATCGAAGCATCTTCTGGTGGCATGTAATACGGTTCATGCTGGTTGCCGGGTTTGCAGAAATCCTTGCAGTTGTACTGACCAGACCAATTACGAAACTGTGGTGTGATCCGATCTGGGCGATGATGGGAGCGACAAACGTAGACTATTATTTCAGTCCGGTAAGAATCATCCTGATCTATCCGGGTATCGTGCTTGCGATTACATGGATTGCAGTCAGCGTCACCGCATTTCATATACGTAGGATTCGTGGCACAGACATTGTAAATGTAGAGTAGGAGTGCACTTGGAAAATGAAATCGGAAAGGGTGTAAATTATGGCGAATATATTGGAAGTAAAAGATTTGTGCAAAACATATGTGATTGACAAGCGGCAGAATAACGTTCTTCGAAATGTGAACTTTGAAGTGGAAGAGGGCGATATGGTAGCAATCATGGGACCTTCTGGTTCCGGAAAGTCGACACTGCTTTATTCGGTATCGGGTATGGATGTGCCGACAAGCGGAACGGTTTGCTTTGCAGGCAGGGATATTGCGAAGCTGTCACAGACGGAGCTTGCGAAGGTGCGGCTGGATGAGATGGGATTTATCTTCCAGCAGATGTATATGATGAAGAATCTGACAATATTGGATAACATTCTGCTTCCGGCAATGGAGAGTAAAAAGGATGAGCGGCCGCGTGCCGAGAAGGTTGCATTTGCGGAAGAATTGATGCGGAAACTGTCAATCATAGAGGTTGCAGACAATGATATCAATGAGGTTTCCGGGGGACAACTGCAGCGGGCGTGTATCTGCAGAAGTATGGTGAATCATCCGAAGCTTCTTTTTGCAGATGAACCGACCGGTGCATTGAACCGGGCTGCCTCAACGGAGGTTATGGATGCACTTGGGAAGCTGAATCGCGAAGGAACAACGATTATGATGGTAACGCATGATGCCAAGGTTGCATCTTGCTGCAAGAGAGTCTTATATATACTGGATGGAACAATTAAAGGGGAATACAAAGCCCCGGAGGATGAGAATTTATCGGATGCAGACCGCGAACGCAGGTTACAGAACTGGCTGCTGGATCTGGGGTGGTAGAGTTAGAAGAGCAGATATCATAAGGTATCTGCTTTTTTATTTGACGCGCGATATAAAAATAAATATACTTAGGAATGGAATCTATTTGACGCACGACAAATAAACATAAAGGAATCAATAGTTAAGATGAGCAAACAAAAGAGAAAAATATTGCGACGAGTCACAAGCCGGCACTTATTGGCTTGGGCGTGGCAGTCAGTTACAAATGGAAGCACAATACATTTTTGAGCATCCTTCTTGGGACAGTCTGTTATATGGTGTTTCTGCGGATTTTCTAGTTCGCGCATAAAAAATGGCTAAAAATCAGGGGTTGCAACCATCGGTTGACAAATTGTCCGTGCGGCTTTCTTGTGTGTAACGGAGAAAATTCGTACGATAAGAACATCAAATATGCCATGCGGATGGCAGGAGGAGGCGCTTATGATATTAGCGGATAAGATTATTAACTTGCGAAAAAAGAATGGTTGGTCTCAGGAAGAACTGGCGCATAAATTAGGAGTCAGCCGGCAGTCTGTTTCCAAATATGAAGGGGCACAGGCAGTTCCGGACCTGGATAAAATATTGAAGCTTAGTCAGATCTTTGGTGTGACAACGGACTATCTCATTAAAGATGAGATGGAAGAGGAGATTTATACCGGGGAGGATTCTTATGAAGAAGACAAACCACAGTATAAAGTGACAATGGAAATGGCAAGTGAATTTTTGCAGATCATAAAAGAGGCTGCAAAAAGAATCGCATTTGCAACATGGCTCTGCGTGATATCACCAATCTGCCTGATCGTGTTAGGGGCAGCCAGCGAAGTGGAAGCGTTTGGAATCGGAGAAGACTTTGCAGGTGGAGTTGGAATGTGTGTGATGTTCATACTGGTTGGAATTGCGGTTGCAATTTTTGTATGTACCGATATGAAACAGAAGAAATTTGAATTCTTAGAGACAAAATGCTTCGAGACAGAATATGGTGTGACAGGGATGGTGAAGGAACGCAAAGAACAGTTCCATGAGCGATATGTCCGTTACAATGTGATTGGTGTTACATTGTGTATATTTTCTGTGATTCCGCTTTTTGGCGGCATCGCTATATTCGGTGACCGGGACTTCCCGATTGTATGTATGGTAGGGATTATGCTGTTTCTGATTTCTTGTGGTGTATATTTCTTTGTGCTGGGAGGAACGCAGATGGCTGCCATGGAGAAACTTCTTGAAGAAGGCGATTATACAAGGGCAAAAAAGAAAATCAGCGACAAGATGGGCGCATTTTCACTTGCGTATTGGCTTGGTTCAACAGCGATTTTTCTTGGTATCAGCTTTATCACGAACGATTGGAAAGATGCTGGGATCGTATGGCCGATTGTCGGCGTATTGTATGCGGCTGTACGTGTGATTGTGGAGCATGTATGCAGTAAGGAAAAATAGCCATTATATATGAGAAAGGGCTGTTGCTTAATATGTGGCGACGGCTCTTTTTATTTCCAAAATAGTGGTTGACTATTTCTTTTTTACTATTATAATAGTTCTAAAAAGAACTAATTGAAAGAAGGAATCGAGAAATGAAACTTCAGACGCCATCCAATGTCTTTGACATGACGAAATGTCTGATGAAACTACAGGAGAAATATCTGGAAAGTGTGCGGTATGAGTTTAATCTCAGCCGCATCGAGATTATTATTCTAACGTTTCTGTATAATAACCCTTCCTATGATTCTGCGCGGGATATCGTGGAATTCCGAATGCTACAGCGGGGAAATGTGTCTGCGGCGGTCGATACTCTGGAGAAAAAAGGATATCTGATACGATATACAGATTCGGATGACAAGCGGATCGTACACCTGAAACTCACGGAACAGACAAACGATATTGTCCATGCCATTGAGGAAAAGCAGGAAGCACTTGTATCATGTATCTTTGCAGGATTTTCGGAGGATGAAAAGAAGAATTTTGCAGCATACAATGCGCGACTGTATCAAAATGTAATGTCACATTTGAAATAACGGAAAATCATCAATTATATAGTAGAAATGAGGAAAAGAAATGAAACAACAAAATGAAAACGAGGAATCAAATGCTGTATCCGTGTCCGTACAATCCGACCGTACATTTTTAGCGACAGAGCCAATCGGCAAGCTGCTTGCGAAGCTGGCACTGCCGACAATCGCCGCACAGTTGATTAACATGTTATATAACATTGTTGACCGTATCTATATCGGACATATTCCGGATACGGGGGCGATGGCACTGACCGGCGTGGGCGTCTGCATGCCGCTGATCATGATTATAACTGCCTTTGCGGCATTAGTTGGAAATGGCGGCGCACCTCGTGCGACAATCTTTATGGGTAAAAATAAGAAAGACGATGCGGAGAAGATACTTGCCAACTGTTTTACGATGCAGATACTCTTATCCATTATTCTGACGGTAGTTTTGCTGATCTGGAACCGGGATTTCCTGCTCGCTTTTGGAGCAAGTGCAAACACGATTGAGTACGCGGCATCCTATATGAATATCTATGCACTCGGAACGATCTTTGTACAGCTTACCCTCGGCATGAATGCATTTATCACAGCGCAGGGTTTTGCGAAGGAAGGCATGCTCTCTGTATTGATCGGTGCAATCGCGAACATTATATTGGATCCAATCTTTATCTTCGGCCTTCATATGGGTGTCCGGGGAGCTGCACTTGCGACAGTGATTTCCCAATGCTGCTCCTGCGTCTGGGTAATAAGCTTTCTGTTCGGGAAGCGGACGACACTCCGTATCCGTGGCAAAAACATGGGATTAAAGGCAGCGTACATCCTTCCGTGTCTGGCACTCGGCTCTGCAATCTTTATTATGCAGGGCAGCGAGAGTATTATATCGGTATGCTTTAATTCGTCTCTCCTGAAATACGGTGGGGATATCGCAGTCGGTGCGATGACGATCTTAACAAGTGTGATGCAGTTTGCGATGCTTCCTCTGCAGGGCTTGGGACAGGGCGCCCAGCCGATCATCAGCTACAATTATGGTGCGAAAAATGCATCCAGAGTCCGGGCTGCATTTAAACTACTGCTGAAGGTCAGTCTGCTATATTCCACGATTCTGTGGTTGTTTATCATGTGCTTCCCGAAGGTTTTCGCATCGATTTTTACAACAGATGCAGCCTTGATTGCATTTACCAAGGATGCGCTCCGTTATTACCTTGTAGCATTATTCATGTTTGGTATCCAGATTGCCTGTCAGATGACATTCAATGCACTGGGAAATGCACCGGCATCCATTCTTGTTGCGATTATGCGTAAATTTGTGCTCCTGCTTCCGCTTATTTTCATTCTGCCGCATATCATTACAGCAGATAAGACAATGGCTGTTTATCTGGCAGAGCCGATCGCGGATGTGCTTGCGGTGACATTTACATCGATCCTGTTTTCGTTCCAGTTCAAGAAGGCGCTGCGGGAGATTTCATAATCTTGTTTGCACATGAATGATTTGCATATAGTTAACATGAGATTGCTTGCAATATATAATCTTGCTATGTCATATTAAGAAAAATAAAGTAACAGGGGAGGAAATGAGATGAAGAGAAGGTTATTATGTGTTGTAATGGTTGTTGCGATGGCGTTGTGTCTTGCAGCATGTGGAGGTGCGGGTTCAAAAAATGCGAAGATTACATCTGCGTGGTCAATTGTCGAAATGACAGTAAATGGGAAGTCTATGACGTATGATGATTCAAACCGGGATGCAAAGGCACCACAGTTTTCGTGTACGGATGGAACGAATTTTACATTTACAAACAATGGAAAAGCGCACACGGGAACACTGGAAAAATCAGGTGAAAAATACATCCTGCATTACAGTGATTCGAACAAAACGATGGAAGCTACGATTTCCGGAAAACAGATGACGATCGTGATTTCAGGGAGCGACAGCATGCGTCTGGTGTTCGAAACAAAGTGATGAAACTTCAGGATTGACAGACCGGTGATACGGGCGTATAGTTGCATACAGAAAAAGGGAATGAGGTTCTCCCTCGGGTAACCGGAACTGCTTATAAAGCTGATGACTTCTACGATATTGATCGCAGAAGGTGTCAGCTTTTTTTGAGCTTAAAAGGAGGGGGCAACACCACAAAGGAGGAAAAAAATATGTTAACATCACTTGCACTTATCTTTCTGGTCGGACTTGCCATGTCCGCCATCTGTAAACAGATCTGCCTGCCTGGCATCATCGGTATGCTGGCGACAGGAATCGTACTCGGTCCGTATGTTCTGGATCTGTTGTCCCCATCGATTCTGGGAATCTCCGCAGAACTGCGGAAATTAGCACTTATCATCATCCTGCTCAAGGCAGGATTGTCGCTGAATCTGTCAGATCTGAAGAAGGTCGGACGCCCGGCAATCCTGATGTCGTTTGTGCCGGCATCGTTTGAAATCTGTGGGTATATTCTGTTTGCACCGATGATTCTCGGCGTGACACGCGTCGAGGCAGCCGTTATGGGTGCCGTCATGGGTGCGGTCTCCCCAGCTGTCGTTGTACCGCGTATGGTGAAACTCATGGAGGAAGGCTATGGAACGAAGAAAGGTATCCCGCAGATGATACTGGCGGGGGCGTCGTGCGACGATATCTTCGTGATCGTGTTATTTACAACATTTTTGCAGATGGCACAGGGTGGACATGCAAATGCGAAGGATTTTATCAATATCCCCATCTCAATCGTGTTAGGAATCGTACTCGGTTGTATCGTCGGCTATCTGCTGTACCGGTTCTTCGAGTTTGCGTATAAGAAGAATCACTGCGTGCGCAACTCAACGAAGCTGATCGTGATCCTGGGTATGTCGTGTCTGCTGCTTGCAATCGAGGAGTGGGTGTCTGCATATGTGGCAGTGTCCGGACTTTTGGCAGTTGTCAGTATGGCATGTATGCTTAAAGTGAAGAGCACGACATTTGTATCGAAACGGTTATCGGAGAAATTCGGTAAGCTGTGGATCGCCGCAGAGGTAGTCCTGTTCGTGCTGGTTGGCGCGGCAGTCGATATCCGGTATATGGCGAAGGCGGGGGCAATGGCGCTTTTGATGATCGGGGCAGCGTTGCTGTTCCGCGCGGTCGGTGTCTGCATCTGTATGCTTGGCACGAAGCTTACGTGGAAGGAGCGGGTATTCTGTATTATTGCGTATCTTCCGAAGGCTACCGTGCAGGCGGCGATTGGGTCAGTCCCTCTGGCAGCCGGGCTTTCCTGCGGTACGCTTGTGCTATCCGTTGCAGTCATGGCAATCGTGATCACAGCACCAATCGGCGCGCTCGGTATCGACAGCACATATAAACATTTACTGGAAAAAGAATAAACATGGGACTTTTCCGTGCCCTGAATCATCTAATAGGTGTATGGACATACAGAATATAAAACTCCAAAGGGAAGGGAGTGAAACACATGAAGAAAGAAGCCTTTGGTGAACTTGTGATTTCGAACCAGGAAAGCTGGTACCGGATCGCCAAAAGCTACTTATGCAATGATGCGGATTGTGCTGACGCGATTCAAAATGCGATCGTGCATGCATTTGAGAATCTGTACAGCCTGCGCAATGATAAGTATGCGAAAACATGGTTTATAAGAATTCTGATCAACGAATGTCATCAGGTCATACGAGAGAATAAGAAGGTCGTAACTTGGGAGGAATATCAGGAAGAAGGCCGGGAAGCGGAATACATACGTGGGTACGGACAGTATTCGGAATTGTATGAAAGCATCATGCGGCTGAAGGAGAATGAGCGGACCTGCATTATTTTGTATTATTTTGAGGAGTACAGCATTCGGGAAATCGCGCAATGCCTCGAGTCTACCGAATCGGCAGTCAAGAAACGTCTGGTGCGGGCAAGGGAGCATTTGCGAGGAATATTAAAGGCAAAATCGGCATGAAGGTCAGAACACCGGGATGATTGAAACGGGTAAAGGAGGTAATGTGTTATGGATATTGATAGAAATAAAATCAATGAGATGAAATCAGAGTGTCTGCAAATGCCGGATTATATCCGGGATATGATCGAGGAGACGGTCGAACAGCAGTTGAAGAAAAAACAGCGTTACGGTAAGAAAATGTGGAGAGTTGCAGCCGCGATTCTTGCTTTTGCCTGCGTGGGCGGAGGAACCACACTGGCGGCTACAAAGTTATACAAAATGCATCTGGAGCAGCAGGGGAAATATGGCTCTACATTGATCTATGGAGAGGCAACCAATACCGATGCGACGGATACCGACGCGGAAGTGAATCAGAATGCACTGTATACGTTGGATGTTTCCTACGTACCGGAAGGTATGACGGTAGATGGGTTGGATGATATTTATGCAGATGGAAATAATTATGTGAAAAAAGTTTCAGTTTATAAAAAGGATACACCATATATGGGAGGCGTTTCGTTTACATTTTTGAAAATGCCGGCGGATCAGCAGGTTTCCTTTGATCAAACACATGTTATTTCCACCAAAGAACTGGATATCGATGGCCGACAGGCAATTGTGATAGAAAGACAGGTTCTGGAATCAGCCAGACGACAGATTCAGTATGAGCTGTATGTCACATATGAAAACAATTATCTGTTAGGAATGTTTGTGTATGACGATACCGAACTTGATACTGCCATAGATATTGTAAAAGGATTGAAGCTTACCGCAACCGATGATCCGGAGGCAAAACGCAGAATCGTGGCGGAAGAATATACAGGGCAGGAGGAAGCAACTGCCGCAGCGCCTGTTTATGAGGCAGACGAAAACGCTGGCAAGAAGAACAGATTTACGGAAACTTCGAAAGAATCAATGGAAGAACATATGCATCAGGTCGGAGATAGCTTCAATGTACCGCAGTCTTCCCTGACGGCAAAGGTATCCAAGGTGGAATTACTGGATTCCCCGGATGCGATTGATGCAGCCTATGCTCTCGATCCGGTCAAAACGGATGCGGAAGGAAAGCTTGTTAACAACGTGATCGCCTATGAGAAACGTGGAAATGGTATAGATCAATTAGATGAGGTTGTAGAGACGAAGGAAGTAAAGGAAAAGATCCTTTATATCGAGGTTGCGTATACGAACACGAGTGACCAACAGACCGGAGATACCATGTTCCAATGCGGCCTGCTCTGGGCGAAGGAAACCGGAGATGGCTATGAAACGGTTGACGTCTATGCGAAGGATGATGTGGATTATGATAGTTACTATGGACAGAATTATCGTATTTCCAATGTACCGCTTTATTACTATAACGGAAAAAGTGCAGAGGAGAAAAATCATCTGATCCGGGTTCAGCCGGGTGAAACAAGAACGGTCACGTTGGCATTCCTTGTAACGGAGGACGAACTGCCATATCTGTATCTTGATCTTTTCTCCGGAAATGACGACTATACACAATTTCGTCAATCGGCATTGCTGTATGGATATGTAGATATCCGGCAGTAGTTTGAATTGTTATACGGAAAAATATGTGGAAGTTGAAAACGCTGTATGCAGGAATGTATACAGCGTTTTTGTTATAAAGCTTGAAAGTGACAAAACTGTCACTTAGTTTGTCACGCCCCCGTAATATATGTCTGATATAGTGTAGATATATTCATCAGATAATTGCAAAACATATACAATTACTTGGGTCATATATTTTTATCTGGATTCATTCTACATATACGATATGTTTGGAGTTTAGAAGTTCTTAATGTTCTATAAATATGCAAGCCATGTTTGGACACGATGTCCAAACAAACCGACACTGAGCCATGGATGGCGAATTGGCGGTGGTGGCGTAGCTTGCGAATATGTAGATTAGAACATTTAGAACTTCTTAGCTCCAATACATTGTATATAGAATGAACCAGATAAAAATATATGTTAATAAATTTTATGTTTTGCAATTATTTGAATAAATACAAACTACGGGGGAGCGATATGGAAAACTACACCAAACTTTCAATCAAATATCTAAAGTTTCAGAAGAAGCGAACCATCCTGACCATCTTAGGTGTCGCTTTAGCGTCAGGAATTCTGTTCGTGATATTAACCTTGTATTTCAGTAACTTCATCAATACCCGCGATGCACTTCGCAAGCAGGCAGATTACGAGATCGTGCTTCTGCCGGAGCAAAATCAGGATGTCTCGGCATTGCTCAAACAGGACTTCGTGAAGACGGCGTATCGTGGAAAATACTACGATTATTATTCGAACTCCTATATTGAAAATGCAATCTACATTAATGTGAAAAATCCTTACCGGTTGGACGCGAATGTGGAAACGATCGAGCAGACCTACGGTGTGAAGGCGCAATTAAACCAACAGCTCGCATCCTACTATCTGCAGGGCGACACCGGAAATGATACATACATTATTCTTCTGATGTTCCTGCTTTTGTCGTTCGTGATCGCAGTCATCGGAGTTGGAATCATCCGGACAACGATCCAGTTGAATACGATGGAACAGATCAAAGATTATGGAATCCTGCGTTGTATCGGAGCAACACAGGGACAGTTAAAAAGTGTGATATTCCGAATGGGATGCATGCAGGAGCTGCTTGGAATCCTTGGTGGAGTCGTGATCGGATTCCCAATTGCATATCTGGTTGGCTTATCCATGAATATCAAGGTTCGCCCGCATGTGCTTCCATTTCTGTATGTGCTGATTGTCTTTATCGGAGATCTGTTCTTCGTTATGGATGAGAATGGAAAACTCGTAAAGAAGATTTCGCCGATCGAGGCGGTGCGCGGGCAGACAAGCGGAACACGGAAGGTTAAGGCACGTAAGCAAAGCATTTTCGGAAAGATCTTCGGCGTGCAGGGCGATTATGCATACAAGAATCTGATGAGCAATAAGCGTCGGTTCTTAAAGACGATTGCAACATTTGCGTTATCAATCGCGGCATTTATCACGATCGCGACAATCTTCACTTCGTTTGTACAGATGCAGAAGCAGATTGCACCTTCTTACGGAGAGTATCAGGTGTATTTCTTCAACGAGGCAAATGATGAAGAGACCATAGATGCAGTGAAATCAGTACTCCCAAACGAAGAGACACTCACAGACATTGCACAGAACAAAGAAGTGAAGGATGTGAAAGCAGTATATGCAGCGACTATGAAGGCTGCGGACTTCGAAGAATTCCGGACACATTTCACAGAGGATTTCCGGCAGGAAACGTTGGAGGGACAGATCGTTGAACGATTGGAAACAGGTGAGAAATATAAAGACAGTGCATCACCGGTGGATCGTGTGAGCGTGATTGGATATGGAGAGGAAGAGTATCAGAAATATGCGTCATATCTGGTCGAAGGAACGCTGGATGTCGATGAGAACGGAATTGTGCTTGTACAGAATGTGGAAGCAACGTTGGATGAAGGCATGGATGATGAATCCTATGATGCGATTGATCTGATTGCATCAACGGTGGAATATCCGGCGACGGATTATAAGCTTGGTGATACGATTAAGCTTTCGTGGGGGAATGACAAGAAGGTATATGAGATTCAGGGCATTGTCCGGATCGATAAGGATAAATTACAGACGCAGGGATTTGTAAAATGTATTGTACCGCTGACGAACTATTTCCGGATGACCGGACTTGAAAAATCGGATTCCACAGGTGTGAAATGTAAGCTTCGTTCGGACAATATCTCCGCTTCGCTGACATCGAAGCTGGTGAACGTGCTGGATAACTCAATGGGAGATTACTCGTATCCGGATGCCATTTATTCCGGGGCATTGTTTAGTACATCCATCAGCGCAATCAAATATATTCTTGCATTTGTGATTGTGATTTTATGTGTGAGTTCTCTGAATATCATCAATACGACAGCGAGCAATCTTTATCTGCGGCGGCAGGAATTCGCACAGCTTCGCGCAATCGGCGTATCGGTGCGGGAGCTTCGGAAGATGGTAATGCTCGAAGGTGTGATCTCCGTTATCTGTGCGAATGTGGTTGGTGATGTGCTTGGATTTGCAGTTATGATGCCGCTTGCGAAAGCAGCACTGGTGCTGTTCATGGTGAAGCTGACCTTCCCGATTATCGGTGCGGTGATTGGATTTGTGCTTTCCGTGCTTGTAATGTGCGGATCGATTTACATACCGATGAAGCGGATGACAAACCGGATCGCGGATGATCTGAACGCAGCCGGGGATTGATTTGGAGTTTGGTTGAAGCTGGATTTAGACAGGATTGGGACTGAATTGGGGCAAAAAGCCAAAATAGAGGAAAATCCCCCAATGCAAAGAAGAAAGAAGCAAGCTGGATTGGGGAAAAAGCTGAAAAACAGAATATTTGCTCCAACGGGAAGAAGGAAGAAGCAAGCTGGATTGGGGGAAAGAGATAGAAAACAGGATATTTGCTCCAACAGGAAGAAAAGAAGAGAAAAACAGGTAGGAGTAAAGAAACAGAAAAAAGAAGAATTGCTCCAACAGAAAGAAATAAAATAACAAAAATAAAGATATCAGGAGGGAAATCAACATGGATATTGTAAAGATGGAACATGTCACGAAGATATATGGAAGCGGAGACACACGGGTTTGGGCGCTCGATGATGTGAATCTGACCGTGCAAAAAGGAGAAAGTCTGGCAGTGGTCGGAGCGTCTGGCTCCGGCAAGTCCACACTGCTACATGTCATGGGCGGCGTCGACATGGTTACGAATGGAAAAGTAATCGTGGACGACCGGGATATCACAACATTGAAGGATGAGGAAATGTCAGTGTTCCGTCGGAGAAAGATTGGATTCGTATTTCAGTCGTATCATCTGATTCCAGTCCTGACTGTGGAGGAGAATATTCAGATGCCGATTCTGTTGGATCATAAGAAACCGGATCGGGAATACATCGATCATATCATTGAAATGCTTGGCTTGAAGGATAGACGGAAGCATCTGCCAAATCAGTTGTCTGGTGGACAGCAGCAACGTGCGGCAATCGCAAGAGCACTTGCAAACCGCCCGTCTCTGATCCTTGCGGACGAGCCAACCGGAGCACTTGATTCTACAAATGGAAATGAAGTTATGGCGTTGCTGCAGGACTCTGTAAAGAAGCTGAATCAGACCCTTGTGCTGATCACACATAACATCGATCTTGCCAGAGAGGCAGACCGCATCGTGCGGATCACAGATGGTAAGCTGACCGAGGAGTGAGCAGGAAAACGATAGGTTGTTAGAAAGACGGACTTAGATAGGTGAAGAGAACTTTGTGAGATGCCTAAAAGACAGGGAAAAACAGGGCAGAATTAAAGGAGAGAAAATGATGGCAAATAAGTCAGGATGGAAAAATCAACAAAGCAAACATCAAAGAAGAAATCACCATTTAAGAGAGATTATCCTTGCTATTCTGGTGGTTTTGAGTGTAGCTGCAACTGTATGTCCGTATTCCGCACAGGCGGCGACACCGAAGGTATTGGTTTCCGGTTACAAAGTATCAGCCGCGACGATCTATTCCGGAGATAATTTTAATCTGACTCTGGAGATTCTGAATACTTCCAAGAACAAAGTCAAAAATATGAAAGTGACAGTCGCTTCGGAAGGTGGCGAGATCATCCCGGTTACTGGAACAGGAAGTGCTTATGTGGCAGAGATTGCTGGAAATGAAACCAGTGAGCAGACATTTTCCATGCAGGCGGCAGCGGGACTTGCAGAGAAGACGTACAAGCTTTCTGTGAAGATGGGGTACGAGAATACTTCCGGCGAGGCATTTGAGATGGAGGATACGTTGTATCTGCCAGTATATCTGAAGCAGCGCATATCTGTGACAGATGTTATGACAGATGATGCGAAGGTCGGTGACGAGGTGGAGATTACCGCGCAGGTCAACAACCTCGGCGAGGGCATGCTCTACAATGTAAATGCCCGCGTGGAAGGAAAACACGTGGAGAAGCAGGAGACATACATCGGCAATATTGACACAGGAAAAAGCGGCAACGTAGATCTTCTGGCAAAGGCAGTCATGGTAACTGATTTTGAAGAGATGGCAAAACCGGAGGATTGGATCATTGTGACCTACGAAGACCGGAATGGCAATAAGCACGAAGAAAAAGTGGATGTATCCTTCTACATTGAGACGGTCGATTACGAAGATCTGGAGGTCTTGAAGGAAGCACCGGAGAAGACCGGACCTGTCACATGGCAGATTCTCCTGATTTGCGCCTGCGTGCTTGCAGTCGGTGTATTCGTGGGTGTAACTATTAACAAAAAACGTTCACGATAAGGTGAAATGGAGAAATCGCAAATCCCCAAAAGTGTAAATTGAGTTGTTCAGAAATACATATTCTAAAGCAGACCATTGAAGCACGCTGGCACTTAGCGAACGGCAAACTTGTTTGACGTGAGTTTAGTACCATTGCGTGATGAAGTGAGCGAGAGCGTGTCTGCATAGAATTGTATTTCTGAACAACTCACGATAAACTATATGGATTTGCGAAAAGGAGGAATCCATGAAATTTATCATGCATTTAACAATTCAAAATATCAAGCGTAGAAGGGTGCGAACCATCCTGACTCTCCTTGGCGTGATGATCGGTGTGGTAGCAGTTGTCTCTTTGCTGTCGCTCGGAATGGGCGTGAAGCGGGAACTCCTGCAAGGCTATGGTGATGATGCTTCGATTCGGCAGATCACCGTGCAGACACCGGAGAACAACCAGAACAAGAAAATGCTTCTGACCGACCATACCATAGAGAAGCTTGCAAAGCTCGACAAGGTTGCGAATGTCTATCCGCGCTATGAAGTATTTACGAATATTCAGGTCGGTCAATATACCGCGTATACGAATCTGGTTGGTATCCCATCGGAGCAGTTATCCGCAATCGCGCTGACCGATACATCCAGCCTGTCGGAGCATGCGCGGAAACCAGAGCTGGTGATCGGAAATGCGATGGGTTACATGTTCTTCCACGAAGGATCTATGACCAGCTACCAAGACGGAAAAGGCGACCTGAACGCATGGATTGGCGAGAAGGCGAAGGTTTCACTGGGACTTGATGAAAATGAAATCACAGATCGGCTGACGATCGCGGGAGTGATGCAGGGGGACGCAGACGAGTTCAGTGAGCAGTCGCAGAGCATTTATTGCGATATTGATGTGCTGCGCGCATATCTGAAGAAACATGCAGCACAGGGAAATGTGCTTGGACAGCCACTCGACAAGAACGGAAATGCATACACCTCGTGGGTGTATTCAAGCGTGGTTGTCGAAGTCGGTAAGATGGAAGACGTTGAGTTTGTTGTCAAGAAATTACAGGATATGGGATATCAGACAACGAATATGAAGGAGTACCGTGATACAGCGATGCGTACAGTACGAATGCTGGAGTTGTTGCTGGGTGGCATCGGACTTATTTCGTTCCTTGTTGCGGCAATCGGTATCAGCAACACAATGACAACCGCTGTTTATGACCGGGTTGCGGAGATTGGAACCTTGAAGGTACTCGGCTGTGAGAAGCGGGAATTGATGGCAATGATCTTGCTGGAAGCAGGTATCTACGGACTTGTTGGTGGTGCGTGTGGCGTGGTATTGTCACTGCTTTTTGGGAAGATTATCAACCGAATCGCAGTATCTGCATTGCTTTTAGAAGCAGGTACGAAGATTGCTGTGATTACGCCAAAACTTGCATTATCAGCAGTCGGAATGGCGATGCTGCTTGGAACAATTGCAGGTTATTTTCCATCACGATGGGCGGCAAAGCTTTCACCGCTTACAGCGATGCGGAGAGATTGATAAATAAGAGATGTGACGTATCATCTGAAATGGTGGTGCGTCTTTTTCATATTGATGGTATAATAAGCGTAAGAATACCAAGTAATATAGAAGGAATCTGGGATTATGGCACATAAGATATTGATGGTGGAGGACGATTTTGCCCTCGCAATGGGAACGGAATATGCGCTTACTTCGGAAGGCTATGCGGTGACAACCGCAGGAAATCTGGCACAGGCGCGTGAGAAATTCGACGATAGCATCGACCTTGTGCTGTTGGATGTGATGCTGCCGGATGGAACTGGATTTGAGTTTTGCAAGGAACTTCGGGAGAAGAACAGCGATGTCCCGATTATATTTCTGACGGCGGTTGCAGAGGAAGCAAATATTGTTCAAGGGCTGGAGCTTGGGGCGGATGATTATGTGACGAAACCGTATCGCGTGAAGGAATTGCTGGCGCGGGTAGCAGTGAATATTCGGCGTTATACGCAGGCACAGCAGACGAGCCAAGAAAATAGCAATCGTGTTGTGACGTTTGGAAATACAATCTTCGATGGGGAAGCATTTGTTCTCACACAGCATGGGGAGAAGCTTGATTGTACGACGAGCGAGCTGCGTTTTTTATTGCAGCATCGTGGACAGGTGATCAGTCGGAGTGCGATCATGGAACAGCTCTATGATATTGATGGAGAGTTTTTCGAGGACAATACACTTTCGGTCTATATCAAACGGCTTCGACAGAAATTAGGGGAAGATGGAGCTTATATTGAGACTGTGCGTGGAATGGGGTACCGGTTCCGGAAGTGATAGCGATGCACAAATAACGTGGGCTATCGGTTCGGAAGCGATTGTAAAAATATAAATATTCAGGCAAAAAGTTATGAACTACAACAATTTCATAAACGATTTTTCATATACGGCGGAATTGCGTACCTTGTCTACGTTGTTTTTGCTGCATTGGTTTTGTGGCTGCGTGGCTGGCAGTTGTGGGTGACATTGTTGCTTGGCTGTCTGCTGCTTGGAAGTGCTTACGTGGCAGGGCGTCGTTCAATCGGTACTATGAGCCGGGAGCTACGGGCAATCGTAGATATTATGAACCAGATTCTCGAAGCACCGGAACAGGTTCCGGCAGAACCATATAAGCAGGGCGAACTTGGAGAATTATATACGAATCTGTACAAGCTGGTGCAGGCGTTAAAGGAGAGTAACCGCAAGGAGCAAGAGGAGAAGATCTTTCTGAGGGATATTATGTCGGATATTTCCCATCAGCTGAAAACACCGCTTGCGTCGCTCACGGTATTTTTAGATCTGCTGTATGATGGACGCGTGCCAGATGTTGACAAACAGAAGCAGATGCTTTTGGAATCAAAAAATCAGGTCAGCCGTATGGAATGGATGGTGCTGTCCATGTTGAAACTTGCGCGTATCGAGGCGGGCGCCATCCAGTTTGAGAAGCATCCGTGCAGTCTATATGCGATTGTGGCGCAGGCGAAGGAGAGCGTCGCATATCTGACGGAGAAACGCGGGCAGCAGATTGATGTGCAGATCGACGAGAAACAGATGCTTGTCTGCGATGGAGACTGGCTGACCGAAGCAATCATCAATCTGTTGAAAAATGCATCGGACTATTCCGGCGAGCAGACGACGATCCATATCTGGACGGAAGACAATCCGATGTACACGCGCATTTATGTGAAGGATGAGGGCTGCGGCATCGCGGAGTCTGAACTGAAAAATATTTTCAAACGTTTCTATCGTATCAACAAAGAGGTCAATCCGAACAGTGTCGGAATCGGTCTTTCCCTGACGAAATCCATCGTCGAGGGCATGGGTGGTAAGATCTCGGTACGAAGCGAGCTTGGCTGCTATACGCAGTTTATCCTGACGTTTGTGCATACATAAATATGTTTGAGGGTATGTGGTAAGCATAGACAGATTTAACAGAAAACATTTGAGTTATTCCAATCAAAGTGTTACACTCATAGAGAAGTATTGTTGAAAAGCAAATAAATGAGGTGTAGATATGGAACAGACAGGCGGAAAGTGGATGTCTCTGATCGGGGCATACATGATCGTAAAGGGAATTGTCAATCTGATATTGGGATTTTCGGTTGGAAATATTGTGACGCTGCTAATCAGTGGTGTACTCGCATTCCTGATCATCAAGGGCGTGCCATATATGAATTATGTGACCGGCGCGTATCTGGCGTTGATGAGCGTGATACATATCATCCCGAATATTCAGGGACATCATTGGTTTTATCTGGCAGAGGGTATTATTGATCTGATTGCAGCAGTTGTGCTGTTCACAAGCGGAAGAACCAAAGAATCATAAAGCGAAAATAAAAACATGGAGGGAGCGAAAGTCCAGCCATGTTTTTCATTTATATAAAAATGGAGTGAACGTAAAATGAACGAACGATTAGACAAACAGATGGATTTCATCCGGGAGATCGACAAGGAGAAATTCATTACCCGGATGACGAAGTTAACTGATGGAAAACGTCGGGAAAATGATGCAGAACACGCATGGCATATGGCAATTATGACGATTCTGCTTTCCGAATATGCAAATGAGAAGATTGACGTGCTGCGGACAGTCACGATGCTCTTAATCCACGATCTGGTGGAAATCGATGCGGGAGACACTTACGCCTATGATGAGGAAGGCAAGAAGACGCAGGAAGCGCGGGAGAAGAAAGCGGCAGACCGCATCTACAATCTGCTTCCAGCGGATCAGGCGAAGAAACTGTATGATATCTGGCTGGAGTTCGAGGCGAAGGAGACGCCGGAAGCGAAGTTTGCACGCGCGATGGATAACCTGCAGCCGATGATGCTCACTGCAAGTACAGGTGGCTTTGACTGGAAAGACCGGGGCGTGCGTGCGGAACAGGTAATGAAGCGCAACGAGATCACGCCGGAAGGTTCGAAGACGTTGTGGGATTATGCATACGATAATTTCCTGAAGCCGAATATTGAGAATGGAAATCTACAGTAATGGAGGCGAAACATCGTGTCCGGAGAGACGAAAAGTAAGAAAAAATATGAGATTGATATGTGCAACGGTGCCATCCTGCCGAAGCTGCTGGCGTTCACGCTGCCACTGATGTGTTCGAGCGTGCTGCAGCTTTTATTCAATGCGGCTGATATCATCGTTGTTGGAAACTTTGCAGGGGATACGGCGCTTGCAGCAGTCGGAAGCAACACAGCGCTCATCAATCTGTTGACGAACTTTTTCCTGGGACTGTCAATTGGTGCAAATGTACTGGTGGCGCGGTTCTATGGTGCGAAGGCAGAGGAAGATGTCAGCGATACCGTACATACGGCGATGCTTTTGAGTGTTTTCAGCGGCATCATTCTGACTGTGATCGGTTGTATCGGAGCGAGACAGATTCTGATCTGGATGCAGACACCAGAGGATGTACTTCCGCTTGCGACAACGTATCTGCGCATTTATTTTATAGGTATGACATCCATGATGGTATATAACTTCGGCAGTGCCATCCTGCGTGCGGTCGGAGATACGAAACGACCACTTTACTACCTGTCGGCGGCAGGTGTTATCAATATTGGACTGAACCTGCTTTTTGTAATCGTGTTCCGTATGAGCGTGGCAGGTGTTGCACTGGCGACGGTTATTTCTGAGACGATCTCTGCCAGTCTGGTCATCCGCTGTATGATGAAGGAGAAGGGCAGTATCCGTCTGACGCCATCAAAGCTTCGCATTCATCCGAAGCGGTTTGCAGAGATTCTGCGGATCGGACTCCCGGCGAGTCTGCAGGGCGTGATTTTTGCGATATCAAATGTCATTATCCAGTCGTCCGTTAATTCTTTTGGATCGACGGTCGTTGCCGGGAATTCTGCGGCTAGCAATATCGAGGGCTTTGTGTATGTATCGATGAACTCATTTTATCAGGGTACGATCAGCTTCACGAGCCAGAATGTCGGCGCGGGCAAATACGAGCGTGTGAATAAAATTTTATTTACGGCACAGGCATGCGTGATCGTGACCGGTCTGGTGCTTGGCAATCTGGCGGTATTCTTCGGACCGGATCTGCTTGGATTTTATACGAGAAGTGCGGCTGTGAAAGCGGCTGGTATGAATCGTCTGAAGATTATATGTACAGTTTATGCGCTGTGTGGTATTATGGATGTCATGGTTGGCTCACTGCGCGGACTTGGGTATTCCGTGATGCCGACGATCGTATCTCTGATTGGTGCGTGCGGACTCCGACTGTTGTGGATATTTACATTTTTCCGCATATACGAGCAGTTCCATACACCGCAGTCGCTGTATCTGACCTATCCGGTAAGCTGGATCATCACGATCTGCGCACACGTGGTCTGCTTTGTGATTGTGCGTCGTAGGATAAGCAGGCGGTTGAAGACACAGAGCATGGCACAGTAACGCACAAACATATTTGGCATGCGGTATTCGATGATGCAGATCATGCGGATGGTACATGTTGTATGCAGAAAATAATTCTGGGAATAAATAAGGTATAAATTTTAATATAAAGGAGACTTACGATGAAACAGGGTATCATATTTGACATGGATGGCACATTGTGGGATTCTGCGGATGGAGTCGCAAAATCATGGACACAGGTGATTCAAAACGAGTATAAGAAAGATATGGCAGTTACCGAGCAGGATATCAAGCGGGTGATGGGCAAAACAATGGACGTGATAGGAGATATTTTTTTCCCGGAGCTTACTTCGGCGGAACAGAAATCTCTGGTTGGAAAATGCGGTGACTGGGAGAATGAGTATCTCCGCAGAAACGGAGGAAAACTTTACCCGGAGTTGGAGAATACACTGAAAAAACTCAAAGAACAGTATCATCTGTATATCGTAAGTAACTGCCAGAGTGGCTATATCGAGGCATTTCTGGACTATTATAATTTTGGACAGTATTTTGAAGATATTGAATGTTATGGAAATAACGAGAAGAGCAAGGGGGATAACATCCGTCTTGTGATGGAGCGAAATGGTCTGGAGCAGACCATCTATGTCGGGGATATCCAGGGCGATTATGATGCGACAATGCAGGCGGGGGCGACCTTCATTCACGCAAAATATGGATTTGGAACGATCAATACAGAAGTTGCAGAAATCGAGAAGTTCAGTGACCTTCCGGAAGTGGCTGCCAGAGTGTTTCAGGAGATGAAAGCGTAACTGCCGCAGAACAGGATGACGAATGTGCGCACAATGAAATAAGAGGGAGACTGGTAGATTGGAACAGACGATGCAGGCAGAAAAAACAGAAGTTATACGCACGGGAATTACAGGCAGTACGCTCAAGATCATTGCTATGATCACGATGCTGATTGATCACATTGGGGCAACCATTGTGTTACAGCTTGTCCAGCGAAATTCGGATAATTTTGATGCATTTGGAAATGTGCGTATGACAGGGATGGTTATCCTGTATTATGTTCTGCGTGGAATTGGCAGACTGGCATTTCCCATTTTTATTTTTCTGTTGCTAGAGGGATTTCAGTATACACATAACCGGTTTCTCTATATTGGACGACTGCTGCTTTTTGCGATTATTTCGGAGATTCCGTTTGATCTGGCAGTGAATCTGTCGACGAATAGCATCTTGAAAGGGCATGTATTGGAATTTACCAGCCAGAATGTATTCTTTACACTGGCAATCGGCATGATTGTGCTGACGGTATTGGAGGGACTGCGAGTCCTGCAAATAGATACGATTTTGAAAACGATTCTGATCGTTGGTGTGACTGCGCTTGGGGCAGCACTTGCATATGCGTTGCATACTGATTATGGTGCGATTGGCGTATTGGCAATCTGTGCGGCGTATGGATTCCGGAATCAAAAAAAGGAACTGCAGATGGCAGTTCCCTGTATTGTATTATCGGTATTAAACATGTCAGAATTATGTGCGCTTGCGGATGCTGGCATTGTGCACTTCTATAATGGGAAGCGTGGCTTAAAACTAAAATGGGTATTTTACATATTCTATCCGCTGCATTTGCTGATTCTTGCAGGCATCTGCGTGCTGCTTTTTAAATAGAAAATATTATGCATAATTGTTATACATCAGACCACTGTAAACAGACTGCGTATAGGTTGCGGTCTGTTTTTCTTTTGCGTTCGGATATGTCACGATCAGGCGGTCGATGTAAGCGAGCGGATCTAAGGTCAGACGATTCACTGTCTTTCCGATATCTGCCCGAAGGCTGGAATTTTCTCCAAACAGTGTATTTAATGTATCGTACGAAATGCCGTTTGCCTGTGCAACATCAAACTGCATGCGATGATCCTCGCCAATGGTAATGCCGATGGAGGCAAGCTGTTCCTCATGACGTGTGACAATACCAGAGATATCGTGATAGAGGTTGCGGCTTCCGATCGAGGTTGGCTCGCCCTCCTCGGAGAGGGTAACTAACTGATTGTATGCATCAGTGAAATTTGTCATTTGATCAACAAGTAGGCTTTTGTCCGGTGTGAACTGCACATTTACCGGTGTATCTGTGACCTTATGAAAATCAAATTCCGCAACTTGATTGATCGAGATATGATTGGAGGTTGAGGAATGCACCAGATCGTTGATGTAAAATCGCGCATTTTCCGGATAGGTCTGTATCTGATTGAGTCCGAAAGTATCAACTACTTCGGCACCCTGTTTTTTATCAAATGTAAAATATAAGGAAGAAACGGTCTCTGGCGTACCTGTATCCGCAGAAGCGAGCATAAGTGCACTCGTATTTCCTTCCTTTATAATAGAAGCGCGTACATCAATATGCCTGCGGTTGATCTGATCGGCAAGCTGTTCCTGCAAAGACAGGTTTGTATCAGCACCGGAAACAGACAATGTAAATGGGAGATTGCCATGTATCGTCTGCATGGAGAAGCTGTAGCTGCCCGGTGCAAGTGCCGTGCCGTCGGAATCAAGGTAAGTGCCGACATTTACCTGCTCGTTGGCAAGCTGGTCGATCTGCAAAGTCATATGATCCGGGAGTTCGCCAGACGCATGTGCACGGAAAGAACCAGATACCGCATCTGGATTATCTGTGAAGATCTGCTTCTTTGTGTAAAGCTCACTGTCTGGATTCGCCAATTGGTCGGTGATGTCACGCATGGTTAGCGCCTGTTCCTTGATATCAATCATATGCTCCTGTCTCGATTCCGAGAGGGAAACCAGATAGAGCGGGGATGACTGATTGTATTTGGAAATACTGTTGTAAACCGCTTTGAGTTCGGAAGCCTTGTGCGTGCGTGTGCGACGCTTCGGTACAAGATCATGGTTTAAATAATTGTACACTTGTGATATATTCATATAAGAAGGCCTCCTTTCCCAATATAATGGTTTTGTTATAATTAAATATATTATAAATATCGTAAAAATTCAACTTTTTCCTTGACTTTATATGCAGGTTTTGTTATTCTAAAGCTTGCGATGGAAGAGGTCCTTTTTTTTTGCACGAAAAAAGAGGATTCTAAGATGTCATCTGTGAAAAAATAAATATGGAGGTGGACAGTTGTGCGTGTAAAAATTACATTGGCATGTCAGGATTGTAAACAGCGTAATTACAATATGACAAAGGATAAGAAAACGCATCCAGACAGAATGGAAACAAAGAAGTATTGTAAGTTCTGTAAGAAGCACACGATGCACAAGGAAACAAAGTAATCGGAGGAGTAGTCTATGTCAAAAAAAGAAGAGACTTCTTCACCTTCCTTGAAGAGAAGCTGGTTTCAGGAGCTGAAAGCAGAGTTCGGCAAGATCACTTGGCCGACAAAGGACAAGCTCGTGAGACAGTCTGCGGCTGTAATCGTGATTTCCGTAATTCTCGGATTTATCATTGCAGGTGTGGATTACCTGTTACAGATCGGTTTAACTTATATTGTTGGTTAGGTAGGTGAATGTATGTCAGAACTATTCGAAAACGAAGCTGCAACATCTGGAACACCAGAAAGCGGAATTCCGACCGATGGTGAGGCAAGATGGTATGTAGCTCATACCTACTCAGGTTATGAGAACAAGGTGAAAAATGATATCGAGAAGACTGTTGAAAACAGAAAGCTTCAAGAGCAAATCCTTGAGGTAACCGTACCGGTTCAGGAGGTAATTGAGACAACAAAGACAGGCGCGAAAAAGACAGTTCAGAGAAAGTTGTTTCCGGGTTATGTTCTGGTTCATATGTATATGAACGATGTTACATGGTATGTAGTTCGTAACACACGGGGTGTTACAGGATTTGTAGGTCCGGAATCCAAGCCGGTTCCTTTGACAGAGCGCGAGATGCGTGCGATGGGTATCGTGACTGAGGCACCAGTGGTTCACATTGATGTGGAAGTTGGCGATCAGATCAAGGTTATTACCGGAGCTTGGGAAGGCAATGTTGCTGTTGTTAAGGCAATTAACGAGAGCAAGAGAACCGTAACCATTGACGTTGACATTTTCGGACGTGCTACATCTGTTGAGATTGGATTTGGAGATATCCAGAAGATGTAAGAGGTTTAGGAGGTAGCTATAATGGCTAAGAAAGTAGAAGGATATATTAAATTACAGATTCCTGCAGGAAAGGCAACACCTGCACCACCTGTTGGTCCTGCACTTGGACAGCACGGTGTAAACATTGTACAGTTCACAAAGGAGTTTAACGCAAGAACTGCTGATCAGGGCGATATGATCATCCCTGTTGTTATCACAGTTTATGCAGATAAGAGTTTCAGCTTTGTAACTAAGACTCCACCGGCAGCAGTACTGCTTAAGAAGGCGTGCGGCCTTAAGTCAGCATCTGCAGCACCGAACAAGACAAAGGTTGCAAAGATTTCTAAGGCTAAGGTTCAGGAGATCGCTGAGCTGAAGATGCCAGACCTGAATGCAGCAAGCCTTGAGGCTGCTATGAGCATGATCGCTGGTACAGCTCGTTCTATGGGAATCGAAGTTGAGGACTAATAAGAAATAATCGTAGGAGGGTCGCTCCCGCAAAAACTACAGGAGGTTTATTTGAATGAAAACAGGTAAGAGATATTCAGAAGCTGCAAAGCTTATTGAAAAGACAAAAACATATGACTTAGAAGAGGCTGTTGCACTCGTTAAGAAAACAGCTAGCGCAAAGTTTGATGAGACAATCGAAGCTCACTTCCGTTTGGGCGTAGATGGTCGTCATGCAGACCAGCAGGTTCGTGGTGCAGTTGTTCTTCCTCACGGAACAGGTAAGACTGTAAAGGTTCTCGTATTTGCTAAGGGTAACAAGGTAGACGAGGCTCTTGCAGCAGGCGCTGATTACGCAGGTGGAGATGAGCTTGTACCAAAGATCCAGAACGAAGGCTGGTTGGATTTTGATGTTGTTGTTGCTACACCAGATATGATGGGTGTTGTTGGACGTCTTGGACGTGTCCTTGGACCAAAGGGCTTGATGCCAAATCCAAAGGCTGGTACAGTTACTATGGACGTAACAAAGGCAATCAACGATATTAAGGCTGGTAAGATTGAGTACAGACTTGATAAGTCAAACATTATCCACGTGCCAATTGGAAAGGCTTCTTTCACAGAGGAGCAGTTAACAGACAACTTCCAGACTTTAATAGATGCAGTTGTTAAGGCTAAGCCTGCAGCAGCAAAGGGACAGTACATTAAGAGCTTAGTAGTAGCTTCTACAATGGGTCCTGGCGTAAAGCTGAACGTTACAAAGTACTAAGATTTAGCCGTAACAGAGAAAAGAGTGTGAATGGATTCCGACACGGAGTGCATGCGCACTCTTTTTTTCTTGCTTTTCAGACGCAATAATAGTAAAATTAAAGTACTTGAGACATCGAGAAAGTAATTTATACCAAGGGGGTACAGACAATGGAAAAGGAACAGATTGTAACGAAACTTACGGAAGTGATTCATGATGTGTTACCGGAATTGGATGAGGTAGATATGCATGCAAATATGGTAAACGAATATGGCGTGAATTCCGTATCTTTGATTCGCCTGCTCGTAGCAGCAGAAAGCAAGTTTGATATTTCATTTACCGATTATGAGCTTGCACTCAGCGATTACGATTCGTTCAGCGATATTGCAGCAGTGATAGCGGAAAAATTAGCATAGATTGGGAGGAACAGTAAAATGGCAGATATGAAAAAATTACCAGTAACATATCCAATGATTACATCTTGGCAGTGGCATGCAACACTGTTTTCCATTCTCTCAGATGATGAGAATGCAAAGAAATGGATTTTCAGCAACTACATTCAGCTTCGTTGCTACAACATTCAGGAGATCTTCACAGGCGATGATATGCTTCTCGCAGATATGATGCCAGGAAGCAGCGCATTGAAGCAGTGTCCATACCTGATGTTCTCACTTCTTACGAAAGAGCAGATTCAGAGCTATTGTGGAAACATCATTGATTTCATTATCAAGACTATCGACCTGAATGGATATGTATATGGCGTATTTGATGAGGCAAAGATTTTGTGTGATGCAGAGGTAGATTACAAGTTCCCTCATGAGTTATTCATCTATGGATACAACCGTGACGAGGAAGTATTCTATGTAGGAGACTTCACATTCCAGGATCATTATTCATATAACACAGTCAGCTTCTCTGATCTGGAGCGTGGCTATGAAGTTATCACAGAGCAGGATGACCATGTATTTAAGGATGATCACAAGGGTGGCCGTGGATTGTATGTTGTTATGAAGAACACTGAGCATCCAATCTATGAAGTGGATATCGAGCTGATTAAGCAGACAATCAGTGAGTACCTGAATTCTCAGGATACAAAGGATCATTTCCGTATGCTTCGTAACCGTTTTGATGATACAACATTTGGTATCAAGGTTTATGACAAGGTGCTTGCACAGATCGAGAAGCAGCTGCATGCAGAGGAGCCAGATTTCGATATCCGTGCATTGCATGTAATGTATGACCATAAGGTTTTGATGTTAGAGCGTATTAAGTATCTGATGAATCACGGATTCCTGAAATACAATGAGGATACGATCAATGAGTACCAGACGGTTGTTCGTAATATGCTGACCGCTCGTAACCTGCTTGTCCGTATTTCTATCACAGGTGAGATTGAGTCTTCAGTCAGATTCAAGACATACCTCGATGCAGCAAAGGAGAAGGAAATCAGCATTCTCTTCCGTATTCTTGCAGAACTGGAAGATAAATAATATGACAAAGATTCATGTATCGGTTGTAAAAGTAAATCGTGAATACTTAGAACAACATTTTGATGAATTGGTTGAACGCTTATACCCGGAACGAAAGTCCCGGGTATTGGCTTTTCGTAGGCGGGAACCAGCATATACATCGATCGTAGCAGGTTTATTGTTGCAGACACTTGTAGAAGAAAAGCTTGGTATCTCCCCGCAGGCATTGGTGCTTGAAAAAAACGAGAATGGAAAGCCAACGGTACAGGGACATCCAGCGTTTTATTTCAATCTCTCCCATGCGGGTGATTATGTCGTGCTGGCGCACGGTGATGTGCCCCTGGGGGTCGATATCGAGCAGATCCGGGAAAAGGATAATCTGCGTGTTGCCAGACGTTGCTTTACCGAGCGGGAGTATGCTTATGTATCCGGACAAAAAGAGGTGGTATCTCAGGAGACGGCAGGTGCGCCTGGTGAGGTGGCGGAGAAATTGGGGTTCGAGCCGGATGACAGTTTGTGTGCAGAGCGGTTCTTCTATCTATGGACGATGAAAGAGGCATATCTGAAGCTTACAGGCGATGGAATCAGTGTGCCGCTCAATTCCTTTGAAATCGATCCGGTGCAGAAAACCGTCATTGGTACATCGTACCGGTATTTTATGCTTCGGATGGATGATTATTGGATTTCTGTGTGTGCGGAGGGGGATTGTACCGTGGAATACAGGCTGGATTCCTGCATCCGTTTTTGAGATGGTCGGTTATGCCGATTTTATGGAGACATCCAGGTTTGTACGTTTGGACTTTTGAGGATTTTGAAATTTGAAATTTGAATTCAATTTTGTTAAGAAATCGCTTGACATTTAGTTGAAACTACGATAGAATATCATCTGTTGTGAGACACAACACAGATGCGGTCGTAGCTCAGCTGGATAGAGCACTTGGCTACGGACCAAGGTGTCGGGAGTTCGAATCTTCTCGGCCGCATATCTTAAAGCTTTCCAATTTATTGGGAAGCTTTTTTTTCGTATAAATAAGGCAGATAAGACGAGAGAGTCGATCTTTAATTTTATAGTTAATATGCGAGCCATCAAAATGTAAATAAGGATGCAACATATCAACGAATTCTCAAGCAGACCATTGGAGCACATCAGCACTTAACGAGGAAAGTGACAATTCGTAGAATTGATACTTTGCGAGTTTAGTGTCTGCTATGTGCGGAAGTGAGCGGGAGCGCGTCTGCGTAGAATTACGTTGTATGTTGCCTCCGTAAAACATATTAAATGGCTCGCAAACTAAAATAAAAAGACGATCGAACCTCGACCGTCTTATAAGCTGGGCTACCAGGATTCGAACCTGGAAAATGCTGGAGTCAGAGTCCAGTGCCTTACCATTTGGCGATAGCCCATCATTATGAAGTTTGGAGACTCTTTTGTGTCTCACAAGATGGTATTATATTACATGTCTTTTAAAATTGCAAGCCTTTTTTGAAAAAAATTTACAAAAAGTTGAAACATACTACAATTCCGCCTACTTGTCAGGAATTGGATAAATAATTGTTTGACAAACGGAAACAAATACTATATGATTGCTTACGTTGAACGCTAGGAGAAAACAAAGATTTTTGTAAATCGATTGCGTAGTGAACAACCATTTGAAAGGAAGTAAGTATGAGCAGCGTAATATATGTGGTTCCGTGGGCCATTTGTGATACAGAAAGCATATATGTGAAGAAAGTCAAGGGCGACGATGTACAGGTGCCAGAGAAGGGCAGTGAGTTTAATTCATGGTGCATTCGAAACGTGATTGCAAGTCCGGATCGCAGAACAAAGGATACGTATGCGATTGTGGATGTATTCAATGGCTATAAGGAAAAGATGAATGAGAAGGGCATGTCTGTGTTCTCACTTACCAATTCACAGGATGTATTGGAAAATCTGGGCTTCCAGAAAGCGGATGATACAGAGGCATCATTTATAAAGAATAAAGTTTTGAAGTTGAATAAGGACAAGAAAAAATAGACCACGCATGTTTGTGGTCTATTTTTTAGAAAGTAGGAAAAAATGATAGAAATTGGAAAATGGAATGATCTGAAAGTCATTCGTTCGAAAGACTTTGGTATATACCTTGGTGAAGAGGACAGCTCGACGGCAGAGACGGTGCTGCTTCCGAGAAAACAGGTGCCGGAGGGTGTGAAAGCCGGCGCATCCCTGCGAGTCTTTATTTATCGTGATTCACAGGACCGAATCATTGCAACAACGAATACACCATTGATTACAGTCGGTGAGGTAAAGAAGCTGCAGGTGAAGAGCGTGACAAGCTTAGGTGCATTTATGGACTGCGGGCTGGAACGTGACGTGCTGCTTCCGTTTAAAGAACAGACGGCGAAGGTGGAGGCTGGAAAGTCCTATCTGGTGCGGATGTATGTGGATAAATCCGGACGTCTGGCAGTGTCAATGAAGATAGGAAAAGAATTGCAGCCAATCGAAGGCTACGAAGAAGGACAGGATTTCGTTGGAACCGTGTATGAGTTCAAGAAGGATTTTGGCGCATTTGTGGCAATTGACGACAAATATCCGGGACTCATCTATACAAGTGAATTGTATGCGCCAGTGCGGGTCGGCGATGAAGTACATGGCAGAATCGTAAAGATCCGTCCGGATGGAAAGGCAGATCTCGCGTTGCGGAAGCTTGCGTATGCGCAGATGGAAGAGGACAGTGAGATGGTATATGCCGTTATAAAGAGTTATAAGGGCGTTTTGCCGTTTACAGATAAGGCAGATAAGGATATAATCAAGAAGGAGTTCGGACTCAGTAAAAACGCGTTTAAGCGCGCCTGTGGACGTCTCTTAAAAGAGGGAAAGATCCGCATTACGGAGAAGACAATCGAACTCGTTGATTAGATAACATTTATAGGAGGCGCATATGTGCGAAGCACATATTCAGGATGCGCCGACGACATGCCGCCGAACGAATGTGAGGGGGCAACACCACAAAGGAGGTACTTATATTATGAAGACAGTGATTCAGACACCAAAGGCACCAGCCGCAATCGGACCATATTCACAGGCAATTGCAGTTGGAGATATGATTTATACATCAGGTATGATTCCAATCATTCCAGAAACGGGCGAGCTTGAGACAGGTGATGTTAAGGCACAGGCAAAACAGGCAATCGGAAACCTGATTGCGTTGTTGAATGAGGCAGGCAGCGATGCGGAGCATGTGGTAAAGACGACGGTATTTATTAAAGATATGAATGATTTTGCGGCAGTGAATGAAGTATATGCAACGTTCTTTGAGAAAGACTGTCCGGCACGTTCGTGTGTGGAGGCTGCAAGACTTCCAAAGGATGTGAAGATTGAAATCGAAGCAATCGCAATCAAAAAATAATATAATAAGTATATTGAACAGTAAAAACAAGTGAAAACGCTCGATTATGTTATTTTCTGCTTGCATAATTACATATGAGTGGTAAAATAAAGGGCAGATAATACGCATGAGGGAAAGGAAGTAATAAATCATGAGCAAAAATATTGATTGGTCTTCACTCGGCTTTGGCTATGTGCAGACAGACAAGCGTTTCGTATCAAACTATAAGAACGGTGCATGGGATGATGGTGTACTGACCGAGGATGCAACAGTTAATCTGAGTGAGTGTGCCGGAGTTCTTCAGTATGCACAGACCTGTTTTGAAGGTTTGAAAGCATATACAACAGAGAAGGGACAGATCGTGATTTTCCGTCCTGACTTAAATGCATCCCGTATGGCAGATTCCTGCAAGCGTCTGGAGATGCCTGTATATCCGGAGGATAAGTGGGTTGATGCAGTCGTAAAGACAGTAGAGGCGAATATTGACTGGGTACCACCATATGGTTCCGGTGCAACCCTGTACATCCGTCCATATATGTTCGGCAGCAACCCGGTTATCGGTGTAAAGCCAGCGGATGAGTATCAGTTCCGTGTATTCTGTACACCAGTTGGTCCTTACTTCAAGGGCGGTGCAAAGCCAATCGTAATCCGTGTCAGTGATTATGACCGTGCAGCACCTCATGGAACAGGTCATATCAAGGCTGGATTGAACTACGCTATGAGCTTATATCCAATCGTAGATGCACATAATCAGGGCTTCGCTGAGAATATGTATCTGGATGCTGCAACACGTACAAAGGTAGAGGAGACAGGTGGAGCAAACTTCATCTTCGTTACAAAGGATGGCACATTGGTAACACCAAAGTCAGACAGTATCCTTCCTTCTATCACACGTCGTTCATTGATGGTAGTTGCGGAGAAGTACCTTGGCATGAAGGTGGAGCACAGAGAGGTTTACTTCGATGAGGTTAAGGATTTCGCAGAGTGTGGTCTGTGTGGTACAGCTGCAGTTATCTCTCCAGTTGGAAAGATTAACGACCACGGCAAGGAAATCTGCTTCCCAAGTGGAATGGAAGAGATGGGACCATATACAAAGAAGCTGTATGACGCTCTGACAGGTATCCAGATGGGACGTATCGAGGCACCAGAAGGCTGGATTAAGGTAATCAAATAATTTATGAATAAAAAAATATTAACCATCACAATTCCCTGCTATAATTCGCAGGACTATATGAAGAAGTGCGTGGATCACGCATTGCTTGGTGGCGAACTGGTAGAAATACTGATTGTGGATGATGGATCTACAGACGACACCGCGAAGATCGCAGATGCCTATGCGGAGAAATATCCGACGATCGTAAAGGCAATTCATAAAGAAAATGGTGGACATGGCGATGCGGTGAATACCGGTATCGCTCATGCAACCGGAGTCTATTTCAAGGTCGTTGACAGTGATGACTGGCTTGATAAAGAAGCCTATAAGCAGGTGTTGAAGGTCTTGAAGAAGCTTGTGGAAGATGAGAAGGATTTAGATGTCCTGCTCTCCAACTATATCTATGATAAGGTGGAACGCCGGAAGAAGCGTGTCATGCGTTATCATGGTGCTTTGCCGGAGAAACGGATCATAAGCTGGGAAGACAGCCGGATTCGGTTCAACAAGTTTCAGTATGTATTGATGCATTCGGTGATTTACCGGACACAGCTGCTGAAGGACTGCGGACTGCAACTTCCGAAGCATACATTTTATGTGGATAATCTCTATATCTTTGAACCGATGATTCATGTGAAGAAGCTGATGTACTTAAATGTCGACTTGTATCACTATTATATTGGCAGAGAAGGACAGTCGGTCAATGAAAAGACGATGATGAAGCGGATCGATCAGCAGATGCTTGTCAATCGGACGCTGATTCAGTTTTTCAGTGAGAACCGAAAAGAACTCCCTCCACAGATGTACCGTTTCCTGTTCCAGTACTTAGATATGATGATGTGTGTTGCATCGAGTATCTGTGTTGTATCGAAGGACAAGGAGCTGTATAAGAAGAAAAAAGAGCTGTGGAAGTATCTGAAGGATACGGATGCAGAATTATACAAGGAGCTTCGAACAACGTTGTTTGGAATCACATTCAATCTGCACGGACCAACGGGCAGATGGTTTGCAAGAACCGGATATCGTCTGTTCCAGAAGTTGTTTGGATTTAATTAGACAAATAAAAAAATTCCGAAGTTTGTTTATATCAGACTTCGGAATTTTTTATTTATCATTGTTTCTTTCTGCCCCAAGGGATTACATAGACAATCGGATAGAGGATTGCTGCCAGCGCAAATGCACCGATGACATCCCATACGGAATGCTGCTTCAAAAACATGGTAGATAAGATGATCAGGATGCCGATGATTGTTGCGATTACCTTGATCCATGTTTTATCTTTCATGCCCTTGCTCCTGTACAGGGCAACGAGACAACCAAGTGTGTTAAATACGTGCAGACTTGGGAATACGTTCGTGCTTGTGTCTGTCTTATACAGCATCTTGACGAGTTTTGCACACAGGTTATTGTTGTAGGAGATATCCTGCCGCAGATCCAGACCATTGTGCCAGATGGTGCAGATGATCAGGAAAATCGTCATGCCGCTGAACAGATACGCACAGCATTGATAATATTCTTTCTTGGAATAGAAAAATTCATAGCCGACAATCGCCGGGACGAACAAAAACCACATAAAATACGGAATAATAAAATATTCACAGAACGGAATCTTGTAGTCGATTGGCATCGATACAAGATGAAAATCCGTAGTTACTGTCTTTTCCAGCCACATAAACCATGGCATGTAGAAAACGATGTAGAGTAGTGTCCATATGTGGTTATATTTTCTGATGAATTTTCCTGCCTTCATAAGGGGGTGTGAAAACCTTTCTTTTTCTTTTGTGTCACAAATCTGTTTGCCGACAGGAGTTAGTATATCATGCTTCCTCAGAATGTGCAATCGCAGCGCCAACAAATCCTAAGAATAATGGATGAGCTTTGTTAGGACGACTCTTAAACTCTGGATGCGCCTGTGTTCCGATAAACCAAGGGTGATCTGGAAGCTCGATCATTTCTACGATATGACCATCTGGAGATAAACCAGACAGGAGCATGCCGTGATCGGTCAGAACCTTTCTATAATCGTTGTTTACCTCATAACGATGTCTGTGACGTTCGTTGATGTGGTCCGTACCATATAACTGGTATGCTTTTGAACTCTTATCAAGTACACAAGGATAAGAACCAAGTCTTAGTGTTCCGCCTAAGTCTGTGACACCATTCTGGTCAGGCATGATATGGATGACCTGATGGCTGGAACTAGGGTTGAACTCGGAGCTGTTCGCATCCGGATAGCCGACAACATTTCTTACGAATTCCACGATGGTAAGCTGCATACCAAGACATAAGCCAAGGTATGGAATCTTGTTCTCCCGTGCATAGGTAATTGCCTCGATCATACCCTCGATACCACGGTCGCCGAAACCACCTGGAACTAAGATACCGGATACATCTCCTAAGATCTCTGCAACATTTTCCTTTGTTACAAGTTCGGAATCTACCCACTTGATCTCAACATCCGCACGATGTGCGACACCGGCATGCTTCAGGGATTCTACAACAGAGATGTAAGCGTCGTGCAGGCTGACATATTTTCCAACTAAAGCGACACGTACCTTCTTTTGCGGATGCTTCCAGTTGTCCACCATGGCGATCCAGTCGTCAAGATCTGGCTTTGGACATGGGATATGGAGGCATTTGCAGGCCGCATCGGCAAGCTTCTCGTGCTCCATAGCAAGTACCACTTCATATAATACATCCACGTCCAGATTCTGGATGACACATTCGCTAGGAACGTTACAGAAGCTGGCAATCTTATCTTTAATTGCTTTGTCTAACGGAAGGTCGGAACGGCAAACCAAGATATCCGGCTGGATACCAAGTGACTGACAAGTTTTTACACTTGCCTGTGTCGGCTTTGTCTTCAGTTCGCCGGATGATTTTAAGTAAGGAATCAGTGTGACGTGGATCATGATGCAATTCTCATGTCCGACATCCAACTGAAACTGACGAATGGCTTCCATGTACGGCTGGCTCTCGATATCGCCGACAGTACCGCCAACTTCGATGATCGCAATCTCATCGTCTTTTGCATCTGGATTGCGATAGAAACGATCTTTGATTTCATTTGTAATATGAGGGATGATCTGAACCGTATGACCGCCGAAATCGCCACGGCGCTCCTTGTTCAGGATGCTCCAGTAAACCTTTCCTGTTGTCACGTTAGAACCCTTGTTCAGACTCTCATCGATAAAACGCTCGTAGTGTCCAAGATCCAGATCGGTTTCTGCACCGTCATCTGTTACAAATACTTCGCCATGCTGAATTGGGTTCATGGTTCCCGGATCCATATTGACATATGGATCAAATTTCTGGCTGATCACTTTGTATCCGCGCGCTTTCAACAGACGTCCAAGTGATGCCGCGGTAATTCCTTTACCGAGACCGGATACAACGCCGCCAGTGACAAAAATGTACTTTACTGCCATAGCTCATTCCTCTTTCCGTTTGATTTTTATATTATCATTCTTTTTGCTTTAGAAAAATTCAAAAATCATTATAAACGAAAAGGAAAACGAAGTCAATTACAAATGGTTAGAATAAAACATAAGCTGAAAGACGCGGTTATCCTTTTTATTCTGCCGGAACAAATATTTGCCGGATTTTCCCATTTTGCGGTAGGATTTCACGTCCTGATACTTCGTTACAATGTTCAAAAACTGTTGTTTCTCCTCTGGCACATGGTAGATTCGTTCAAAGGCTTTTGCCTGTCTGGAGATGTGACCGCCATTTGTACGGCTCTGCTTCAGGCGGCGGAAGAATTTGGAACAGCCGGAAGGAGCTGCTGCACCAAGCGTATTTCCTGCATGCTGGCGGTACTTATAATGAGCGGCGCTGTCGTAGTAAACTTCGCCGAAACAGGACGCAACTAGATAGAGCCACCAGTCGTGCATGTAGATATCCTGTGGCATACTGATTCGGATATAAGACATAAGTGCCTGATTAAATACAATGCTTGCACCGCGGGCGATGTTCTCAATCAATGCGTTCCGAAAGTCCGGAATCAGTTCTTTGCCTGCGGTCTGCATAGATTCTGAAAGTGGATTTAATGCGTCGTCAGTATTCCATGCATCACAACAGTAGAGAAGTGGTGTGGTAAATGTACGGATCTGGGAATCATTCTTCTTTTTCTTTGGGGATTTTGATTTGCGCATCTGTTCAAGCTTCTGGCAGGCGATGGAAAGCTTGTCTTCGTCCCACACATCGTCCTGATCGGAGAGGGCATAGAAATCCACATCCGGGTCAGATAATTCGAACAGACGAAAGAAAGAAGCGACCACGCCGCAGTTTTCGCCACATAGGTAACAAATGTTATCGTGGAGTGCGGCATAGGCGCGCAGGATATCCACGGTGCCATCGGAAGAACCGTCGTCGCGGACGAAGAGCTTCACGGCAACATTTTTCTGATTCAAGATACTGTCTAATTGTTCTTTCAAGTAAGTTTCGCCATTGTAAGTAGATAGCAGAACCTGAACTGTATACATAATAGTCTCCTTTTATAAATGCAATGTCGTAGACCGTTAATCGGTCAACTCTGTATAAATCGTAGTCATAAGCTTGTGTACAAGCGAAATATCAAAATATTTCCTGCAGTTTGTCTGGTTTTCTTCACCAAGTGCCTGTGCAAGTGCCGGATCATTGAGAATTTTATTGATTTTTGCTGCATATGCGTCTGCGTCCTTCGTTGGAAGCAGGTAATGCTTGCTGCGTGTATGTGGCTCTGAGGCAAGCAGATCGCGGTTTCCGCGGATATCCGAAGCGATGATTGGAAGTCCGGCAGCCATCGCCTGCATGACAGCGACGGATAATCCCTCCTGAAAGCTTGTAAATAAAAACAAATCCGCGCAGTGATACAGATCCAGCACATCCGTATGATAGCCCGCGAAAAATACACGGTCACCAACCTGCAGTTTCTGCGCTAGTTCCTTTAACGATGGTTCGAGAATGCCTTTGCCGCAGATCGCAAGGATTGCATCATCACGGTTGGACTTGGCAAATGCGCGGATTGAAGTCTCTACGTTCTTACGTGGAATCAATTCCGCAACCGTCAGTATAATCTTCTTGTCGGATGGCAGAACGAATCGTCTGCATACATCCGCTTTATCAACACAGATGGAAGCAATCGTATCCGTATCCACGCCAACGCCTGGTACATAATGGACATTTGGGTGATGAAACCGTCGTTTCGCCGCCTGATAATCCTCCTGATTTAAGGTAATCAGACAATCTGTTACATGGGACAGCCATTTTTCAACATTGTAATAAAGCAGATAATTCTTGATACCCGCACCACGGAAGAAGTGAAAACCGTGGACAAAGTAGATTACTTTTGTGCCATCTTTACGGAATTTCTTCGCGGCAAGCCGACCGACGACACCGCCAAATGGTGTTTGTGTATGCACGATCTGGCAAGGGTGGTTCCGCATATAGCGTTTCAGAATCCGGATGGACTTAAACGCTTTCCCAAGCTCTGTGATCTTCCGCGGAATCGGCAGATCGATGATCTCGATATCCTGTGCAGCAAGCTCACTTGCGAACGCATGGATGCGTTCCACCGTGCTTGAATTTCCTTCTTGAAAATTCGCGGCAACGGAGATCGTGTAGCCCATATCCTGTAAGATGCGGATATTATCTTTATTAAAATGGTCGATCATTGATGCGGAATTCGCAATCAATAAGGCATGTTTTTCCATATACTAATGTCCTGTTTGTGTTCTTATAATCTCATTGTAGTCGTATGGGAAAATCCGTGATACAGATTTCCGTAATCAATATAAATTATACTACAAAATGTAATTCAATACAATTCAATACAATGCAAGACATCGGAATAATGTGCACAGTGTGCGTCGTGGAAATAATGTATAAAATAACTGCGAGCAATATAAAAAAATATGCTATACTTTTAGATTGGATCAAGAAATGAAATTACAATAGTTATGTTATACAAGGAGAAATACTATGAAATTTGCACATATTGCAGATGTTCATCTGGGGACGAGAAGAGAAACACCGTATCTGTATGACGGATTTTTAAATTTTATTGACTACATGGAACTGCATCCGGTGGATATGATTTTTATTACTGGAGATCTGTTTGATCATGTACCAACGAAGGAGGATATTGTATTCGTTGATACGCAGCTGGCGCGGCTGACAAAGACAGACATTCTCTATGTGACGGGAGAATGCGATTATCTGGGGAAGGACAGCATCCTTTGGAATTATGAGTTTGTATCGCGGATGTATCTGCTGAATTGTGAAGAAATCCATAATCATGTGCCAGAAGGGGAACGTGCGGAACGGAATTCCTATGCGGAAGGGATTATGGATAGTCTGCATTTTGCAAAATATAATGTTGATGTCTACGGAATCTGCCAGTATAGCGAGCAGAATGAACGAAATGATTTCGACAGTGTATATGCCAGAAATCTCCGGGCAGTCAATATCTTTCTTGGGCATGGAGGAAGTGCAAGGGTTTGTCCGTTTGATGTGGAAGATTTTGGAGGAAAGAATTTCGGGTATATCGGGCTTGGACATAAGCATCAGTATCTGGCATTTGAGAAGCAGCATGTATATTATCCGGGAAGTTTGGAGCCGATCAATGAGGACGAAACCGGAGAACATGGGTTTATCTATGGATATATCGACAAGCAGTTGACGAGTGTGAAATTTGTTCCAATCGCGATGCGCAGATTCGAGGAGAAGAAGGAAGAAAAACCGGAGTTTGATTATGAGCTGTTGCAGGAATTAAACAGGGAGAACGCATTTGGTAAATGTCTGCAGACGTTTGACCAGAAGCAGACGGAGCAGGCACAGATGGCAAAGAAGAAATATGCGGACGGCATGTTGGCAAGCTTGCAGGAACTGACGGGAAAACAGGCATTATCCACATACACACCGACACAGGTTGCAGAGGCGTGGGCGGAGCAGCAGTCGCAGTTAAAGGCGGGACTGCAATCCTTGCAGCAGGAAATTGCTGCAAATGAGCAGGAACAGGCGGAACTCGAGGAAAAGCTTCTGGCGTGCCCGGATCAGACGGGGACGACGAATGTGCTGCATGAGGATATTGGAAAAATGCAGTTTGATCTGTCAAAATTAGAGTTTGAGGATCAGCAGGTGGACAAGAAATACAGCCGGAGACGGCTTGGGTTTGTCCTGTGGATTGATACGCCGCTTGCAATCGTATTGTCTCTGCTTGTCACGGTAGGCATGATCGACGTATTTTTTATGCAGGCATGGGAAGCATGGTTCCGGTTGGTAACAAGTCTGATCGGATTTGAAATTGCATTTACGATTATAGGTTTTTGCGTGTATAATATGACAAAGACGCTGCGGAAGAAGTTGTTTGGCACAGGGATTCCTGTGGAGACACATGCGCGGCTGCAAAGTCAGATTCGTTTGTTGGAGAGTAAGATTCACGATCTGCAATTGGAAGAAAGTTCAAGATTTTTAGATCAGAAAAACTACGACGAGAACAGCCGTAGGATGAAAGAGGTACAGAAGCAGTACCAGCAACTGTTGGAAAAATCAGAGGTGATCTTGTCTGTGCTGGATGTGAATGCTGACAAGATGGTGAAAGAATAAAAGTATAAACAGATATGGAATTACAAAAATTATACAGCAAGGTGCGGCAGGCGGTGGACGCTTACCAGATGATCGAGGATGGCGATAAGATTGCAATCGGTATCTCTGGAGGAAAGGACAGTCTGACACTCCTGTATGCACTGGCTGGAATGCGAAAATTTTATCCGAAGAAATATGACGTCGTAGCAATCACGGTTGACACTGGCGTAGGAAATATGGATTTTTCTAAGGTGAAAGAACTGTGCGAGTCGTTAAATGTTCCATATGAGATCATTCCGACGCAGATATTTCCGATCTTGATGGAGCGGCAGGAGAAGCGGATGTGTCCGCTCTGTGCGAAGATGCGGAAAGGCGCATTCAATGAAGCAGCACTTCGACTGGGATGTAATAAGATCGCATATGCGCATCATAAAGACGATGTCGTGGAGACATTTCTGATGTCACAGGTATTAGAAGGGCGTGTGCATACATTTTCGCCAGTGACGCATCTGGATGGTACAGAGCTTGATCTGATCCGACCGCTTGTGTATGTGACCGAGGCGGAGGTGCGTGGGTTTATGCGGCGGTATCAGCTTCCTGTGGTGAAGAATCTGTGCCCTGTGGATGGTGCGACGAAGCGGGAGGCAGCCAAGCAGATGTTAGCACATATGGAGGAAGAATTCCCGAAGGCGAAAAGCCGGATGTTCGCAGCAATCCAGCGCGATCATATTGATGGCTGGTAAAATTATGCCTGCTTCTATGGAAATTTGAATTGATTTTTCGGGGCATCTGTGCTATCATGTCAGATGTTGGATTGATTTCCAATTTTATCGGTGCGTGGCTCAGCTTGGTAGAGCGCTGCGTTCGGGACGCAGAGGTCGTGGGTTCGAATCCCGTCGCACCGATTTTTTTGTACCCTTTTTTAGTAGGAAAGGAGGATCCGGCATGAAATTATTACTTGCAGAAGATGAAGTGGATATGTCCGAGGCGTTGGTCGACATTCTCACCTATCACAAGTATACGGTGGATGCCGTGTTTGATGGGGAAGAAGCACTCGATTATGCAACGATTGGCGAGTACGATGGCATCATATTGGATATCATGATGCCAAAGATGAGTGGCCTGGAGGTGTTGCAGAAGCTGCGGAACCGCGGTGACCGGACCCCCGTGTTGCTGCTTACGGCAAAGGCAGAAGTTGAAGACCGGATTGCAGGGCTGGATATGGGAGCAGACGATTATCTACCGAAGCCATTTGCGATGGGCGAGCTGCTTGCGCGCATCCGGGCAATGCTCCGGCGCAAGGAAGAATTTACTCCGGAGATCGTGAAATGTGGAGACCTGTCGCTCATATATTCAGATGATGAATATAGCAGTTACAGCAACATCTTCGGCAATGCCAAGACAGATATTACAGACGAGGATAAAGACCGTCTGATCGCTTCGCTGAAGTCTCTGAATGAGAATTCAGACATTGAAGATGTGGTAAATATGGACGAGGTAATACGATACTTTGTTGTGCACAATTTCGTCTGCAACTTCGACAGCTATACCGGTTCGATGATCCATAATTATTATTTGTACGAGGAGGATGGACAGCTTTCGATGATTCCGTGGGATTATAATCTTGCATTTGGCGGATTCTCTGCGGGCAGCGGAGACGGTGATTCGGCAACATAGATGGTGAACTATCCGATTGATACGCCGGTTTCTGGTGGAACAGTAGATTCCCGTCCGATGCTTGCGTGGATCTTTGTAGATGAGAGCTATACGGAACTGTATCACACGTATTTTGATACGTTTATCTCCGAGTATTTTGAAAGCGGATATTTCGAGAATCTGATTGCATCTTATGTCGAGCAGGACCCGACGAAATTCTGTACCTATGAGGAGTTCGAGACAGGCGTGGATACGTTGAAATCGTTCTGTCTGCTCCGTGCAGAGAGCATCCGCGGACAGGAATCCATCTACAAGTGATGGGCAGCAGGAAGATGATTCCACACTCGTCGAAGCTTCATCCATTTCCCTTACGGATATGGGAAGCATGGGACATGGCGGCGGTACACCGGGCGATGGTGAGCGACCGGATATGTCGGATGAGAATGGCGGACAAATGCCGGGCGATGGTGAGCGGCCGGATATGCCGGAAAATGGTGACAGGCCGGATGGCAGTGTTGGAACACCGCCACGGATAGATCAATCTTAGAAGTCTCATCAATAATCAAACTTATAATAGAAAAGTTCAGGATGTAAATAAAAGTAACAATTTAAGTGAATCAACCGGAAAAACTGTGAATGAAAAGACCAGACGTTTCCGGTTGATTTTTTTAAGTTTCTATTGTATGTTTGACATAATTTGAAGGCAGAAATCTCATAATACAGAAGAAAGAGAGTGAAGCAATGAATATATTTGATGTTGTAGGCCCTGTGATGGTCGGACCGTCGAGTTCCCATACCGCGGGAGCTGTTAAAATAGGATATATCAGCCGGAAGCTGTTGGGCGAACAGCCGGTCTCCGCGCGGATTTTGTTATATGGAAGTTTTCTGACGACCGGAAAAGGACATGGTACGCGGAAGGCGCTTGTGGCTGGGTTGCTTGGGATGCAGCCGGACGATGCGCGGATTCCGCAGGCGCTTACGCTTGCCGAAGAACAGGGCATGCACATCGAATTCGGAGAGGCACAGTTAAAGGAAGCACACCCGAACACGGCGCAGCTTTTTCTGCAGGGACAGGATGGCAGAAGTCTGGAGATCATCGGGCAGTCGCTGGGTGGCTCCCGGATCAACATTGCCGAGATCGATGGAATCGAGACGAATTTCTCCGGTGATTATCCGACGCTTGTCGTACACAATCAGGATCAGCCGGGACACGTGGCGGAGGTGACGTCGATGCTTTCACACAAAGGTGTAAACATTGCGTACATGCAGTTGTACCGCTCCAGTCGTGGCGGAGAGGCGGTTATGGTCGTGGAATGCGATCAGGAGATTCCGAAGGAGGGCATTGACTGGCTGAAGAAGGTCGAGGGTGTGAAGAAGGTGACATACCTTAGTATAGGAGGCGATGCGAAGTGATAACGTATCATTCGATTCAGGATATATTGGAATTGTGCGAGAAAGAACAGATGGCGTTTGCGCAGGTGATCGAACATGCGGATATGGAAGAACGCGCCGTGACGCAGGAAGCTTCCTATGCGAAGATGCAGAGCATGTATGAGGCGATGCGTCATGCGGATGCAACCTACGATGCAAAGCTTACGTCAGCATCCGGATTGGTCGGTGGCGATGGTGAGAAACTTCGCGCATATAACGAGGCAGGGAAGAATCTCTGCGGTGACTTCTTAGGTCTGGTGATGGAGAAGGCAATCAAGATGGCAGAGGGAAATGCGTGCATGAGAAGGATCGTTGCGGCACCGACCGCAGGTTCGTGCGGCGTGATCCCGGCGGTGTTCCTGACGGCGCAGGAGAAGCTTGCATGCACAGAAGAACAGATGGTGGCGGCGATGTTCATTTCCGCAGGGGTAGGTGCCGTCATTGCGGAAAATGCTTCGATTGCCGGTGCGTCCGGCGGTTGTCAGGCAGAGATTGGTTCAGCATCTGCGATGGCCGCAGCAGGGCTATGCTTCCTACAGGGTGGCACGAATGCGATGATCGCAAATGCAGCCGCGCTGGCGCTGAAAAACATGCTCGGACTTGCGTGTGATCCGGTCTGTGGACTGGTGGAAGTACCTTGTGTGAAACGGAATGTTGCAGGAGCTGTCAATGCAGTAAGCGCGGCACAGCTATCTTTGGCAGGGATTAAGAGTGCGATTCCGGTGGATGAAGTGATCGACGCAATGCGTAGAATCGGAAATGAAATGTCTCCGAACATAAAAGAAACGGGTCAGGGTGGACTTGCAACCACCCCGACCGCGATTCAAATAGGAAAGAGTTTATAATTGTGAAGAAATATTTATTGTTTAAGGTTGTGTGACTGCATAATCCGAAAAGCTTGTAGTCGAATCTGTCTTATTTGCACATCCACCAAGCAGGGCAGTTGTAAGCATCGTTACTGTTACAAGTGGTAAAATGTTTTTTTTCTTCATAAAATCACGTCCTTTCAAATTCCTGTTGTTTTTGTTTTCAATACGAAGTATAGAGGACGAACCTTAAATCAACCTTAGAATTCTGAAATAGTAGGAAAATAATAATCAAATATGCGAAATAGTGTTTAGCCTTTTTCGGGAAATTAGAGATAAAAAATCAAGTGGTGACAATTTGACACCACTTGTGAAAAAACAACCATATTTAGTTTACTTCGCATCCTTCTTCCGCACTGCCAGTGCCGGAACGAGTCCGATCACGAAAGGTACGATCCAGGTGAATAACCGGTAGATTACAAGTGCGGCTGCTACGGCATCGCCGTCCGGAATGACACAGGCGAAGAACAACGCGAATACAAAGTCAAGCGTACCGACACCGGATGGTGCCAGCATGACACAGCCAACCATGTTGCAGACAGCGGTCAGTCCCAGACAGGTTGCAACTGTGACAGAATAACTTCCGGCAAAGAAAATTCCCGGAATTGCATACCAGCATGCGAATTTGAAGAAATCCAAACCGACGACAGTCAGAAACAATCGCTTATCTTTCCATACGATGCGCCCTTGTTCCTGCAGATAGTCGATGGAAACCTGCGCTTTATCCAACAGCGGATACAGGCGGCTCTTTTGTTTCACAAGCTTTCGAGCCAGCTTCATGATCAGATCGGAGAATTTCTTGGAAACCGTTAATATAAACAAAAACAGACAGATTAACGAAATCACAACTGCACCGGCAAACATATACCACGCGTATTTGCGGATGCCACTGTGCCCGCTCAGAATCAGAAGGAGAAATGACACAACGCCGAATAAACCAATCGTAATTTTCTGGAATGTATATTGTGCGAGGGACATGCCGGTTGCGGTACTCACGCGGATGCCATTTAGATTATAATAATAAAGCTGTGCGACTCCGGTTCCGCTTCCGAGTGTTGCAATCCGGAAAAATGTACACAGGTATGCACAGGTGATTCCCTGCCATACAGATAAACGATGGTCGCAGGTGTTCGTCATTTCGCTGATGATACAGCCTTCCGCGATGAAATACAGATTTCCGAGTAGCAGACACACAATCAGTTTCCATACAGGAGTTATCTGGATTTCTTCCAGTGCTTCCAGCATCAGATCCTCATTTTTATAGCATACAAAAGCAATCAGCGCAAAGATAACCAACCATTTTGCGATGCTTTTTAATACCATTTTCTGATTTTTATCTGACTGATGCGTATCGTCCATTTTGTTCCCCCATTATATGGAAATAAAAGATAATAGCGTTATTTTAGTATGTTTGTCCAATCTTTGCAAGATATATTCCTGTTTTCACATTTTTCTCACAAATACATACAATGAAGTATACAAAAAGAATGTAAGAGGTAACCAGTTTGGATTCTTATAGAAATTATGGCTGCGGCAGAGGCCGTGGCATGAATCCGCGCGGCGCAAATAGCTGCTATCCGTGTTCAGGTACCGGTCGTTGTGTGATGCCGGGCGATACGATGTGCCGGAAACCATCCACACCAGATTGTGGTTGTGGAGATAAACCATTCATGCCAGATTGTGGTTGTGGTAATAAATCATCCATGTCGGATTGCGGCTGCGGTGATAAACCATCCATGCCGGATTGCGGTTGCAAGGAAATGCCGATGAAATCAGATTGTGGGTGTCCATCCATTCCACGCAGAAATAACTGCAGATGCGGAGATCCAAATGAACATATGCGGCACATGCCGGTTGGCATGGGCTATGTTCCAATGCAAAAATGGGAGGAAATGTATGATCCTGCGACGGCATTGTGTCAGGGTACAGCCTTTCCTTCTCTAAATCTGATTTTCTGCGGGAAGAGGGGGTAACGGATCATGAAACCTATGTGTAAAGCAGAGCTTCGACAGTTTATCGATCAGGTTTCCTTTATGATCGATGATATTACCTTATTTTTAGATACACATCCGGACTGCCGGGAAGCAATAGATGCCTACAATCATTTCAAAATGATGCGGTGCGAAGCAGTATCTGACTATGTAAAGCAGTATGGTCCGCTCAACCGTTATGATGTGGATACGTGCGACGATTGGAATGCATGGATCGATGGTCCGTGGCCTTGGGAAGGAGCGTGTGGTTGTTAAATGTGGATTTATGAAAAGAGACTTCAATGTCCCGTGAACATCAAGGAGACAAATGCAAAGCTGGCACAGGCAATCATATCACAATATGGCGGTCTGTAGACGTTTGCTAATGGGAACTTATTCTTGTTACGGAATAAAGAAGAATTCCATTGTATCAGCTTCTTTGTCGTATATTATATGATCCACGATCGAATTGATTGCCGTTGCTTTTTCCGAATCACTTTGTGCATTCATGATAGTATCGTGAACAGTTCGAATGACATCTACTGTAACCGTCTTGGGTTTTACTTCGGGTACAACAAGCTCCTTCAGATGAGCAATCTCTGCTTCTAATTTTTCTTTATTTGCTTTATATTCCTCCAGCGTATCGATACCATTTACGTAAGCTTCTTTTACACGACCAAGCTTCGCCTTGACGCTTGCAATCTGTTTTGCAATCGCCGCTTCATCCTGGTTAAATTGAACGATAGGGGCAATTGTTTTTATATCTTTATCTTCGACGATGTTCAGCAATCCGTCAAGTACATATTGCGCCGCTTTACCTGCAGATATACTGTTCCTGGTTGCGCACATACCTTTCACATTTTTCCAGCACACAAAATAGGGGTAGTGTTTACCTGTTTTCGTGTCCAATCCATTTTGATATGCCAATGTACCACCACAATTCGGACATTTCAGCAAACCGGACAACCAATGCTTGTAAATATCCGGTCGCTTTCCGTGTCCCATTCGGGCAGTAATTTTTGCATATCGTTCCTGTGTTGCATCCCACAACTCCTGATCAATGAGTGGTTGATGTTTTCCGTCTCGGATAATTTCTTCTCCTACTCGTGGCGTAGTACGTCTGCTACTTGCACTGTTCCAACGGATTTTTCCAATATAAAACGGATTTTGAAACATATCAGTAATATTGCGAGTTTCCCAGCGCTTTCCAGTTCTTGTGCGATAACCCAAGTTGTTAATGGTCGCTGCGATTTTTGTCATAGGTATATGTTCGATTGCAAACATGTGAAAGCATCTTTGAACCATAGGACCATAATATTCGTCGATTTGTGGGATGGTATCAGATCCCCTTTCTTTGGTATATCCAATCGGCACATTTGAATTGTATCCGCCGGCAAGAGCCTTCTGCGTCATGCCACGACGGACTTCACCGGAAAGCCGGATAGAGTAGTATTCATCCATCCACTCGAAGATACGCTCCACAAGCTCACCGATCACGCCATCTGGCAGCGGTTCGGATACAGATACTACATCCACATGATTCTTTTTTAACAGCGATTTGTATACGATGGATTCTTCCTGATTCCTGGCAAAACGAGAGAACTTCCATACCAGTATTGCATCGTAGGGATGCTCCTTGGATTTTGCCATTGCAATCATATCTTGAAATTGCGGTCTTTTGTCGGCATTTCTTCCGGAGATACCGAGATCTTGATAGATGTCTATAATTGTCATGTCGTGGGATGCAGCATACTCTTTCAGAAGCCGGATCTGGGCATCTGGTGAGTATTCTTCCTGTGAATCTGTAGAAACTCTGATATAAGCGCATACAGTCTTCATAAAACATCACTCCTTTATACAATTTGAAATTGTACATCGAGAGCCTTTATGATATAATATGCTTGCTTAGGGCATTATATCAAAGACTTAGGCTTTTGTTTAAGGCTCTTGATGTATTGCGTTCCCTCAGGTGTTTCCAGCACCTGGGGGATTTTTATTTATCTATTTTTTATTGAAATTGTGCAGGATATGCAAATATCTCATAGTCTGCTACAGTATCTGTATTTACACCTTCTGGAAGTGTGATTCCACTCAGTTCAAAGCCAATTGTATCATTTGGATTCAGGTCTTCCATTATAACGGTATTGCTTATACCAATAGGCGTGTGATCGGTATCATAGAATATAGCGGCTACATAGCTTACAGATTCTACTTGATCAGATGTGCATGTTAGCCTTCCTGTAACATCAATTCGATCCCAATCGTTATTATTTGTTGATACATCTGAAATTTGATATCTTGTTTTACTTATAGATGCTTTTTCAACATCAGGTCTTGGTAAAACAGTTAATTTCAAATCGCCAGAATAATTATCAAGCGTTATAGTATCGGACATATATCCTTTTTCTCCTGGAGAAATCACATTAGGATATGTTGGTACGCTTTTCATAGCAGATACTAAGTGACCATTTTCATCTTCTAGGTCGCATGCTCCGTTAGATAAATATAAATCCGAAGTACCTGTATTTTCAATTTCGACAATTACGTCAACAATTACACCACCGTATGATTCTTGAACTTGAGCATTTGTGTAGGTAATTTCATATGCTGTTTCGTTTTCAGATTCTGTTGTTGTCTCTGTTTCACCATCTTCATCAGATGCGATTGTTTCGGTGTCGTCTGCAATATAGGATGCTTCGGTAATTGCTTCTGTTGAGTTATTATCGTAAGATCCTAAATTAGACTCTTTTGATGCTCCACAGCCAGTGAGCAAAGAGCATGCAAGCATAATTGTAAAAAGTTTTTTCTTCATAATAAAAATCCCCCTTTATTAAATTTTATTATGTGCATAATATTCTAAATGGTCAACGCAAGCATCTCTATTCTCGAAGTCCAACCTGGTGATGTGGGACAGAGCATGTAAGTAAGCATCTGTCTGCTGTTCCTGATTGAGTCTTGAATTGATAAAGATTGAGAAACTGCCATCTTCGTTCGAAGTGACGGTTTCTTTTGCGTTTGCTCCCTTAAAATCAATTAAGTGTACAAATACTTCGTTCGTAATATCACCCCCTGCGACTAAGAGCATATCATATCGCAGGTACAATAATACGGACTTATTCGCCTTTTTCTTTCTTTTTTAATGCAAGTAGCATTGTATGTACTGTTTGGATGTCTTCCGGAGAAGCATCACGTGCAGCATCGAAGAGAAGTGAGAGCTCTTTGTTCTCGAAGATCTCCTGTGCTATTTTTGCTGTCTTCGGATTCTCGTAGTAATGTGTTTCCTCAACTTGATCTTTATCTTCTATCAAATTTGAGCGTTTACAGTTGAATAATTCACACATTGCATCCACTTTATCCATTCTTGGAGATTTGATGCCATTACACCAATTATATACAGATGTAGTTCCTACGTTCAGATGTTTTGCGAGCTCTGCTTGTGTCATATTATACTTATTAAGATAATATCTTAGATTTTTTGCGAACAATTTATTGAATTCTTCGTATGGCATGTTACCACCTCCCTACAAAAGAGATTATACACCATAAGTGGACATATAGCAACTAAAAATGAAAAAAATTCACTTTCAGTGTTGACATCCACTTAAAGTGATGGTATTATGATATGCGAAAGGAGATGATAACGATTGCAGAATGTTAAGATAAGCTTGGCAGCGGCAAGAGTAAATGCGAAATTAACTCAGGAAGATGTCGCCAAAAGCCTTAAAGTAAGCAAAAAAACAGTAATCAACTGGGAAAAGGGTGCAGTTACACCATCGTTTGCAATTCTTGATACATTATCGAGATTATATAATATGCCGTTAGATTATATTTTTTTGCCCACAAAATCCACTTAAAGTGATAGAAAGGAGAAAGGATTGGGATTTATAAAAAACTTTGTTGAATCTGAAAAGGAATTGAAATCAATTAGAGAAGACGTTAGAAGAGAAAAATTCCTTGAAGATAACAAAGGGTTTCAAGAATTTCATCATGTAACAGATGAAGAGATTCTTTTCTATGAGTACCTGTATAAAAGGGAACGCAAATATAGAACAGTAATTCTTATTTTAAGCCTAGTTTGCTTAGGATTATTACTGTCAATATGGATGTAACGATTGAAACAACTATAGGTGTGATAACGGAAGTAAGCACTCGTGAGAAAAATTTTTCCCTGCGATATGTTAGGTAGCGAAGATAATTGCTTGTGACAGAGTACGTTCCATCTGGTATGGATGAACCAATAATGTCTGTTTTTCCAGAACTGTTTTGGCGGATAAATTTTATATCAGAAAGGTAATATTCGGAATCACCAAAATATTCAGCTTTGGATTTCTTTCTCATGCGGGTAACAAAAAGCTTATATTTTTCCTTCATACTTAAAGTTATTTTTTCAAAATCGTAAACCATGTGACACACCATCCTTTTTTGGGAATAGTGTATCACAAATTTAATTTGATAGAAAGGAGAAGCATGAGCGAGTTAGTATGTGTAATTCTGATTGTGGTTGCTATTAGTCAGTTTGTAAGAGCAGCCGCATATAAGAAATCAACAAAAGCCCTTACGCTGTATCTGAAAGATATTGATGCTGTTCCCGATGAGCAGACAATACAGAGATACAGCGAAAAGGCATTGCATTCATCAAATACCAAGCGTTGATTTAATTAGTGCAGTTATAACGCCGGATGATATTTGCGTGAGTGCAGATATGGAGGTTGCTCCAATTTTAGATGCTACTGATTTGGTTTTTTTCCATAATTCCGGTTCACGAATGGAATTAAGGAATTCATGACCTGCAAAGGTAATGTCGTAGATGCTGGTAACAAGTGGAACGCTACCGTCTACGTGAATCACGTTAGCATCGATATATCCGATTTCGTGAAGCTTTGAAACACAATACTGAATATCTTCGTTTTCATAATCTGGTAGATCAGAAGATAGTTGCTTCATTGTGCATTGGTAGTTGTAAGGGTACGATTCAAGCTTCAATAAAACAGAGCGGATACAATTATGATTCAGTTCCATTATCAAAATCCCCCTTTCATATGTATTGGTGTGGCGCACCTGTATGAAGTATAAGGCAGATTCGTGGATTGTTCAATGGATGAATTTATTTTGATGGAACGCAGTAAGCCCTAAGCAAGCACACTGTAGACCTTAGTTGAATAAGCTAATGCAGGAGGTGATGCGTTATGACCTATACATACAATGTGTTGGTTGATGAAAAATGGGTGGATTTGAAAACACTTCCACCAGAACAACAGGAAGAGATTAAGAAGAAGCTGACCGACAAGGTAGCGGATGCACTTGCTGTTGAACAGGCAAAGAAATGTTCATAAGATACCGCAGGCACGACCTGCGAATATGAGGACAAGCAGAGAGGAAGAAAGAGGATGAGCAACGACATGATTATATGGACCTACCGGCTGGCAACATTCGCAATGGTAGAAGGTGCTGTGCTGTTGTGGCTTGGCATGATCTATGGCTTTTGGATGATGCTTGTGGCTGTAATCTATAAGGAGCTGATTGAATATGCCAACAATGATGATATGGACCATGCAATCGAGATCTACAAAAAAAGCACCCTTGGGACTGGCATCCCGCAGGTGCAAATAACAAATAACACAATAAGAAGTATAACACGGAAGGGAGCGTGAATCAATGGTTACCATGCAGGTGCTTCCAAATCGTGAAGATTGGTTGAAGCACAGAACGAAGATTGGCGGATCAGATGCATCTGCAATACTTGGTAAGAATCCATATAAGACAAATGTGGAACTCTGGAAGGACAAGGCGTTTCATCTGATGCCGGAGGATATCTCGGACAAGCCGTATGTGAAGTATGGCACCGAAGCAGAGAAGTATCTCCGGGAACTGTTCAAGATGGACTATCCGCAGTATGAGATGTTCTACGAGGAAAATAACATGTGGACAAATGACGCATATCCGTTCGCACATGCATCTCTGGATGGATGGCTCAAGGATGAAGCTGGTCGCATGGGTGTATGGGAGTGTAAAACAACAAATATCCTGCAGTCTCGTCAGAAAGAGAAGTGGGATCAGCGTTTGCCGGAGAACTATTACATACAGATCTTGCATTATCTGATGGTGACAGAGTTTGAGTTTGTGGAGCTGAAAGCGCAGCTCAAATCAGTGTTCTCAGATGGAACGGTGTATTTGCAGACCAGACATTATCACATCGAGAGATCTGATGTGGAAGCGGATATTGAATATCTGGCGGATGAAGAGCGGAAGTTCTGGACATGCGTAGAGAACATGAAGGCTCCGCCGTTGGTGCTGCCGGAGATATAGGAGGATGCCATGTATGGTTATATCTGTCCGACCTGTGGTGCACATCTGGACCCACAGGAGCGATGTGAGGAATGCACAGAACAGAAGTTGAATGATCAGCGGGAGAGCGAACGTATCAAGCGTCTGCTCTCTGTAGGGAAGGATGCTCAATATGAGCTGGTATTAAGTTAGGAGGATATGAATGGAGTTAAGAGTAGAACCGGTTACATTTCCGGAGGTAATTCAGTTTAACTATGAGGAATTGAAAGCAGAGATTACAAGCAAGGTATAGATGTATAAGAACCTTGTATATACAGGTAGTGATCAGATTAAGGATGCTAAAGCAGACAGAGCGGCATTGAATAAGCTTATTAAGGCTATGTCAGATGAGAGAATCCGTATCAAAAAGGATTGTTTGAAGCCATACGATGAATTCGAACGGAGAATTCGTGAACTCACGGATATTGTGAATGAGCCGGTACAGTTGATTGATAAGCAGATTAAAGAATATGAGCAGACGTTGAAGGAAGAGAAGCGGAAGGAGATTGAAGCACTCTTTGAGACAATTGGATTTCAGGCATTTGTAAAGCTGGAGATGATCTGGGATGAGAAGTGGTTGAATGCATCCGTATCGATGAAGTCTATCGAAGATGCGATGCGTGCCAGATTAAACGAGATTAGCACAGCGGTATTCACACTCAACAAGCTCCCGGAGTTTGGCTTTGAAGCGTTGGAACTGTACAAAGAGACGCTGGATCTGCCAAAGGCAATCGAGAAGGCGCAGCATATGTCCGAAATCGCCAAGAAGAAAGCGCAGTACGAAGCAGAGGAAAAGGTGAGAAGAGAAGCCGAGGAAGCACGTGCGAAGCAGATTGCACAGGAGCAGGCATCGCAGCAGTTGGAACAGCCGGCGGAACAGATGGTTATGGATCTTGTTCCACAGGAAGCTCCGGCACAGCAGGAACTGGAGCCGTCAAAAGAGTGGATTCGGTTTGCAGCACTTCTTACAACCGAAGATGCACTTGCCCTGAAAGAATTCTTCCAGAGCAGAAATATAGAGTTTAGAGCAATTTAGGAGGATATGAAGATGGTAAAAGCAGAAAATGGGACAGCAATAATTAGTGGAAATGAAGGTATATGTGCGGTTGAAATTGCATCAATCCTTGGTAGTTTTAAGCATAACCTTCGTGTAAGTTATGACAAGAAGGATGCAGATGAAAAATACAAAAAGATTCTTACATTAGCGGATGCCACTTGTGATGAACTTATGAAGAAAGATAAGAGAGAGATGGAATCAGACAAGAAGGGCGGATTTGAACAGATCTTAGACCAGTTAACCAGAATGCTTTCGGATATTGCTGTAGATGCGTTTGTAAAGAAGGGAGACAGATAAGATGGTACAGAATAGTTTGGTTAAGAGTAAGCAGAATCAGAATCAGATTCAGGACACAACAATGACCGGGTTCCTGAATCGTATGGATATCAAAGCGAATATTGAGCAGGCGCTTGGAAAAGGAAATGTGCAGCGATTTATCTCCGGCGTGGTATCGGCGGTCAGCGTGAATCCGGCGCTTGCGGAATGTACGAAGCCATCAATCCTGTCGGGTGCGCTTCTTGGAGAGAGCCTGAAGCTTTCCCCATCGCCACAGCTTGGACATTATTACCTTGTACCGTATAGCGACAACAAAGCCGGTACGAAGGTGGCACAGTTCCAGATGGGATACAAAGGGTATATCCAGCTTGCAATCCGTTCCGGTCAGTACAAGAAGCTTACTGTGCTGGCTATCAAGGAAGGCGAGTTTATCAGCTTTGATCCGATGAATGAGGAAATAAATATTCAGCTTATGATCAATGACTGGGATGCACGAGAGAAAGCGGAGACGGTTGGATATTACGCTATGTTTGAACTTGTCAATGGATTCCGAAAGTCGATGTACTGGAGCAAAAATCAGATGCTTGCACATGCTGACAGATATTCGCAGGCATTCAGCAAAGATATGACGGCAATCAATACGAGATACGGCGTGAAGCATAAGGTGTCTTATGCAGATTATGTTGCAGGTAATTACGATCAGCGTGATTCGTGGATGTACTCAAGCTTCTGGTACAAGAACTTCGACGCAATGGCATACAAGACCATGCTCCGTCAGTTGATCAGCAAGTGGGGAATCATGTCTATCGAGATGCAGTCAGCATTTGAATCCGACATGGCATACATCAAAGAAGATGGTTCCAAGGTATATGTAGAAGATGAGCCAGTTGCAGATGTAGATGCTACAGAAACTTCACAGCAGGCGGAAACACTTGAGGAACAGGCGAAAGACTCTCAGCAGGAAGAACGGGCACAGGTGGATGAAGCGGAAATGCCGACGCTGGAGCAGGTGAACAACAGTGCCGCTGCCGCATTGTTTGGATAAGGTTATTGTACAAAGATATATATATCACAGTATTCTTTGTTTTATTGTAAGTCATTCTCTACCGCTACAAAAGCGGTAGAGGGAAAGGAGTTACATGAGCAAATACAGAAGCAGGAAAGTGGTAGTTGACGGTATTACATTTGATTCCAAGAAGGAAGCGTGGCGGTACCGGGAGCTTCATTTGCTTGAACAGACTGGCGAGATTAGCAATCTGCAGATGCAGGTCAAATATGAACTGATTCCATCGCAATATGAACTGCGACCGGTCACATTGAAGAATGGATTTGTGAAGATGAAGAAGTTTTGCGTGGAACATGCATGCAGCTATATCGCTGATTTCGTTTACATAGATACCAACGGAGATACGGTCGTAGAGGACACAAAAGGATTCCGGACAAAGGATTACATTATCAAGCGGAAGCTGATGCTCTACAGACACGGCATCCGGATCAGGGAGGTGTGACAAGATGAGTGCAAATATCAGAGATACACATAAGGTTGTAAAAGCGATGCTTGAGAAACATCCAGAGACTCGGAGCAGTGACGGATGCTTATGTTACATGGTGTACAAGGAAATTGGCAAGAAGAACGGCGTAGATGTAGATAAGATTCCTCTTCAGCAGTTCTTCCTGCATATGCGAGAGTTGGGATTTCCAACAACAGAATCGGTCAGAAGAGCACGACAGAAGATTCAGGCAGAGTATAAGGAACTTGCCGGAAGCGAGTTCGTAGAATGTAATCGAACAATGCTTGAAGATGTTTATAAGGATTATGCAACCAGCATTATTAAATAGCTGGATTGAAAGGAAGGAGCAGATGGCAAGACCGCAAAAAAAAGGATTGCTGTACTTCCCATTTGACACGGATTTCTTCGCAGACCTAAAGATTCGGGCACTCAGTGCAAGATACGGATCGGATGGATTGATATTCTACATATGGTTGCTTGCGGAGATATATAGAGAAAACGGTTATTACATCGTATGGAATGAGGACAGCGAGGATGCAGCGATAGCATCCCTTGGGCTGTCCGAGGGTTCAATGAAGCAGATAATGACATTCTTGGCTAGTCGGTCACTAATCGTTGAGATCACACTTGCTAGTTCGGACACTATCATTACCTCCCCGAATATACAGAAACGCTATCAGGAGGCGGCAAAGAGCCTTAGACGAGACATTGCAGTTGATGGTGAGATATGGCTTTTGAATGAAGAGGAGACCGCTTCTTTTATTAAAGTCACCCAAAATTCGGATAAATACAGTAAAAACCATAATAAATCCGTTAAAAATGAGAGTAAATCCCGTAAAAACCCCACAAATAAAATAAAAGTAAATGAAATGAAAGTAAATGAAAGAGAGGGCGCACCCGCAAAGCATTCATATGGACCATTCGGAAATGTGATGCTGTTGGATGATGAATTCACCAAGCTCGCAGATAAGTACGGAACTGATATTCGTAACGATGCAATCGAATTTCTTGATATGTACATTGAAGAGAAAGGTTACAAAACAAAGTCTCATTATCTCGCAATTATTCGATGGGTAGTAAATGCAGTGAATGAGCGCAGGCAGAAACAGAGACGAGGATATCAGAGCAATATGCCTAAGAGTATACAACCGACACAGGAGCGTGTATCTGCGCTTGATGAGATGGAAGCTCTCTTTCAACAGGAGGTGAATGGATTTGACAAAGGCAGAAAGAATTGAACTGCGAAATCAGAAGATCATGGAGAATATCAAACTCGTGTATTTTCATTTGAATAAATATCATGGATTCCCAAATTACGATGACATCATACAGGAAGGTGTACTTGCACTGGTGGAAGCCATTGACAGAAGCAAGGATCTGGAACACTTAAATCGAAATTATATCGGTATATATATCAACAGATATGTGGAAAGATACATTCAATTTGGAGATGTGACAGTACGTACACCATTTCACTGGAAAGATGTCGAGAAACCACAGTATGTATCACTCGACAAGATTGTAAATGATGATGGTGACAGTTATGGGGATTCGTTTCTGGAAGACAGACACGATTGTATCGGAGAACTTATTACGATGATGGATTTTGAACATATGGTAGATCAGTTGTCTCCGAGAACACAGAAGCCGATGCGGTGCATGCTGCAGGGATATGGCATGACCGATACAGCGAAAATGTGCGGTATATCGTTTGAACGAGTGAGACAGATCAAGAAGCTGTGCAATCGAGAGCTTGTTGCAAGTGAGGTGTGACATGACATATAGAGAATTTTTAGAAAGCAAAATCGACCTTGCAACAGACAGCGGATTTGTGGTTGATCGTTTAAAGATCAATCCGGCATTGAAACCACATCAGTCAGATGCTGTTGCATGGGCACTTAAAGGCGGACGCCGGGCATTGTTTGAAGCGTTTGGACTTGGAAAAACAGTACAGGAGATAGAGTTCTGCCATCTGGCAGCAGAACATACCGGCGGCAGAGCTTTGATTGTATTGCCTCTTGGAGTGAAGCAGGAGTTCACCAGAGATGCGGTGGAGCTGCTCGGATATGAGAAGCCGGAGTACTGCCGGACAATGGAAGAGGTCAAGGCGTGTGACAGTCAGATTGTGCTGACAAACTATGAGCGAGTGAGAGATGGCGATATAGATCCATCGTACTTCGCTGCAACGTCATTGGATGAAGCAAGTGTACTCCGCTCATTTGGAAGTAAGACTTATCAGACATTTTTGGATAAATTCAAGAACGTTCCGTATAAGCTGGTAGCCACGGCTACACCATCGCCGAATAAGTACAAGGAGCTTATACACTATGCCGGCTATCTGGAAGTCATGGACACAGGACAGGCGCTGACAAGATTTTTCCAGCGGGATAGTACAAAGGCAAACAACCTGACGCTGTATCCGAACATGGAAGATGAGTTTTGGCTGTGGGTGTCAAGCTGGGCGCTGTTCGTTACAAAGCCGTCAGATCTCAATCCGGATTATTCCGATGCCGGATACGATCTGCCACCGCTCGATGTCAGATGGCATGAGATACCGATTCATTACGGAGATACAGCAGACAAGGACGGTCAGATGCAGCTCTTTCAGGAAGCAGCAGAAGGATTGAAAGAAGCAGCGGCGGTCAAGCGGGACAGCATAGACATCCGAGTGCAGAAGATGAAAGAGATTGTTGATGCTTCGCCGGATGATCATTTCTTGTTGTGGCACGATCTGGAGAGTGAACGCCATGCAATCAAGAAGGCGTTGCCAGAGACGGTTGATATCTATGGATCCATGGATTATGAGACGAGAGAACAGCGTGTAATTGATTTCTCAAATGGAAAGACACGGTTGTTTGCAACAAAAAAATCGCTGTCCGGTTCCGGGTGTAATTTTCAGCGGTATTGCCACCGGGAAATATTCCTTGGTATTGATTATGAATTTAATGATTTTATTCAAGCAATCCACAGATGTTACCGGTTCTTGCAGAACCAGCCGGTTGTGATTGACATTATCTACATGGAGAACGAGCGGCAGATTAAGGAAGCCTTGATGGAAAAATGGAAGAATCATAATTACATGGTCAAGCGGATGGTTGAGATCGTGAAGAAGTATGGACTGAATTCAGCGAACAAAGCTGAACGATTGGAAAGGAAGATGGGAGTGGAAGGAACAAGAGAAGAACGAACCGTGCGAGGAAATCACTATGAAGCAGTATACGGCGATTGTGTGGAAGAAACACGTGTCATGGAAGGCAACAGCGTTGATCTGATACATACGTCGATACCATTCGGCAATCACTACGAGTACAGCGCAAATTATAACGACTTTGGACACAATCAGGATACAGAGCGGTTCTTTGAACAGATGGACTACCTGACGCCGGAGCTTCTGCGAGTTTTAAAGCCTGGCAGAGTGGCAGCAGTACACGTTAAGGACAGAGTGCTTTTTGGAAATGCGACTGGTACCGGGATGCCGACGATCGAGCCGTTTCATGCGGATTGTATCGAACATTACATGAAACATGGTTTTATGTATTTCGGCATGATCACCGTTGTGACGGATGTTGTACGGGAGAATAATCAGACATACCGCCTTGGCTGGTCTGAACAGTGCAAGGATGGTACCAAGATGGGTGTAGGATGCCCGGAATATATCCTATTGTTCCGAAAGTTACCAACGGATCATAGCAAAGCATATGCAGATGATCCAGTATCAAAGAGCAAGGAAGAGTACACAAGAGCACAGTGGCAGATAGATGCGCACGGTTATTGGAGATCATCGGGTAATCGTCTGATCAGTAAGGATGAGTTGAAAGAGATATCGGTGGATAATCTGCAGAAAGCATACAGGAAATACAGCAGAGAGAGCGTGTACAACTATGAAGAACATGTGAAGCTTGCAAAAGAGCTTGATAAGGACGGCAGACTGCCGGCGACATTCATGGTGGTTGCTCCGGGATCATGGAACCAGCTTGAGGTGTGGGATGATATCAACCGGATGCGGACGCTTAACACGACACAGAGCCGGAGAAGAGCGCAGATGCATATATGTCCGTTGCAGCTTGATATTGTGGAGAGAATCATCAATAGATACAGCAATCCGGGAGATGTCGTATATGATCCGTTCGGCGGACTTATGACGGTACCAATGACGGCGGTTAAGATGGGAAGATATGGTAAAGGCTGTGAGTTGAATCCTAATTATTTCCGAGATGGAGTTGGATATCTGCAGGCAGCAGAAAACGAGATGGACGAGCTGACGCTGTTCGATTTTATGCCGGGGGTGATGGAGTGATACAGGAACAATTTGACTTCTTGGAAGATATTGAGATAGACAAGCCGGATGTGGAATTCCAGAAGTGGAAAGAACAGAAGCGTGAAGCAAAAAGCCGGATGATTGCCATGCAATATCAGCCATATGAAGTAAAAAAGAAGAGGTCAGAACTCCGTGCAATAGAATTTCTTCAGGAGATGGATAAACGTGGAAAAACAGCACATGTGAGTGTCGGTGGACTTGATAGTATTACATTGCATGTATTCTTGAAATCTATCGGAATTGATGTACCGGCAATATCAGTATCGAGTTTGGAAGATGCAAGTATTCAGAGAGTGCATAAAGCACTTGGTGTGACAATTCTGCATTCATATAAGACAAAGACACAGGTTTTGAATGAAGTTGGATTTCCGGTAATCAGTAAGCGTATAGCAGGTAAGATTGCATTGTTACAGAATCCGACGGAAAAGAATAAAACGGTCAGACATGCAATTATTACGGGTGAATGTGGAGAACTCGGACATTTTCAGAAGAATAGCAGGATGAAACTGCCGCAGAAGTGGTTGAAATTGTTCGGAGGGTATGAAAACGAAAATGAAGGAGTGAACTATCAGAAACCGGATTTCAAGGTATCAAATGATTGTTGCTACTGGCTCAAAGAAAAACCATGTGACGACTGGGCGAGGGAACATCAGAGCTATCCGTATCTTGGAATGATGGCATCGGAAGGCGGGCAGAGAGAAGAAGCGCTTACCGATCACGGATGCAACTACTATGGAAAAACCACAATGCGATCGGCTCCGTTTGCTCCGTATATGCGAAATGACATATTAAAGCTGGCATCGGAAATGGATGATTGGTATCACAAAAACATGGATGTGTTTGAGAAGTTGTACTATGAGCAACCTTACAGCAAAGACAAGAATGGAAATGTAATACCATATGAGCCGGTGGATAGCATTATACCGGATATTTACGGCGATGTAGTACAGGATCAGTGCGGAAATCTTCGGACTACAGGAGCACAGCGAACCGGATGCAGTATGTGTGGCTTTGGCATTCACATGGAGAAAAGACCACATAGATTTGATAAATTGCGAGAGCGTAACCAGAAAGAATGGGAGTATTACATGTACCGGTGTTGTACAGATCCAGAGACTGGAGAGAAATATGGCTGGGGAAGAGTTCTCGATTACATAGGGGTTCCGTGGGAAGATTACCCAGCAATTCAGATGGAATTGCCGTTAGATCAGATGATGTAGCGTCGAATTTTGTCGAACTTTGAAAATTGAATAGTGATGGTTGGAATGATATAATCATAATATAAATAATAAACGGAGGATAAAATAATGTCTGAAATATACTTCAATGATGCGGATTTTCCGGAAATGAAGAACGAGTATGTATTATGGGTTGATATAATGGGAACGAAAAATAATATGAGCCAATCTGTACGTACAAGTTCAATTTTTATTTGCAAATTGCATGTGGCAATATTGAATGCAAAGAAATATATTAAAGGTATTCATGTATATCCTATGATGGATGGCGCATATGTAACATCTCAGAATGAAAATGATATGAAATCATTTATTAAGAAATTGTTTAACGCACTTAGCGATACTTTGATTGCAGAAAAAAATGATTTTCATAAATTTTTAGTAAAAGGTTCATTGGCATATGGGCCAGTGTTGCATGGACATAACATCCCAAATACATGCTCAATTTTTTTTGAGGAAAATAGAGCTTATGTAGATAATATTTTGTTAGGTTTGCCAATGATACAAGCATGCAAAGGAGAAAAGAATGCACCGCCATTTGGAATTTATTGTGATGAATCAGCAAGGGTTATTGGGCATGAATTTGCACATAGGTGGCATAAATGGTGTGCAAAATCTAAAGCTCCAATGGTAGCAAGATCCGTACAAAGTTATTTCGATTATTCAAGGGAACATTATTATGAAATCGATTATCCATTAGAAAAAATAGAGGAACATGAGGAAAAGGCAAAACAATATTTCCGTGAGTAATGTGTAATACCAACCATCATTATTCGATGGTTGGTATTTTTTTGCGCAAAAATGGAGGATATGAGCATGTATATAGAAGAAATAACAGAGCAGACGGTTATTCCGAATCTGATGGACGATGAGAACGTCTGCATGATTAAGAGAAATTATTCGGGCAAGCTGGAGATCAGTGAGCTTGCCACGTTCCAGATCTCGAAGATTAAGAAGTATATGGAACGTAAGGATGTTGCATTTGTTATCGTAAAGGATGATGAAAAGGGAGCGTGATTTTGTTGAGAAAAATGAAAGTAAAGAACTATCTGCAGCAGGTACAGAAGATTGATGCTGTGATTACAAACAAGATGATTGAGCGTGAGCAGTGGCTTACATTGGCAAGCTCATTGTCCGGACAGACGGATGGAGAGCGTGTGAAGTCGTCAGGATCCAACCAGAAGATGGAAGATTCGGTTGTAATGGCAATCGATGCTGCAAGAGATATTGATAAGTATGTTGCAAGGCTCAGAGACGTTAAGAGCGAGATCAGCGAAGTGATACAGCAGATTCCGGTCAAGGAGTACAACGTGCTGCACAAGCTCTACATTCAGGGCAAGGACCTTGACGATGTGGCAGCGGACAACAAGAAATCATATTCATGGGCGTCAACCATGCACGGAAGGGCACTTGCTCACGTTCAGGGCGTGCTTGATACATTAGAAGCTCTTCCGGAGAACAGCGGGAAGTATCGTTTTCGGAAGGGGTTGAAGCTGTGAGTGAATATCCATGTAAAGGATGTACGGACAGAAAGGTAGGTTGCCATGGCGAGTGTGAAGGCTACAAAGCATTCGCCACAGAGCAACGGAAGAAAAATGAGTGTATTAGAAAACAGAAGGATGCTCTGAGCAATTACCTGGATATGAAGCAGGAAGTTGTGGAGCGGGCGAAAAGGAGGAGATGATGCATAGTGATGAACAAGAGAAAATCGATTCCAAAGAAGATACGGCTTTTAGTATATGAAAAATGTAACCATAGATGCGGTTATTGCGGTTGCGAGATCGAATATAAGGATATGCAGGTAGATCACGCAAAGCCGCTTAGAATTGGAGGGGAAGATGATATATCAAATTACATGCCAGCTTGTAGGAGCTGCAACCACTATAAAGCCACTTTAGATGTCGAGGGATTTCGAAAGTATCTTTCAGAAATACATAAAAGGCTTATGCGTGACAGCATACCTTATCAAGTGGCGGAGCGGTTTGGAATCGTTAAGTATGTGTCTGACGATGTAAAATTCTATTTCGAAGAATTGAGAGGTGGAGAAAATGGAAAATAGATATTTATTCAAGGCAAAGAGAATTGACAACGGAGAATGGGAAATTGGTAGTCTAATTGCATTGCCGACAGGAGAATATGAGATTTCAAATAAAAGCAATAATCCACCAGACTGTGACACTATGTGGGATAAAGTAGTAATTACACACAAAGTAGACCCATCCACAATCTGCCAATGCACAGGCTTGAAAGATAAGAAAGGCAAGCTGATTTGGGAGAATGATATTGTAAAAAAAGGATTTTACATAGATTATAATTCTGTATATCAAGAAGAATATGTCACGTCTGTAATTTCTGAGGAATACGTTGGTACTATTAAGTTTGAGCATTTTGCATTGGTTGTTGAAATATTTAATGATCATCTTAAATGCATATTACCTATTTGTGAATTGTCGGAACATTCGGAAGATATAAAATATTTTGAAATTGTCGGCAACATATTTGACAATCCAGAGTTATTAGAAAGCGAGGAAAATTAAATGAATATAGGAGTTGCTTGTGCAATAGTTCATAACATAGATTCTGAAAAATATTCAGAAGATGAAAAAATTGAAGCATTAAAAATGTTCTTAGAAATGCCAACACACAATGGAACGACTAAAGAACAAATTCTTAAAGCATTTCGGTGGTTTTGGAATTTTTGTATTGAAGAAAGCGAGGAATAATATGACAGAGAGTGAAGCGATAGAAGGCTTGGGAATACTTAACAATGGACTAAATGAAGCTTTTGTAAACGCAGATGAATTAAGTGAAGCGTTACAAATGGCAATACAGGCACTTGAAAAGCAAATTCCTAAGAAACCGCTATATATTGCAAATTTAGGTTGTACAGCATTATGGTTATGCCCAGTATGCGAAAGAAGAATAATCAGAAGTGATTTAGTTTACTGCCATCAGTGCGGACAGAAATTAGATTGGAGTGATGAAGATGAGCGAAGCTGAATATATGGAAGATGGAGCGGATTATTTAGAGGAAGGATGTCAAAGACAGACTTGTGATGGCTGTATGGCTTACAATTATTGTCTGATAAAAGAACAGGAGGGCGAAGAATGAGATTGATTGATGCGGACGAATTAAAAAATGTATTAGTAAAACACTTTGATGCTTATTTTAACGAAAATGGCAGACTTATGTATAGCGACCACATATGCACAAGCGACGATGTAAGCGATTTGTTTAATTTGATTGACAAGCAATCGACCGCATATGACACAGATGATGCCGTGGAGCGTTTAAAGAAAGCATCATACGAACGGTTCGGGAATGACGGCATGGGCGGAGAACTTGTAGTTAACTTAGATGATGTGATCGAGATTATAAAGGCAGGTGGTAAAATCTATGGGAAAGTTGATTGATCCGGAAAGATTAAAGAGCAGATTGGAAAGTTATGCTGAAACATACAAGAGTGCCGGCATGGATGTACCGTATGATATGGAGGTTGTGACGGATATCATTGATCGCAGCATTAACAGTTACAATGTGGATTATGTAGCAGAGAATGTAACGGATATGCTGGAGGGTATTGTTGACGAAAATCTGCTTGATGATGTGGTGGCATGCATCAAAAGAGGGTATAGTTTGAATACGTACACCTAAAATCAGTATAAAGATTGTGAAAAAGTTGTAATTTTTTTGACTTATTTGTATAACATGAGACGAGAAATCTGTGTTATATTTAATGTATCATAAATGGAAGTTAAAGGCATCGTGCATTTTGCATGGTGCCTTTTGCTTTATGCCTGCCGTACTCTTTAGCTGATCATATCCTCCGGTGCGGTAGGCTTTTTGTTTGGATGGATATTGTAAAGGATGGTGATTGTGATGGCTAAGCTTACAGCCAAACAGCAGAGATTCTGTGATGAATACCTGATTGATCTGAATGCCACACAAGCAGCTATCAGAGCAGGGTATTCGAAGAAAACGGCAAATAGAATCGGAACTGAAAACTTGTCAAAACTTGTAATCAGAGAATATATAGAAAACCGGATGGCGGAGAAAGAAGCGGCACTGATTGCCAATCAGGATGAGGTACTTAAGTATCTTACATCCGTGCTTCGTGGACAGAGCAAATCGACAGAGATTGTGATTGAAGGCTTGGGCGATGGAAGCACAAAGGCTCGGAAGATGGAGAAAGAGCCATCTGAGAAGGACAAGCTGAAGGCGGCGGAGCTTCTGGGCAAGCGATATGGATTGTACACCGAGAAGGTGGAAGAGAAAGTCGATATGGAATTGAATGTGACTATCGATTATGGAGATGAAGAAGATACCGGCGGTGATGCCGATTGAATCTGAATGTAAAGGCAAATCCGTGTTTCCGGGAGGTAGACCGAAGCACGAAGCGATATATTGTGATGAAAGGCTCTGCAGGATCCGGGAAGAGTGTTGACACAGCGCAGAACTACATTCTCCGGCTAATGAAGGACAAGGGCAGGAACCTTGTGTGTGTCCGTAAGTCAGATATCACAAACAGAGACAGCACCTATGCAGAGCTCACAGGTGCCGTGTATCGGATGTTTGGAGACAAGGCGGAGCGATATTGGAAGATGACCACATCGCCGTTGTCGCTTGAATGTCGGGCGAATGGCAACCGCATTATATTCCGTGGAATGAATGATGATAAACAACGAGAGAAGCTTAAGTCAATCACATTCCAGAAGGGAAAGCTCACAGATGTGTGGTGCGAAGAAGCAACAGAGCTGACGCAGGCAGATGTGGAAATTATAGATGATAGATTGCGTGGAGAATTGCCGCCCGGACAGTTCTACCAGCTTAGAATGACCTTCAACCCTGTGAATAAGAATCATTGGATAAAGAAGGTCTATTTTGACAGATATGATCCGGACGTGCTGACACACCATAGTACATATCTTGGTAACCGCTTTATTGATGCGGCGTATCATCGGCGTATGATGCGTAGAAAAGAAGTAGATCCGGAAGGATACAAGATATATGGCTTGGGTGAATGGGGCGAGATAGGCGGCTTGATTCTTCATAACTGGGAGGTCGCAGATGTATCGCAGAATCTGAATGATTATGACGATATCGCAATTGGTCAGGACTTCGGCTTCAACCATGCGAACGCTATCTTGCTTCTGGGTATCAAAGATGATGATATATACATTCTCGATGAGATATATGTGCATGAGAAAGAAACTGCGGAAATCATTCCGCTGGCGATTCAGCATGCTATACCGACGAATAAGCCTATGTGGTGCGATTCCGCAGAGCCGGACAGAATCAAGACATGGAAGGGCGCTGGCTATCGTGCCAAGGGCGTTGATAAGGGCGGTTCCGCCGGATCTGTCAAAGCTCAGATAGACTGGCTCAAGGGCGTGGTCGATAAGAACCACATTATACGAAGAAGAATATTTGTTGCACCTCATTGTGTAAATACAATTAAGGAGCTGCAACAATGGAAATGGAAAAAGGACGAGCGAACAGGTGAGTATACTGACGAGCCGGTTCCAATCATGGATGATGCGATGGCGGCACTTCGATATGGTATCGAAGGATGGCGTAAGCGTCAATCATGGATTTTTTAGTTAGAAAGGGCAAAGAATGTGCTTACAGTAGATGAGATTAAAAAGTTCATAGACGATGATAAGACGAGCGAGAAGAAGCGGTTTGCAAAGGTCGGTGAGCGGTATTATGACGGCGATAATGACATCAAGCAGTACCGCTTATTTTATTACAATGCAGATGGCAATCTGGTTGAAGATAAGACACGGAGCAATGTGAAGATACCGCATCTATTTTTTACAGAGCTTGTAGATCAAGCGACGCAGTACATATTGTCTGGCAATCGAAATGGAGAGCGCATTGTATTATCGGATGATCCGGAGCTCCAGAAGCATATGGATAAGTATTTCAATAACAACGACATCTTCATGGATGAGCTGGCGGAGTGCATCACAGACTGCAAGGTAAAAGGATTTTCGTATATATATGCATATAAAGATGCGAATGACAGATATGCATTTGCGACAGCTGATTCCATGGGCGTTATCGAAGTACGTGAGAAAGACACGGACGATGGATGTGCCTATGTGATTTACTACTATACGGACCGTATAGATAAAGGACACAAGGTTATAACACGTGTGCAGGTATGGAGTGAGAAAGACACGACATACTATGTGATGGTTGACGATGGTGCACTCATGCTGGATGATTCCGTGGAGATCAACCCAAGACCGCATATCTTGTACAAGAAGAGTGGCGGGAAGGAAGATGATACATATTATGAATCGCTCGGATTTATTCCGTTCTTCCGGCTTGATAATAACAAGAAGCAGCATTCGTCTCTGCGACCGATAAAGCCGCTGATTGATGACTATGATCTGATGGCATCGAGTCTGTCAAATAACCTGATTGATTTCGACACGCCTTTGCATGTGGTCAAGGGATACGAAGGCGACAATATGGATGAGTTGCAGACGAATCTCAAGACTAAGAAGATTATCGGCACAGGAGAGAATGGCGATGTCGACATCAAGACAGTTGATGTGCCGTATCAGGCACGTAAAGAGAAGATGGAGCTTGATGAGAAGAACATCTACCGCTTCGGTATGGGACTGAATACAGCCGGATTGAAAGATACGTCAGCAACGACCAACATTGCAATCAAGGCGGCATATTCGCTCTTGGAACTGCAGTGTAATAAGCTTGAGATCCGGTTGAAGAAGCTACTCCGGCACCTTGTACGGATTGTAATTGAAGAGATCAATAAGACAGAGAAGAAGGGTTATCAGGATTCCGATGTGTATTTCAAGTTTGAGCATGTGATTATGAGCAATGCTCAGGAGAATGCACAGATCAAGCTTACGGAAGCGCAGGCACATCAGGTTGTAATCAACACGATCATGTCTTTAGCGGATACATTAGATGATGAGACGATTATCAAGGCTATTTGTGATGAGTTAGATATTGACTATGAAGAGATCAAGGACAAGCTGCCGCAGGACGCAGAAAAAGATACAGCGGATGCCAAGCGGCTATTGGATGGAGTTGTGACGAGTGAACAAGCGACAGAAGGAAGTTCTACAAGCACAGCTGAATAGTGAAGAAGAGGTTATTGCACAGTTAAAAAGTGTATATGAGCAGGCTCTAAGAGATTGTGAAGCAAAGATACAGGAGTTATCAATGCGGGCAGATCTTGAACCAGAGAATTTAAAGTCAATCATATATCAGAAGCAATATCAGGAAGCAATCAAGGCGCAGTTGGAAGGAGCACTTACAAATCTGCAATCAGATTCATATGCAACTGTATCCGATTATCTGACACGGAGTTATCAGGATGGATATCTCGGCTCTATGTATGATATGCAAGGGCAGGGAATCCCGCTTGTGATGCCGATAGACCAAGAAGCTGTGACAAGGGCAGTGGTACTTGACTCTCAGCTTTCTACATCTCTGTATGACCGAATGGGTGAAGATGTAAAGGCAATCAAGAAAGCAGTGCGACAGGAAGTATCAAGAGGAATTGCGCAGGGCATGACATGGAGCAACATTGCATCGAACCTTGCACGGAATATGAAGCATACGCCGTTCCAGAAGGCGTACAACAATTCAATCCGGATTGCCCGGACAGAAGGGCATCGCATACAGAATCGTGCCGCATTGGACGCTCAGAAGAGAGCAATAGATCGTGGCGCAGAGGTTGTAAAACAGTGGAATGCGGTACTTGATGGAAGAACAAGATCAGAGCACCGAGATCTGGATGGTCAAATCCGAGAAGTCGACGAGATGTTTGAAGTCGCCGGATACAAGGCAGAAGCTCCGGGATTGTTTGGTGATCCATCACAGGATTGTAATTGCCGGTGCTGTCTGGATCAGAGAGCGAGATGGGCACTTAACTGCGGGATTGTGAAAATGGATAATTTCTCGAAACAAACAGTCACTTTCGAATCTCCAGAAGAGTATGCGGAGTGGAAAAAAGTATACTGGTCTGATGAAAATATCGCATATATGCAGCACGTTACGACGATGGAGAAGAAATATGGCAAGAACTTCGAGAAGATGCTTAATTCCATGACAGATAAGGAATATGAGAAGTATAAGCGGTTGCTGGATAACAATCCGATGTATAAACCGAAAGTGACACTTGTTAAGAATGCAGAAGAAGCTAAAACTGCATTAAAGAATAGAATTGGCTTTAGAAACTGTAATATAGATTCAATGGACGAAAGACTGATTGTGGATAATACAAATCAGCTGATCCGTCTGGAAAGCAAATTCGGAGTAATACATAAATCCGATTTTGTAGATATTGATGTAGACGAAGGTAATTTCGCCGGAAATGTGAATAGCAGCAGATTATCACCAGCAAGTCAATATTTGGTTCTGAATAAAAAACGTTATACGAATAGAGATTCCCTGATAAAGAAGGAAATCAAAGATATGGATAGTGGATACTCAATGCCTTTTTCACATACAAACGAAGAAGCTTCCATAGCAACGGTAACTCATGAATATGGACATATGTTACAGAATGTTATCAAGAAGGACTATATGGAGTCTCTTGGTTGGAAAAATTCAGATATGCTTGCATTTGTAAATAAAAGCGCAAAAACGGACAAGGCAAAATATAAGTGGTATGCAGATGTTCAAAAAACTGTTCAAAATAATTGTTATGATGAAATAATTGCAATTGCGAAAAGAAACAATCCTGCATTTGATTTGGACGCAAATATATCAGAGTATGGAAAGACGAGTAAGGCAGAGTTTTTTGCAGAAGTATTTGCCAACAGCCAGCTCGGAAAGCCTAATGAATTAGGTGTAGCTATGAATGAGTGGCTGAATAAGAAATACCTTGCAAATGGCGTGGAAAATGGTACAATAAAGCTAAGTAATATAGATGTTCGTAAGAAGTATATTGAAGAAGTTTCAAAGATAAAAGGTACTATAGATAATAATCTTCCAATCGAACAACAAGCCAGACAGGCTTTTGAAGCTAGAAATCGAATACGGACGGAAGCCAGAAGCTTGATGGCAGATGAAGCAACACGGGTACAGTTGGAAAAAGAAAGGCCTAATAAGACATTTGAAGAACTCATCTCTTCTAAGATGAAAAGGAAGGGAATGACCAGGGATGAAGCAATCAGAGATATTTATGATACTGCAACCAAAACAAACGCAAATGTGAATAGAGAGTTAGGATTGGGTGGTGATTGAGATGTTTGAATATAATATTTGCAAAGAAGCTAGTAATGAAGAGTTCAAAAAAGCTTGCAATAAAATTGAACAGAATATTAGTAATTTAAGCTCTGGCGATCCACTTGTAGATGTTGACGGATCAGTAGTGAAGATTTATAAAAATAGTGATGATACGATAAAAGTATTTAATGATTATGAGGTTGATGCTGTTTGGATAGAATCAACCATAAATCTTGATAGAGTATTAAAGTAGAGAAAGCACTCCGCAGTAGCAGGGTGCTTTTTCTGTGTAACAAAATAATTATGTAATTTAGACCATGATTAAAACGTGGTCTTTTTTTATGCCCAAAATCGGCTTAAGGCGATTAAACTGTGACGAATACTTACTCCGGCAAGAGTGATAACTGCCATGCGTGACTGCGGTTAAAGTCAAGAAAGGATGGAAACTATGGAACTGAAAGATGTGTTAGGAGAAGAACTGTACAAACAGGTACAGGCAAAGATTGATGAGCAGAATTCAAAGGAAGCGGACAAGCTCAAGCATGTTCGATTTGCGGATCTGTCGGAAGGAAACTACATCAGCAAAGAGAAGTATGATTCCGAAACCGAGAGATTGAATGGACTGATCACCGGCAAAGACACGGAGATCGGCAACGCAAATAAGCTCATCGAAGAACTGAAGAAGGCTTCCAAGGGCGATGAAGGTATGCAGCAGAAGATTTCAACGTATGAGGCGGAGAATGCCCGCTTGCAGCAGGAACTGGAAGAGACAAAGGTCAGCTCCGCATTGAAAGTCGCTTTGTTATCAGCCAAGACGGATGATACCGATTATATGACATTCAAGATCAAAGAGATGCTGAAAGAGAAGGGCGAAGAACTCAAAATCGACGATGATGGCAATATCAAAGGTTGGGATGATATGCTCACAACCCTCAAGACGCAGTTCCCGGCACACTTCGAGAGTTCTGAAGGTGGAAGTCGACAGATTATTGAGAATAAGCTGGACAAGGGAGATCCGGCTGGCGGTTCTGCAGAGCCTAAGGATTTAGCAGAAGCGCTGAAACAGCAGTATGAAGCCGCAACGAACGGCTAAGAAAGGAAAGGTGAAAAACTATGGCAATGACATTAGAAGAAATGAAGAAAGGTATGAGCGATAAGGTGTTCTCGCAGATCGTGGATATCTTTCTGAGACAGTCTACCGTACTGCAGATGCTTACATTTGATGATTGTGTATCAGCATCCGGCGGTGGTTCAACAATGAAGTACAAGTATCTTAGAAAGGTGCTTCCGGCTACAGCAGAGTTCCGTAAACTTGGTGGTTCTTATGCAAACTCTGTAGCTACAAAGCATGAGTGTGAAGCAAGCCTTGCTATCATGGGTGGCGCTGTACAGATGGACAGAGTGCTTAACAAAGTAGCCGGTAACTTCGACAACCTTGCATATCAGATTGAGGAACATATCAAGGCGATTGTTTCTCTGTTCCATTACACACTGATCAATGGCGATGCTATTACAACTGCATCGACAGATCATCCGGAATTCCAGGGACTGGATTCCATGATTGCTGGCACTGCAACAGAGTATGGTGCATCCAAGTCAATTGACCTGTCTACAATCGCCCAGATCAAGGCAAATGCAGACGAGTTCTACGAGGCACTTTCACTTCTGATCAAGACTACCGATGCAGATGCAGTTCTCACGAACACAGAGACAATCACAAAGATTCAGACTGTTGCTCGTGTCCTTGGCTACAGAACGGAGAGCGAAGAGGCATTTGGTAAGCGTATTACAACGATTGATGGTATCAAGCTTGTTGATATGCAGAACCACTACACTGTAAGTGGAAGCAATGCAACTGCAAATTCTGTAGTGAAGAAGGGAATCAGCAGAAAGATTGGATCAGCAGAGACAGCAACAACAGGACTGACAGATATCTATGCTGTCAAGTTTGATGTGAATGATGGATTCCACGGCATCAGTCTGAATGGTGGCTCGGTTATCGAAAAGTACCTGCCTGATTTCAGCCGGCCGGGAACGGTAAAGGACGCAGAAGTTGAGATGATCGCTGCAACTGTGTTGAAGAATACACAGCATGCAGGTGTACTTCGTAACATCAAGATTGCGTAAGCAAAGAGAGGATAGGTGATAAATATGCCAGCAAAGACAGAGACAAAGGCTGTGAAGTGGCTTGTAGTCGTTAACAATGCGCCTGATTATTGCGGTATTGGTGCCGGTGGCGTCCAGTTCGCAAATGGACAGGCTGTGATCGATAGCGAGCGCATGGCATCCTGGTTCAAGGAACACGACGGATATACTGTCACAGAGCAGTAAGGCGGTGATCATATGATTATGACCGTTGAAGAGTTGAAATCATATATTGATATTACTGCGAAGGATCCGGTGCTTGAAGCAAAGCTTCAGGCACTGGAGCTTCTTATACGGAAGTATACAAACAACAATTTCCAAGACAGAAACAGACGGTTTAATGCAGAGGTCAAGAGCGGAGTGCTGCAGGGAGCATCCAATCTGTTTGCAGTGGGTGACACCGTGCAGATATCAGAATCACTGTATAATGATGGCTTGTACGTGATTGAAGATATTGATATCGACAACGCACATATGGATTTCAATGAAACACTTTCAGATGAGACGTGTGTGCTTGTAACGAAAGTCAAATATCCTATGGATGTGAAGCTCGGAGTAGCAAATATGCTGAAATGGGATATCGAGAACCGGGACAAGGTCGGTATTCAGTCGGAGACACTCAGCCGGCACTCGGTGACGTACTTCAATATGGATGGCGATAATTCGATAATGGGATATCCAAAGTCACTTCTTGGATTCCTAAAGCCGTATATGAAAGCGAGATTTTAAATGGATGGTGATTAGATGATTGGCGGAAATATAACCGGTCAGATTCAGCTCTATAAGACAGAGACGAACATCATCGGCGAACGTGAGAAGATATGGGAGACTGTGGATGATATAACCGGGTTCCTTGATCTGTCGACAGGAGACAGCAAGTACACGACGTACAATGCTAAGATTCAGGAATCAACGCACATCTTCCTTGCAGACTATAAGGAGCTCGACAGCCGCATCAAGGCGGAGAACAGCCGGATGATAATCAATGGCAAGGTATATGACATCATGGTGATTGATGATCCGATGGAACTGCATAAGCAGTTGGAGATATATCTGAAATACACAGGAGGTCAGTGATATGTCCGATGTACAGTTTACGAATAATTCCATACAGATCAAGAAAGCGATTAGAGAAAAAGCGATTGCATTTCTTGAAGAGGCGGCAGGAGAAGTGCAGACAGCGGTTCATAATGCATCCAGAGTGGATACCGGAGAGACAAGAGGTTCATATACTCATGTGGTCGATGAGTCAGCGCTTGAAGCAACTATTGGTTCCCCGGAAGAGAACGCTATCTGGGAAGAGTTCGGTACTGGCGAATACGCCTTGCATGGTGATGGCCGTAAAGGTGGATGGTTTTATAAAGATAAAAAGGGACATGGACACTTCACACATGGTAAGACGCCGAACAGACCACTTGAGAAGGCTTTCAAGGCAACGAAGGGTGCAATTCAGAACCGGGCAGATGAGATATTCGGAGAGTTGAAATAATGAGTATAGCAGCATTAAATTACATTGAAGATATCATGAAGTCCATCGGTATTCCGTATCAGTTTGGAGAATGGACGGACGAAGTACCGGACAGGTATTACGTTGGTGAATATCAGGAAATTCCATCTCCGACAAAGGAAGAAGATGGCGGACAGGAGACATCGTTCATCCTGAACGGATGGACACGGAAATCCTGCATGATATTGGAACAGGACAAAGAAACAATCGAACACTCTTTACCTAAGTCGCGCATGAATCCGGATGGTTCGTGTGTGGCTATTTTTTATGACAGTGCATTCCCGGTACCGACCGGAGATGGGGAGTTAAAGAGGATTCAGATAAATTTGACTATAAAAGAATGGAAGGTGAAATAAATGGCAGAAAACACATGGAAAGAATTGTGCGTATCTGGTGTAACAAAGGATACGCCGAAGCGGATACTGTTGAATGCGTGTGTGCTGTACAAAAACTTTAAGTATGACACAAGCAAGAAGCTCTGGACAGGTACTTTGCTTGGTGCTACATCCGGCGGTACAAAGTTCACGATTGCTCCGGAGATTACAAATATCTCGGTGGATGGTGTGCTTGTTAATGCGAAGGGACTTGTGCAGAAAGTCGGCGAGACGGCAAAGGTTGAGACGAACATGGTCGAACTCACAAAGGACTGGTTGAAGGCAACAACAATCGGAAAGGAAGGTACGTCGGCAGATGAAACAATGGATGTGATTGAATCTAAGGCAACAATCGAAGATGGCGATTATATCGAGAACTTTGCATGCGTCGGATTTAAGACAAACGGAACACCTGTAATGTTGGTGTTTGATTATGCACTTTGTACATCTGGCTTGTCAGCAGATACGAAGAACAAAGAGGCATCAACAATCCCAACGACATTCGATTGCTATGCTGAGCTCAAGGCAGGCGCTATGACGAATGTGCTTCCTTATCACATCTATATGCCGAAGGAAGTTGTTGAGAGTAATACAGTTGATCAGTTGCTGGATGATGCAGCGTAATACCGAATATTAGGAGGATAAGTAACTATGGAAAAGAAAATGACAACAGAAACAGAAGTAATGCAGGGAACAGTAGAGGAAGCTGTACAGGAAGAGAAAAAGCCGTACACATTACGGTCATTGAAGTCGAAAGATCTCTTTCCGATGATGAAAATTATTTCATGTATTAAAATCAGCAAGTTTTCTGACTGCTTTTCATCGGATGCAACTAAGCGCCTGATAGAAAAATCGAAACAGAATCAGAATATCACGATGGAAGATGTAGAAGAGATCGGTATGGGCGTAGCGCTTGAGATTGGCGATGTTATTCTGGCGAATCTTCCGAATGCTGAGAAATACATCTATCAGCTTCTCTCGAATCTGTCAGGTATGACAGTAAAGGAACTGGAAGATATGAATCCAGGAATGTTCCTTACGATGATTATGGATGTGGTCAGACAGAGTGGATTCGCAGATTTTTTCAAGGTTGCTTTGAAATCTATCGGGTAGGTGATTTAGAGTTTTGGGACTTGCTATTCAAGCGATATGCAAGTCCTTTTTTATTGATGGATGAGATGATTGCGTCAGAGCGCTTGGTAGAGTTCGTGGATTCAATTGTGAAGCGGACAAACAAGGATACCGAAGAGGATGTTCTGTGGGAGTTCTTCTTGAACAAGGTGCAGGGAGAATCTTATGAGGATTTCGTAAATCGTGTACGTGGTCAGGCATCATCTCAGAAATCACTATCCGATGAAGAGATCAAAGCGATGGTGGAAAATTCAATGAATGCATTCGGCATTGAATTGGTATAAGGAGAATGCGATGGAATTATTTAAGATATTTGGACGAATCGCACTCAAAGGACAGGAAGAAACAGAAGATGGTTTAGATTCTGTGGCGGGTAAGGCATCCGGCGTAGGACAAGCTCTTCTGAAGGGCATTGGAACATTTGCAAAGTGGGGCGCTGCGGCGGCAACGGCAGCAGCAACAGCAACGGCGGCACTTGTGAAGAGTGCAGTGACGGCATATTCGGATTATGAGCAGTTGGTCGGCGGTGTCGAGACGCTGTTCAAGGATTCGGCAAGTGAAGTACAGAAATATGCTGCAAACGCATATCAGACGGCTGGATTGTCTGCAAACGAGTACATGGAAACTGTCACAGGCTTTTCGGCGTCATTGTTACAGAGCTTGGATGGAGACACAAAGGCAGCGGCTGAAAAGGCGAATGTAGCAATCACGGACATGTCCGATAATGCAAATAAGATGGGTACCTCGATGGAATCCATCCAGAATGCATATCAGGGATTCGCAAAGCAGAACTACACGATGCTCGATAACTTGAAGCTCGGCTATGGCGGTACCAAGGAAGAGATGCAGCGACTTTTGGAAGATGCGAAGAAGCTATCAGGACAGAAGTTTGATCTATCATCATATGCGGATATCGTAGATGCGATTCATGTTGTGCAGACAGAAATGGGTATCACAGGCACTACGGCAAAGGAAGCGGCAACAACAATTCAGGGATCTGTGAACATGACGAAGGCGGCATGGCAGAATCTTGTCGTTGGAATCGCTGATGATACGCAGGATTTCGATGGACTTGTCAATAATTTTGTAGAATCCGTTACGACTGCCGGTAATAATATTCTTCCGCGAGTGGAAATCGCCTTGAAGGGTGTCGGTACGCTTGTAGAGAAGCTTGCGCCGATCATTGCAAAGACGGTACCGAATATCGTATCAACGACGCTGCCGAGTATGATCAAAGCAGGAACGAGCATGATCCGGGCGTTACTGGATGGATTGCTCAAGGCGGTGCCGGAACTGATACCATGCTTTAAGGACATTATCAATCAGCTGATTGAGGTGATAGTGGACAATCTGCCACTGATCATCGAAGCGGCTGTTACGATAGCCGGAGCAATTGTATCTGGACTTGTAGAAGCGTTGCCGGATATACTCACTGCAGGTATTCAGCTGATACAGAGCTTGGCGCAGGGACTTACCAATGGCATTCCGACGATTTTATCGACAGCAATTACAATTGTAAGTCAACTTGCATCAACATTGATTCAGAACGTGCCACAGATTGTGCAAACTGGCATTCAGTTACTGTTAGGTTTAGCGAATGGAATTTTGCAGGCGGTACCGCAGTTGCTTCAGGAACTTCCGGGGATTATTACGCAGATGGTCGAAAATATATTATCTTGTATACCTATGATCATCGAGTGCGGAATTGAATTATTAACCTCGTTGGTTGATGCGTTGCCGGAAATTATACAGACAATTGTTGCAGTATTGCCAGAAATCATATCAAGTATAATTGAAACGCTTTACAGTCATTTAGATGAGATCATTCAAGCTGGAATTAAATTGCTCGTTGCCTTGGTTGATGCATTACCGGAAATTATACTTACAATTTGTGAGGCACTACCACAGATTATAGAAGCAATCACGAGTACGCTGATTGATCATCTTGGTGATATAGTTGAAGCTGGTGTTGAGTTATTTATGGCACTGGTTACAAATCTCCCTCAGATAATTGTTGATATCGCAGGAAAGGTGCCGCAGATTATAGCGGGAATTGTTGCAGCGATAGGAATGAGTCTTCGAGAAATGGTATCAGCCGGAAAGCAAATTATGCTTAAATTGTGGGAAGGTATGAAAGCAATTGCCCCGGATATAGCTGCGTGGGCAAAAGAATTTGTAAAGAGTATTTTCACACTGAATATAAATGTGGGTGGTGTGGCGCAGAATATTGCAAATAAAGCGGCGCAAGCAACAGGCTCTGGAAATACAGGAAGTTTTACAGCTAGAAAGCATGCAAAAGGCGGTGTTGTTGAGAAAGGTGAGATTGCACTTCTGGAAGGTGACGGAGCGGAAGCTGTTGTACCGCTGCATCAGAATCGCATGTGGATTTCGCGAGTAGCGCAGGATATGAAGAATGCGTTAGATTATTGTCAGTCATCATCTGGAAGCAAAAATGACAATGCACTGCTTGAGCTTATATATGAGCTGTTAGAGCGGCTTCCGGATCTGATACTTGAGGGTATGGAATCCGTGAATATGAAAGTTGATAAGAGAGAATTTGCAAGAATGGTAAAAGAGGTGACGGCAACTTGATAGAAAAAGCACGATATGTCAATCATATGAACGAGGTAATTGAATTTGGTGTGAATGGCATCTATATCAATGAGAACGATCTGCATGATTTCGCATGGACAGCTACAAGCATGAATGACAAAATATCGTCATTTAAGATGGGAATTGTCAAGAAGTCGTTGCCAGTCGTTTTTGCATGTAGAAATGATGACGAGGGCACAGAAAGTAGAAATCGTTTGTTTGAGGTGTGTGAAAAGGATGTAGTTGCCAGAAAACATGGAAAACTCTATATTGGCGATTACTATATGCGGTGTTATGTCACAGGATGTAAGGCGTCAAAATACACCTATAATAAGCGATACATGAAGAATACGTTGACGATTCAGACGGATTATCCGCAATGGATAAAAGAAACGATTATTACATTCAATTCAAATGAGGAGATAGTTGGTAAAAACTTAGACTATAATAACGATCATCCATATGATTACACATCAAATATTCTTGGTAAAAAACTGCAAAATGCGGATTTTGTAAATACAAATTTTCGGATGCGTATTTATGGACCATGCAAAAGTCCAGAGATATTGCTTGGAGGACATATGTATTCGGTGGATGTTGATATTGAAGCAAACGAGTACCTGACGATTGACTCTGTAGAAAAGACAATAATCTTGTATGAAAGCGACGGTAGTCAGCGGAATTGTTTTGATCTGCGAAATAGAGATTCTTACATATTTCAAAAGATCCCGCCGGGCGTAATGGATGTAGCTACTTCGTCAAATCTGATATTTGATATTACATTGTTGGAAGAGAGGAGCATACCAAGATGGACTTAATTTATATGAATGAATCCAAAAAAGATATCGATGTGCTCAAAGATTATACATTAGATCTTGCATATGGAAGCGACGAGAATGATTTTGAATGCAAAGTAAATATCAATAATAACGTATGTAAAACTGGTTATTATCTTTATTTTGAGGGCGAAGAATATGGCGGAGTGATAGATTCCGTTGGCGTTGATACAGATGAGACGACTGTAACATACTCAGGTCGTACATGGCACGGCATACTTGAGTCTAAAGTGTTGCAACCAGATGAAGGCGAAGACTATTTGATCGTATCTGGAGAAGCAAACGAAGTGTTAAAGCTTTTGATTGAACGGATGGGACTTTCGGAGCTGTTCAAGGTAAGCACTTTGAACTCAAAGATACAGATATCATATCAGATGAATCGTTATATAAAGGGTTATACAGGCATCATAAAGATGCTGAAAGCATACAATGCAAAACTGAATATGGTATTTAATAGAGGATTTGTTGAGTTATCGGCAAGTCCTCTTGCTGATTATAGTCAGGATGAGCAGTTTGATACAGATCAGATAAGTTTCACAATTAAGAGAAATAGCAAGCATATCAATCATGTTATATGTCTTGGACGAGGTGACCTGAAAGATAGACGAGTAATTCACATTTACTGCGATTTGCTTGGTAATATCAGTGGAACACAGACACTTACCGGATTGGATGAGATGTGTGAGATCTACGACAATTCCAATGCTGAATCAGATGAGGATTTGATTCAGGGTGGAATTGATAAGATAACAGAGTCTTTTGCAAGTGACTCGGTCGATTTTTCGTTGGACAGTAACGATCAATATATATTTGATGTAAATGACAAGGTAGGGGCAAGAGAGCAGATTACAGGAACTTATGTAGTTGCGTCCGTATCTAAGAAAATAGTCAATATCAGTAATAACAGTACATCAATATCTTATGATTGTGAAGCAGATACAGTGAGCGTGTCTGCGGGACCATATCCATCTTCTGGTGACGGATCTGAATCTGGGCAGACAGTGAGCATCAAAATAGGATCAGTGACAACAGGTGGCGCTGGTTCAGATGCGGAAGTGAAAAATGCCGGAGACAACAAGAATATGATTCTTGATTTCGTGATACCGAAAGGCGACAAAGGACAAGACGGAGCTGCCGGAGCGAAGGGAGAAAAAGGCGACCAAGGAGATAAGGGCGCAGATGGCGCACCGGGAGCTGACGGTAAGGATGGCGTCGACGGTAAGAGTATCAGTGAAGTTATCAACTATTATTTGGCAACATCTGCTTCAAGTGGTGTCACAGCAAAAACCTCTGGATGGACAACAACGGTGCAGTCAGTTTCTGCAAGTAAAAAATATTTATGGAATTATGAAGTTGTAAAACTGTCAGATGGAACGATCGTAAGTACATCAATGCCATGTATTATAGGTGCGTATGGTGATAGAGGAAATCCGGGAGCCGATGGTAAGGACGGAAGTGATGGCACGAATGGAACTGACGGAATAGGAATTAAGGAGATAGAGGAGTTTTATGCTGTATCAACCTCGAATACTAAAGTACCAACATCATGGTCTACAACAGTACCGACGATGACAGCAACAAACAAGTACCTTTGGAACTATGAAACGATCACATATACGAACAATACTTCGGTAGATACTGCAAAGAAGGTTATTGGTGTGTATGGAGATAAGGGAGCTACCGGAGCGAAGGGTGATACCGGTGCAACCGGGAAAGGTGTTAAATCAACTGTGGTGACTTATCAGGCATCGTCTAGCGGTACAACGACCCCAACCGGGACATGGTCTGCGTCGATACCGGCTGCGGACACATCAAAGCCATATCTTTGGACAAGGACGATCATCACCTATACGGACAACACAACATCAACGTCGTACAGTGTAGGTGCTACGCCAGAAGGAATGGTTCAAAAGAAAAAAATCATTTCTGAAATCAACCAGTCGGCAGAGGAGATTTCAATCAAGGCTGAAAAAATCAGTCTCGAAGGTCTTGTCACCGCCAATGAGAATTTCAAAGTGCTGGAAGATGGCTCAATAGAGGCGAAAAATGGTAAGTTTACTGGCGAGATATATGCTACGAGCGGTAAATTCGAGGGCGAAATAGTCTCATCTAAGGCGACTATTACTGGCGGAAGCGTGAATATCACTAGCGATGGAAGCAAATTAGCGTATATCGCTTTAACCTCAACGAATGTTCCCATTGGTTATGGCGATAAAATAGGAACCATAGCTACACAGATAGGTTCTGATGGAATTGCTTGTCAATCTGAAAAGTTTCGAGGAGATTTTAATGCTTTGGGCATATATATGGCAGAGGGATATGAAAATGAAGGGTATTTTTATTCGAATCCGAATGGAACACATGCGTCTATACTATCTGCTGACGTATTATCTGTGTCGGGCAACCTCACCGTCTCCGGAACAATCAATGGCAGGAAATGGAATTGGTCTGGGCAAGGCGGACAGCCAAGTTGGTTGTGGGGTGGAAATGATGGTGCAAACATGTATGTATATAATCCATCAAACTTTAGCGTAAATTACGCCAATTCTGCGAATTATGCTAATAGTGCTGGTGGTATTTCGGCACCTATATATGGATATGACAAAAATGTTAATATTACATGTGGCGGATGGAGTACCCCTGCTAGCGTGACACTTCCTGCCGGAACATATGTCGGAATAGTGTTTGCAAAGATGTATGGAACTCCTGCATCCAGAATGGTTATGGTATTTTCAACTAATAGCGGAGCCACCGATGCTGGGGCTTATATGTCAGACGATAATATGGATAGGGCATGCTGTAGTTCCCCAGTTGTTATAAATGTTAGTGGTAACACTAATTTTTATTTGAGGGTATACAACAGTATGTCAGGAGTTAGAGCATGTCATTGCGGGTGGTACTTAGTAAAAGTTAAATAATAAAGACCTTGGAGAGGGTCTATAAACACTACTACTTTATGAAGCGAGGAGTCAAAACATTATGAAAAAATACATTACAACATTAAGCAAACTGTTTGATATTCGTCAGTTGATTGTCAATAATGGCATCTTAGATCTTGCGTTCTCGCGTAAGGCAGGACTGTCAGTTGCTCGTAATATCAAGAAAATCGACAATGAACTTGCAGAATATGACAAGTCTCGTGATGAGCTGATTCGTAAGTACTCTGACGACGGAGTCACTATGAACCGTTCAAATCCGAACTGGGACGAGTTCATCAAAGAGTTTAATGAGATCGGTTCAGTCGAAGCGTCGCTGGAAATCAACACGATTACAGCTGATGATCTGCCAGAGAACATCACACCAGCAGCATGTCTCGCAATTGAATTCATGATCGGAGAGGAGTAGCACATGACGGATGTTGAAAGAAAGATGACTACAGATGAGATTAAAGGACTGTTGACTGGAATTTCATCAATTTGTTGTTCGACGGCTACCTCAATTGATTTTTCAGGGACAGATGAAATCACAACTAAAATGGATGCTGTATTAGAATACATATCCCGAATTGAAGAAAAGGTTAATACATTAAACAGTTTGGATGATTTAGAAAGTAAGGTTGAAGAGGACAATGCTGCAATGACAACTGCTATTGCATAAAATAAAAAGAAGGAGGCTGGTTATTATGCAGATAATCGACACACATTTAAAGTTTAAATCTCTTACAAAGAGAAAAAGCACAGATGGAGGAGCTGTATTTCATCATGCTGCATGTCACGGTAGTGTAGAGGATATTCACAGAATGCATCTTGCAAATGGGTGGTCTGGCATTGGGTATCATATCTATATTCGTTTAGATGGCAAAGTATACAAGGGCAGACCAATTGATATGATCGGCGCACATGCATCTGGTGTGAATTACAATACGATTGGAGTTTGTTGTGAAGGAAATTTTGAAAATGAACAGATGCCAGAAGCACAGAAGCAGGCTTTGAAAGAAGTTGTTTCATGGCTTCGCAAGGAATATGGAATTACTCGATTCAGAAAGCATAGTGATGTGAGTAAGACTGCATGCCCCGGAAAAAACTTTCCGTTTGGAGAAGTGGTGAAAGTATCCGAGAATATCCCATCGAAGACTGAATCTATACAGCAGATTCAACATATCGCTGCTAAGGACGCTATCATTCGTGCCGGACAGATCCATGCGAATAATTTTGCCGGTGCCGGAATCGTAACGGATGGTATTCGTGGAAATGCGACCATTAAAGCAGGAATTAAGGTGTTACAAACAGCGATGAACTTAGACTATAAGTCGAAACTTGCGGTTGATGGGATTTATGGATCTGCCACTAAAGCCGCACTTGGAAAGCACTATGTAAAAAAGGGCGAGAAACAGTACATGGTTACTGCACTGCAGATTTTGCTTATGCTTAAAGGATATGCGTGTGATCTCACATGTCCGGGGGTATTTGACACAGCTACAGAATCAGTAGTGAAAGAGTATCAGAAAAACAATCTGCTTACAGTTGATTGTGTTGTTGGATATAATACATGGATGTCGCTTATTCACTAAGTGGAGAAAGAAGGGAAAGACTATGGCACATTTAGTAACAGGGTATGCCGGGAAAGAACATATTAGATCAGCAGATCAGGGCAGCTTCAATGCTGCCTTTTTTGGTGATGGAGAATTTGTCATGAGTAGCGGATCGAGATTTGCAGGAGCAATTATCAATAACAACACAGTTAGAATTTCTGACGGCGATATGCTGATGCAGGGCAGACATATCCGTATTGAACCGAATACTTATGAAGATTTGACAATATCGACAGGTACCGCAGGAACAAATCGAATTGATCTGATCGTAATGACCTACGAGAAAAATGCGGCATCAGGTATTGAATCTGCAAAGTTAGAAGTTGTACAGGGGACAGCAACGTCGGGAACGCCGTCTGCTCCTGAAATAGTAAGTGGAGATATTTTAAATGGTGATTTGAAAAATCAAATGCCGCTATATGCGGTTTATGTATCTGGCGTAGCGCTGACCAAGATATCAACACAGTTTATGGTCTGTCCGACATATAAAGATTTAGCAATCTATTATGCGCAACAATTCCAGAACGCATGCGAAACACATTTGAATTCTTTAAATATCATTGACTCTGCTGATGCAATCGACGCAAATTCAGCAGCAAATCAGCTTGCAGGAGCACTTGGTGTTAAAGAGCTTGCAAGTCAAAAGGCACCAGCGGCGCATATACATGATGATTTATATTACAGAAAAGAAACGATTAACCAAGCATTGAATTCTAAGAGCGATACCGGTCATAATCATGATGATAGTTATCACAAGAAATCTGAGTTCACTGGTTTTACGGTTCCAATACTTCCAGTAAATGCATGTGTACTAACTTATCAGAATGCTGTCCCGCCATTTAATTATGGAACATGGAAAAATCAGGGATCTGTTACATTAGATGTATCCTATGTTAATAATGATGGGGGACAATCACAAGCGAGGATAACACCATATATTTGGCAACGTAAGAAGTAGGAGGGATGGTATGACATCAATAATATCTGCCATGATTGCGGCGTTTGTTACATTGATCGTATGCTTAATCAATAATCACTATCAGCAAAAGGCTGCAAGTAAAAAGCATGATGAAACAATTGCATTGATAGAGTATAAGCTTGATGAGCTATCAAAAAGAGTAGACAAGCACAACAATGTTGTTGAACGTACATATCGTTTAGAGGAGCAACAGGCGGTCACAACTGAGAAAATTCGTACCGCAAATCATAGAATTGAGGATTTAGAAAATTTAGAGAAGAAAGGATGATGAATATGGATTTATCAAATTATGTAACAGTATTACCGATCGTGATCATTTGTTATCTGGTCGGAATTGGATGCAAGGCAAGTAAGAAGATCAGTGATAAGGTGATACCGGTAATCGTAGGAATTGTGGGAGGAATCATTGCAGTACCTGCTATGTATGTGATGAAGAGCTTTCCGGCGGAAGATATTATCACGGCGATTTCAGTTGGCATCATGTCTGGTCTTGCTTCTACCGGAGTAAATCAGATATATAAGCAGAGCAAGAAATAAAATTATTACCCCATTAGCAAACGTCTATTGTGGTCCTGACGGGGAAATGGGCGCATCCATGCGTTATCTGTCCCAGCGATATGCTATGCCATACAAAGAGTGTCAGGCAACTCTGACGGATATCGGAACGGAAGAACTCGGACATCTGGAGATTGTTGCATCCATCATCTACCAGTTGACGAAGAACCTTTCTATGGAAGAAATCAAAGCTTCCGGTTTTGACAAATATTATATCGATCACACGATTGGTATCTGGCCGCAGGCAGCGGGAGGCATTCCGTTTAACTCATGCGAATTCCAGAGCAAGGGGGATACGATTACCGACCTGTACGAGGATCTGGCGGCTGAACAGAAGGCACGCAGTACCTACGACAACATCCTCCGATTATGTAAGGATTATCCGGATGTTTACGAGCCAATCAAATTCCTGCGTGCACGTGAAGTAGTGCATTTCCAGCGGTTTGGTGAAGCACTTCGCCTAGTGCAGGATAAATTGGATGAGAAAAATTTCTATGCATTCAATCCGGCGTTTGACCGCTCGGCTCCATGCGTGGATAAGAAGAAATGTAATTGTGAGAAATAAGGATTTCTTGGGGCTTAATCCAATATAAAAAGGGACTGCCGTGTAATGGGGATGGCAGTCCCTTGATTTCGGGTTACTGTGTGCTTTGAACTTTCACTCCTGCAGTGTATAAAATAACTTCGTCTCGTCCACGATCCGGTATTTCCCGTCGGTATAATCGACAATCATTACGTTGCAGTTTTGCTGTAATCCGCCCGACCAGAAATCCTTGATCTCGTGCTTCTTAATATAAGACATAATTCCTTTGTTGAGCGCACCGTGTGCGACGATCATCACACGTTCGCAGGAATTAGCGAGTGGTTCGATCTTATCCTGCATAAAATCTCCGGCACGTGCAATCAGATGTGGAAGTGTCTCAGCATCGTCGGCAGGTACATACAATTCTGGTTGCTTGAAGAAGTAGCGGAATGTAAGCGTTTCGTCCTTGATCAGCTCTGAGAAGTTCTGTCCCTCAAAATGTCCGAATGATAATTCGCGCAACCGGTCATCCGTTTCAATGTCAATGTCGCGTCCGTTCCGGATCAGACAGGCTGTTTCGTAGGCACGTTTAAGCGGACTGGAGAAGATCTTATCGATTCGCGTATCCATCAGTGCTTCGCCAGTCAGACGTGCAACCTTACGACCATTTTCACTTAATTCAATATCCTCGCGTCCCTGCAACCGTTTTTCCCGGTTCCACAAGGTTTCTCCGTGGCGTACTATATATAATTCCATGTTTATTCTCCGTTCTGTTCATAGGATCACCGTAAATGCATCTACATATATATTGCAATTACGAATGCCTGTGGTTATATATTCTCAATCTGCCAGTCAATTGGTGCAACATCATGCCTCTGCAAAAATTCATTCGCCTGACTGAAATGCTTACAGCCAAAGAATCCACGGTAGGCGGAAAGTGGTGATGGGTGAGGCGCTTTCAAAATCAAATGATTTGGATTGTCCAACATAGCTGCTTTTTTCTGCGCAAAGCTTCCCCACAACAAAAATACGATTGGTTGATTTTGCTTGTTGACGGCGCGGATTGCCGCGTCTGTAAATTCTTCCCAGCCCATGCCCTGGTGGGAGGCTGCCTGATGTGCCCGCACGGTTAAAACTGCGTTGAGCAGAAGAACGCCTTGCTCTGCCCATTTGACAAGGTAGCCATTATTTGGAATATAACAGCCGACATCGTCGTGCAATTCCTTATATATATTGACCAGTGATGGCGGAATCTCCACGCCCGGCTTTACAGAGAACGAAAGTCCGTGCGCCTGTCCGGGACCGTGATAAGGGTCCTGGCCGATGATGACGCATTTGACATCCTTTAATGGTGTCAGATGAAATGCGTTGAAGATATCATCTCCGGGTGGATAGATCGTGTGGGTGCTGTATTCTTTCCCGACAAAATCAAACAGTTTCCGATAATATGGCTTATTATATTCTGGTGCCAAAACCTTAGCCCAGTCATTTCGAATTGGTGGCATAATACTCTCCTTTGTAAGTGCTGCCGGCGCGAAGCTGGCAGATATCAATTCGTTGTTTTCTATTAACACTAGATTATCACAACTGCCAGAAGAATACCACATGGATTTTCTCTATAAAATAGGAAATATTTTGCAGATATAAATCTTTTCCGCTTATTTGGAAAAAGGTGGTTGACCGCAAAAAGAATCTGTGATAATGTAAGTCTGTAAATGCAGAGAAGAGGAATAGTAGGAATCCAAAGGATTTCAGAGAGTCGTTGGCTGGTGTGAAACGATAATCCGAAGATTTTGAACTCGCCTTGGAGCAGCCGATTGAACAGATGTGAGACAGGAAAGTTTGACATTAGTAGATTTGGACGGAGCCTGACCGTTACAGCGGGAAGATATAGGATGCATGCATCTTTGTATCTGTGAGAGCATACGATATGTATGAATTAGAGTGGTACCGCGTAAGAGGTTAGAATGATGAAACTTGCGTCTCTAAGTAGTTGTTGGAGGCACAGGTTTATTTTTTTATGTATGGAGGTAGAAAGATGAAGAATTTTGAGCATTACAAGCGTGGCTATTATATGCCGCCGGTACAGAGTACAGACTGGGTAAACAAAGAGTATATCGATAAGGCGCCAGCATGGTGCAGCGTAGATCTGCGTGATGGTAATCAGGCGCTGATCATTCCGATGAGTCTGGATGAGAAGCTTGAATTTTTCAAAGAATTGGTACGTGTAGGTTTCAAGGAAATCGAGGTTGGTTTCCCTGCAGCTTCTGAGACAGAATACAAGTTCTGTCGTACATTGATCGAGGAGAATCTGATTCCGGATGATGTGACGATTCAGGTTCTGACACAGGCAAGAGAGCATATTATCAAGAAGACATTTGAGGCAATTCAGGGTGCAAAGAATGTCGTTGTGCATCTGTACAATTCGACATCCTACGCACAGAGAACACAGGTATTCAAGAAGTCCAAGGAAGAGATTCTGAAGATCGCAACAGACGGCGCAAAGCTGTTAAATGATATGGCAGACCAGTATGGTGTGAACCATCAGTTTGAGTACTCACCAGAGAGCTTTACCGGAACTGAAGTCGACTATGCATTGGAAGTATGCAATGCAGTCATCGACATCTGGAAGCCGACACCAGAGCGTAAGGTTATTATCAACCTTCCTGCAACGGTTGAGATGTCATTGCCACATGTTTACGCAAGTCAGATTGAGTACATGAGCAAGAACCTGCATGACCGTGAGAATGTTGTACTTTCCCTTCACCCTCACAACGATCGTGGTTGCGGTGTCGCAGATGCAGAGCTTGGTATCTTAGCTGGTGCAGACCGTATCGAGGGTACTTTGTTTGGAAATGGTGAGCGTACCGGTAATGTCGACATTATCACACTTGCCATGAATATGTTCACGCATGGCGTAGATCCGAAACTGGATCTGTCGGATATTCCGCATCTGACAGAAACCTATGAGAGATTGACGAGAATGCATGTATATGAGCGTTCTCCATACACGGGACAACTGGTATTCGCAGCATTCTCCGGTTCCCATCAGGATGCAATTGCCAAGGGTATGAAGTATCGTGAGAATGATCCGGATGGTATGTGGACGGTTCCATATCTGCCATTAAATCCAGAGGATGTCGGAAGAAAATACGATGGCGATGTTATTCGTATCAACAGTCAGTCCGGAAAGGGCGGCATCGGATTCTTATTGGAGCAGAAGTATGGATTCAACCTGCCACCGAAGATGCGTGAGGATCTTGGATATACAGTTAAGGGCGTATCTGACCATCAGCATAAGGAGCTTTCTCCGAAGGAAGTATTGGATATCTTCCAGAACGAATATGTAAACCGTGAAGATACGGTCAAACTTATGGAGTGTCATTTCAAGCAGATCGACGGTATTCAGGCAGAGCTTACGATTCTCGTAAATGGCGAGAAGAAGGTATATCATGGACAGGGAAATGGACGTCTTGATGCGATCAGCAATGCGATCATGAAGCATTTCGATATCAAGTTCTCCCTTGTTACATACGAAGAACATGCATTGCAGGTAGGTTCAGATTCACAGGCATGTGCATATGTTGGATTGGAAGTCGAAGGTGTGAATGGAATCGTCTGGGGCGCAGGCATCAAGTCTGATATTATTGATGCATCTGCATATGCTTTGATCAGTGCGTTGAACCGTTCAAACCACATGAATAAATAGAAGTTTGAATAAAATATACCGTATTGTTTCTTCTTGTTTTATCTGACAGTTTGTGCTAAAATAATCTAAATGTTGTGTTGTATTGTGTCGATAACACAGTTGACAACATGCGCGGATAAATGCGTAGAAAACGAGCAGGAGGAGTAACACCATGATATTTGTGAAGTCGGAAGACTTGAAATATGGTATGCGTCTGGCAAAACCAATCTACAATAAGACTGGCGTTTTGCTGTATGAGCGTAATACAAGACTGACACTTCAGGGTATCGAGAGTGTAAAGAACTTCGGACTGCTTGGACTTTATATTCTGGAGCCAGCGGAGCCAGTACCGCCGATGTCGGAGGAAGATCTGGACTTTGAGCGTTTTCAGACGATGGCGGTGTTCAGTATCCGGGAAGAGCTGGATAACATCATTGCCGGCAGAGAGCCAGTGAATCTGAAGCGTCTGGCGAATGCGATCATCACGAACTATGGACGATTGGATCATAAGATTACATTTACACAGAACCTTCGTTCCACGACGGATTATGTGTATAAGCATGTAATCAATACAGCGATTTTATGTGCACTGATTTCAGCACAGGTGTATTATACGCCGACAGAGCAGGAAGAACTGGTATTGGCAGCGTTGTTGCATGATATCGGAAAGCTGTTATTGCCGAACAAGGTGCGTGAAAAATACGATGATTACGATACGAATGATCTGATCATTGTCAAGAAGATTCAGAACGATGGACTGGGACTCCTCAGACCGGAGATCGGAATCGATAGTGGTGTCCGTAGAATCGTAGCCCAGATTCACCGGATGGAATATGGAAACAGCAATCTGGAACAGGGCAAGATTTTAAAGAGTACAAAGATTTTGAAAGTCGCGAATCTGTTTGATACGATGACCTGTATGAAGATCAGTGAGGAAGCGATATCGGAGATTGCAGCGATCAAATATCTGTTATTGAATAAAGACGAGTTCGATGAGGAGATTGTAGGTGCACTTATCAAGAGTATCAACATCTTGACACCGGGTGTCTGTATCGAACTTACGAACCGTGAGAAGGGACTTGTCATATCGGAGAATCCGCAGAACATTCTGCGTCCGGTTGTCTTAGGCTTCTCGACGAATAAAATTTATGATTTGAGTAATAATGGTGTATATCGGCGTTACCAGATCGTTGATATAATGAAGACTATGGATAATCGTATCAAGGTTGACCGGGAGCGATTGGAAGAGTACATGAATAAGCGATGATTGGAAGCAATTATCGCTTGTTCCATTTATAGACAAAAATACATCCGAATCCGAACGAGGGGGTATGCAAGATGGCAGAAAATATATTTAATGAAAAACAGGATTATATCGTTGCGGCGCGTGACGAGGTTATAAAACGGGATGAATATGCGGCAAATATTGACCGCATGAAACAGCAGCAGAAGAAGCTGTCAAGAAGCATTGCTTCAGAAGAAAAGTCAATTGCGGATGAGATTGCGACGACGATCAAGAAGCGCCGACAGGACATTCAGTCGACCTACGATGACCGGCTTGATGATAACCGTGCACGGAAAAAGAAGGTGGCGAACAAGCGAGACAAGAAAAAAGAGGAGCGCATGGACAAACGCTATCACGAGGAGACGAAAAGCCTGCGGGAAAGCGATAAGGATCTTAAGGTTGAGATGCAGACGTTGCTGCGTAAATATAAGCTTCCATCTTTCTGTGGAAAGAAATTATACTTTTCGTTGTTTTATGCACGGAATGTGCGCGAGTTTGGCTTGAAGCTTCTGACATTTATAATCGGGTTCGGTGGCATTCCGGGACTTGTGACATTTCTGGTGAAAAAACTTGTACTCGATACAAAGAAAGATATCAATGTTGCGTTCTGGTGTGCGCTGATAGCGGCAGGAACGCTGATCGTATTATTACTGATCTATTTTGCAATTTACAGTAAGACGAAGCTGAAGCATATGGATGCGATGACACAGGCACGGAGTATCCGTGACAAGATGATCGCGAACAAGAAGCAGGCAAATGCTATCCGTCATTCCATCAACAAAGATCATGATGACAGCCAGTATAATCTGGATGCCTATGATGAGAAGATGGATAATCTGGATGCAGAGGCAGATGCGATTGGTAAGGAGAAGCAGGAAGCACTCCGGTCGTTCGAGGAAGAGACGACATCCATGATCACAGAGGAAATCAATAACCGCAGACTTCCGGCATTGGAGGCAATGAAGGAAGAAAAAGCAAACATGGAAAATGAAATTGCTGCGGAGGAAAAACGCTTTTCGGATCAGACACTTTTGATCGCGAATAAATACGCTGCCATTCTTGGTGAAGATTTGTGCAGACAGGATAAGCTGGAAGATTTGATTGCGATCATGCAGGAGGGACAGGCGGATACGGTTTCGGAAGCGATCGCAGTTTACAAAGGTCAGAAGGCGTCCAGATAACGAATCGAATATTTGAGTGCGTTCGCAATGCAGTCTGCGAGCTGCATGACTGTGTACAGACGGGTGGATTGCAAAAGACCCGGATGTCCACCAGACACGTTTACAATGCCGGTAATGGAGAGATCTCCGATTGCCGGCAATTTCTTTTTTACACCTTTTCCGGGCAGGATAGGACCGTCGTTGATCGTGACAAGTCCGACGTGGGAGCTGCTTCCAAGCGAAGCATCGACTGCGATAACAAATGGATTTTCATAATTGTTTCGGATATCGTGCAAGGCGTCATGGATATTCAGGGCATGGACGGGCGCAGACAGACAGCCCATTACATGAAACGTTTCACTGTAATTTAAGAGCTGTTCGCCGACAAGCGGACCGAGACAATCGCCTGTGGCGCGGTCGGTTCCAATACATAAAATAATCGGGGTGTATTGTTCGATTTCAACATCCTGTAAATATTCCAGAATACATTTTCCAAGCTCGATATGGGCATAACCCTGCGCAACATCGAAATATTGAATCCCATTTCTGCGTTCTGCGATTTCCTTCATAAACACCTCGGCCACGTTTGCTCCTTCTATACTCTATGCAGAAAGTATTAACAAGTTGTTAGAAAAATAAACAAAGCTGCAATCTGTTTCCTTTTCTGTCGCAGAATACATGTTGTTGAAATAAGTTGCGGTGGAAAGCCAGATTCAGGCGACAGGTTTCGAAGCACAGAAAAAGACGCTGATGCTATATTCTATAAAACGAATTATGGAGGCGTAGCATAGCATGATTGAAGTTATCTATGATAAGGACAAGGAAAAAGACAAGCAGGAATCAAACGAAAAAAATGAGCACGAGGTAAGCGTGAACCTGCGCCTGCCGAAAAACATAAGACAGATCGGATCGCCGGATGGACATAAGCGCATCTATATGGAAGATTATGTTGTTACATATCTGAACTATATTGCAAGACCAGGCAGCACGCAGGCGAGAGGTGCTATTTTACTTGGCGAAAGCAAGAAATCAGATGCAGGAGATGTGATTTTTATCAGTGGTGCGGTTGATGCACAGAATATCGAATTTGATATGGATGAGAGTGAATTTACACAGGAGATCTGGACCGAAATCTATGATCAGGTCAAACAGTTTTTCCCGGGACTATCCGTGATGGGATGGTTTCTGTCGCGTATGGGATTCTCAACGGCGATCAATGATAAAATCGAGAAGATGCATGTGGAGAATTTCCCAGGAAAGGACAAGGTGTTATTTATCACCGATTCACTTGAATCAGAAGATGCATTTTATATGTATGAACATGGACAGCTTGTAAAACAGAAGGGCTATTACATTTACTATGAGAAAAATGAGGCAATGCAAAACTATATCATGAAACAAAAGGGGGATGCCCCCTTGGAACAGTCCGAGATTCAGAGAAAAGATGAAGAAATCGTGCGACAATTCCGCCGCAAAAACAAAGATCTGCCGGAAAACAAAGATACCGGAGTCGGATTTGTGTATATTGCAAGTTCTTTTGTCGTACTCGCACTCCTGGCGATGGGAATCACAATTGTGAGCAATTACGACAAGATGAAGCAGATGGAAGTATCAATCAACCGGCTGGAGGTCACGGCGGATACGACAGTGGATACGGATTATGTAGAAGCGATGGCGACGACAGAGCTGCCAGTGGCAACTGGAAATGATGCAGCTGCGAGCACAGACACAACGGAAGGAACTGCGGTTGATCCAGCACAATCGGATAAAACAGTTACCACGGAGACTTCTGCAGAACCTGCTGAGACGGAATCTGTGACAACGGAAACGATATTGCCAGTAGCGGCAGAGCAGGATCAGTATTATATTATTCAGGAGGGGGATTCACTAAGCTCCATTGCATTTACACGGTATGGGGACGCCGATCTGGCGGCGAAAATCGCTGAGGCAAATGACATTGGAATCGATGACAACATCTTTGTTGGACAGAAAATACTCCTACCAAACCTCCAGTAAATGTGCTATACTTTATTGGATTGTGGAGTTATATATTAGTATAGAGGAAATGCAATGAGAAAAAAAGAAGAAGCTACAAATGAAAAAATAATTGATGCCGGTGGTTCGGAAATTGCGGGAAAAAGAAATGCAGAGCAGTTAGAGAGCGAACATAAAAAACATCGTGCGTGGAAGATTGGAATCTTGATTGTGCTTGTGTTTGCAGCGGTTGCGTATGTGATAGGCACACGCTGGGAATATAAGGGGTATAAGGTTGTTGAGAGTAACCAGACTGATTATTCGAATACAGCAAGCTATATCCGATTCAGTGACAATCTGCTCAAATATACGCCAGATGGAGTTTCCTATATCAATGCTAAGGGAGAAACTGTCTGGACGACAGGTATCAATATGAAGGTCCCGGTTGCGGTGGCAAGTGGGGATTATGCGGTGGTTGCAGATATGAACGGCAATACAGTCTGCGTATTCAGCACATCCGGCGAGGTAAGCAGCCAGACGATGCAGTATCCGGTCTGCGATATTGATGTCGGCGATCAGGGTGCATTTGCGGTTGTATTGGAAAGCGAAAAGACCAACTATGTAAATCTGTATACCCGCAAAGGTGAAATTGTATATGAGATCCAGACGAGTATTGATAAGAGTGGATATCCGTTAGATATTTCGATTTCAGACAATGGAGAGAAGCTGTTTACAAGCTACATGAATGTAGGAAACATGGTCATGGAAAATACACTGGCAGCCTATAATTTTGGTGAGGTTGGACAGAATAGTAATGCAGACCGTCTGGTTGGAAGTTATTCCTTCTCGGATCAGGTATTTTCCAAGGTGCAGTTTGTAGATAACGATACCGTTGTTGCATTTGGTACAAAGGCAATCGAAATCTATACGATGAAGGAAAAACCGGTTTTAAAAAAGCATATTGTCTTCAATGATGAGATTCGGAGTATTTTTTACGGAGACGATTATATTGGCGTGATCCAGAAAAATACAAATGAAAATACGGATGCGCTTTACACCCTGCATGCCTATAATCTGCGGGGAAAAGAGATGTTTTCAAAATCGTTATCCTTTGACTATGATAATATTTTCGCAGGAAAAGATGAGATTATTGTAACAGGTGGAAACGACTGCGCTATTTTCCGGAAGAATGGCTCTGTTAAATTTGAAGGCGAATTAAAGAGTCGGATTCGAAGTGTGGTGCCAAGTGGAAAACGTCTCGAATATGTGGTTGTATATGAAAATGAAACGCAGGTAATCAAATTGAAGAATGCATTATCAGAAGGCTCACAGAGAGGGAACAGCAACACAAAGACAAAATCAGATACTCCGGTTGCAACGCCAGCAAATGCAGCTACATCGGGTGACGCACAATAAGAACATAGGGTAGAATTTAAATATGGTATATATTGTAATACTTGCAATCCTGACAGGTATGTTTATAGGATTTCGGAGAGGATTTCTGCGGTCAGTCTTTAAATTGCTGATCACGATCCTCTCTGTTGTGCTGTCATACGTTCTGGCACCGTTGATTGCAAATTGGGTAATTTCATACACGACACTGGATGACAAGCTGCAGGCATCCATTGCATCACAGATGGAGGAAACAGCAAGACAGCAGGTGAAAAATCAGTTAGAGGCATCCGTGGGGCAATATGGCATCACAGTTACAGATGACATGGTTAATGCAGCACTTGACACACAACTAAGTGAAAATCAACAGGCAGATATGCTATATCAGATCTCCATGCCGGAAGATGCAAGAGAAACGATCCTGCAAAATGCATCTGCGAATGTAGCAGATTATGCAGCGCGCTCCTTTTATCAATATGTAGCGGGATGCTTGGCAAAAATGATTGTGCGGGCAGGCATCTATGTGCTGACGTTCCTCGTCATCAGTCTGTTGTTATTCCTATTATATATGTTATTGTCCCTTGCGCTTCGCATGGCATCTCTTGGCGGCTTGAACCGGGTGATGGGAGCTGTGTTTGGTGGGGCACAGGTGTTAGTGTATATATGGATGGTATTTATCATCCTGCATTATGTCGTGGGAACCTCCGCAGGCAATGTATTGATGCAGCAGATACAAGATAATGTGGTGTTATCCTTTATAGATTCGCACAATTTGTTGCAGCCACTTGCGGATCGTATGATTGCGAAAATATTCTAAACACAGATGAAAAATGGAGCTGAAAAAGAACCACAGAAAAAATTGTAAAAAAATGAAAAATAGGGTTGACTTTCAGATTTCAGAGTGATATTATAAGCAAGCTGTCGCTGATACGACAGCACAAAAAAGGAATCAATAAAAATTGAATCGTCAAAAAGAAATGAAAAAAGTTCTTGACAAAGACGAGACAAAGTGGTATCCTTTAGAAGTTGTCGCTAAGAACGACAAAAACAACGAACCTTTGACAAATTAATAACATGTTAACCCTGAAAATTTCTTTAAGATATTTTCAAGGATTTGATACAAATCCTATTCATTCATTAGAATGGAAACACAATGAACAGTAATTAGGATCGTAATTATAAGCTAACGTTTATAAGAGATTCAAGGATTACAAACTTTTTATGAGAGTTTGATCCTGGCTCAGGATGAACGCTGGCGGCGTGCTTAACACATGCAAGTCGAACGAAGATGCCGGAGTGCTTGCACTTTGGTAGACTGAGTGGCGGACGGGTGAGTAACGCGTGGGTAACCTGCCTTATACAGGGGGATAACAGTTGGAAACGACTGCTAATACCGCATAAGCGCACGGTATCGCATGATACAGTGTGAAAAACTCCGGTGGTATAAGATGGACCCGCGTCTGATTAGCTTGTTGGTGAGGTAACGGCCCACCAAGGCGACGATCAGTAGCCGGCCTGAGAGGGTGAACGGCCACATTGGGACTGAGACACGGCCCAAACTCCTACGGGAGGCAGCAGTGGGGAATATTGCACAATGGGGGAAACCCTGATGC
>OKUC01000013.1_pt1 | contig 165382 bp, 153 predicted proteins | sample 1606761 | NCBI WGS metagenome assembly OKUC01 (sample SAMEA3882542, study PRJEB24775) | human gut metagenome | biome: human-associated habitat; feature: intestine environment; material: feces | place: Netherlands | collected 2009/2010 | reverse complement strand
TGTTTTCACCGGTACCGGTGATCTTGACGACGGTTTCGCCGATCTTCTGTGCCAGTCCAGTGTAGAACATTGCTGCACCTACAATGAACATGCCGGCGAACAGAACGACGGTGGAGTTAGACAAACCACTGAATACCTGTTTCGTCGGGACGAAGCCCAGCAGACCACAGGCAATGGATGCTGCGGTGGAAGTTACAGCCAGGGGAATGATTTCGGTAATGAAGAAAATCGCCACCACAGCCAACAAAATAAGACACTTTGTTGCTTGAGACATTTTATCTCCTCCTTATTAAATTTTATATTGAGTGCACAGCAATGAGAGCAGCGGGCAGACAGAGCATGCACAGAATATAACCAGGTTGGTTCCGGCCAGCGCCGGTCCTTAGTTACATGTTCATTATACCACCTTCCCCGCGGATTTGAAAGTGGGGCGGCGCCATTTCTACAATGATTTGTGCAACTGGATGTCAGCAACAAGCATACTTATGTCTTTATACACTGGATTTTTCGGATAAATAACTCGTCCATACACATTAATTCGCAAAATTTCATTTCAGTTTCACGATTTCGTTACACTTTTTTGTTACGCCGGAACGCCGTTCCTCCCCTGCCCTGCCGCGGGCATAAAAAGAAGCCGGCGCGCCATGCGCCGGCTTGCAGTTTTTCCAGATGTTGAAGATTTGGCGAGCCTTATTTGCCCGGGAAGAAAGGCCAGAAGATAGGAATCAGGATTACCGAAACGATGAAGGAAACGATAACCAGACCCAGACCAGCCTTTACATAGTCCATGAACTTGTATCCGCCAGGGCCAAGTACCAGGGTGTTAGGAGGCGTACCTACAGGCGTTGCGAATGCGCAGGATGCTGCAACTGCAATTGCCATCAGTACTGCGTGCGGGGAAGCACCCAGCTGTTTGGAAATAGCGATACCGATCGGGCACAGCAGAGCTGCGGATGCGGTGTTGGACATGAACTGCGTCAGGCCGCAGGACAGGATGAACAGTACGATCGTTACAACGATCGGGGAAGGAGAACCACCCATGGCGCTTACAGCAGCCTGAGCGATAACCTTGCCGGCACCGGTCTTATCCAGAGCCTTCGATACAGGCATCATGCCTGCGAACAGGAAGATGGTAACCCAGTCGATGGAAGCATAAGCCTGTTTTTCAGTCAGGCAGCCGGTCAGTACGCAAACCAGTGCGCCGGTAACTGCAGCCATTTCCAGGGAGATACCTTTGATACCCAGAGCCATGACAACGACTACGACCAGCAGGATGATGCCGGAAATAGCCATCTTCGTGGTGGACTGGTTGTTAGCTTCGATTTCCTGTTCGATTTCCTGGTCAGCATCCAATTCGCGTTTCGGGATCAGATGTTTGCCGATCAGCATCATGTAAGCCATAGCGGCGATGGTCAGAGGAATACCGATCTTTGCGAATTCGAAGAATCCGAAAGGACGGTAGCCGGCCTGTGCCAGGGCGCCGGTCGCAATGATGTTAGGAGGCGTACCAACCATGGTGATGATACCGCCGATGCCGCAGGCGAATGCCAGAGGCATCAATTCGCGGGAAGCAGGGATCTTTGCTGCAGCGCAGACACCCAGAACAACAGGCAGCAGGCAGGCAGCCGTACCGGTGTTGGACAGGACGGACGAAAGAGCTGCACCAACAATCATGATACCGAACATCAAGCTGTTTTCACCGGTACCGGTGATCTTGACGACGGTTTCGCCGATCTTCTGTGCCAGGCCGGTGTAGAACATTGCTGCACCTACGATGAACATGCCGGCGAACAGAACGACGGTGGAGTTGGACAGACCACTGAATACCTGTTTCGTCGGGACGAAGCCCAGAACGCCACAGGCGATGGATGCCGCGGTGGAAGTTACAGCCAGGGGAATGATTTCGGTAATAAAGAAAATCGCCACCACAGCCAACAAAATAAGACACTTTGTCGATTGAGACATTCTATCTCCTCCTCGAAAAATTTTACGTCCCTTCTTCACACCCTCTGGAAAAAAGCATGGAAGAGCGTAATTGATAGTCCCTTCGGACTACTCCTTGATTATAGCACTAATACTAAAAAATGAAAAGCCTTTTGGCGCAATACTTTTCAATGTTATTTCACAAATCTCCTCCAAAATCCACGGGTTGACGACATTTGGGCACGCCTGGTACGCGAATTTGATTCGTTGCGCATTTTTATTACAGTTCAACGGTTTTCCATTGGTTTTTCCACTTTTTGCGTTAAAAATCCTCATTTTGGTCAAATTTCCCTGATTTCTTCGGTTTAAACGTAAAAAGACGGCAATACGCCCTATTCCGTATAGACACGGAAAGGCGCTTGCCGTCTCTTCCTCTTTTAATCTTGTCTGCCCGCTGCGACATTCTCAATATAAACAGAGGAGTTACCTTTATAATATCAGCCGCCTGTTGGATTGTCAATAGGTTTTTAATATTTTACGACTTTAGTATTACTACCTCAATCCTTTTTTCTAAGTCCTGCTTCCCCATTTCCCGGGAAATCTGCCTATGCGGCAAAAAGAAACCGGCCGCACTTGGTTTTCACCAAATGCGGCCGGTTCAGATTACGCTAAACAGGACTGCCGCAAATCAATTATTTGCCGGCAGGTCCGATCATAGCCAGCATGGTGCCTGCAGCAACTGCAGTACCGATAACGCCTGCTACGTTCGGGCCCATGGCATGCATCAGCAGGAAGTTTGCAGGGTTGGCTTTCTGGCCTACAACCTGAGCAACACGGGCAGCCATAGGAACGGCGGATACACCGGCCGAACCAATCAGCGGGTTGACCTTATTGCCGGAAGCAATACGCATCAACTGACCGAAGATTACGCCCAGAGCAGTACCGGCGATGAAGGCAACCAGACCTAAGCAGATGATCAGCAGGGTCTGGTAGTTCAGGAACTTGTCAGCCTGCATGGTCAGGCCGGTACCAACGGACAGGAAAATCGTTACGATGTTCATCATAGCGTTCTGTGCGGTATCGGACAGACGGTCGAAGCAGCCGGCTTCCTTGTACAGGTTACCAAGCATCAGCATGCCGATCAGAGAGCATACAGGCGGTAACAGCAGGGAAATGAAGATCGTCGAGAAGACCGGGAATACGACCCGTTCGAAGCGGGTTACGGTACGCAGCTGGTCCATCTTGATGGAACGCTGTTCCTTGGTGGTCAGCAGGTTCATGACAGGCGGCTGAATCAGCGGTACCAGGGACATGTAGGAATAAGCAGCTACAGCGATAGCGCCCAGCAGGTTCGGAGCCATCTTCATGGTCAGGTAAATGGCGGTCGGGCCGTCAGCGCCGCCGATGATGCCGATAGCGGCAGCTTCACGCAGGTTGAAGCCCAGCAGCATGGCGCCGACCAGCGCGATGAATACGCCGCCCTGGGCAGCAGCGCCCAGCAGCAACGTCTTGGGGTTGGCAATCAGCGGACCAAAGTCGGTCATTGCACCTACGCCCATGAAAATCAGCGGCGGGAAGATTTCGTTGTTGATACCATACAGGATGACCTGCATTACGCCGGGATCTTCGAAGAATCCGGTCTTAGGAACGTTGCCCAGAATGCAGCCGAAGGCGATGTTGCCCAGCAGCAGCGGTTCGAAGCCCTTGCCGATTGCCAGGTACAGCAGGATCAGGCCGACAAGGATCATGATGACGTTGCCGCCAGTCAGTGCCTGGAACCCGGAGTCGTTCCAAACAGACACTAAGGAAACAATTAATGCATCCATTTAAAGTCCTCCACTCAATGTTAATTTTTACGGGTACCATGTACCCTGGAACCCGGTCCGTACGGAATCCCCGGCGGACCGGGCAGAATTACGGAAGCCGTAATTACATAACTACCATTACGTCGCCAGTGTTAACGGTGGAACCAGCGGAAACGCGGACGTCGGAAACGGTGCCGTCAGCCGGAGCCATGATTTCGTTCTGCATCTTCATAGCTTCCAGGATCAGCAGGACATCGCCGGACTTGACAGCGTCGCCAGCTTTGCATTTAACTTCCAGAACCTTGCCAGGCATAGGAGCGCTCACGGTGGTAGCACCAGCAGCAACCGGTGCAGCAGCCGGAGCCGGAGCCGGTGCAGGAGCAGCCTTCGGAGCAGCGGCCGGAGCCGGGGCAGCCTTCGGAGCAGCTTTCGGAGCGGCAGCAACAGCGCCGCCCTTTTCTTCAACTTCTACATCATATGCAGTGCCGTTAACGGTAATAGTGTATGCTTTAGCCATGAGAATAAATCCTCCTTAAAATTAAGGCATTTGCCTTATCAAAATTTTAGTTGATCATTACGATCGAAGACTGCGCAGGTTGCAGTATGAACCAGCCTTGGCTGATATCAGAACGGTTTGCAAGCCTGGATTGCTTCTGCATGAGCGTTGATGGTCCATGCAGCAGCCTTGTTTGCAATGCGGATGCATGCAACATTTTCGGAACCGCCAGCGGCAGCGACAGCGGCGGCAATGACAGCAACGATTTCTTCGGTGTTGTCCTTGACGGCCGGAGCGGCAACTGGTGCAGCAGCCGGAGCAGCCTTTACCGCTGCTGCGGATTTAGGCTGTTTTTTTTTGGTAGGATCTACCATTTCCAGTACGTGCATCAGGAGGCCGAGGACGATCAGAACGCCGAATACGACGACCATGTTGATGATTGCGACCAGAAACGGGTTAGTAGTTACAGGACCCATTCAATTCACCTCATTTTCTAATTTACGTCAAGCAACTTTCCGAAGCAGGGAATTACAACGGAATATTACCATGGCGTTTCGCCGGACGAGCTTCGCGCTTGGTTTCCAGCATATGCAGAGCGTTGATGACCGTCGGACGGGAGTTCTTCGGTTCGATGATGATATCAACCATGCCGCGTTCAGCCGCGATGTACGGCGTAGCGAACTTCTCAACATATTCTTCGGTGCTCTTCTTCTTCTGTTCAGGATCTTCCTTCTTGAAGATGATGTTGGCAGCACCGGCAGGTCCCATAACGGCGATTTCAGCGGTCGGCCATGCGATAACCTGGTCAGCGCCCAGTTCCTGGGAGCACATAGCCAGATAAGAACCGCCGTAAGCTTTACGGGTGATCAGGGTGATCTTGGGTACCGTAGCTTCGGAGTAAGCATACAGCATCTTGGCGCCATGACGGATGATGCCGCCGTATTCCTGAACGGTGCCAGGCAGGAAGCCCGGAACGTCTACGAGGTTCAGGATAGGAATACCGAATGCATCGCAGAAGCGGATGAAACGGGAGGACTTGTCGGAAGCGTTGATGTCCAGGCAGCCGGCCATTACTTTCGGCTGGTTCGCGATGATACCAACGGTTTCGCCGTCCAGGCGCGCGAAGCAGGTAATGATGTTCGTAGCCCAGTATTTCTGGTTTTCATAGAATTCACCATTATCTACGATGGATTTGATGACATCGTACATGTCATACGCAGCGTTGCTGTTATCGGGCATCAACGTATTCAGTGCATCGTCGGTACGCATCGGATCGTCGCCGGTATCAACAATCGGAGCGCCGTCCATGTTGTTGGAAGGCAGGAAGCTCAGCAGATAACGGATCTGCTGGATGCAGTCAGCGTCGTCTTCCGCAGCAAAGTTGGCAACACCGGAACGGGAGTTGTGGGTCATAGCGCCGCCCAACTGTTCCTGGGTCACATCTTCACCGGTAACGGACTTAACAACCGCAGGACCGGTAATGAACATCTTGGAAGTGTTCTTTACCATGTAGATGAAGTCGGTCAGTGCAGGGCTGTAAACAGCACCGCCAGCGGACGGTCCCATGATTGCGGAAATCTGGGGGATGACGCCGGAGGAAATGGTGTTGTTGAAGAACAGCTTGCCATAGCCGCCCAGTGCGTCGATGGCTTCCTGGATACGGGCGCCGCCGGAATCGTTCAGACCGACGATAGGAGCACCCATCTTCAGGGCGAGCTGCTGGACCTTGGCAATCTTGTTGGCATGCATTTCACCAAGGGAGCCACCTTCAACGGTGAAGTCCTGGGCGAACACATAGACCAGACGGCCGTCCACGGTGCCGTAACCAACGGTTACGCCTTCACCGGGCAGATCCTTCTTTTCCTGGCCGAAGTTGTAGCAACGATGATGAACGAAACGGTCCAGTTCAACGAAAGAACCTTCATCCAGCAGAGCCGCAATTCTTTCGCGGGCAGTCATTTTGCCCTTGGCATGCTGTTTTTCAATAGCCTTGGGACCGCCAGCGCCGAGAATTACTTCGGACTTTTTGAGCATTTTCTCAATTTTTGCCTGAGTAGTCAAGTTCTGACACCTCCATAAATTATTGGGAGAACTAAAATTGTTTTATATTACAACCCGCCCGTATTTTCGACGGGCGGGATTGTAATCAGATGTTGTGAACGTCGCCGTTCACACTTCCATTAAGGAATCAGCCCTTATGCGGAGTGCAGAGTTCCAGCAGGATGCCGACGGATTTCGGATGAACGAAGGCGATGTCCATTCCGCCAGCGCCGCCGCGCGGAGCCTTGTCGATCATGCGGGCGCCAGCAGCCTGTACGTCGGCAATAGCAGCTTCCAGGTCGTCAACGCGCAGAGCCATATGCTGAATGCCCTGGCCGTTCTTGGCGATGTATTTGCCGATAGGGCCATCATTGTTTTCGGTGATATCTACCAGCAGTTCGATCAGCGTTTCACCGCACTTGATGAATACGGTCTTAACGCCCTGGTCAGGAACCGGTTCTTCACCAGTGCATTCCAGGCCCAGGATGTCAGTATAGAACTTCTTGGACAGGTCTAAGTCTTTGCAAGCGATACCAACATGGTCAACAGCGATTACTTTAAACATAGAAATCTCCTCCTCTAAAATGATAAAGTGAAGTCTATCCTGAAGCACTAAAATTATTTTAGTACTTTAGAAACAATGTTGTCAACTACCGAATACGGTTCCATTTCGCGGTTCTGGAGCTTTCCGATGGTGTCTTCGAACTCCTGCGTGCGAACCACGTTCTTATCTATATAACGATTGACCCGAACATTGATCATATCCGTCACTTCGGATTTGATACGTTCACGACGGATATCGGCCAGCTTGCCCGTATCCATCAGGAACTTGCGGTGCGCGACGATGGAGTCCACGACTTCCACCGTGCCGATGTCCTTGCTGGCAATCGTGCGATTGATGGGCGGACGCCAGCCGGCGATCTTTTCGTTGTTCAGTTCGAGCATCATTTCCATTTCGATATTTAATTTGTCAGCGCCTTCACGGTCCGCTTTGTTGATCGTGATCAAGTCGCCGATTTCAAGTATGCCTGCCTTGATGGCCTGGATATCATCGCCCATGCCGGGGATGACGACGACCATCGTCGTATCTGCAGTCTTGACAATATCAACTTCGGACTGGCCGACACCTACGGTTTCCACGAGGATGACGTCCATACCAAAGGCATCCATCAGCTTTACGGCATCGCCCGCCTTCTGGGACAAGCCGCCCAGGCTGCCGCGGGTAGCCATGGACCGAATGAAGATACCGGAATCCATCATCAAGTCCATCATGCGGATACGGTCGCCCAGGATGGCGCCGCCGGAATAGGGACTGGTGGGATCGATTGCAACGATACCTACGGTTTTTCCGCGTTTGCGGAATTCCTTCGCAATCTTATCAGTAAGGGTAGATTTACCTGCACCGGGAGGACCCGTAATGCCAATTACATAAGCATGACCCGTGTGAGCGTAAATCCTGGTCATAATGTCGACCGCATTGTCATACTCATTTTCTACGGCAGTAATGCCTTTAGCCAGTGCAAGACGATTATGTTTCAAGATTTCACTAACAATATCCATAACTTTGTGTCACACCGCCTTGTAGTTTACCTTGTCGTCCAAAATAAGGAAAGGTGCAAGGCGGGTTACCCCGCCCTGCATCTTTGATTTTAAGAAAAGGAATTACTTAACGTTTGCTTTAATGAAGTCAACAACCTTGGTGGTCGGGGTGCCAGGAGTGAATACTTCGGCAATGCCGGCAGCCTTCAGGCCGGGGATATCAGCTTCGGGGATAACGCCGCCGCCGATAACCAGAACGTCGTTCATGCCCTTTTCCTTCAGCAGTTCAACAACTTTCGGGAACAGGGTGTTGTGAGCGCCGGAGAGCAGGCTCAGGGCAACGACGTTGACGTCGTCCTGCAGAGCAGCTTCAGCAATCTGTTCGGGAGTCAGGCGGATGCCGGTGTAGATAACTTCGAAACCAGCGTCACGCAGAGCGCGGGCAACTACCTTAGCGCCACGGTCATGGCCGTCCAGACCCGGTTTTGCAACTAATACTTTAATGTTAGCCATTTGTATATTACCTCCGTCAAAAGTTATTTTTCGTCAAATTAAAGAGCAGTGTGAGCTTTGAATTCGCCGAATACTTTACGCATTACGCCGCAGATTTCGCCTTCGGTTGCGTAAGCTTCAACAGCAGCCAGGATGAACGGAACCAGGTTGGTGGATTCGTCTTCATGGCAAGCCTTTTCCAGAGCATCCAGGGTTTCTTTAACCTTGGCGTTGTCACGGGTAGCTTTAACTTTGGCGATCTTTTCAGCCTGCAGTTTGCCAACGGAGCCGTCAACGCGGAGCAGGTTCTTCGGAGGTTCTTCTTCCTGAGTGAACTTGTTGACGCCGACGATTACGCGACGGCCGGCTTCAACGTCCATCTGCCATTTGTAAGCGGAATCCTGGATCTCTTTCTGGATGTAGCCCTTGGCGATAGCTTCCGGAGCGCCACCGATTTCATCAATCTTGTTGATGTATTCCCAGCATTCTTTTTCCAGTTTGTTGGTCAGAGCTTCTACATAGTAGGAGCCGCCCAGCGGGTCAATGGTGTCAGCCAGGCCGGATTCGTAAGCAACGATCTGCTGCGTGCGCAGAGCGATGGTAACGGATTCAGTCGTCGGCAGAGCCAGTGCTTCGTCTTTGGAGTTCGTGTGCAGGGACTGGGTGCCACCCATAACAGCGGCAGCGGTCTGCAGAGCAACACGGACGATGTTGTTGTTCGGCTGCTGAGCGGTCAGCATGGAACCAGCGGTCTGGGTATGGAAGCGCAGCATCATGGATTTCGCTTTCTTTGCATGGAAGCGTTCCTTCATGACTTTCGCCCATACGCGGCGGGAAGCACGGAACTTGGCAACTTCTTCCAATACGTTGTTGTGGGCATTCCAGAAGAAGGACAGACGGCCAGCGAAAGCGTCGACGTCCATGCCGGCTTTCAGGGCAGCTTCTACATAAGCGATGCCGTCGGCGATGGTGAAGGCGATTTCCTGAGCAGCGGTGGAGCCTGCTTCACGGATATGGTAGCCGGAAATGGAGATGGTGTTCCATTTCGGAACGTACTTGGAGCAATATTCAAAGATGTTGGTGATCAGACGCATGGACGGTTTCGGCGGGAAGATGTAGGTGCCGCGGGCAGCGTATTCCTTCAGGATATCGTTCTGAATGGTGCCGCGCAGTGCTTCCTGGGGAACGCCCTGCTTCTTGGCTACGGCGATGTACATGCACAGCAGTACGGAAGCCGGAGCATTGATGGTCATGGAGGTGGAAACTTTGTCCAGCTGGATCTGGTCGAACAGGATTTCCATATCAGCCAGGGAGTCAATCGCAACGCCTACCTTGCCAACTTCGCCTTCAGCCATCGGATCGGTGGAATCATAACCGATCTGGGTCGGCAGGTCGAATGCGCAGGACAGGCCGCTGCCACCGTTAGCCAGCAGGTAACGATAACGCTTGTTGGATTCTTCGGCAGTGGAGAAGCCAGCGTACATACGCATGGTCCAGAAACGGCCGCGATACATCGTGGGCTGTACGCCACGGGTGTAAGGATATTCGCCGGGGAAGCCCAGATCACGTTCGTAATCGAAGCCTTCCAGATCCAACGGGGTGTACAGACGGTTGGGTTCCAGGTTAGCGCGTTCCGGGAATTTGGCACATTTAGCATCGGCTTCAGCCATGTACTTGTCAAATCCCGCTTTCAGAGTTTCATTTGCCATTCTCAAATCCTCCTTAAAAATATAAAGTGTTTTCACAGCATGGAGTGGACATTTCCACGCTATGGTGAGAGTGCCCGTCGTGGACGGTTTATGGCAAGATCCGGACGGATCATGTCAACGAAAGGAAGGTCACATGTACCCGGGAGAGCCGCGGAAACCGCGGCCTCACCGGTTACAATTGTAAACCTTTTTACAAATTAATTCAAGTTAAATCCGCATCAAATCGGCTTTGCGGACGGATTATTTTTCCATCGTGCCGGTCTTCAGGAATCTGGTATGGAAGCTGAACGCTTCATCCAGCAGATGCGGGCAATCCATGGTCTTGGCAACCTTGGAAGCCGCGCAGGCGCGGTCGAAGTAGTCCTTCAGCAGCGGCTGGTATTTCGGGTTGGCGATCTTGTCGATGATTTCGACTGCCCTTTCCTTCGGGCTCAGGCCACGCAGGTCCGCCACGCCGCGTTCGGAAACGATGACGTCGACGTCGTTGGACGGATGGTCGATATGGGAGCAGAACGGAACCACGGAACTGATCTTGCCGTCCTTGGCCAGGGAGTTCGTGAAGAATACGGTCAGGAAGCCGGAACGTGCGAAGTCACCGGAACCACCGACACCGTTCATCAGTCTGCTGCCGCAGATGTGCGTGCTGTTGACGTTGCCGTAGATATCGACTTCGATGGCCGTGTTCATGGCAATGACACCGATGCGGCGGGAAACTTCGGGATTGTTGGAAATTTCCTGCGGCCGGAGCAGCAGATGCGGTTTGTATTTGTCCAGGTTCGCATAGAACTTCTTCAGGCATTCCGGAGACGGGCTCAGGGACGTGCCGGAAGCGATATCCAGTTTGCCGGCGTCGATCAGGTCGAACATGCCGTCCTGGATGACTTCGGTGTAAACCGTCAGGTGTTCGAATTCGGAGTTCACCAGGCCGTTGATGACGGCGTTGGCTACGGAGCCTACGCCGGACTGCAGCGGCAGCAGGTTCTTCGGCAGACGGCCTTCCGCCACTTCCTTCTTGAAGAAGGCGACCAGGTTCTGGCCCATATGCTTCGCGTCATCGTCGATAGCGCCCAGAGGACGGGTCTTATCGGTGATGTCGCAGGGAACGATGGCTACGATCTTGTCCAGCGGGCAAGCAACGTAATCGGTGCCGATGCGGTCCCAGGGATGTTCGATCATGATGGGTTTGCGGTTCGGCGGATCCAGCGGAACGAACAGGTCATGCATGCCTTCCAGTTCCACCGGCTGGGTCGTGTTGACTTCGACGATGACCTGTTTGGCGGTCTGTACATAAGACGGGCTGTTGCCGACGGCGGTCGTCGGAACCAGGCCTACCTGGCCATTGCCCAGGTCCTTGATCTTGCAGACTTCCATGATGGCCAGATCGATGCCGCGGCGGTTCGGCAGGAAGCCGTAGCGGATGTTCTGGGCGGACATGGACAGATGCATTTCGGTATATTTGATTTCGTCGTTGTTGATAGCGTTACGCATATCTTTGTTGGTCTGGTAAGGGGCACGGCGATTGATAGCGCCGGCTTTGGCCAGTTCGCCATCCAGTTCCGGACCAACGGAAGCACCGGTATAGAGGTTGATCTTGATCTTTGCGCCAGCCTTTACCTTGGCTGCCAGAGCCAGGGGTACGGCTTTCGGATAGCCGGACGGGGTGAAGCCGGAGACACCGACGTTCATGTCGTCCTTAATGTACTCGGCAGCAGCTTCGGCAGTCGTGACTTTTGCTAAAGCGGCAGCACACTCGATACGATCTTTAATGTCATTCACATCCATAATTTTACCTTCCTCCTTAAAATTTGATAGGAATTTTTCCGCATGGACATGCGGGTAAAACACAAACCTGAAACGCAACCCGTATCCTGATTGCGCACCAGGTAATTGCAGATGGTGCCAGGCTTGACATTTTTTCGTTAATTTTACGAACAAACAGGTGAGACTGTAACATTCCCCGAGACCACCTCAAGGCGCATTGCAATCGCATTCAAGCCCATGTCCATTATAGCACAGAAAGTGATAAAAAGCTAACAGAATCACGAAAAAATCCGTGAAACCGCGGGCCTTTTTGCGCGGACCGGGACGCCCCCGGAAAAAAACATCCTGCCAGGTTGAGGGCATACCAATCCCAAACACATTCTTATGGTTAAGATACGACATCCATATCATTCTTTCCTGCTAGATTTTTCAAAAAAATTGTGAAGAAGGCGGTTTTTTTGTCAAAACCTTCCTTCTTCACGGTAAATTTTATGTAAATATTGATTTTTCCGGTCTATTTTTCCTTAATTTTCCTCATTTTTCCTGTTTTTCCGCCTCCGCCGGTCCCGGGTCATACAGACCGTACTGCCGGGTCAACACCAGGAGCGTGCTGAGCAGCCAGAACAGGACGCCCATGCGCACGTTGAAGAAGACGTGGTCCCCCAGTCCCCCCACAAAGATGCCCAGGGACATGAGCAGGTACCCCCGCCCCATGGCCTTCATCCAGAGGAACCGGCCCGATTTATGCAGCTTCCAGGCCAGCACGAGGAAGAAGATCCACGCCGCCACGAAGAGCACCGCCCCCTGCACGCCCAGTTCGGCGGCGAAATTCAGGAGCAGGTTGTGGCAATGGTACATGATGACGTCGGGATTCTTGAAGTAGTAGTCGTACTCCGGGAACACGTAGCGGTAATTGTACCAGCCGATGCCCAGGGGATGGTCCTCGACGATGGCCTCGGCAATCTCGATGTAGGCCAGGCGCATGGCGGCGGACGAGTCGGCCGTAATGTCCTTCAGCGTCGCCAGGCGCTGCCACACGACGGGCCCGGCCAGGGCGCCCCCGATGGCACCGACGCCGAGCAGGTAGAGGATGCCCTTCCGGTAGAACAGGAAGACGAAGGCCACGACTTCGACAGCCATGGCGGCCCAGAACCCGCGCGAGAACGTGTAGACCTGGCAGAGCAGCGTCACCAGCAGGATGCCGAAAAGGATCCAGCGCCGCCGGCTTTCCTTCACGACGCTGATGTAACTCATGACGTAGGCCGCCACGACGCACAGATAACCCGCCAGGATGTTCGGGTTTTCCCAGGTGGAAAAGATGCGGTTCTTCAGCAGCGGATTGGCTGCCTTGTCCACCCAGATGGCGTCCGTGGCGCCGCCGAAAAAGTGCTGGAGCACGCCGCCCGCCAGCACGACGAGGGCCACCCAGCCGAGGACGCGCAGCACCCGCAGGGGAAACGGCTGTCCCCGGAAGATGTCCCAAAAAGACCGGCCGGCGCCGCCGCTGCTCCCCTGCCCTGCCGGCGGTCCGGAAAGGGTTCCGGAAAACGGGTCGGAGCGGCCGGCGAAGAGATTGCCGAAGCGGGTGAAGAGCCACACGACGGCCGTGTACTGGCCGACGACATAAAAAAAGTTGAAGGTGACGACGGCCTCGTGCGTGACAAGCGGGTTGTGGAGGGACGCGTACCCGTCGGCCAAAAGCAGCAGCAGAATGTACTTCAGCGCTTTCGGCCAGGTCCGGATGCGGCGTTTCCCTTTCCGTTCCTGCCACGCAAGATAGAGGCCGTGCAGCAGGGCCGCCAGGACGAGCACGCTCAGGAGGGTCTGGTCGATGGCGATGCAGGCAGCCAGAATCAACAGCAGATTCTGCATCCGTCTGTATTCTTTTGTTTCCTGTGCCATCACGGATCGGTTCATTTCCTTCTCCCTGGTGCCGTCCCGGCCGGACCGGGCTTCGCACTTTCAACTTCTTACATTATAATATTGAATTTTAATTGGCCTGGCGCCGGAGCAGCATGCCCTTGAAGGTCCCCACCAGATAGAGGGAACCGCCGACGACCACGATTCCGTCGCTGCCGGCATCGGCCAGGGCCTGGTCGTAGGCTGCGCCCACGTCGCTGAAAGGCCGCGCCTGCGGACCGATCAGGTTCGCCAGTTCCGCCGCTTCCGCCGCGCGGGGACCGTCATCGGCCCGTACAGTGTAGACCTTGTCGTCCGGCCGGATGAGGATGCGGACGACTTCGGACACGGCCTTGTCGCCCATCATGCCGAACACGAAATGGACCGGCCGGCCCGGATAGAATTTATCGAGGGCGGCCCGCAGGGCCTGTGCCCCGTCCGGGTTGTGCGCCCCGTCGAGGATGACATCGGGCCGTACCAGGATGCGTTCCAGGCGGCCGGGCCAGACCGTTTCCGCCACGCCGGCGTGCAGGTCCTCTTCCGTGATGCGCGGATCGCCCTTCGAGACGATCTTCGCCGCCACGATGGCCACGCAGGCATTGCGGATCTGGTGGGCGCCGGGCAGGCGGATGGAATATTCCGACACGTAGTTCGTGCCCGCGCACAGGCGGAAAGTTTGCCCGTCCATGGAGCTCGTGACTTCTTCCCCGTGGAACGACTGGCCGTACACGTAGAGCGGCGCCTGCTTGAAGGCACTCATGACCTGGATGGGGCCCAGGGCGTTGCCGGCGGCGCCGGTCACGACGGGGACTTTCTCCTTGATGATGCCCGCCTTCTGCAGGGCGATTTCCTCCAGCGTCTTGCCGAGGACCTTCGTGTGGTCCAGGGCCACGTTGGTGATGACCGACACGACGGGCTTGATGAGGTTCGTCGAATCCCAGAGGCCGCCGAGGCCGACTTCGATGACGGCGTAATCCACGTGCTGCAGGGCAAAATAGTGGAAGGCCGCCGCCGTGAGGATTTCAAACTGCGTCGGCTGTTCGCAGGCCTTGTTCTTCACCAGGTCGTCGGCGAACTCCCGCACGCGGGTCAGCACTTCGGCGAATTCCGCGTCGCCGATATCCCGGCCGTCGAGCTGGATGCGCTCGTTGTACTTGACCAGGTGGGGCGACGTGAACTTGCCCACATGCAGGCCGGCGTGGCGCAGGATGTCCGCAATCATGGTGGACACGCTGCCTTTGCCGTTCGTACCGGCCACATGGATGGTACGGATCTGGTTTTCCGGGTGCCCCAGCACGAACAGCAGCTGTTTGATGCGGTCCATGCCCAGGCGGATTCCGAAACGGCCCAGACTGTCGAGGTATGCTATGCTTTCTTCATAATTCATGATGCCTTCCTCAGAGCGTCTTCAGGTAAGCCAGGCGTTCTTCGATGGTCTTCATCTTCGCCGTGTATTCCTCGGCCTTCGCCTTTTCCTTGGCGACGACTTCGGCCGGGGCCTTGGCGAGGAAGTTCTGGTTGGACAGTTTGCCCGAAACGCGCTTCATTTCCTTTTCCAGGCCGGTCTTTTCCTTGTTCAGGCGGGCCGTTTCGAGTTCCACGTCGATCAGGCCTTTGAGCGGCAGGTAGACTTCGACGCCGCTGTTGACGGCAGCCATGGCGTTTTCCGGTTTCGGTGCGTCCAGGGGCAGGACGGTCAGGTTGTCGACCGTGGCCAGCAGCTGGAAGTAGCCTTCGTTGGCCTTGATGACGTCCATCAGGCCGGCGTCGGCGAGCAGGATGGCCGGCGCCTTTTTACCCGGCGCGGCATTAACCTGGGCCCGCATTTCGCGGATGGACTTGATGGCGGCCATAATGGCTTCCATCGCCTTTTCGGCGTCCTTGTCGACCAGGGCGGGATCGGCCACCGGCCAGGGGCTGATCATGATGCTCTTGCAGTCGTGCGGCAGGGCCTGGTAGATTTCTTCCGTAATGAACGGCATGTACGGATGGAGCAGCTTCATGGCGCCCGTCAGGACGGTAACCAGCACGTACTGGGCCGTGGCGCGGGCTTCCGGCGTCTCCTTGCCGTACAGGCGCGGTTTCGCGATTTCAATGTACCAGTCGCAGATTTCGCCCCAGATGAAGTCGTAAATCGCGCGGCCGGCTTCGCCCAGTTCGAACCGTCCCAAAAGGCTCGTCACATCGGCGGCCACATCCTGCAGGCGGGACAGGATCCACTTGTCTGCCAGGGTGAACGGTGCGCGCGGTGCCGTTGCGTCGTAGCCTTCCAGGTTCATGAGGGCGAACCGGGAAGCGTTCCAGATCTTGTTGGCGAAGTTGCGGGTCGATTCGACGCGGCTCCAGTAGAAGCGCATGTCGTTGCCCGGCGTGTTGCCCGTGATCAGCATGAACCGCAGCGTGTCGCAGCCGTATTCGTCGATGACCTGCAGCGGATCGATGCCGTTGCCCAGGGACTTGGACATCTTGCGGCCCTGGTCGTCGCGGACCAGGCCGTGGATGAAGACTTTCTCGAAAGGAATGTCCTTCATGAATTCCATGCCCATGATGATCATGCGGGCCACCCAGAAGAAGATGATGTCGTAGCCCGTGACGATCACGCTCGTCGGGTAGAACTGTTTGAGGACTTCGTTATCCTTGACATCGGGCCAGCCCATGATGGAGAACGGCCACAGGGCGGAACTGAACCACGTGTCGAGGGCGTCTTCGTCCTGGTGGACGTGTTTGCTGCCGCACTTGGGGCACGTGTCGATGTCCGTGCGGGACGCGATTTCGGCGCCGCAGTCGTCGCAGTACCAGACGGGGATGCGGTGGCCCCACCAGATCTGGCGGCTGATGCACCAGTCGTGCATGTTTTCCATCCAGCCCAGGTAGTTCTTCGTGAAACGTTCCGGCACGAACTGTGTCCGGCCGTCCTTCACGCAGTCCATGGCGGCCTGGAGCAGGGGCTGCATCTTGACGAACCACTGCGTGGAAACGAGGGCCTCGATAGGATGGCCGCAACGCTGGCAATGGCCGACGGAGTGCGGGCATTCCTCGATCTTCACGAGGAGGCCCATATCCTTCAGATCCTTGATGATGGCTTCGCGGCATTCATCGCGGTCCATGCCGGCGTATTTGCCGGCTTCGGCGGTCATCTTGCCATCTTTGCCGATGACGACGATCGTGTCGAGGTGCTGGCGGATGCCCATCTCATAGTCGTTGGGGTCGTGGGCCGGCGTGATCTTGACGGCGCCCGTGCCGAATTCCGTGTCAACGTAATCATCGGCGATGATCGGCATTTCGCGGTTCATGATCGGCAGGAGGCACTTTTTGCCTACCAGGTCGCCGAAGCGCTTATCCTTCGGGTTGACAGCGACGGCCGTATCGCCGGGGATCGTTTCGGGACGGGTCGTGGCAATCTGGATATAGCGGCCCGGTTCGCCCACGATGGGATAATTGATGTACCACAGATGACCGGCGTCATCCTGATGTTCGACTTCGATATCGCTCAGGGCCGTGTTGCAGTGGACGCACCAGTTCGTGATGCGCGTGCCGCGGTAGATAAGGCCTTTTTCATAAAGGGATACGAAGACTTCGCGGACGGCCTTGGAGCAGCCTTCGTCCAGGGTGAAGCGGGTGCGGTCCCAGTCGCAGGAAACACCCAGGGCCTTCAGCTGGTCGATGATGCGGTGGCTGTACTGTTCCTTCCAGGCCCAGACGCGTTTCACGAATTCGTCGCGGCCCAGGTCGTACCGGGTCAGGCCTTCGTTCTTCTTGATTTCCTCTTCCACCTTGATCTGCGTGGCCAGGCCGGCATGGTCATAGCCGGGGAACCAGCACGTGTTGTCGCCCATCATGCGGTGCCAGCGGATCAGGATATCCTGCAGGGTGTTGTCCAGGGCGTGGCCCATGTGCAGCTGGCCCGTGATGTTCGGAGGCGGAATGACGATGGAAAAGGGCTTGGCGCCCGGTTTCGGTTCCGCGTGGAATAACTTATTGTCTTCCCAGAACTTATACCATTTCTTCTCGACGGCAGCGGGGTCATAAGTTTTGGGGATGTTGTGTTCTTCTGCCATTTGATTTTCCTCCTGAATGTTGAAAATAAAAAATCCTGCCGCATTGCTGCAACAGGACGATTGAACCGTGGTACCACCTGAATTCCTTCCCGCGGGAAGGCACTCGACGATTTAACGCATCGCACGGGAAGACTTACACAGCGCGCCGCGCCTTCGGCCTTCCGGCTCCCGGACTACCTTCGGGACCTTCACCCGGATGCTCGCACCGTCCGCATCCTCTCTTGGGGCTGAAAAATCCGTACTCCTTCCGTTCCTTGCCGTTCTTATGAAATTGTACCCTACAATTTTATCAATGCACGGGCACGATGTCAAGCCCGCGCCGGCCGCAAAGGGATCCGAGCCCCGGAGTCATTGGCGGGCCGGGCTGTCCGGGACATCGTCCCTAGCCCTTGTAATTCTCGTCGAAGTACCAGTGGATCAGGAAGGGCATGGATATGTTCATCATCAGGACCCGGACGATCTGGTAGGTGACGATGATGGAGACGTCGGCGCCCATGGACATGCCGGCCAGGCACATTTCCGCGATGCCGCCGGGGGCCATGGCCAGGAAGGCCGTGACCAGGTCGAAGCCGTAGACATGGGATAGGCCGAAGGCGACAACCATGCTGACGGCGATGAGGGCCAGCGTGCCGAGGACGCAGAAGGAGACCGTCGCCCGCGCGCGCAGGAGGCGCTCCTTGTCGAGCATGCAGCCCATGTAGAGGCCGACGCTGATCTGGGCCAGGTACATGACCAGGGACGGCACCTGCTGGAGGGGCGCGCCGTACCATACGGAGAAGGCCGACGTGGCCAGGATGGGACCCATGAGGGTCGGCGTGGGTACGTGCAGGCGCCGGGCCGCGAACACGCCGGCGGCGCAGATGGGGACCAGGATGAGCCACGGGAGGGCGCCTTCGGCCGCCGGGCTGTCGAAGAGGCCGGCGCGGTTCACGACCGTGCCCGGCAGGAACGAAGCGAGGATCGGCACGAAAAAGACGACCAGGAACAGGCGCGTGGTCTGCTCCACGACGACGACGTTCGCATCGGCGCGCGGGTCTTCCTCGGCCAGGAGCATCATGAGGTTCAGGCCGCCGGGCAGCTGGCCCAGGACGCAGCTGAGCAGGTTGGCGAAGGTGTGCCGGTACGTGATGTAGGCGATGACGATGGCCAGGGCGATGCAGATGACGGACGCGCCCAGCACGCCCACGGTCTGGGCCGCGAGGGCATGCACGGTGTCGCGCGTAAAATGCAGGCCGATGCCGTAGCCGACGATACTCAGGCAGAGTTCGCGCCACGGCTTGGGCCACTGGAAATCAGGCTGCCGCGTGAAGCGCAGGGCTGCCGCCGTCAGGATGCCGCCCAGCATGAAGGGGATGGGCAGGCGGGCCAGGAACAGCAACGTTCCCGCCAGAGCCGCCGGGACGGCGTAAAAAAGCAGCCGCCACCGGGTCCCGTTTCCTGCAGCCATACCATCACCCCCTGCCCGGCACGGCTTGACATTCCCGCGCGCAGGCCTTACAATTATTCCTAATACATATTTAGTCCTACTATAGTAGATGGAACCTGCTTCCATCTTATTAATGCAATCAGTCTATCACGGGGCCGCCGCTCCGTCAATCGGCAGCGGTTATCCCCTGACAGAAGGAGTGTCTCCCATGGACAATAAAGAATTCATCCTGGAGCGCAAGCGCATCGCCACGCGCGTCTCCCTGTACAGCATCATCGTGAACGTGGTCCTTTCCGTCGGCAAGCTGGCCGCCGGCCTCCTGGGCCATTCGGCCGCCATGGTGTCCGACGCCATCCATTCCGCGTCCGACGTGTTCGCCACGTTCATCGTCATCATCGGCATCCGCGTTTCGTCGCGCAAATCCGATGACGAACACGAATACGGCCACGAACGGCTGGAGTGCGTCGCCTCCATCATCCTGGCCACCCTGCTGGCCCTGACGGGCCTGGCCATCGGTGCCAACGGCGCCGAGCAGATCCTGCACCGGGACACGGCGCCCCTGCAGATCCCGACCCTGCTGCCCCTGGCCGCGGCCATCATTTCCATCGTCTTAAAAGAAGGCATGTACTGGTACACGCGCCATTACGCCATCAATTTAAAATCGGACGCCCTCATGGCCGACGCCTGGCACCACCGGTCCGACGCCCTGTCGTCCATCGGGTCCCTCGTCGGTATCGCCGGCGCGCGCATGGGCTATCCGATTCTCGATCCCCTGGCCAGTATCGTCATCTGCCTCATGATCCTGCAGGCCGCCTATGAAATCTTCAAGGGCGCCGTCGATAAGATGGTGGACCGCTCCTGCCCCGACGAAATCGAGGACAAGATGCGCGCCGTCATCGAGCAGGTGGACGGCGTGGACCACATCGACCTGCTGCGCACCCGCCTCTTCGGCAGCCGCATCTACGTGGACGTGGAGATTTCCGCCGACGATGACCTCACCCTGCTGGAATCGCACCATATCGCGGAACGCATCCACCATCAGATCGAGATGAACTTCCCCGATGTCAAACACTGCATGGTCCATATGAATCCCATCAGTGAATGGAAGCACGATTTCTGACAACAAAAAAAGCATAAAAAAACCGCACTGTCCGGGTGCGGTTTTTTTATGCCTCGCGGCTTTGACGAGAATAGAAAAGATGGATGGAGATAATGAGGAGGGAGTGTGTCTCTGAAAGATTTCAGAATAGCAAAGTGTTAATTTCCGAATCACACGGCGTCAAGGATTTCGGCCTGCGGAAAACAAGAGGACCATTCCTGCCGAAACAGGAATGGTCCGGATTTTGCGCCAATCCACTTTTCCCCTCTCACCAAAGAAAAGCTTTTTGAGCTCCATCCTCCCTGTCACCCGCAGGTCAAGCATAGATGCTTATACAATGAGGAGTGCCGGCTGTACGGCGACGGGATCGCAGCGGGGTTGCACCGCTTTACCTCAGTTGTACGAAATCTTCTTTTGACAACTTAATTGTATCAGTTCCTAATAAGCATGTCAAGCTTTTTGTAAACCAATTTAGCAGGACATCGTCAGCGTCCCACCTGCTGCAGCTCCGGCACGACTTCGGCCGAGCCCTCGAGGACGCCGAGGATGCGGTTGATGAGTTCCGCCCGCATGAGGGGCTGCTGTACGGAATAGGCCATGACCTGGTCATCGGACAGGAAGAGTTCCTTTTTGGCGGCTGCCACCTGTGCCATGGCCGCGGATTTGCTGACCTTGTCCATCTTCGTCAGGACGATCTGCACCTGCAGGCCGCAGGAGACCATCCAGTGATAAGCCTCGATATCGCTGTCCATGAGCTTGTGGCGGATATCGATGAGCTGGCACACCAGGGACAGGTCCGGGGCGTCGGTCAGGTAATTGCGAATGAAGCCGGACCAGTTTTCCTTGTTGTGCTTGTTCGTACGGGCGAATCCATAGCCGGGCAGGTCGACCAGGAAGAACTGCGTGCGGTCCACCACGTCGTCGATGGTGCGTTTGGCGTCGAGGCGGTAGAAATTCAGGGTCTGCGTCTTGCCGGGGGTCGAAGAGACGCGGGCCAGTCCGTTCCGCCGGCAGAGGGAGTTGATGAGTGACGATTTTCCGACATTGGAGCGCCCGATGAAGGCGACCTGCGGAAGTGACGGTCTGGGATATTGATCAGCCTGCACGGCGGAAGTCACGAATTCCGCCTTGATGACATCCCACTGTCCTTTTGGCATGGGTGAATACCTCCTTTTTCACTTGTTACGGTGCTGCAGGATCCGTTCCCCAATCTCCCGTGCCACAAACACGCCGCTGGCGCTCGCCTGGGACAGGCCCCGGGTGATGCCGGCGCCATCGCCTACGGCAAAGAGGTTCGGGATTTTCGTTTCCAAATGGTCATCCAGTTCCATACGGGCACTGTAGAACTTGACTTCGACGCCGTAGAGCAGCGTGTCGTCGTTCGCCATGCCCGGTGCAATCTTATCCAGTGCGTAAATCATTTCGATGATGTCGTCGAGCTGCCGCTTCGGCAAAACCAGGCTCAGATCGCCCGGCGTGGCCGACAAGGTCGGCCGCGTGAAGCTCTTGGCCAGGCGCCGTTCGTTGGTGCGGCGGCCCTTGATGAGGTCGCCGAACCGCTGCAGCAGCACGCCGCCGCCCAGCATGTTCGAGAACGAGGCAATGCGTTTGCCGTACTGGTGCGGTTCTTTAAACGGTTCCGTGAACTTGTTGCTCACAAGGAGCGCGAAGTTCGTGTTTTCGCTCTGCAGTTTCGGGTCGGCGTAGCTGTGGCCGTTAACCGTGACGATGCCGTCCGTGTTTTCCGCCACCACGTAGCCGTTCGGGTTCATGCAGAACGTGCGGACCAGGTCGTTGTACTGTTTCGTGCGATACTGGAGCTTCGCTTCGTACACTTCGTCCGTAATGTGCTTGAAGACGAGGGCCGGCACTTCGACACGCACGCCGACGTCGACGGCGTTGTTCGTGAAGGACAGGCCCAATTTGCGGCCCTGCTCGGTGAACCATTCCGCCCCCGCGCGGCCCGGTGCCGCAATCAGGTAATCGGACTGGAACTGGCCGGCCGTCGTTTCCAGGCAGAACAGGTCCCCTTCCTTGCGGAAGCTTTCGACCTTCGTATCGCAGAGGATGTCCACTTTTTCCATCAATTTATGGTAGATGTTCTCCATGATCTGCAGGTTGTTTTCCGTGCCCAGGTGGCGCACCTTGCCGTTCAGCAGGTGCAGGTCGTAACCCAGGGCCAGGCGCCGGATGGAGCTGTTCTTGGTCGTGTAGGTTTCGCCCGGCGCGCCATTGCTGCAGTTGATGGAGTCCACGTAATCGATAAGGTCCATGACGGTCTTCTTCGGCAGATAGTCAGGCAGCCAGCCGCCGAATTCCGTCGTGAAGTTGTACTTGCCATCGGAAAAGGCACCGGCACCGCCGAACCCGCGCATGATGGCGCAGGGCACGCAGCGCAGGCAGTGGTCCGTCTTGCCCGCCGCCAGGGGGCAGAAGCGCTTGTCCACCGGGTGGCCTTCCTCGACGATGAGGACGGACACGTCGGGATACTTGACCATGAATTCCCAGCCGGCGTAAATGGCGGCCGGACCGCCGCCGATGATGGCAACATCGTATTTCTTCACAACTTTCACCTTTCTTTTCACTTATCGTTTGCGTCGTTCGTCATTTTACTTCGTCCGCCGCCGTCTCCTGTTTCGCTTTCTTCGGAGCCGGTTCCAGGGCGAGTTTCAGCACTTCATCCATGTGCGTCACAGGGATGAAGCGGATGTCTTTCTGTACGTTGGCCGGCAGCTCTTCCAGATCCTGCAGATTCCGTTCCGGCAGCAGGATGGTTTTGACACCGTAGCGGTGCGCGGCCAGCACTTTTTCCTTGATGCCGCCCACGGGCAGCACGCGGCCCGACAGGGTGATTTCGCCCGTCATGGCCAGATCCGCCTTCACTTTGCGTCCCGTCAGGGCCGAGACCATGGCCGTGACCATGGTGATGCCCGCCGAGGGGCCGTCCTTGGGGATGGCGCCTTCGGGCACGTGGATGTGGATGTCCGTTTTTTCGTTGAAGTCTTTCGCCAGGTCCAGTTCCTTGTAACGGGAGCGGATGTAGGTGTAGCCTGCCTGGGCCGATTCCTTCATGACGGAACCCAGCTGGCCCGTCAGGATGAGGTTGCCCTTGCCGACCGTCGTGAGCACTTCGACGCGCAGCAGTTCGCCGCCGACGCTCGTCCAGGCCAGGCCCGTGACGATACCCACTTCGGAACGGGGGCGCATGTCGCCTTCGAGGAAGATGACCGGTCCCAGGTAATCGGACAGGTTGCGGACCGTCACGTGGGACGCCGTTTCCTTCTTGGTCACCAGGCGGAATGCCGTTTTGCGGCACAGGGCCGCCAGTTTGCGTTCCAGGCTGCGCACGCCGGCTTCGCGGGTGTAGTCGCGGATGATGCGCCGGATGGCGCCGTCCGTGATGCTGAAGTTGTCCGCCGTGAGGCCGTTGGCCTTCATCTCCTTGGGGAGCAGGTGCAGCTTGGCGATATTGAACTTTTCGTCTTCCGTGTAGCTCGAAAGCTGGATGACTTCGAGGCGGTCCAGCAGGGCCGGCGGAATGGTTTCCACCGTGTTGGCCGTCACGATCCAGAACACGGACGACAGGTCAAAGGGAAATTCAATGTAATGGTCGCTGAAGGCGTTGTTCTGTTCCGGATCCAGCGCTTCCAGCAGAGCCGACGAAGGATCGCCGCGGAAATCGGCGGCCATCTTGTCCACTTCGTCGAGCAGGAACAGGGGGTTCATGCAGCCCACCTTCTGCATGCCGTGGATGATGCGTCCCGGCATGGCGCCGATGTAGGTGCGGCGGTGCCCGCGGATTTCCGCTTCATCCCGGATGCCGCCCAGGGACACGCGCGTGAACTTGCGGTTCACCGCTTCGGCGATGGACTGGGCCAGGGACGTTTTGCCGACGCCGGGCGGGCCGACGAGGCAGATGATGGGCGCCTTGTTGCTGTGGGTCAGCTGCCGCACGGCCAGCTGTTCCAGAATGCGCTCCTTGACCTTCTTCAGGCCGTAGTGGTGCTTATCCAGGATTTTGGCAGCCCGGCCGATGTCGAAGTTATCCTTCGTGTATTTGCCCCAGGGCAGGTCGAGGCACGTATCCAGGTAATTGCGGATGACGGCGCTTTCGGCCATGGCCGGCGGCATTTTTTCCAACCGCTCCGTCTCCTTCAGGAGCAGTTTCGCCACATCGTCCGGCAGGGGCAGCTTCTTGATGCGCTCGCGGTACGATTCCGCTTCGGCATGGTTGTCTTCTTCGTCGCCCAGCTCCTTGTTGATGACCTTCAGCTGTTCCCGCAGGTAGTATTCCTTCTGGTTCTTTTCGATGCTCTTGTGCACCTGCTGGGAAATGGTCTTTTCCAGTTCGGCGATGTCCAGCTCCTTCGACAGTTTCGCGTAGAGCTTTTCCAGGCGTTCCCGGATGGGCACCGTCTCCAGCAGTTCCTCCCGGTCCGCAATGGGAATCTCCATGTAACCGGAAATCATATCGGCCACGAAACCCGCGTCCGGATTGTCCTTAAAGGTCAGGAGCACTTCGGGGTTGACCTTCTTCGCGGCCATGACCCACTTCTCGAACGCCTCGATCACCATGCGGCGCAGCGCTTCCAAGGTCTTGCGTTCTTCCGCGCCGGGGCGGTCTTCCACCACATTGAACACGCCCAGCCAGAATCCGTCGGGCAGGTCCTGCACGCGGGCAATGTCCGCCCGTTCCAGGCCTTCCACCATGAGGCGCAGCGTGCCGTCCGGCAGCTTCAGCAGCTGTTTGATTTCGGCCACGACGCCGAACGAGTACAGGTCCTTCTCCCCCGGATTGGGTTCTTCGGCCCGGCGCTGCGTCACGAGCAGGATCTTCCGGCCCGTGCGCATGGCGGCGTTCACCGCCCTCAGGGAGCGGTCCCGGCCGACGTCGAGGTTGATGATCATGCCGGGAAAGACCAGCATGCCCCGCAGCGGGAGCAACGGTAATTTATCTTCCACTTCTTCCATACGGATCAAGGAAATCCCTCCAATATATAGAAAAACCGGCTGTATCGGAAATGGCCGACCACAATAGGTAGTTACGGTCACAGCGGTCCAAGTTTATTGTAACATATCCGTTACGCAGAAAAAAGGGAAAAGGCGGCGTACCTTTTCCCTTTTGGCAGGTTTCACAAAATCTTTTAAATCAGTTCGCCTTTCCGCGTCCGTCCCGGCGCTTGTGACCCGGCCCGATGTATCAGGCCGCAGGGCCCGCAAAAACCAGTTTCGGTTCCTTGTGGTCGCGGACCGTCTCGGCCGTGACGATGCACTTGGCCACGTCCGAACGGGACGGGACTTCGTACATGACGTTGCGCATGATGCCTTCAATGATGGCGCGCAGGCCGCGGGCACCGGTTTCCCGGGCCAGGGCTTCGTCGGCGATGGCTTCGAGGGCTCCGTCCTCGAATTCCAGGTCCACGTTGTCCATATGCAGAAAATGCTGGTACTGTTTCACCAGAGCGTTCTTCGGCTCCGTCAGGATGCTGACGAGGGCTTCCTTCGTGAGCGATTCCAAGGTCACGACGACCGGCAGGCGGCCGGCGAATTCCGGAATCAGGCCGAACTTCATGAGGTCTTCCGGCATGACCTTCTTCAGGACTTCGCCCTGGTTGGCTTCGGATTTGCGCTTGATGTCGGCGCCGAAGCCCAGGGTCTTTTCGTCGGTGCGGGCCTTGATGATGGAATCCAGGCCGGCAAAGGCACCGCCGCAGATGAAGAGGATGTTCGTCGTGTCGATCTGCAGGAATTCCTGGTGCGGATGCTTGCGGCCGCCCTGGGGCGGAACGTTGGCAACCGTGCCTTCGAGGATCTTCAGCAGGGCCTGCTGCACGCCTTCGCCGGAAACGTCGCGCGTAATGGAGACGTTTTCGGACTTGCGGGCGATTTTATCGATTTCGTCGATGTAGATGATGCCGCGCTGGGCCCGTTCGATATCGTAGTCGGCATTCTGGATGAGGCGCAGGAGGATGTTCTCCACGTCTTCCCCGACATAGCCGGCTTCCGTCAGGGTCGTCGCGTCGGCGATGGCGAAGGGTACGTTCAGGATCTTCGCCAGGGTCTGGGCCAGGAGCGTCTTGCCGCTGCCCGTGGGGCCCAGCATGAGGATATTGGATTTTTGCAGTTCCACATCCCGTTCTTCGGGATTGAGCATCTCGTAGTTGATGCGTTTGTAATGGTTGTAGACAGCGACGGACAAGGTCTTTTTCGCTTCTTCCTGGCCGATGACGTACTCGTCCAGGACGGCCTTGATCTCCTTCGGTTTCGGGAGTTCCGTCTTTTCTTCGGCGGCCGGGCGGTCTTCGTGGCCGAATTCCTCGCGCAGCACTTCGTTGCACAGCTCGATGCATTCGTCACAGATATAGCCGTTGCGGCCGGCCAGCATGCGTTTCACCTGGTCTCCGCGTTTCCCGCAGAAAGAGCAGACGATCTGGCTGCTGTTGTTATCATCAGAAAACTTCATAGTGTACTCTCCTTCCGGTCTGCGGCAGCCTTACGGACTGCCGGGACGGGATCATACCGTTTCCGGTTTGGCTTCGACGACCGCGTCGATGATGCCGTAAGCCTTGGCTTCTTCGCTCGTCATGAAGTTGTCGCGGTCCGTGTCGGCGGCCACCTTATCCTTCGGCTGGCCCGTATGCTTTACAATTACATTATACATCTCATCGCGGACACGGAGGATGTTTTTTGCATGAATGGCGATGTCCGAGGCCTGGCCTTCGAATCCGCCCAGGGGCTGATGGATCATGACTTCGGAATGGGGCAGGGCGTACCGCTTGCCCTTGGCGCCCGCCATCAGCAGGATGGAGGCCATGCTGGCCGCCAGGCCGACGCAGATGGTGGATACGTCGGGCTTGATATACTGCATGGTGTCGTAAATCGCCATGCCGGCGGACACGCTGCCGCCGGGGCTGTTGATGTACAGGTGGATATCCTTGTCCGGGTTTTCGGACTCCAGGAACAGCAGCTGGGCGATGACCACGTTGGCCACGTTGTCATCGATGGCACCGGTCAGGAACACGATGCGGTCCTTCAGCAGGCGGGAATAGATGTCGTAGGATCGTTCCCCGCGGGCATTCTGTTCCACGACGATAGGTACGTAGTTCATAGTTGTCACTCCTTTGACTAAAAGGGCTGCCGGCACACGGACAGCGTACAGGCAGCTCCTTCTCTACTTTGTTCAGTTAGGCACAGGGCTTATTTTGCGTTGTCCAGAACCACATGTGCTGCCTTGCGGCGCAGGATGTTGGCCAGGAGCAGGCCCATGTTGTTGTTTTTGCGGATGATGGTCTTGACATCTTCCAGACGGGCGCCGTTCTGGTCTGCAATGGCCTGCAGTTCCGCGTCCACGTCCTTCATGTCGACCTGCAGGTTTTCAGCCTTGGCAATCTGGTCGAGGACGAGGTCCATGCGGACGTTGCGTTCCGCGTCGGCACGCTGTGCTTCGCGCAGCTTGGCCATGTCCATGCCGGTGTACTGCAGGTACTGCTGCAGGTTCATCTTGCGGGCTTCCAGGTTCAGGCGGATCTGTTCGATCATCTGGCTGATGCGGTCTTCCACCATGACGGCGGGCACATCGAGCTTGGCGTTCTTGACGGCCAGGTCGAGCAGGTCGTTTTCGTATTTGGTCTGTGCGTCGGCTTCGGCGGCTTCCTGCATACGCTTCTTATAGTCTTCCTTGGCTTCCGCTACCGTCTTGTATTTGGTGTACTTGGCGATGAATTCATCGTTCAGTTCGGGCAGTTCCTTATGCTTTACGCCCTGGATGTGTACTTTGAATACAGCTTCCTTGCCGGCCAGTTCCTTGACGAAGTACTCTTCCGGGAAGGTGACGTCGACATTGGTGTCATCGCCCTTCTTCAGGCCGATCAGCTGATCTTCGAAGCCGGGGATGAAGGAGCCGGAGCCGACTTCCAGAGGATAGCCTTTGCCTTCGCCGCCGCTGAACGGTTCCCCGTCCACCGTGCCGGCAAAGTCGATGACGGCGAAATCGCCTTTTTCGATGATGGTGTCGTCAGCGGTATCCACCATCTTGGCGCCGCGGTTGCGCAGTTCGTCCAGTGCCTTGTCCACGTCTTCGTCGGATACGGCGGCATCCTTCTTGTCCACGTGCAGGCCCTTGTATTCGCCCAGTTCCGGTTCCGGTTTCAGGGTGACTTTGATTTCCAGGTTCAGGTCCTTGCCTTCTTCGAAGGAATCGAAGGCAGCCTTTTCGTCATTGACGGACGGGTCGGAGACCGGCATCAGTTTTTCCTGGGTCAGTGCCGTCTGGTACGCCCGGTTTACGACAACATTGAAAGCTTCTTCCTTGACGGCTTCTTTGCCATAATGCATTTCAATCACGTTGCGGGGTGCTTTGCCCGGACGGAAACCGGGGATCTTCACCTGGCTGGCGATCCGCTGTACAGCGGATTTGTATCCCTTCGCAACATCAGCGGCAGGAACCGTGATCTTCAAAGTTGCGTCATTGCCTTCTCTGTTAACAGTCACATTCATGGAAAAAATCCTCCCTTATATATCTTTCCGGCTTGCTGGCCTGGTTGCACAACTTGCCTATTTTCATATTACGCTACAATATAATATCACAAGCTTTTCCATTTATCAAGTCTGACTGCGGGCGATTTGCGTATGTTACAGATACTTCACATCTTTTCCCTTCAGGCCAGAAGGCGCAGGCCCATGATGCCCCCGATGATGAGGACGAGGCAGCCCACCTGGGGCAGGGACAGGGTTTCGTGGAACAGGACGACGCTCAGCAGGATGGTGCCGACGCTGCCGATGCCGGTCCAGATGGCGTAAGCCACGCCCAGGGGCAGGCGGTGGACGGCGTGGGCCAGGAAATAGAAGCTGGCGATCATGCCGATGATGGTGACGACGCTCGGCACAAGCCGCGTAAATCCGTGGGTGTATTTCATCCCGACGGCCCACCACACTTCGCACAAGCCTGCCAGCAGCAGGGTAATCCAACTGTTCATGATGATATTCCTCCTTTGCAATAAAAAAGGCACCCGCTACCCTGCTTTGCACAATGGTGCTGCCTACGGCAGGGTTTCAGGTGCCGGCGTCCATCCGGCGACGGACGCGTCCTTTTGTCTTCAGTTATACGAAAGGCCGGCTTGGATAAGCCGGCCGGATTGACGTGGAGCGGAAAACGAGGCTCGAACTCGCGACCCCCACCTTGGCAAGGTGGTGCTCTACCACTGAGCTATTTCCGCAGTTGTTTGAGAACAATACAGATTATACCTAAGGGATTTCCTTTTGTCAAGGAAATTTTAAAAAATTCCCAGAATCAGCTGTGCCACGTTTTTGGAGTGGTCGGACACGCGCTTCATGTTGATCAGCAGTTCCAGAAAGACCGTGCCGACTTCGGGGGAACAGGTCCCGTCGCTCAGGCGGCGGATATGGTTCTTGCGCCATTCCTTCTGCAGGGCCTTCACCTGCCGGCAGTAGGTCCAGCCCTGCTGGGCCAGGCGGGCGTTGTTCATGGAGAAGGCGCGCAGGCAGACGTGGCAGGCTTCGAGGGTCACGATGCTGAGGCGCAGGATTTCGGCTTTCGCTTCGTCGGACATGCGGATGTCCTCTTCGAAGATCTTGCGGCTGCGCTTGGCCAGGGTCTGGGCGTGGTCGCCGATGCGTTCGATATCGGTGCAGGCGTGCAGCAGGGCTGTGTGCTTGGCCGACAGTTCGCGCGTCATACCCGTCTCGCTGACTTTCGTCAGGTAGACCGTGATGGCCGTGTTCAGGCTGTCCACCACATCTTCGTTCTGGAGCACGTAGTTCACGCGCTTTTCGTCGTACTTGCGCAAGGAGTCCAGGGCGGCGGCCAGGTTCTTTTCAGCCTGGCGGGCCATGCGGTCCGTCTCCTTTTCGGCCAGCATGAGGGCGATGGGCGTGTTGTCGAGCATGTTGTCATCGAGGAACAGGGGCCGTGTCACGACGCCTTCGGCCTTGTCGGGCAAGATCTTGCGGATCAGTTTCACGTACGGCGTGATGAGCGGCAGGAAGATGCACGTGTTCAGGACGTTGAAGGCGCTGTGGGCGTTGGCGATCTGCCGCCCGATATCGTGGGCCGGTGAAATGGCCCGGACGAAGTCCAGGAACCAGGGCAGGAAAATCAGGAAGATGCAGCAGCCAAAGAGGTTGAAGAGCACGTGGGACAGGGCCACCTGCTTGGCCGTCCGGCTGGCGCGGGCCGCTGCCAGCACGGCCGTGATGCACGTCCCGATGTTATCGCCCAACAGGACCGGCACCGCCCCTTCCAGGGGGATGAGGCCCTGCGTCGCCATGGCCATGAGGATGCCGATGGTGGCCGAGCTGGACTGGATGACCAGGGTCATGCAGATACCGACGACGACGCCGAGCAGGGGGATTTCGGAAAACCGGCCGATGAACTCGACGAAGAGCGGATTGTCCCGCAGCGGCGCCACGGACTGGCCCATGAGCTTCATGCCCAGCATAAGCAGGCCGAAGCCGAAGAGGACCATGCCGGCGAACTTGCCTTTCTTGTGTTTTGCGAAATAGTGCAGCATGAGGCCCACGAAGATGAGGCCCATGAGGTAGTCCGTCAGGTTGAAGGCGATCAACTGGGCCGTCACGGTGGTGCCGATATTGGCGCCCATGACGACGCTGAAGGCCTGCTTCAGCGTCATGAGGCCGGCGTTGACGAGGCTCACGGACATGACCGTCGTGGCGCTGCTCGACTGCAGGATTGACGTGATGACCAGGCCCGTCAGGACACCGACGGCGGGGACGCTCGTCAGGGACTCGAGGATCTTCTGGAGTTTCTCCCCTGCCGACTGCCGCAGGCCGTCGCCCATGAGTTCCATGCCGTAGAGGAACAGCGCCAGGCCGCCCAAAAGTCCAAACAAAAGGATCAGCATAATGCTCCTTTTTACAATACTTTTGAAAAAAATTCGCCGAAAGGGGTCCTTCCGGCGAATTGAATATCACAAGGCCAAAGGCCCGGCGTCAGGCCTTGCCTGCCAGGCGCTTGTAGTTGGCCAGGCGTTCCATGGCATCGGCTTCGGTCTTCTTATAGAGTTCTTCCGCCAGCTGCGGACGGACTTTCTGGAGCGATGCAAAGCGGACTTCGCCGACCAGGAAATCGCGGAAATTGCCCGTCGGTTCCTTGGAGTCGAGGCTGAAGGGGTTCTTGCCTTCGGCCTTCAGGTCCGGATTGTACCGGTAGTTCGCCCAGTAACCGCATTCCACGGCGCGTTTTTCTTCCAGCTGGCTGCAGCCCATGCCGGCTTTCAGGCCGTGGTTGATGCACGGGCAGTAGGCGATGACGAGGGACGGGCCGTCGTAGGCTTCGGCTTCCGTGAGTGCCTTGACCAGCTGGTTCTTGTCGGCACCCATGGCGACCTGCGCCACGTACACGTAGCCGTAGCTCATGGCCATCATGCCCAGGTCCTTCTTCTTCGTGCGCTTGCCGCTGGCCGCGAACTGCGCGATGGCAGCGGTCGGGGTGGCTTTCGAGGACTGGCCGCCCGTATTGGAATAGACTTCCGTATCAAGGACGAGGACGTTCACGTTCTTGCCGCTGGCCAGCACGTGGTCCAGTCCGCCGTAGCCGATATCGTAGCTCCAGCCGTCGCCGCCGAAGATCCAGTGGCTGCGTTTGATGAAGAACTGCTTCAGGTCGAGGATGGCCTGCAGGTCCTTGTCGCCCGCTTCCTTTTCCAGGAGGGCGGTCAGGGCATCGGCACGGTCGCGCGTCCCTTCGCTGACGTTCTTGTTTTCCTTCCAGGCCTTCATGGCGGCCTGCAGGTCCGCGGAGCCCTTTCCGGCAGCCAGTGCCGCGTCAATCAGCTCTTCCACGCGGTCCCGTTCCTGTTCCACGCCGAGGAACATGCCCAAGCCGTATTCGGCGTTGTCTTCGAACAGGGAGTTGGCCCAGGTCGGACCATGGCCCTTGCGGTTCTTGGTGTACGGCATGGACGGCGTCGAGGCGCCCCAGATGGAGGAGCAGCCCGTGGCATTGGCAATCATCATGCGGTCGCCGAAGAGCTGGGTGATCAGCTTGACATACGGCGTTTCGCCGCAGCCCGCGCAGGCGCCGGAGAATTCGAACAGGGGCTGTTCGAACTGGGAGCCCTTGACGGTGGTCTTCTTCATGGGATTCGGTTTTTCGGAAACTTTGTTGACCGCATAGTCCCAGGCCGGTGCCTTGTCCAGCTGGGTGGCCAGCGGTTTCATGGTCAGGGCCTTCTTCGGCGCCGGGCAGATCTGGGCGCAGTTGCCGCAGCCCTGGCAGTCGTACGGCGAAATGACCATGGCGAACTTGCTGCCGTCTTTGACGCCGACGGCCGGTTTGGACGGATAGCCGATGGCTTCCGCTTCTTTTTCATTCAGCAGGACCGGACGGATGGCGGCATGGGGGCAAACGAAGGAGCACTGGTTGCACTGGATGCAGTTGGCCACGTTCCATTCCGGCACGTTGATGGCGATGCCGCGTTTTTCGTAAGCGGCCGTACCGGACGGATAGGTGCCGTCCACATGGTCCATCATCTTGCTGACCGGCAGCTTGTCGCCTTCCTGGCGGTTCATGGGTACCAGGATTTCGTCGATGAAGGCGTTGCCCGTCTTCTTAGCGGCTTCCGTGTCAACAGCCGTCGCCCAGGCAGCGGGCACGTCGACCTTGACGATGGCGTCGATGCCCCGGTCGATGGCGGCATTGTTCATGTCGACCACGTTCTGGCCCTTCTTGCCGTACGATTCCACGACGGCATCCTTCAGGTATTTGACGGCGTCGTCCACAGGGATGATGTCAGCCAGTTTGAAGAAGGCGGACTGCATAATCATGTTGATGCGGCCGCCCAGGCCGATTTCCTGTGCGATCTTGACAGCGTCGATGATATAGAAGTTGATCTTCTTCGCGGCGATGTAGCGTTTCATGGCCGCCGGCAATTCCTTGTCCAGTTCTGCCACCGTCCAGTTGCAGTTCAGGAGGAAGTTGCCCCCTTCCTTCAGGCCGGCCAGGACATCGTACTTGTGGACGTAGGACTGGTTGTGGACAGCCACGTAATCGGCATCCGTGACCAGGTACGGTTCCTGGATCGGCTGCTTGCCGAAGCGCAGGTGCGACACGGTGATGCCGCCGGATTTCTTGGAGTCATAGGCGAAATAGCCCTGGGCGTACATGTCCGTATGGTCGCCGATAATCTTGATGGCGCTCTTGTTGGCACCGACCGTACCGTCGGAACCCAGGCCCCAGAACTTGCAGGCCTTGGTGCCTTCCGGCGTCGGGTTGATGATCTTCGTGACCGGCAGGGACAGGTCCGTCACATCGTCGACGATGCCGACGGTGAAGTTGTTCTTCGGCGCATCCTTGCGCAGGTTGTCGATGATGGCGTAGCAGTCGGACGGCGTGAATTCCTTGGAGCCCATGCCGTAACGGCCGCCGACGATGACCGGATGACGGTCGCTGCTGTAGAAGGCGTTGCGCACATCCAGGTAGAGCGGTTCGCCGAGGCTGCCCGGTTCCTTGGTGCGGTCCAGGACGGCGATCTTCTTCGCCGTCTTCGGAACAGCGTCCAGGAAGCGCTTCACATCGAACGGACGGTACAGGTGGACGGCCACGACGCCGACCTTCGTGCCTTCGGCGGCATTGACAACTTCCGCCGTCTTGATGGCCGTTTCCTGGGACGAACCCATGGTGACGATGACCATGTCGGCGTCCTTCGGTCCGTAATAGTTGAACAGATGGTACTCGCGGCCCGTGATCTTGCTGACCTCGCCGAGGTAGTTTTCCACGATGTCTGGTACGGCTTCATAATATTTGTTGACGGCTTCGCGGGACTGGAAATAGATATCCGGGTTCTGCGCCGTGCCGCGGATGACGGGGTTGTCCGGATTCAGCGCGCGCTGACGGAAGGCCTTGACGGCTTCCCAGTCGAGCAGTTTCGCGTAATCCGCATAATCAAAGACTTCGATCTTCTGGATTTCGTGGGATGTACGGAACCCGTCGAAGAAGTTCAGGAAGGGCACGCGGGCCTTGATGGCGGACAGATGTGCCACGCCGGTCAGGTCCATGACTTCCTGCACGCTGCCGGAAGCCAGCATGGCGAAACCGGTCTGGCGGCAGGCCATGACGTCCTGATGGTCGCCGAAAATGTTCAAAGAGCTCGTCGCCAGGGCGCGGGCCGATACGTTGAAGACGCCCGGCAGCAGTTCGCCGGCGATTTTATACATATTGGGGATCATGAGCAGCAGGCCCTGGGAAGCCGTGTAGGTCGACGTGAGCGCGCCGGCTTCGAGGGAGCCGTGCACAGCGCCGGAAGCGCCGGCTTCGGACTGCATTTCCATCAGTTTCACCGTCTGCCCGAACAAATTCTTTTTGCCCTGGGACGCCCATTCATCCACATGCTCCGCCATCGGGGACGACGGCGTGATCGGGTAGATGCAGGCTACATCGATGAATGCATACGATGCATAGGCGGCAGCCTCGTTGCCGTCCATGGTTTTCATTACGGTCATGGTTTCACCCTTCTTTCTTAGTTGACAACTCCTGTTTCAACAGGCGGATAGCTCCGCCCGGTCTGGCCAAAAGGCATATTTGACAAGTTTATTATACCGTAACAAGGGGCGCCGGTGCAAGAAATTCCACGCATTTTCACGAAATTGTCATACACTGTTCGTAATCAGCGTATACTAAATAGATGTATCCACCGTCCCGCCGCAAACATGCTATAATAAAAAAGGAACCGGAGGCCCGGTGCAGGGCTCTTCCGGTCCGGAAGGAGACGACCGATATGGATCTGGCAATAAAACTGATCATACAAAAACTGGGTGCCCTGCTGCACAGCGAGGGAGCCGTGCAGGAGGAGGCGCACCGCACGACGGTGACGTACGCCAACCCCACAGGCGGGCCGGCCGTAATGGTCCGCTTCGGCGACGGCCTGGATATCTGCGTCGTGTTGAACAAGACGCCGCGGTATTATCCGCAGGACGGCGGCGGCCTGGAGCGGCTGGAAAAAGTGTTGGGCGATTACGCCGCCGGGCGCCTGGTGACGCTGGACTACACATACCAGACCGGCGAGGAAAGCAAGCAGGACCGGGCCGTGGCGCTGCCGGACCTGGACGGCCTCAATCTGGACGGTCTGGCCGCCCTCTGCCTGAAGACAGGCCTTATGACGGGCGACGCCCTGCGGGACCTGCTCGCCGCCGGGGGCTGCGTGAACGTCCGCTTCTGGGACCGGGCGAAGGATTTCCGCTTCGTTCAGAAAGGCGCGTCCTTGCAGAAAATAAAATGAAAAGGGCATGAAAAAAGGAGACTTGCAAGAAGTCTCCTTTATTTTTTTAGTTTGCGGCAGGGCGGGCAGGACATCTTACCAGCCCAGTTTGTCCGACAGGTAGACGGCGACGCCCGTCAGGAGGACGTTCGCCACGGTGCGGACGATATCCAGATACCGCTCCAGCATGAAGAGCAGGGTCAGGCCCCCCAACACGCCGAAGGAGCTGAAATTCAGATGGAACAGTCCCGGCGACAAAATCACCAGCATCAGTCCCGCCGAGGAAACGGGCAGGTCCGCGCGGCCGGCGAGGATGCTGAAGCAGAACACGAGGACGGCGAGAACCACGCGCACGGCAAGGGAAAAATTCGGCAGCAGCAGGGTGCAGACGAAGGCGATGTAGAAAGTCGTCGCCGCAGAACTCCACAGCAGGCCGGCCCGGGTCCGGACGAGGGCTTCTTCGTCGCGCACGCCCAGACGGCTCAGGTTATGGACGATCTCCTGGCCGCAGCGACCGCGGGAACAGCAGGTGGCTGCCTGCAGCAGGACGCGTTTGAAGAAACCGGCGAAATGGTCCGGGCAGTCCCGGCCGCACCGGCGCAGCAGGTAATACGCCGTGCCGAAGGCGCCCAGCAGGGGCACCAGTACCAGGGGCAGAATGGTTTTGACGAAAGTCAGGCCGCCGTGAAAGCGGAAGGAAACCGGCACCCGCTGGCTGTCGGGGCCGAACAGCAGCGTGCCGAAGAGCCAGGCGGCGACGAAGGCCGCCAGGGGCAGCAGCCACGGAATCAGGCGTTCCGTCACGTTCTGCATGACGCGGCAGAGGCTGAGGCCGAACGTGCGCACGGGGGTTCCCTCCCCCTTCGTCAGGACGGCCGACGAACCAGCCAGATAGAGCACGATGCCCAGAAACAGCAAGCCCAGGATGGGCCACGAAACAAAGTTGAAGACCGTTTCGTAGGAGAACGGCGCGGCGGCGCGGTGGAGCAGGAATTTCCGCGCCGGCGACAGGTTCAGGAGCGAACCCAGCAGGACACCCAGGAAGGCGGCGGCATACGCCAGGCCGTCGAGAAAACGGAGCATCTTCGCGGGCACGCGTCCGTCCTGGCGCACCTGCCGGCGCCGCGCACCGGTGGAAAACAGGCCCGCCGCGACCGTCGGGAACACCGCCAGCAGGGACAGGATCAGCCCGCCCAGCAGGACGCCCTGCAGGCCGAAGCGGTAACCGATGCCCGAAAAGGCGCTGAAAATCAGGCCCAGCACCAGGGCGGGCAGCACGGTAAGCGTCGGATTCAGGTCCAGGATCAGGGTGCCCAGGCCTTTTCGTTCAAGTTTCACGGAACTCTCCCCTTTAAAAGCCTGTCAAGGCTTTAACTGTTTTACGTAGTCACGCCTGTTATATAAGATGCGGCGGACTTCCATCACATTTTCGATAACGACATAAAAAACAATGAAATTATGCACGTAAATACGGTAGTACACTGTGTCCAAAGTCCGCGAAGCATGATACGGTTCGAAGGCTTCGGCGCAGGAAAGACGCTCATGGATGGCTGTTTGAACGTCATTGACCAGTTTTAGTGCCGCTTTTCTATTGTGGAGACGTAAAACTATATAATCGACAATGGAATTCAGTTCCTCTTCAAAGAGAGGCAGGTAACGCAATTGATACGTTTTTGTGTCAATCATGAATCCGGGCCCTCACCCTGCCAAACACTTCTTCGTCGGTGTAGCGGACAGCATCTGTTGCTGCTGCTTTATCCGCTTCCGCAAGTTTTATTCCAACGTCGTCCGTCAGGGCGGCATATTGCTCCATGCTCAGGATTACCATGCTGCCGTACCCGTTCTTCGTCAAATAAACAGGCCCGTTTTCCTTTACGCAGTTTTCAATTTCCGAAAAATGATTCCTCAAATCAGAAACAGGTCGGATAGTGATCATAATGGCTGCCTCCTTTCATTATCTTATCAAAATTTTATCATAATCATGATAGAAAGGCAACCGTTCTGTACCGCTTCCCTGTTTCTAATAAAAATGGATAAGTGGAAGAAGTGCCCACTTATCCATTTCCCGTTTTTATGCCTTCCAGGTCTTCTTCCGCTGTTCCGTCAGGTATTCGTTGACGATTTTGACGGCACAGTAGTCGCCGCACATGGAGCAGGCTTCTTCATCTTCCTTGTTCTTCGATTTGCGGAATTCCTTCGCCTTGTCGGGGTCGATGGCCAGGTCAAGCTGGGCCTTCCAGTCGAGGGCTTTGCGGGCGCGGGCCATTTTGACATCCCATTCCCAGGCCTGCTTGTTGCCTTTGGCCAGGTCGGCTGCATGGGCGGCGATGCGGGCGGCGATGACGCCTTCTTTGACATCGTTCAGATCGGGCAGGCCCAAATGTTCCGCCGGTGTCACGTAGCACAGGAAGTCGGCGCCGCTGACGGCCGCCAGGGTGCCGCCGATGGCACTCGTGATATGGTCGTAGCCGGGCGCCACGTCGGTGACGAGGGGTCCCAGCACATAGAACGGCGCACCGTGGCAAAGGCTCTTCTGGAGCTTCATGTTCGTTTCAATCTGGTTGAACGGCATGTGGCCGGGGCCTTCGCACATGACCTGCACACCGCGGGCCCAGGCGCGCTGGGTCAGTTCGCCGATGTTGATCAGCTCCTGAATCTGGGCGCGGTCCGTCGCGTCGGCCAGGCAGCCGGGGCGCAGGCCGTCCCCCAGGGAGATGGTGACATCGTATTTTTCGCAAATGTCCAGAATGTCATCGAAATATTCATAGAAGGGATTTTCCTTTTCGTTGTGGAGCATCCAGCCCGTGATGAAGCTGCCGCCGCGGCTGACGACGTCCATGACGCGGCCTTCCTCGGTCAGCTGTTTCAGGACCATCTTGTTGATGCCGCAATGGATGGTCAGGAAATCGGCCCCGTCTTCGGCCTGGCGCTGTACGGCGTCGAGCATGTCTTCGCGGGTCATTTCGACGACGGCGCCGCGTTTCTTGATGGTTTCCACGGCAGCCTGGTAGATGGGCACCGTGCCGACCATGACGGTGGACGCGTTGATGATGGCCCGGCGGGAAGCGTCGATGTTGTCACCCGTGGACAGGTCCATGACGGAGTCCGCACCGGCGTCGATGGCGGTCTTCAATTTAATCAGTTCCGGCGCCGGATCGGGAAAGGCGCTCGACGTGCCCAGGTTGGCATTGACCTTGACCTTCAGGCCCAGGCCCACACCGCGGGGCTGCAGATTCTTATGGTTGATGTTGCAGGGAATGGCGATCACGCCCTGCGCCACCCGTTCGCGAATCGTTTCCGCGTCCAGGCCTTCATAGGCGGCAACGACCTTCATGGCCGGCGTAATGGTTCCTTTGCGTGCCAGTTGCATTTGCGTAGTCATAACAATACCTCTTTTTGTCATCACGTAATGTTTAAAACCTGCAGCAGCGCTGCAGGGACAGCTTACAATTGGTGCGGGTGACAGGACTTGAACCTGCATGGATAAACCGCCAGATCCTAAGTCTGGTGCGTCTGCCAATTCCGCCACACCCGCACGAAAAGGGAACCCCGCAAAGGGTTCCGCACCGTTTCCATTATACGGGATTTGCCCGGGAGCGTCAAATCCCCGCGGGTTGTAAACAGGCATAAAAAAACCGGGGAATCTTCCGATTCTCCGGCGATGTACAAAATGGTGATCCATCCCAGACTCGAACTGGGGACACCCTGATTAAAAGTCAGGTGCTCTGCCAACTGAGCTAATGGACCAGATAGAAATTGGCTGGGGTGGCAGGGCTCGAACCTACGCATACAGGAGTCAAAGTCCTGTGCCTTACCTACTTGGCTACACCCCAAATTGTAGATAAAGATTGGGGTGGGTGACAGGATTTGAACCTGCGCGTAACGGAGCCACAATCCGCCGTGTTAACCGCTTCACCACACCCACCATGTCAAGCACTGCTTAAGACGAAAATCATTATAACATAGCGTTCTGGCTCTGTCAAATGATTTTATGGCAGTGCCGGAGACGTGCCTGCGGCGGCCTCCGTTCGTTATTTGCCAAAATATTTTTTGGCCCAGGCCTGCGCCGTCGGCGTCATGGCCATGCCGCCTTCGGCTGTTTCGCGCAGGCCGTGCGGCAGGGAGCGGCCGACCCGTTCCATGGCGTCGATGGCTTCGTCGGCCGGAATGAAGCTCGTAATGCCGAGCAGGGCCATTTGTGCCGCCAGCAGGGCCTGGACGGTGCAGCCGGCGTTGCGCTTGATGCAGGGTACCTCGACGAGGCCTGCCACGGGATCGCAGACGAGGCCCAGCACGTTCTTGAAGACGATGGAGATGGCCGTATCGATCTGTCTGCCGTCGCCGCCCAGCAGGTACACGGCAGCACCGGCAGCCATGGCGGCGCCGCTGCCGCATTCGGCCTGACAGCCGCCCGTCGCGCCAGCCAGGGTCGCCCGGTCGGCAATGACTTCGCCGATGACGCCGGCCACCAGCAGTCCTTCGGCCAAAGCCGCCCGGCCCAGGTTATAATGCTTCTTCAGGGCCAGGAGGACGCCGGGCACGATGCCGCTGGCACCGGCCGTGGGAGCTGCCACGATACGGCCCATGGCGGCATTGCATTCGGCCACGGCCGTGGCGTACAGGACGGCGTCGCCGGCCAGGGGGCCGAGGAGGGCCGTGTACTTTTTATTTTCTTCCTTCGCAAAGGCTTCGGCCATCTGTTTGGCGCTGCCGCCGGTCAGCCCGCTGTTGGAGCGGACTCCCGTCAGGCCGTAGCGGGCCGATTCTTCCATAATATCGAGCAGGGACGACAGGCGCGCCAGGACGGCGGCCTTGTCCATTTCCAGCTGTGCCGCCTCGTGGTTCAGCAGGCAGTCGAACAAGCCGGTGTGCTCTTTTTCCGCTTCCCGGACGAATTCCGCCCAGGCCAATTTATCCAGTCTCATGGGTTTCCTCCTCCCGGCTCAGGCCACACGGTTCACGAAACGGACCGCCCGGACAGGATCCAGGTGTTCCAGCTGGTGCACCACGTCGGGTGCCACGATTTCGTCGCATTCGAGGACCATGGTCGCCAGGCCGCCCTTGTTATTGCGGAAGACGCGCATGGAGGCGATGTTCACCTGGTGCATGGCCAGGATGCTGCTGACCAGGGCAATGACGCCGGGCTGGTCGCGGTGGGGAATCAGCAGGGCCGGCAGGACGCCTGTCAGTTCCACCGTGAAGCCGTCGATGGAGGTCACCTTGACCTGGCCGCCGCCGATGGAAGAGCCGATGACATCGCACGTGCTGCCGTCCGCGCCGGTCAGGTGGAAGCTGGCCGTGTTGGGATGGACCATGTCGCCCAAATCCCCCGGATGGAACGTGAAGTCATAGCCTTCCTTTCTGGCAATGGACAGGGCTTTGGGAATGCGCACGTCGTCCGGCGCCCAGCCCATGAGTCCCGCTGCCAGGGCGCGGTCCGTGCCGTGCCCCTTGTAGGTATGGGCGAAGGACCCGTGGAGCAGGATGTCCGCCTTCACGGGTTTCTGCCCCAGAATGGCCGCAGCCAGCAGTCCCAGCCGGCAGGCGCCGGCCGTATGGGAGCTCGAAGGCCCGATCATGACCGGGCCGATGATGTCGAATAAGTTCATAGCAACCCCTCTGAAATCTCACTGTATACGGCTTATTATACCATGCCGTCCGGTGCCATTCCTGTTTTTCCATCGTCTTTTCCCATTTTTCCTGCAAAAAGTCCCTCTCGGCACAACGGTCCCCAAATATGTCTGCCACCGCCGATTTTCCGGACGGACAATGTCATTTTACGATTTTTTTACGTTTTTCGGCGTTTTTCGTGGCAAACTACTAGTATTTTCAGGAAGAATCAGCTATAATATATGCGTTATAAAGGGAGAGTGTTGCCCGAGGAAAGGAGGGAGTCCCATGTACAAGATCCTGATGAGCGCCGGCACCGGCGTGGATGAATACGATATCGACCAGCTGGAACGCGGCTGCTGGATTGACGTGGTGGCCCCCACTCCCGCGGAAATCGACACGCTGGTCAAGGCGACGAAGATCCAGCGGGATTTCCTCACGGCGTCCCTGGACAGCGAAGAAAAATCCCGTACGGAAGTGGACGAGGACCAGCTCCTCGTCGTCATCGACATTCCGTTCCTGCGCAGCAACAAGGACTACGACACCATGCCTCTGGGCATCATCCTGACGCAGGACTACATTATGACGGTCTGCCTGGAAGCCAACGCCGTGACGGCCGCTTTCAACGCCGGCACGTACAAGACTTTCAGCACCTATAAGAAGACCCGTTTCCTGTTCCAGATCCTGTACAAGTCCGCGACGCTGTACTTGAAGTACATTCGCAACATCATCCGCCGTACGGACGATTTGGAACACCATCTGCGCCAGGCCATGGAAAACTCCAAGCTGTTCAGCATGCTGGACCTGCAGAAATCCCTGACCTACTTCACGACGTCCCTGAAGAGCAACTACATGGTGACGGAAAAGCTGCTGCGCCTGCGGAGCGTTTCGTCGGCCCAGAAGCTCGTCAAAATGTACGAAGAGGACGAGGACCTGCTGGAAGATGTCATCATCGAATACAAGCAGGCCATTGAAATGGTGGAAATGTACAGCCACATCGTCAACAGCACCATGGAGATGTTCGCTTCCATCATCAGCAACAACCTGAACATCGTCATGCGGTTTTTGGCCAGCATCACGATCATCCTGGCCATCCCGACGTTGTTCTTCAGCCTCTGGGGCATGAACGTGCCCGTGCCGTTCGCCGAGAATCCTTTCGGCTTCTGGCTGGTCATCGTCATCGCCATCGTCTTCAGCGCCGTCGCCGCGTCGGCCCTGTGGAAGAAGCACATGTTCTGACAGCCGTTCCAAAAACAGACTGCCGCCTTCCCCGCCCTGCCAGTGCAGGCTGCCGGGGAAAGCGGCAGTTTTTTGTTTGTTTGGTTTTCCGGTTCCTTCCGTCATTTCACGACGATGACGGGAACATCGGACAGTTCCAGCACGGACTGGCTCACACTGCGCCGCAGGAGCTGCTTGAAGAAACTCTTGCTGCGGCAGCCGAGCACGACGGCATCGCAGTTGTTGACGTCCAGTGCCTCGAGGATGGCCGTCGGCACATCTTCGTCCCGCATGAGGATGTAGTCGCAGACTACTTCGGGATGGGCATCCAGCAGGACCCGGGCGGCGTCGAGCACATCGTTGCCGATCTGCATGACCGTCGTTTCGTCGCCTGCATCGTTGTCCCGTTCCTCCCCTGTCCGCAGGGGAGCGCTGTGGGACGGGGACCCGCCTTCGTTGTTCACCACGGTCACGACGCAAAGGCCGCCTCCCGACAGGGAAGCCAGGTCGGCGGCGTATTCCAGGGCGCGCCAGGAATATTCCGTCCCGTCAATGGGAACCAGGATCTTCTTTAAGATTGCCATGATTGCACAGCCTTTACTTGAGCCTTGTTGCGAAGGAATTGCCGCAGAGCCGGCCTTACTTTACGATCAGGACCGGAATGGTGGCGTACTGGGCGATCTTGGAGCTGACACTGCCCAGGAAGAATTCCGCAATGCCGGACAGGCCGCGGCTGCCGAGGACGATGGCGTCGGCGTCGTTTTCCTTGGCGGCTGCCAGGATCCGTTCGGACGGATGGCCGACTTCCATTTCGTAGCTGACCTTCCCGTCATACTTGGCGGCTTTGACGCGCTCTTCCGCGCGGTGCAGCACTTCGTCGCCGACCTGTTTCAAATCGTTGTTGCTCTGGCTGATGATGTTGTGGTCCAGAGGCACCGCCAGCAAAGCGGCGTTGTTGTACGGCTGGATGACGGTCAGCACGGTGATTTCACCGCCGAACTTGTCCGCCAGTACCAGGCCCTGATCCAGGGCACGCCATGCACTTTCAGAACCATCTACAGGAACCAGGATTTTCTTAAACATACAGGACATCTCCTTTCAGACTTTCCCCGCCGGTCCGCATTCCGGTTGGCGGGCCAGGCTGCTTTATACATCGAATGGGTAAATTGCAGGATGGACTTATTTCTGTCCTTCTTTTTCCTTATGGTATTCGTGCTGCTGATGCCGTTTTTCGCGGGCTTCGCGGATGCGGCGCGATTTTTTGCTTTCCGCCCGTTTGAAGTCACCGGGTTCCGGCGCGTCGAAATAGGCGCCGCTGTGACCGAAGCGGTAGTACAGGCAGTAGCCGGCAATCAGGAACAGCGGAATGGCTCCGACCAGATAGCCCCAGCGGCCGGACAGGATGATGAGGAAATCCATGCCCAGGACGCAGATGGGAATCAGGATGAAGTTGAAGATTTTGGCATTCGTCGTGCCCCGGCCGAAGAACTTCGAGACCAGCACCCAGACGATGGTGCCGACGGCAAAGGATACGAATACCATGAACAACAAGTACAGAAATGCTTCCAAATTTAACAGTCCTCCAAATCAGTGCGTTATACGTCGAATTTCTTTTTCTCATCTCCCAGGGGTTCGTCCTTCTTCGGGTCATTCTTGAAGAGGTTGATGTTTTCCTTGGCGTATTTGACGCCATCCTGGTAGACTTTCTTGAAGGCGCTCATGTCCTTCGGTTTCCCCGCTTTGAGCCATTCCATGACGACGCGGCCCAGGCCGTAGGTCATGCCGATGGCCAGCGGAATCTGCAGCGGTGCAAAGGGAATCAGCGTGGCGATCTTGCCGCCCACGAAGACCGTACCCATGGAGCCGAGCAGGCTGACAGCTGCTTTTTCGGTGATGTCCTGCTCATAGACTTTGCCAATCTTCATGATCATGTAGACGTCGTTTGCCACGGTGGACAGGGTGCCCAGGCCGGGGATTACGACGATGGCGCCGGCGCGGGCCGCCGCCCATTTGCACAGGGACAGGGCTTCTTCTTCGCGGGCCCGGTCGTCAATGACAGTCACTTTCGTTTCTTCGTCCATGTCTTCTTCCTTTCCCGGCCCCGTGGGGCCTGAATGAATTTTTTAAAGATGCTGCCGGCAGGCCGCGGTTCCGTCAGGCGCCTTCCGGCTTGTCCAGCAGATGGACTTCGTTCTCGCGGTGCATACGCGCGGCATTTTCCTGGATGTACTTGGTGAAGAGCGCATGCTTCATTTCAATGACGGCCAGGAAATGCAGGTCGCCGTGTTCTTCCAGGAAGGGGAAGATACGCGACAGTTTTTCGTAGGTATCGACGATTTCCACGATGACGGGCAGGTTGTAGGAGCCGCTGAACACGATGCTGCGCACCGTGTCGTCGAGGCCGCGGATTTCCGTGCCGTAGCCTTCTTCAGCCCGGATCAGGGTTCCGCCAGCGATGTCTTGTTCCCGCGCTTCCTCCAGGATGCAGCGGTAAAACGGCTTGTCCCCGCATACGACATCCTCCGCGGTAAAAATCTTCAAAGACCAGAGTTTGACGAATTTCATGTTAACACCTCGCGCGAAAGACAGCCGGCGTACCGGCCGAAGGAAAGGGGCCTTCCCCGTCTTCACTGAAGAACGCAGCCAAGGTTCCGCCGCGGGGCGGAAAGGTTGCCTGCCGAAGAGAAGGACATCTTTTCCTGACTTTATTATAACATGGAAATCGGATTCTTAGTGAAGGAAGGCGGATTTTTTTATGACGGCGGAACGGAAGGGCCGATTTCCGTCCGCCCCGCCCGCCCGATATGGTATAATGGGGAAGAAAAAGAGGAATCTGAATGAGTTGGAGGTTTCAACATGCTTTATCTGGCCTGGGATATCGACGGTACCCTGCTTTTGACGAACCATGCCGGGTACGCGGCGCTGGACGACGCCATCCGCGACTACCTGCGCCTCAAGGAACCCTATCAGTTCAAGGGGACCCTGGCGGGACGTACCGATTCGGGCATCATCAAGGAAATCATCACGGACGTGCGGGGACGCTGCACGAGCGGCTGGGCGGCCGGCCTCATGCTGACCTACGAAATGCGGCTCAAGCAGCGGCTGCGGGAACACAAGGGCCATCTGATGACCAATGTGGAACAGACCCTGCGCTATTTTAAGGAACACCATCCGGAAATCGGCCTGACCCTCATGACGGGCAACACGACGGAAGGAGCCCATGACAAAGTGGTGGAATACGGCATCGCGCCGTATTTTGATTTCCGCCACGGCGGCTACGGCGACCTGGCGGAAGACCGGGGCGACGTGGCCCGCATCCTCTACACGCGGCTCTACAACGACGGCCTCATCCAGGGGCCGGACGAAATCATCCTCATCGGCGACACGCCGCGCGACGTGCAGTGCGCCGCGGCCATCGGGTCTCGCTGCATCATCGTGCTCGACGGCAGCGAATTCAAGCGGGACGATTTCACGGGCGAAGCCGCTCCCTGGCACCTGCTGGACAAGCTGCCCGACGATCCGGAAGACTTGTACCGTCTCGTGACGGAACCGGTTCCTGCGAAAGGAAAGGAATCATGAAAGCGAAAAAATCTCTGTTACGGCGCACGGCGGCCCTGGCCCTGACAGCCGCCCTGGCCCTGGGCGGCCAGGCCTTTGCCTACAGCGGTGCCGACCTGGATGCCGTCCTGGCCGGGTCCGACGCACCCGGTGCGGACCTGTCCGGCGCGGATCTGTCCGGTGCCGACCTGACGGGCCTCAATTTGAAACAGGCCGACCTGTCCGGTGCCAGCCTGCTCGGCGCGCGCCTCGAAAAGGCCGACTTGTCCGGCGCGGACCTGTCGGGGACGAACCTGAAACGGGCCGTCTTTTCCGAAGCCGTCCTGGACGGCGCGAAACTGGCCAATGCCGACGGGCCCTATGCCTTTTTCGGCAAGGCTTCCTTAAATAAGGCCGACCTGTCCGGCGCCAACTTCTACCGCGCCGATTTCCGCGGCGCGAAGCTGCAGGGCGTCTGGGGCCGCGGTGCCCGTTTCCAGGAGGCTTCCTTCGACCAGGCCGACCTGTCCGGCGGCACCTACTCCTTCGCCAACTTCTCCTACACGTGGATGTACCAGGCCGATTTGTCCGGCACCACGCTGAACAGCGTGAACCTGTACGCCACGGACGGCCGCGGGCTGAAGGCGTCCGGCGCGGATTTCACGAGCGCCACGCTGAGCAACGCCGACCTGTCCGGCGCGGACCTGACGGGTTCCGTCATGGAGAACGCCGTGCTGACCCGCACGAACCTGAAAAACGCCAAGCTGAAGGATGTCCAGTGGGGCACGGCGTTCCTGCGGGGAGCCCGCTTCTGAAAGTTCTTTGCGGGCGGACAATTATCTACATCTTATAAGGTATGGCAAACCGTTTGTTACACCCTGTCGCAATGGCAGGGTGATTTTTATTAACTGAAATTTTCTGTTTTTTTAATGGCGGAAATATGATAAAATGGAAGCACCAATGTGAAAATCAAGCTCCCGCGAGAGGAGAGAAGGAGGAGTATTTTGAGAATCAATAAAGAAAGAGTTTTGAACCAGTTCTATGAACTGATCGGCATTCCCTGTCCGTCCACGCAGGAACGGCAGGTGGCCGATGTCCTGATCAAGGAGTTGCAGGAACTGGGCGGCACGGTCGTTGAAGACAAGGCTTCGGCCGAGAAGCTGGGCGGCACGACGGGCAATCTGGTCGCGTCCTTCCCCGGCACTGTAAGCGGTGCGCCGACCATCCTGCTGTCGTCCCATCTGGACTGCGTCAATCCCTGCACGGGCATCAAGGCGACCCTGAAGGACGGCGTGTTCCGTTCCGACGGCACCACGATCCTGGGCGGCGATGACAAGAGCGGCGTCGTGGCCATCATGGAAACCCTGCGCTGCCTGAAGGAACAGAACATTCCCCACGGCCCGCTGCAGGTAGTCTTCACGGTCTGCGAGGAACAGGGCGTCGCCGGTTCGCGCAACATGGACCCGACCCTGCTGCACGCCGACTTCGGTTACTGCCTCGATTCGAGCGGCCACCCCGGCAAGATCATCTTCGCCGCACCGGGCCAGAACAAGATCTTCACGAAAGTCCACGGCAAAACGGCCCACGGCGGCATCGCGCCGGAAAAGGGCATCAACGCCATCAAGAAGGCGGCGGAAATCCTCATGGATGTCCCCACGGCCCGCATTGACGAGGAAACGACCTGCAACATCGGCATCATCAACGGCGGCACGGCCACCAACATCGTGCCGGACCTGGTGGAAATCGCCATGGACTGCCGCAGCCGCAACCTGCAGAAACTCGAGGCCCTGACGGAGCGCATCGTCACCGCCTACAAGGAAGGCGGCAAAAAGGCCGGCGTCAAGGTCGACGTGGAAGTGCGTCCTTCCTATAAACCGTACGAACTGCCGAAGGACAGCAAGTGCATCGTGCTGGCGGCCAAAGCGGCCGAAGAGCTGGGCCTGACGGTCGACATCGCGGCGACCGGCGGCGGCAGCGACAGCAGCCACTTCAATGCTTTCGGCGTGCCCTGCACCGTCCTGGGTACGGGCATGACGAACGTCCACACCGTGGAAGAGATCCTGTTGGAAAAGGACCTGTACGACATCTGCGAGTGGACCCTGGCCATCGTGGCCGACAACGCGAAATAAACGACAATCCAGCCTCGGAGGAATAGCTTATGGCTTTGACAATTGCCCTGGTCGTAACCTTGTGGGTAGGTTACCTGATCTATAAAAAATACAAACCCCAGCCGGTCCTGGTCGTCGGCGGTTTCATCCTCATGTATATCGCCGTCATCATGGGCTACGGTAAAATCGTGGCGCCCAAAGCAAGTACGGGCACCATCCTCTTCGATACGTTCCAGTTCATGTCCATGACCCTGTCGAGCCGCGCGGCGAAACTGGGCCTGAACATCATGTGCGTCGGCGCCTTCGCCAAATACATGGACGCCATCGGCGCTTCCCGCGCCCTGGTCCGCATGACCATCAAACCGCTGCTAAAACTCAAATCGCCCTATCTGGTCCTGGCCCTGTCCTGGATCCTGGGCCTCGTCATCGGCCTGTGCATCAACTCCGCTTCGGGCCTGGCCATGCTGCTCATGGTCACGGTCTTCCCGATCCTGGTCGGCCTGGGTGTCAGCCGTCTGGCCGCGACCGCAGCCGTCGCCTCGACCCTGTGCTTCGACTGGAGCCCCAGTGACACGGGCACCATCCTGTCGGCCGAAACGGCCGGCATTGACCCCGTCATCTACTGGACGGATTACCAGGTCCCCATCGTCATCGTGGCTTTCTTCGTCGTGTCCGCCCTGTTCTACTTCTCCCAGAAGTACATGGATAAAAAGGCGGGCCACGTGGTGAAACCCGTCGACGTGGATTCCCAGGAAACGTCCGATGATCCGCGCGACCACGCGCCGGCCATCTACGCCCTGCTCCCCGTCGTTCCCCTGGCGCTGATCCTCTGCTTCAGCCCCCTGTGGATCACGTGGATCAAGGTCAACATCATCAACGCCATGATGATCGGCCTGGCTGTCGGCATGATCGCCGAATACATCCGCTCCCGCAACCTGAAGGAAGTCTTCGCCGGTGTACAGGCATTCTTTGACGGCATGGGCCTGCAGATGGCCAACGTCGTCACCCTGATCGTAGCCGGCCAGGTCTTCGCCCAGGGCCTCATGAGCATGGGCGTCATCGACACCCTGATCAAGAGCAGCCAGAAGGCGGGCTTCAGCCCCATGCTGATGATGATCGTCATGGTCGCCATCATTTCCGTGTCCGCCATCGTCATGGGTTCCGGCAACGCCCCCTTCTTCGCGTTCGCCGCGCTCACGCCGGCCGTGGCACAGGCCAGCGGCATCGCCCCTGTGCTCTTCCTGCTGCCCATGCATTTCGCAGCTTCCATCGCCCGTACGTGCTCCCCGATCACGGCCGTCATCGTCGTATCGAGCGGCATGGGCAACGTATCGCCCTTTGACCTGGTCAAGCGTACGTTCATCCCCATGTGCGGCGCCATGGTCGTCAACATCGCCATGACCTTCTTCTATTACTACCGCGGCTGACCCGCGGCGGCCCGAAGGTCTGCAGCAGACGAAAGCAAACAAAACAATAAACGGAAAGGCGGTCCCTGCGGACCGCCTTTTTTGTAACCCTGCGTTCCAATTGTAAAATTTCTGTGATATAATGAACACAAATTTGTGCCGGTCCATGGGGACCTGCAATCTGTGAGTACATAGGAGGGGATTTCAGTGGATGCAGTAGATGCTGTCATCAACACAATCAATGGTTTTCTATGGTCCAAATTCCTGATCGTCATCCTGTTAGGCCTGGGCCTCTATTTCACGTTCCGCACGGGCTTCGTGCAGATCCGCTGCCTGCGTGAAATGTGGCGCTGCCTGCTCGAAGGCGTCGGCGTCAAATCGGAAGGCAAGGAAATTTCGTCCTTCCAGGCCTTCTGCGTCAGCACGGCGTCCCGTGTCGGCGTCGGCAACATCGCCGGCGTGGCCATCGCCATCGTCCTCGGCGGACCCGGTGCCATCTTCTGGATGTGGGTCGTCGCCATCATCGGCAGCGCCACGGGTTTCGTGGAAAGCACGCTGGCCCAGATCTACAAGATTCCGAAAGGCGAAGGCGCCTTCCACGGCGGCCCTGCCTACTACATTGAAAACGTCCTGCATATGCCGAAACTGGCGAAACTGTTCTCCATCCTGCTGATGGCTACCTTCTCGCTGGTTTACAACTCCCTGCAGGCCAACACCATCACCCTGTCCCTGGAAGCCTCCCTTGGCTGGGACCGTGCCCTCGTCGGCGCCGTCATCGCCATCCTGGTGGCCATCATCATCTGCGGCGGTGCCCAGGTCGTCGCCAAAGTCGCGGAAATGCTCGTGCCTGTCATGGCCGGCATCTACCTGCTGATCACGGTCGTCGTCATCTTCCTGAATCTGGACAAACTGCCGGCCGTCATCGGCCTCATCTTCTCGAACGCCTTTGCCCCGCAGGCCGCTGTGGCCGGCGGCTTCGGCGCCTGCATCATGAACGGCATCAAGCGCGGCCTGTTCTCCAACGAAGCCGGTGAAGGCTCCGTCCCGAACGCCGCTGCCACGGCCAAAGTCAGCCATCCTGTCAAACAGGGCCTGACCCAGGCTTTCGGCGTCTATGTGGACACGCTGATCATCTGCTCCGCATCGGCCTTCCTGGTCCTGCTGTCCGGCGTCTATGAAATCGGCGGCAAGGTCACGGGCATCGCCCTGGTACAGAAATGCCTGTCCAGCGAAGTCGGCGGCTGGGCCGTCTACTTCATCGCCCTCATGATCACCCTCTTCGCCTTCAGCTCCCTCGTAGGCAATTACTACTACGGCGAAATCAACATCAACGTCATCTCCGAAAAGAAGATCGCCCTGTATATCCTGCGCGCCTGCACCGTCGGCATGGTCATGTTCGGTTCCATCGCATCCCTGCCGCTGGTCTGGGACATGGCCGACCTGTTCATGGCCTTCCTGGCCACGACGAACCTCTACGCCATCGCCCGCCTCTTCCCGCGCGCCAAGATAGCCCTCGCGGACTACATGAAACAGCGCCGCGAAGGCAAGGACCCCGTCTTCGACCCGCACATCATGCCCGATATGGACGGCATCCATGCCTGGGGCGTCGACAAAGACAACTAATCCATACGATGCAACAAAATGCCTGTCCCGGAAATTGTTCCGGGGCAGGCATTGTTTTTTACTTTGATTCAGATGTTGAAGAGGCACTGCAGCACGTCGGCCGCGAAGGCCGCCTTTTCTTTTGCGTCCGCAGGCGGCAGGGACATCGTACCCGCCGGGTCCGTCAACAGGGACGGATCCATGCCGAGGTGGCGGGCGCAGTGGAAGGCCCGCACCAGTTCGGACGGTTCCGCCAGGATCACGTAGCGGGCGGGCAGTTTCAGGTGCTGCCACGACAGGATGCTGCGGAACACGCTCCAGCCCTGGTCGTCCAGGACGATGCGGCGGGCCGGCAGGCCCTGTCGTTCCAGGTACTGCGCCGCCAAATCCGGGTCGGCGGGCCGGGGCTTGCGCTCCGAGCCTTCGCGCGGCTTGACGGCAGGGCGGCCGGAAAGGACGAAGACCATGTCCGGACAGGCCGCGGCCAGCTGCATCACCAGGTCGAGGCGGTGCTCCAGCTCCCGGCCGGGGCCCCCGTCCTCCCGGACGCAGCGCACGAGGCAGTACCGGTATCCGGACAGCCCGGAAAAGGGCAGAATCCGTTTCTCCGCAGCGTTCCGCCGTTTCCCGTATAAACTATCCCACAAGGGGGAAAACGCCTGATAGAGGCCGTTCAGGAGCCCCATACGGTCACCTCATTCCACAGGAGGCAGTCAGTCCTTGTCTTTGCCGTCCCAGTACTCGCGTTCGATGCCGACGACGGAGCCGGTGAAGCTTTCGCCGCCGGTCCGTTTATAGTGTTCCGTCGCTTTGAGGACGTAATGCGCGCCGATGAAGAGCAGCGGCACGTTGAAGTAGACGATGATGATGTTCGCCAGGTCGGAGAAGGCCCACAGGTTGCCCAGGTCGTAGCCGGCGATGTTGACGAGGATGCCGAAGGCGGCCACGATGAGGCCGACCACGCGGATCAGGTTGATGAAGCTGGCGTTCCGGCTGATGCGGTTGCCGGCGATTTCAGAATAGGAAATCATACCCAGCAGGCAGGTGTAGGCGAACAGGCAGAAGCACAGGGTCAGCAGGAAGAGCACCACCGTGTGGAAGCTCGGTGCCGGCGTCATCTGCTGGACGCTCATGAGGAACTTCGGCAGTTTGCCCGCCTTGTCCCAGGCGGCGAAGTTCGTGGTCCAGGCATGGGCCATGACGACGATGAAGCCCGTCATGGTGCAGATGATGTGCGTATCCAGGAAGACGCCCAGAGCGGCGACGATGCCCTGTTCGCAGGGATGCTTGGCATCGGCTGCGGCAGCGGCCATGGTGATGGTGCCCTGGCCGGCTTCGTTACTCATGAGGCCGCGTTTCACGCCCTGTACCAGCGCCGTGCCGAAGGCGCCGCCGAAGACGGCTTCCGGCGTGAAGGCACCGGAGAAGACGGAACGGAAGAAGTACGGTACGCTGTCCACGTTGGCCAGGATCAGGACGATGACCGTGGCGCAATAGACGACGGCCATGACCGGAACCATGCGGTCCGTGACTTTCGTGACTTTCTTGATGCCGCCGAAGGCGATGACGCCCGTGCCGATGACCACGATGGCCGCCACGATCCAGTACAGGGCGGACGTCGTCGCGATTTTGCCGCCCGTCAGGATTTCCGCCATGGCCCCCACGGAGGACACGACGTTGAAGCCCTGGGCCGGCAGGCACATGAGGGCGTAGAAAATGTAGACGCAGGAGAGGAGGACGCCCACCCAGACTTTGTTGCCCAGGAGGCGGCGGCCGTAGAACGGCAGGCCGCCGACGAACTCGTCATCCTTCTTTTCCTTGAAGAGCTGGGCCATGGTGGCTTCGGTGTAGGCCACGGCCATGCCGAAGAAGGCCGAAACCCACATCCAGAAGAGGGCGCCGGGGCCGCCGACGGAAATGGCGCCGGTGACGCCCAGGATATTGCCGGGGCCGACGCGCATGGCCGAGGACAGGAAGAAGGCCGCCAGCGGGGAAATACCCGTTTTGGCCGTGCGGCGGTGGACCATCATCTTGATGCCGCTCTTGAAGTGCGTCACCTGGATGAAGCCCAGGCGCAGGCTGAAGTAGATGCCGGCGCCGAAAAGCACGATGACCGCCAGGGAGAAATTCCCCAGGATCGGAATGGCCTTATAAAACGCGAAGTTTGTCGGGAAATCCCAGAAGAAATCCGACAAAGGGCCGACGAATGTCAAAATGCTGTTGACACTCTCAAACAACTCTTTCATGAAAATACCCCTCTCTGCAGTCCTGCCACGGCGGGCAGGAGAAATCCAACGGAAACTGCATATAATTTTTGTTCATTATAGTACATTTGGAAATAAATGTTAACAGTCCGAACACGGAAAACGGCGAAAATGTCGCAAATATAATGTATACACAGTCATTCTGCTAATTTTTGAACACTGCGGCGCCGCCATCCGCCCCGCCGCAGGCACAAAAAAAGCCTTCCGCTTGCACGGAAGGCCGTTGTTTCGTGGCAGCGCCAATGGGGATCGAACCCATGATTTCGCCTTGAGAGGGCGACGTCTTAGCCTCTTGACCATGGCGCCATGTGGAATTGTGTAACCATTATACTACATTTTCTGCCCTTTGGGAAATCATACGGGCAAAAAAAATGGCTCCGGGACTAGGGCTCGAACCCAGACAAGAAGATCCAGAATCTCCTGTGCTACCATTACACCATCCCGGAGTGACGTTACTCGTATATAGTAAACCCTCGGCGTAAATCTGTCAAGAGGTTTTTCAAAAAAACTTTCAACGGCGGAAAAATTTGTGCTAAAATGAGGGTACATCATTGTAAAACGTTATGGAAAGAGGAATCCTATGCATCAATATCTGACCTTCATCGGCGATTTTCCCATCCGCATGTACGGCCTCATGCTCTGCCTGGCCATCTTCATGGCGACGGCGACGGCCTATTTCCTGGCCCGCCAGGACGGCCGCTGGCACCGATACGTGCTGGACCTGGGCATTTACGGCGGCTTTGCCGGCCTCATCGGCGCCCGCCTGTGGGACGTGTTCTTCTTCGACTGGTCCTATTACCAGGACCACCTGCTGGAAATCCCCTTCGTCTGGCAGGGCGGCATGGCCGTCCAGGGCGGTATGCTCGCCGGCCTGGCCGCGGGCATCTGGTACTGCAAGCGGCACCGCATCGACTGGATCGCCCTGGCCGACATCACCTGCCCGGCCATGATCCTGGGGCAGGCCATCGGCCGCATGGCGAACCTGCTGAACGGCGATGCCTTCGGTGCCCCGACGGGCGGCAATTTCGGCATCCTCTACCCCGAAGGCACCCTCGCCCGCGCCACTTACGGCAGCCAGCCCCTGTGGCCGGCCGAAGTGTGGGAAGGCCAGATCGACGTCGTCATCTTCGCCCTCCTGCTCCTCTTCCGCTCCTTCCGCCACACGAAAGGCCAGACGCTCTGCCTGTACGGCTTCCTGTACTCCCTGGAACGCTTCTGCCTGGAATTTCTGCGCGGCGACTACGCGGAACCGTGGCTCTTCGGCCTGACGAGCGCCCAGTCCACGAGCCTCTTCTTCATGATTGTCTGCGCCGCCTTCTTCCTCTACGCCGCCTGGTACGGCCGGCGCCATCCCGAAGCCATCATGCAGCCCGGTGCCGCCGTCATCGTCTCCGAGGACGACACGGAAACGGACCCTGCCGAATCCCCAACCGATGTCCTGTCCGGCCGGGACGCAAAAAAGCACCGCAAAAAACGCAATTAAACGAACAACCCCCGAAAACCGGCTGTCTCCTGAAGGAGGCCCGGTTTCCGGGGGGTTTATTTTATGCTGCCGCAGCTGTCACTGCTGCTTGTCCAGCCCTTCATCGAGGCTGCCGCTGCGGAATCCCTGCAGATCCGCCGCCACGTATTGGAAGCCCAGTTCCTTAAAGCGGTCGATGATGCGCGACCGGGTGCGTTCCTGCGTCAAGAGCGTGATCTGGTGCGGGTCCACTTCGATGCGGGCCAGGTTGCCGTGGGCCCGGACGCGGATAAGGTCAAAGCCCAGTTCGGACAAATAGGTTTCCGCCGCCTCGACGCGGGCCAGCTTTTCCGGCGTAATGGGTTCCCCGTAGGGAATGCGGCTCGCCAGGCAGGCGTACGACGGTTTGGAAGCCGTGAAGAGGCCGATTTCCCGGGACAGGGCGCGGATATCTTCCTTCGTCAGCCCCGCTTCCTGCATGGGGCTGCGGATGCCCAGTTCCTCCAGGGCCTTGGCACCCGGGCGGTATTCCTTCAGGTCGTCCATGTTGCCGCCGTCCACGACATGCGTAAACCCATCCTGGGCCGCCACGGTCTGGATGGCGCTGAAGATGGCCTTTTTGCAGTAATAGCAGCGGTCGGGCTGGTTGGCCACGAATTCGGGAATCTCCATCTGGTCCACTTCCAGATAGCGGTGGCGCACCCCGAAGAGGCTGACCAGTTTGGCCGCGTCCCGCTTTTCCTTTTCAGCATAGCTGATGGACGTGACGGTCACGGCCATGACCTTCATGGAGTTCACGTGGGCCGCCTCGGCCAGCAGGAAGGCCGAATCGGCGCCGCCGCTCAGGGCGACGGCCACGTTGCCCATTTCGCCGAGGATTTCCCGCAGTTTCAGTTCCTTCTTGTGCAGGGCGTCGTATTTCAGTTTGCGTTTGGCTGTCACGCTTGGCATGGTAGGCATGGAAATCACCGTCCCTTACTTGAGGATGCTTTGCAGGAAACTCCGCAGGCGTTCGTTCTTCGGATGGCCGAAAATCTCTTCCGGCGTGCCCTGTTCCTGCACGATGCCGTCGCACATGAAGAGCACTTTCGTCGCCACTTCGCGGGCAAAGCCCATTTCATGGGTGACGACGACCATGGTCATGTGGTCTTCGGCCAGGTTGCGCATGGTCTTGAGCACTTCGCCCGTCAGTTCCGGATCCAGGGACGACGTGGGTTCGTCGAAGAGCATGATGTTCGGTTTGTTGCACAGGGCGCGGGCAATGGCCACGCGCTGCTGCTGGCCGCCGGACAGGCGGCGCGGATACTGGTCCTGCTTGTCTTCCAGGCCGACCTTGCGCAGCAGGGCCAGGGCCTCCTGGCGCACTTCTTCGACAGGCCGGTGCTGGACGCGCACGGGCGCCTCCATCAGGTTCTGGAGCACCGTCATGTGGGGGAACAGGTTGAACTGCTGGAAGACCATGCCCATTTTGCAGGCAATGCGCGAGGCGTCGGGACTGTATTTGACTTCGCCGTCGGGCGTCGTCTCCGCCAGGGTCTCCCCTTCGATGACGATGCTGCCGCCGTCGATGGTTTCCAATTTGTTCAGGCAGCGCAGCAGCGTGCTCTTGCCGCCGCCGGAAGGGCCGATGATGGCCACCACTTCGCCTTCGCCGACCTCCAGGTCGATGCCCTTGAGCACGTCCAGGTCGTCGAAGCTTTTCTTGATGTTTTTCGCTACAATCTTTTCCATTTGCTTCCTCTGTCTCTCTACATCTTATCGGTACGCGTCAATCCCATTTCGCGTAGTGCTTTTCCAGTCTGTTGAACCCGGCCGTCAAGATGAGGGTCATGATCAGGTAGAACACGCCGGCCACGAGGAACGGCATGATGTTGAAGTCGCGCTGCACGAGGTTGCGGGTCGTGCGCAGCAGGTCGTTCATGGCCAGAATGTAGATCAACGACGTATCCTTGACGAGGGTGATGGTTTCATTGCTGATAGGCGGCAGAATGATCTTGATGACCTGCGGCAGGATGATGCGGCGCATGGTCTGGATGTAGTTCATGCCGAGGGTCTTGGCGGCTTCGTACTGGCCCTTGGGGATGGCCTGGATGCCGGCGCGGAAGATTTCGCAGAAATAGGCGGCGTAGTTCAGCACGAAGGCCAGGACCGCCGCGGGAAAGTCGTCGAGACGCATGCCGATGTACGGCAGGAACGGCAGGCCGAAGTACACGAAGAGCAGCTGCAGCATCAGGGGGGTGCCGCGCAGCACGTACACGTAGGCCGCCACGATCTTGCGGAGCCAGCCGAACCCGGAGACGCGGGCGAAGGCCAGCACGATGCCCAGGGGAATGGACAGCACGATGGTGATGAAGAACAGGCGCAGGGTGTCCATGGTGCCGTGGAGCATCTGCGGGAGAATCGAAATAACGTAATCCATAGAATAACCTCAAATCACGCCGAAAAGGCCGATGGTAAATGCCACCGGCCTTTTAAGCTGGAATTAATAGTGGATGATGTCGGAACCGAACCACTGCTGGGAAATCTTCTTGGCAGTGCCGTCCTTCTTCATTTCATCCAATGCCTTGTCGATGCGGTCCGCAAATTCCTTGTCGTTCTTGCGGAAGCCGACGCCGACGACTTCTTTACCCAGGCCTTCGTCCAGCAGTCTGTATTTGCCGGGGGCCTTCTTCATGTAGTAACGGGCCAGGATTTCGTCGACCACGAGGGCGTCCAGACGGCCGGAGTCGATGTCGAGGAAAGCGGCTGCGAAGTCAGGATACTTTTTGTATTCCTTCAGGCCTTTGCGCAGGTCGGAGAACTTGCCGTCCAGCAGGTAGCTGCCGGTGGAGTCGTCCTGCACGCCGACGGTCTTGCCTTTCAGGTCCGCCAGGGTCTTGATGGGGGAAGCGGTCGGAACGGCCACAACCTGGGCGTTGTTGATATAGGGTTTGGAGAAGTGGATGACCTTTTCACGTTCCGGGTTGATGGTGAAGCAGTTCCAGATGGCGTCAATGCGTTTGCCGTTCAGTTCGGCTTCCTTGGCGCTCCAGTCGATGGGCTTGAATTCAACTTCCATGCCGGCGCGCTTGCAGGCCTCGCGGGCCATGTCGATGTCGAAGCCGACAATTTTGTTGTCTTTGTCGCGGAAGCCCATGGGGGCAAAGTTGTCATCCAGGCCGATGACCATTTTCTTGGGGCCGCTGCCGCCGCAGCCGGACAGGGCCAGGATCGTCAGTAAGGACAGTACGAGAACCAGTAACTTTTTCATGATTGCACCTCTCCAAGTAAGTTTCTCTTCGGGGCCGTCTTCCCGGGGGAAGGGCGTCCTCTTTTCGTGAGCTTGTCCTTATTATACTTTATCATGCTAAACTTGTAAAGGTGTAAATAGAAAAATTTTCATCTTTTTTCCCGGCCGTCCCCCGCCCTGCCCTGCGGGGCCCCTTTGCGGCCTCACGGACGGGACATCGTACGGTACCGGCGGCGCACCAGGATCAGCCGTCCCAGCAGGAGCAGCGCCGACGCGGCCAGGCCGAAGTCGAGGCTCTGCCAGTAGGACGCGGCGCCGTGGCCCAGGCAGTAGTCAAAAAAGAGGCCCACGGGGGCGCAGATGACCCAGTAGGCGACGACGGCCGAGTAAAAGGGAAAGCGGACTTCCTTGTACCCGCGCAGGATGCCCTGGATGGGGGCTGCCACGGCGTCGCCCATGACGAAGAGGCTGCCGTAGGCCATAAACGCGGCACAGATGGCCCGCGCCTCCGGTTCGTCCAGGTAGAGGGCCGCAATGCCGTCGCGGCCCAGGTAGATGAGGCTCGGGATGATGAGGGCGCAGGTCCAGTTGAAGGACAGGCCCACGTTGCCGTAGTGCTCTGCGCCGAGCCAGCGCCGGGCCCCTGCTTCGATGCCGACGAGGATGGTCATGCTCAGGGACACGCTCAGGGGGATCATGTAGACGAGGCTCGTGAAGCTCATGGCCGCCTGGGACGCCGCAATGGTCTCCGTGCCGAATTTGGCGACGAGGAAGGCGATGGCGCCGAAAATGCTCGTCTCCACGAAAATGGAGAGGCCGATGGGCACGCCGATGCGCAAAAATTCCGCAATAAGGGACAGATCCGGCAGCAGCGGCCGCTCCAGGATGCGGATGTCCCTGTAGCGCGCGTCCTTTCGCAAAATCAGGCAGAAGAAGGCGAAGACGAACCAGTTCGTCAGGCCCGTGGCGATGCCGGCGCCGACGCCGCCCAGGGCCGGCAGGCCCAGCTTGCCGTAAATGAGCACGTAGTTCAGGCACACGTTGACGGGCAGCGTCGTCAGGAAGACCATCATCGTGAGATGCGTGCCACCCAGGGTATCGATGAGGGAACGCAGCACGTTGTTGAGGAAGAAGGGCACGAGGCCGATGCCGATGCCGGCCAGGTACCACACGGCCACGCGGGCCACTTCGGCCTCGACGCCCAAGTGCTGCACGATGGGCGTCAGGAAGAGCCAGCCGGCGGCATAGCAGAGCGCCGCCAGGGCCAGGGCCAGCCACAGGCCGTGGCGGATGACGCGCACGATGCCGTCGCGCCGCCCGGCGCCCAGCAGCTGCGCCGTAATGGGCATGGCCGCCGTCAGGATGCCGTTCAGGGTCGTGAAGACGGGCATCCAGATATTGCCGCCGATGGACGTGCCCGCCAGCTGGGATGCGCCGGCGTGGCCGCTCATGACGGTGTCGCAGAAGTTCATGCCGATGATGGCGGTCTGCGTAATGAAGATCGGAATCATGACGCTGAAGAAGCGCCGGTACTTGGCGCGCACGTCCGTTCCGAAAAGTCTTTCTTTCAGGTTCATGGCAAACTCATACAAATGTCAGGGAAGCAGGCACGCAGGGGTCAGGACTCCGCCAGTTCACTCAGGTACGCCCAGCGTTCCATCATGGCGTCTTCCTTGCGCTGCGCCTCTTCCAGTTGTTTCGTCAGGCCGGCCAGTTTCTCAAAATCGCCGCCGGCCTGCTCGATCTGCAGGTTCAGCATCTTCAGGATGGCGTCCTGCTCCGCGATTTTCTCTTCCAGATTGTCCCGTTCCACCTTTTCGCTGAAGGTGATCTTCCGCGGGCCTTCGGCCGCCGCGGCTTCCGTTCCGCCGCTCCGGGCGGCCTCGTCCGGATTTTCTTCCCGGGCAGTTTCCCGCGGGGTCTCCCGGCGGGACGCCCCGTCCCGGGCCGGTGCCTCGTCCGCGGCCTGCCACAGGACCTGGCCGTGCAGGTCCGGTTCGGGCTCCGTGCCGCGGACCGCGGCCTCGTAGTCGCTGTAGCCGCCGGGATACTGGGTCAGGCGCCCGTCCGCCCCGACGGCGAAAATCTTCCGGGCAAAGCGGTCCAGGAAATAGCGGTCGTGGGACACGGCGATGACGGCGCCGGGGAAGCTGTCCAGATACTCTTCCAAGACGGACAGGGTGGGAATGTCGAGGTCGTTCGTCGGTTCGTCCAGCAGCAGCACGTTCGGCGCCTCCATGAGGATGCGCAGCAGGAAGAGGCGCCGCTGCTCGCCGCCGCTGATGCTGCCCACGGGCACCCACTGCAGTTCCGGCGGGAACAGGAAGCGTTCCAGCATCATGGCGGCGCTGATCCGCTCCCCGTCGGCCGTCAGCACGTAGTCCCCGGCGTCGCGGATGTACTCCAGCACTTTTTCCTTCGGGTCGGGAAATTCGCTCGTCTGGGAGAAATAGCCGATTTTGACGGTCTGGCCCCGTTTGATGGTGCCGCCGTCCGGTTCCCGCCGGCCGGCGATCATGTCCATGAGGGTCGTCTTCCCCGCCCCGTTGGGGCCCACGATGCCCACGCGGTCGTTGCGCAGCAGGATATAGCTGAAATCGCGGATATAATAATGGCCGTCGTACTGCGCGCTGACCCGGTCCAGTTCGATGACCGTCCTGCCCAGGCGAGACGCGGCGGAAGAAATTTCCAGCTCGCGGTTCACGACCTTCTCTTTGGCCGCGGCCTCGATATCCTGGAAGCGTTCCACGCGGTCCTTCTTCTTCGTGCGGCGCGCTTCGGCCCCGCGCTGGATCCAGGCCAGTTCGCGGCGGTAGATGTTCTGCAGTTTGCGGTACGCCGCCGACTCCTGCTGGCGCCGTTCGGCCCGCTTTTCCAGAAAGCCCGTGTAATTCGCCTTATACAGGTACGCGCGGCCGTTGTCCAGTTCCAGCGTGCGGTTCACGACGCGGTCGAAAAAGTAGCGGTCGTGGGTGACCATGAGCAGGGCTCCCTTGCGCTTCGCCAGCTCGCCCTCCAGCCAAGCCACGGTGGCGCTGTCCATGTGGTTCGTCGGTTCGTCGAGGATCAGCAGGTCCGACGGACGCACCAGCACCCCCGCCAGGGCGACGCGCTTGCGCTGCCCCACGGACAGTTCCCCGACGGGCTGGTCCATGTCCGTGATGCCCAGGCGCGTCAGCACGGCCCGGGCCTCGCTTTCCAGCTGCCAGGCGAAGTTGCGGTCCATTTCCTGCTGCACTTCGAGGAGGCGCCGCTGGACGCCCTTGTCCTCGGGGTGGTCCGCCGTCTCCTGCAGGACCTTCTTGTAGCGGCGCAGGAGCACCATCATGGGCGAATTGCCCCGGAAGATCTGTTCCATGACCGTCGCCTGCGGGTCGTAGGGCGGATACTGGGGCAGGTACTCGATGACGCACCGCCCGTTCGGCGTGATCTTCCCCGGCACGCCCGTGTCCCCGTCGCGTCCGCCGTCCAGGGTGGCGATATGGCGCAGCAGGGTGGATTTGCCCGTGCCGTTCACGCCGATGACGCCGATCTTGTCACCGGTACTGATATTGAAATTGACATCTTTGAACAGGGTGCGCACGCCGTAGCTGTGCGCCAGCCCTTCAATAGTAAGAAGCAGCATGTCTGTGCCTCCGGAAATTCAGGTTTCGTCCGGGACGGTGCCGCGCGGCGCCGTCCGGACACGATACGTCTTATTATACTATAACGGCGCAAAAGTGCAAAAAAATAGCGGTCTGCTGGAAGACCGCAAAGCAAGACAAAGTATGTGAGTGTGGTATGGATATTATATAGATCATGCGTTACTTTGTTCGCGCATCATCTGCAGGATGACATGGTGCGAAGTACGCCACTTGAGAACCAGGGCGATGACGAGGTTCAGGACGAAGCACCCGGAGAAAAAGTACAGCGTCAGCGAATAGCTGTGCGTGTTTTCGTAAATGACGGACAGGGCCAGGGGGCCCATGATGCCGGCAATGCCCCACGCCGTGAGGATTTTGCCGTGGATGGCGCTCAGTTCCTTCGTGCTGAACAGGTCCGACAGGTAGGCGGGCATGCAGGAGAAGCCGCCGCCGTAGCAGGAGATGATGAGCAGGACCAGCGCCTGGAACAGGAAGCTGTCCGTCGTGGAAGCCAGCGCGTAGAACGCGCCGATCTCAATCAGGAAGAAGAGTACATAGACGTTGCGCCGGCCGAGATAATCGGACACGGTGGACCAGATGATGCGGCCGCCGCCGTTGACGAGGCCGATGATGCCGACCATGGACGCTGCCTGGGCGGGTGTCATGCCGACCACTTCCTGGCCCATGGGCGAAGCCACGGCCAGCAGGGCGATGCCGCAGGAAATGTTGATGAAGAAGATCCACCACAGGGCGTAGAAATGCCAGGTCTGCAGGGCTTCCTTGGCGCTGAAGGCGTCCACGCAGGGAAGCATCTTCCCCATTTTCGGGTGGTCCGCCAGCTTGACGGCTACGGTCTTCAGCTTGTCCAGTTTGCCGGCCTTGCGGTCCTGTACATCGTTCCCGTGGGACGCGACCGGCAGGCCGTTGGCCTTCAGGAATTCGTCCGGCGGGGGTGCCAGGTAGAGGGCCGACGCGGAAATGATGACGATGTAGGCGCAGCCCAGGATCAGAAAGTTCGGAATCAGGCCCAGGGTCGCCACAATGCGCTGCATGAGCGGACCGGCGATGAGGGCGGCGAAGCCGAAGCCCATGATGGCGAGGCCCGTGGCGAAGCCGCGGTGTTTCGGGAACCATTTCACGAGCGTGGAAACGGGCGTGATATAGCCGATGCCGAGGCCGATGCCGCCGATGACGCCATAGAACAGGTAGAGTAAAACGAGGCTGTGCAGGTGCAAGGCCAGGGCGCTGCCGAGCATGCCCGTGCCGAAGAAGCACGCTGCCGCCAGGCCGCTTTTACGGGGTCCGTACTTTTCCACGTAGTCTCCGAGGAAACCGGCGGACAGGCCCAGGAACAGGATGGCGATGGAGAAGATCCACGTCACCTCTTTCTGGGAAAAACCCATGGACGCCATAATGGGGCGCGTGAGGACGCTCCAGGCATAGACGCTGCCGATGCAGATATGGATACCGACGGCAGACAACGCGATGAGCCACTTGTTCTTCATAGTGAGTCCTCCTTTGCACCGGGCGGACGAAAAAAACGACCGTCCGGGCAATCACTTATGCCCAGACGGTCGGCTGATTCATTATGCTCCGGTCCACGTGGTTGATTCCACTGATCCGTCAGGTCCCGCAGCACGTTTATTCAATTTACGGCATTATATTATCAGAAAAAGTTGAATCTGTACAGACCCAATTTGTGAATTTTTTCGAGGAAGCTGCCGAACCGGCCCCCAGCCCCTGTTTCACCAGTGGTACTTTTCGCCCCGGCTGATCTTAAAGGCCCGGTAAATCTGCTCCGTCAGCATAAGGCGGATCATCTGGTGCGTAAAGGTCAGCTTCGAGAAGGACCAGCGGAAATCGGCCCGCTCGCGCAGGGCGTCCGTGTAGCCGAAGGCCCCGCCGATGACGAAGGTGATGTGGCTCACGCCGTGGAGGGCCAGGTTGTCGAAGACGCCGGCCAGTTCCGGCGACGTCAGCTGCCGGCCCTGCAGGTCGAGCAGGATGACGTAGGAATTGTCCGGAATGATCTTGAGCAGCCGCTCCGTCTCCTTTTCCAGCACCTGTTCCTTTTCCGCGTCCGACGGATCCTGGGGCATCTTTTCCTCATTGATGGAGACGATTTCGAATTTGCAGAAGGGCTGGAGCCGCTTGGCGTACTCCTCCACGCCGGCCGTCAGGTACTTTTCCTTCAGCTTGCCCACGCAGGCGATGGTGATCCGCATACGCGCGCCTCCTTTCCCGGTCTTCTATCAGCCGGGGTATTCCTGCAGGGTGACGGACAAGGTGATTTCGCGCTCGTTGCGCAGGATCGTCACGGTCACGTTGTCCCCTGCCTTGTGCTTGTTGATCTCGTCGCGCAGGTCCGCCACGCTGGACGTCTTCTTGCCGTCAAAGGCAAGGATGATGTCGCCCGTATGGGCGCCCGCCAATGCCAGCGGTCCGTTCTTGGCCAGCTTCATGATGAGCAGGCCGCCCTTCAGGTCCGCGTCAAAGCCGTAATGTTCGGCAATGGTCTTGTCAATGAGGGACGCGCCGACGTACGGATGGGCCACCTTGCCCTTTTCCGCCAGTTCCTTGATGATGGGTTTCACGGAATTGATGGGGATGGCGAAGCCGATGCCTTCAACGCTGGAAACGGCGATCTTGGCGCTGTTGATGCCGATGACCTTGCCGTCGGCATTGACCAGGGCGCCGCCGGAGTTGCCGGGGTTGATGGCCGCGTCGGTCTGGATCAGGTTGAAATTCCGTTCGCCGACCTGGACGGAGCGGTTCAGGGCGGAAATGACGCCCACGGTCACGCTCCCGCGGAATTCCAGGCCCAGCGGGTTACCGATGGCGATGGCCGGTTCGCCGACCTGGATGTCGGACGAATCCCCGAATTCCGCCACGGGCAGGTTCTGCGCGTCAATCTTGACGACGGCCAGGTCCGTGGCCGGGTCCGTGCCGAGGATCTTGCCGGGCACGCTCGTGCCGTCGGACAGGCTCACGACGATTTCCGACGCGCCTTCGACGACGTGGTTGTTCGTCACAATGAGGCCGGACTTGTCATAAATGACGCCGGAGCCCGTGCCCCGTTCGGCCAGCTGCACGCGGTTGAAGAAATCGCGCACATAGGCCTTGTTCGTAATGCCGACCACGGCCGGGCCGACCATGCGCGCCGCCTTCACGATGGGCGTGTTGCGCGCGCCGGACATGTTCTTTTCATTTTCCTGGGCCGTCTTGGCCTGCTGCTGCTGTTCCGTCATCTGGGACTGGGCAGGCTGGGACGGCTGCTTGTTCTGAGCCGAGCCGCAGCCCGTCAGGGCCAGGGAGAACAGGAACACGAACGTCATCAACAGGCCGGCCGCCTTTTTCGGCAGGTTCCGGCCCTTATTCTTCTCAAAACAAGGATGGTTCATAGGTTACCCTCCATTCCTCATTCTCCGTCACCGCATCCTGCGAAGTGACGAAGAACTGCACATCCGAAGCAGGCCGCTGCTGCTTCACCAGGCCCTGCACCGTGGCAAGGGCCACTTGCGGCGTATTATTCTCCTGACTCAGATGGGCCAGGAACACTTCGCGCGGCATCTGGTCGAGCGAAGCGAGGAAATTCGCCGCGGCGTCATTGGCTAAATGACCCCGGGCGCTCAAAATCCGTTTCTTCAAAGGCAGCGGATACGGGCCGTTCTTCAGCATCACCGTGTCGTGATTGCTCTCCAGCACCAGGACTTCGGCCCCGTCGAGGGAGCGCCGCGCCTGGTCGCTCACATAGCCCGTGTCCGTCAGGTAGCCGAAGCGGTGGTCCCCCAGGTGGAACACATAGCCGGACGGCTGCAGCGCATCGTGCGATGTAGGGAAACTTTCGACGCGCAAACCGTGAAAGACGGCGCTCTCGCCGGGGTTGAGGATCTCCGCCGCCACGCGGGAAATGTCCATGCGGCACGTCGAACCGGTCCCCTGCCAGGTGCCCCGGCTCGCGAAAACCGGGATGTCGTAATGTTTGCAGAAGGTCGGCAGCCCCCGCACATGGTCGATGTGTTCATGGGTCAGGAAGACGGCCGTCAGCTCCTCCATGCGCAGGTGCAGGCTCTGCAGGGCCTGTTTCACCCGCGTGCAGGAAATCCCCATATCGATGAGGAACGAGCCCGACGCGCAGCGCACCAGCGTGGCATTGCCTTTGCTGCCGCTGGCCAGCACCGCTACCTGGAACACGCTGGGCGTCATGCCTTGCCTGCCTTGGCGTCGGCTTCGTCTTCCGCAGCCAGTTTCGCACCGGCGCTGCAGCCGATGCGCGCGGCGCCCGCAGCCAGCATGGCCCGGGCCGCTTCCAGCGTGCGGATGCCGCCGGAGGCCTTCACCTGCAGGCCCAGCGGACCGGCCTCCTTCGCCATCAGGGCCACATCGTCCACCGTGGCGCCGCCCTTGCTGAAGCCCGTGCTCGTCTTGACGAACTTCGCTCCCGCCTTGGCGGCCAGATGGCAGGCACGCACCTTTTCCTCGTCCGTCAGCAGGCACGTCTCGAGGATGACCTTCACGTCGGCCGGCGTCGCCGCCATGACGACTTCGCGGATATCTTCCACCACATAGGCGTCGTTGTGGTCTTTCAGGGCCCCCACATTGAGGACCATGTCCACCTCGTCCGCCCCGTTTTCCACGGCGCGGCGGGCTTCCAGGCCCTTCACGAAGCTTTCGTTCTGCCCCAGGGGGAACCCGATCACCGTCACCACTTTTACGTCCGTACCGGTCAGCAGCCGCGACGCCATCGACACGTAGCAGGGGTTGACGCAGACGCCCAGCAGATGATGTTCTTTCGCTTCCGCACAGAGTTTTTCGATATCCCGGACCTGTGCCTCCGGTTTGAGCAGCGTATGCTCGATATGTTCACGCAATGCCATGGACAATGCCTCCTAACAGGTTTTTCCGTATAAGGACATTATATCAAAGTCCCATTGTTTTAACAGGGCCGGCCGCCATATTTCACGCAAATTTCACGCCGCCGGGCGGCCGCAGGCCGTTTTGGGCGCGAAAAAAGCGCCCCTCTTTGCGAAAGGCGCTTTTTCATTGCCTGGACAGGCCGGACCTGCGTCAATGCGGATCAATTCGCCGATTTTTTACGGCACTCAGGGCAAATGCCAAAGAAGTAGGCTTCTTCACCCTTGACTTCGTAGCCGCTTTCCTTTTCGGCTTCGTCGACAAAAGCCGAAGCGTCCATACGAAGATCATCCACACGACCGCAGCGTACGCATTGAATATGCTGGTGATTGCTGATATCCGCATCATAACGGAAGCTTTCTTCACCCGTATTCAATACTTTGACCAGGTTCAAGCGGTTCAGGATTTCAATGCTCTTGTACACCGTTGCAAAGCTCATGCTCGGGAACTGGGGCTGTAAAGCCCGGTACAGCATCTCGGCATTGGGATGGCTCTTGGTGTGAGCAAGACAATCATAAACCGCGAGGCGCTGAGGCGTCACTTTGTAGCCGTTATCTCTTAATATCTTGGCTACTTCCATACCACTAAACATACCTGCCTCCTTTTCCGGCAGAACCTTGGAACGCGACTTCCAGTAAATACATCGTCCCATAAAACCCCCTACGGTTTTAATCTGCCACACCTATTATATTTCTTTTAGTACTAAAAGTAAATAGCGTTTTTAATTTTAAACGAATTTTTTTTGGAAAATATTTATTATGTATATAGTTCGTCAAAATAAGATATATTTTCCAATCCCGTCAGCAAACCAGCCCGATGTGGTATAATGAGGACAGTCTGACTGGCGAAAGGAGGAGCCGCACCCTGCGGCGCACTATACTATGGATACCATTGTTTCGCTCCTCGCGAAGGAGCTCCACATACGGCCCCGGCAGGCCGAAGTCACCCTGGAACTGCTCGACGGCGGCAACACGGTGCCGTTCATCGCGCGGTACCGCAAAGAGATGACCGGGTCCCTCGACGAGGAACAGATCCGCCAGGTCGAAGCGCGGGCGCAGTATTTACGCAAACTGGAAGAACGGCGCGCCGAAATCCTCGCGTCCATTGCCGGCCAGGAAAAACTGACGCCCGAACTGGAACAGCAGCTGCAGCAGGCCACAAAGATGCAGGAACTGGAAGACCTGTACCTGCCCTACCGGCCCAAAAAGCAGACCAAGGCCCAGCTGGCCCGCCAGAGAGGGTTGGAACCGCTGGCCAACTACATCGTATTCCAACAGGATACGAAGGAGACGCCGGCCGCCCTGGCCGCGTCTTACGTGAACCCCGAAAAGGATGTCCCCGACGCGGCGGCCGCCTGGCAGGGAGCGCTCTGGATTGTGGCGGAAGATATCGCCGACGAGGCGTCCCTGCGCGCCCTGGCCCGCAAAGCGCTGTGGGACGGGGCCCGGCTCACGGCGGAACTGGTGACGGACGAGGAAACGGGCAAGGATTTCCTCATGTACAAGGAGTACAGCGAGGCCGTGCGCCAGATTCCGCCCCACCGCATCCTGGCCCTGAACCGCGGGGAACGGCTGAAATACCTGAAAGTGTCCCTCGTGTACGACGAAGAGGCCATGGTCCGCCGCCTCTGCCAGGCCCTGCACGTGCATCACCTGTCCCCCGCCGCGGCCACGGACGAAGCCCGCGCGGCGGCCGCCAAAGTGCGGCTGGACGCCCCCGCCCTGGCCGGCCTCGCGCCGCATGACCTGTACGCCCTGTGGTACCGTCTGGCCGCAGCCGACGCCTACAAGCGCCTGATCTTTCCGTCCCTGGAACGGGAAATCCGCAACGAACTGACGGAAAAGGCGGACAAGCAGGCCATTTCCGTGTTCAGCGCCAACCTGCGCCAGCTGCTCCTGCAGCAGCCCATCGCCGGGCACACCATCATCGGCCTCGACCCGGGCTACCGCACGGGCTGCAAGACCGCCGTCATCGACGCCCGGGGCAAGGTGCTCGCCACGGACACGCTCTACCTGACGGGCAGCCGGCACCAGCAGGAGGAAGCGGAAGCGCATTTCATGGACCTGGTCCGCCGCTATGGCGCAACCCTCGTGTCCATCGGCAACGGCACGGCTTCCTATGAGACGGAGGAATTCACGTCCCGCCTCATCGCCAAATACAAACTGGACCTGAAATATGTCATTACCAGCGAAGCCGGCGCCTCGGTCTACTCCGCCTCGGAACTGGCCCGGGACGAACTGCCGGACCTGAACGTCTCCCTCCGCGGCGCCGTCTCCATCGCCCGCCGCATCGAAGACCCCCTGGCGGAACTCGTCAAAATCGAGCCGAAGGCCATCGGCGTCGGCCAATACCAGCACGATGTAGACCAGAAGGAGCTCGGCAAAGCCCTGACGGATGTCGTCGAATCGTGCGTCAACCACGTCGGCGTCGAACTCAACACGGCCTCGCCGGCCCTCCTGGGCTATGTGTCCGGCATCAACGGCACCATCGCCCGGAACATCATCGCGTACCGCAATGAAAACGGCCCCTTCCGGAACCGGAAAGAGCTGTTGAAGGTGCCCCGCCTGGGACCGGCGGCTTTCACGCAGTCCGCCGGGTTCCTGCGCATCAAGGGCGGCACGGAACCGTTGGACAACACACCCGTCCATCCCGAAAGCTACGCCCTGACGGAGCAGATCCTCCAGGAGCTGGGCTGCCCGAAAGGGAACTCCGACAGCGCGGCCGTCCAGCTGGCTGCCGCCAAAGCGGATCCCGAACGCATTGCCGCCCGCCTCGGCGCCGGCGTGCCCACCGTCACGGACATCCTCCAGGCCCTGTCCCGGCCGGGCCGCGATCCCCGCGAGGACTCCCCGGCCCCCATGAGCCGCCGCCACGTCGCCAAACTGAGCGACCTGCAGATCGGCTCCATCGTCAAAGGCACGGTCCGCAACGTCGTGGACTTCGGCTGCTTCGTGGACATCGGCCTGAAAGTCAACGGCCTGGTCCACCGCTCGGAACTGACGGACCGCCGCATCAAACACCCCCTCGATGTCGTCAGCACAGGGGATATCGTCGACGTCATGATCATCAGCATCGACGAAGCCCGCAACCGCATCGGCCTGTCGCTGAAGCGGGTGCCGAAGAAGGGCTGAGGCCCGGTAAAAAGGGCAAAAAAAAAGCCCTTCGAAAAGGGCCAAATGAGGGGCTGATTTATTACACTCTTACTATAACATGACTGTATACAAAATGCAATCCCGAAACAAGGGTAAATTATGAAGGATTTGTGAACACCGGATTCGGCTCTGGGAGCGGATTCCGGTGTTCTTTTCAATAGGGGCTGAATTGTCCCGGAATGCGTGCAAATCAAGACAATTCAGCGGCGTTTTCAGAGGTCCCGGAAAGACCATTAATGGAAGTCTTTCCCGAGGAAAATGGTGCCGTCGAAGCCAGCGCCTTTCACATCGCGGGAATGGGTCACGTGGTCGAAGGGAATGCGGCGCAGGGAGTCCGCTACGGCGTTGCCGGTGCTGTTGCCTTCGACCATCGTGCGGGACCGGGTGCTGCCGGTACCCTGCATGATGACGCGGAAGCCGGCCCGTTCGAGCTGGCGCTTGGCTTTATCGCCCAGGGCGTCCTTCCCCGTGCAGTTGACGAGGTGGACGATGCGGGTCGCCTGCATTTCGCCGGCGGCCTTCTGCTTTTTGGCAGCTTCTTCTTTGGCCTTCTTCTCTTTGGCTTCCTTTTCCGCCTTTTCCTTGTCGGCTTTGGCCTTTTCGGCTTCGGCGTCCTTGTCGGTGACAGCCTCCGGCTCGTTGTAGACGCGTTCCAGCGCTTCCGTGTTGGCACGGAACTTATCATTCATCTTGACATCCTGCATCTGGGCCATGAGCCGGCGCATTTTCGGGATATCCGGCAGCCAGTAGCTGATGCCGCCGATGTATTTCGGCGTGCCTGGCACCATGGCCATCTTGAGGCCGCCGGCTTCCATCATGTCATGGAGGGCCTTGCCCATTTCCAGCATGTCCTTCATGCTCATGTCCGTCTTGATCATGGACATGATCTGTTTGGCCAGGCTCGGAATGCGGACCAGCATGTTGGCGGACGTGATTTTCTTATACATCGCCAGGATGAATTTCTGCTGGCGGCGGATACGGCCTATATCCCCTTCGGCATCGCGGTAACGCACATACTGGATGGCCGTTTTGCCGTCCATGTGCTGCATGCCGGGATGCAGGTCGATCTTGAAGTTGTCGTACGGATCGTAATAATACATCCGCTTTTCCACGTTGATGTCGATGCCGCCGATGACGTCGACCAGGTCTTTGAAGCCCTGGAAGTCGATGACGACGTAGTTGTCGATCTTGATACCCAGCAGGTCGCGGACGGTCTTCTGCGTCAGTTCGTGGCCGCCGTAGGCGTAGGCGGAGTTGATTTTGTCCCAGCCGTGGCCTTTGATTTTGACGCGCGTGTCACGGGGAATGGAGAGCAGGGCCGCCCCTTTGTTGTCCGGGTCCATCATGACCACGAACAGGGTGTCGCTGCGGCCGGTATCCCCTTTGCGGGAGTCGCAGCCCATGACGACGATGTTCTTTTTGCCCGAGATCAGGCCGTCGGGCGTGTCGTTGAAGAACGACCGCAGCCCCCAGCCCAACACGGCGAGCACCACGATCAGCAGTGCGATGATTTTATGCAAACTTCACCAGTCCCTTCCGGAAACGTTCCAGGAAGCCATGCAGGATGGCGGCGGTGATGCCCCAGATGACGTGGTCCTGGTATGTGTAAAAGTAAATCGGATATTTCCGCACGCGCGACCAGTCGGGTTTTGTCCCCGGCAGCAGGTCGTAGGGGAAATCGTCCGTATGGGTCATGGTCACGACGGAGGTGGCCACCCGCGGCTGCTGGTTCAGCAGATGACGCAGGGGCACCGTAAAGAGTTCCGCCACTTCGTCGCGGTTGTAGTGCCAGTGCTGGAAGTCGGGATGGTCCCCCCGGGGGAAGTCCCGGCCTTCCGCCAGGTCCAGGCGGCAGCCTTTCTGGCCGGGCTGCCACACGCCGACGAAGGGGTAGATCATGAAAGTGTTGTGGGCGGCGAAAAAGTCCAGGGTGCCGCAGAGGCGGATATCCGCGGGGCGCACGCCCAGCTCCTCCATGGCTTCGCGGACGGCCGCTTCGGCGAAGTTGCGGTCGCCGTTCTCGCGGCTGCCGCCGGGGAAGCTGATGTCCCCGGGCTGCCAGTTCAATTTGCTGGACCGCACTTCGAATACAAGCTCCGGTCCTTCGGGTCCCGGCAGAAAAAGGAGCAAAACGGAAGCAACCCGCGAGACCACGCCGACATTGTCCAGCCGTGGTTTGCGGGTTCCCATTTCCTGCTTCAGCCATTGGGCCATTGCATCTAAATCAGTATATGCCATATTTGGTATAGTCCTTTGTCACTTGGCGAACAATTCCCACAGGATGACGACCACCGCGCCGGGAATGCCGAAGAAGCCGGCAATCAGCGCTTTGAGGACCGTAATGTGCACGGCCACGTGGAAGAGGCCGCCCACCAGGTTGAAGAGCCACAGGATGATGGCCCCGAGAATGCCGTTCCAAACCAGTTTGAAGGGCAGCGTGAGCAGTTTCACGATGATGAACAAAATGACGACGGCACAAATCAGATATAACAGGACTTCCATAGCGGAGCCTCCTTTCCCGGACGAATTGCCGGATATAGCGGACGGGACATCTTACAGTTCCGTGCGGTTTTCCAGTGCTTTGGCGAGGGTGACCTCGTCGGCGTATTCCAAATCGCCGCCCATGGGCAGGCCCTGGGCGATGCGGCTGACGCGGACGTTGAGGGGACGCAGGAGCTGGGCGAGATAGGCGGCCGTGGTTTCACCTTCCACGTCGCTGTTCGTCGCCAGGATGACTTCCTGCACGCGGCCCGTCTCGACGCGGCGGATCAGTTCCTTCACTTTCAGGTTTTCGGGACCGATGCCGTCCAGGGGCGACAGGCACCCGTGCAGCACGTGGTAGACGCCCTGGTAGCCGTGGCTGCGTTCCATGGCCATGACATCCTGGGGCTGTTCGACGACGCAGATGGTGCCGTGGTCCCGTTTCTCATCGGCGCACACGCTGCAGGTCTCCCCGTCCGTCAGGTTGAAACAGGTCTTGCACAGGCGGACGTTCTGTTTTGCCGCCACCAATGTTTCGGCCAGACGACGGACGTCTTCCTCTTTCATATCGATGATATGGTACGCCAGCCGCAGGGCGGATTTATTGCCCACGCCCGGCAGGCGGCGCAGCTGGTCATAGACATTGTTGAGCGGCTTGATGAGGCCGGCCATTTCACATGCCCGGAAGTTTTACGCCGCCCGTGATCTTGCCCATTTCTTCTTCACTGACGCGGTCCACTTCCTTCATGGCTTCGTTGACGGCGGCCACAATCAGGTCCTGCAGCATTTCCACATCGTCCGGGTCCACGACCTGGGGGTCGATGGTGATGGACTGCATTTCCTTTTTGCCGGTCACGACGACTTTGACGGCACCGCCGCCGGCCGTCGTTTCAAACGTGCGGGCCTGCAGTTCCTCCTGGGCCTTCTGCATCTGGGCCTGCATCTTCTGGACTTTCTGCAGCATGCCCTGCATGTTGCCTAAACCGCCCATACCGGGGAAACCGCCTCTCATACCTTTGCTCATATCTATACCTCCTGTGACCGGCATGGCCGGTCTTTTTCTTATTTCCTGCTACAAAATAGTATATCGCGCGGCTGTTGTCAACCGCGGTTTGTTAAGATTTTGCGAACTTTTCGCGCTGTGCCGCTGTCTGCGTTCAGGCCTTGTGGATGGTGCCGCCGAAGGCCTGGGCCGCTTTGCGCACGTTTTCGGGCACGCTGTCCGGGGACAGGGCGTCGTCCGCCGGTTTGGCGGCCCGTTCCTTGCGGGGCGCCGCCGGACGGCCGGTGCCGACGATGCCGTTCAGTCTGATGGACCGTTTGGCCAGGCGCAGCAGCGCTTCTTCCAGCACGGTGCGGTAATCGTCGCGCATGACGCGGTCCCGCAGGAATTTGCTCTTATACGAGACCGTGAGAACGCCGCCTTCCATGGCCAGGACCTGGCCGTTGCGGGCGCAGGATTCGATGGCCAGCTTCTTTTCGTCTTTGAGGAGCTGCAGGGCCTTGCCCCACAGTTCGTCCCCTTCAGCCCAGTCGCCGCTGTACGGTTCGATGGTCGCGCAGGCGTCCGGGGCGGGTGCCGGTGCGGGAGCTGCCGGTTTGGGTGCCGGGGCTGCCTGCGGAGCCGGTGCGGCCGGTTTCGGTGCCCGCGCGGGGGCGGGAGCCGCCGGTCCAGGTGCTGCCGCGGCCGGTGCCGGGGCGGGTTTGGGAACCGGTGCCGCCGGTTGCGTGACAGGCGGCGGTGTGACGGGCTGCAGAGCCTGTTTCGGTGCCGGCGCGGGCTTGGGGGCCTGCACGGCCGGACGGGCCGGGACAGGGGTCCCGTTCTGCAAGGCCTGCTGCAGGGTTGCCACGGTCTGCTCCAGGGCCACGACGCGTTCCGCCAGGGCCCGCAGGTTGGCCGGTGCCGTGTCGCACATCTGGTACAGGCACATTTCCGCCGTCACGCGGCTGCGGGTCGGCGCCGTGAGTTCAATCAGGGCGCGGCGCAGGATATCCTGGATTTCCAGGATCCGCCCGCCTGTGTACAGAGGGCTCGCCGCTTCCAGGGCTTCCGCCGTGTCCGTCACGTAGATGGCCTTGTACTCCGGGTCCGCCTTGTAAAGCAGCAGGGCCCGGTAATAGACGGACAGTTCCCGCAGGATCTGCCGCACATCCTTGCCGTTGCCGATGAGGCGGTCCAGGGTCTCCAGGGCGGAGGTGATGTCCCGCGTGCCGACGGCCCGGACCAGGGTGCGCATGTCCTCCTGCCCGATGGCGCCGCGGGCGAAGCGCACCACGTCGGCCGTCACCGTGTCGGCCATGACGCTGCACTGTTCCAGCAGGCTCAGGGCGTCGCGCATGCCGCCTTCGGAAGCCGCCGCAATCAGGCGCAGGGCCTCGTCGTCGGCCTTGATGCCGCTCTGGTCGGCGACCATGCGCAGATGGGCCGCGATTTCGTCCAGCGTGATGGGATGGAAGTCAAAGCGCTGGCACCGCGAATGAATCGTGGGCAGCACCTTTTCCGGTTCCGTCGTCGCCAGGATGAACACGACGTGTTCCGGCGGCTCTTCCAGGGTCTTCAGCAAAGCGTTCCAGGCATCGGTCGAGAGCATGTGGGCTTCGTCGATGATGTAGACTTTGTAGCGGCAGCTGGCCGGGGCAAAGTCGACGCTCTTGTTCAGGTTCTTGATGTCTTCCACGCTGCGGTTCGACGCCGCGTCCATCTCCAGGACGTCGAGGGAACGGCCCTCGGCAATGGCCCGGCAGTTTTCGCAGACGCCGCAGGGGTGTCCCGTCGGCCCGTGCTCACAGTTCAGGGCCTTCGCGAAGATGCGGGCCGTCGTCGTCTTGCCCGTGCCGCGGGGGCCGGAAAACAGGTAGGCGTGGCCGATGCGCCCCGTCGTCAGGGCGTTCACCAGGGCCTTCTTGACCGGTTCCTGCCCGACGATCTTCTCGAACGTGTCCGGGCGCCACCGCAGATATAATGTTTTGTATTCTTTTGCGTTTTCTTCCATAATGCATACCTGCCCTATGTTACATTACCTTACTATTATACAGGAATTCCAGTCCCGCCGCAATAAAGGCAGACGCCGCCGCTGCCGCGGGTCCGCCGCAATAAAAAAGCAGCCCGGAGCAATCCGGGCTGCCGCCGATTTCCTTGTAAAGCTGCAGAAGCAGGCACCCCCGCGGCACATGACGGTATCCGCTTAGTGCTGCTACCTTCCGGTCCTGACACGGTTCACAGGCCGCCATTGCGCAGGACCTGCCCCTGCAGTTTTACAAAAAAGCCGGTACATAGTAAAAAAACCGCTGCTGCGGTAATTTTTAAGTGGCGGAGAGAGAGGGATTCGAACCCTCGGTACGGTTTCCCGTACACACGCTTTCCAGGCGTGCACCTTCAACCGCTCGGTCATCTCTCCGGTTGTAGGAATTAAAGGAATTTGAAGTTTTAGCGCGACTTGTTTCAGTCACGTAAATTATTATAAGGATTTCCGGCGGCGATGTCAAGGAAAAACTTGGCAAAAGCCGCCGGTTTTTTGCAAATGGCGTCTTTCAACCGGGACAGGACGATGTTCTTGGTCTGTCCGATGGAAATACAGCCTTTGGCCTGGATGGCCGCGTTGACGCCGGTCAGGTAGGATGCCGCCGATGTTTTCACTCAGGGCCTGCATGAGCTCGTTGAACATCTGCTCATGGGTCATTGTTTTGTCGAAATTGTCGATGGTGTCTGTAATGGCCTGGTCCAGGTCACTTTCATAATCTGCCACACTTTTTATCTAGGCATTATTTGTAATATCTTCTCTATATTGCCCATACAAGCAAAAAATCTCCCCCGCCTTGCGGCAGGAGGAGATTTTGTTTGCTACCCTGTTATCAATGCACGGTAACATGCAAAACCGGTGTAACACCTTTCACCATACACTAATAACATTATATATACAATTGTACGAAAAATCAACTAAAAGGGCCGTTCTGTCAGCACCATGCGGACAAAGATGCTGCCAGGCCGTCCGGGGCAGCCCTCAGTCGTCGCTGTCCTCGTCGGGAATGATCCACAGGGCCCGCGTGGCGTGCAGGACGATGTTCTGGGCCGTGCTGTGCCGCAGCATGCCGCGCACGGGGCTCAGGCCCGTTTCGCCCGTAAAGATCAAACTGCAGTCTTCCTCTTCGGCGATGCGGCAGACCTCGTGGGAGGCGGCGTGGCCCCGCACGATCTCGTAGCGCGCCCGGATGCCGAAGTCCTGCATTTCCGTCTGCAGCTCTTCCAGCATATCCTCGGCCACTTCGCGGTCCTCGCGGATGTCGCGGTCGCGGGGGTCCTCAATGACATGGACGAAAATGACCTCGCCCACCTGCTCCCGCAGGTTGCGCAAAATCCGGAGCGCGTTCAGGGAGGCGCGGGAGAAATCCGTCGGCAAAAGGACGCGGCGCAGGAAATCCTTGCAGTCGTAGTCCCCCTTCACGATGAGCGTCGGCACATCGACGTTGCGGACGGCGTTGAAGACGTTGCTGCCGCGGAAGGTGCCTTCCAGGAAGCCCCGGTCGTGGGAGCCCATGATGACGAAATCGATATCGAGTTCGTCCACCGTGTCCTGCACATCGTTCGTCACATTCAGGTGGCGGTGCAGCAGGACCTGCACATGGTCGTAGCCGGCATTCCGGATTTCCCTGGCGTAGTCTTCCAGGCGGTGTTTCACGCGCTTGTAGTACGCCCCGTTCGGATTGGCCTGGGCCGCGTCCTCCATGACATGGAGGAGCCACACTTCGGTCGCCGGATTGGAGCAGATGCTGTACAACGCGTCCAGCATGCGGTCCGTCTTATCCGTCAGGCTCATGACCAGCAGCACTTTGTTAAACATACGCGACTCCTCTGCAGGTTGCTCAGTACGTTTTGAGGACTTTGCCCGGGTTCAGGATATCCAGAGGATCCAGGGCCTTCTTGATGTCCTTCATCATCTTCAGTTCCACCGGGTCGGTGTAGGTTTCCAGGGCGTCGACCTTCTTGGCGCCGATGCCGTGTTCGCCGGAAATACGGCCGCCCAGGCTGTACACGTACGGATAGGCGATGGCGTGGAAGGCCGCTTCCTGCTTCACCCACTCTTCATCGGACATGTCGCCCTTCATGTGCAGGAAATGCAGGTTGCCGTCGCCGGCATGGGCCAGGCAGAACATGGTGAAGTCGAACTTTTTGGCTTCTTCCATGAGGTGCTCGATGCACTGGGCCAGTTTGTCCACCGGCACGACCAGGTCGTCGGACTGGGCCACCTTGCTCAGGGAGCGGGTCGATTCCAGGCAGTTCTTGCGGACCGTCCAGACGCGGTCATCGGCTTCGAGGACATCGATGGCGCCGGAGTTTTCGCAGATTTCGGCCAGTTTTTCCATCTTGTTGTCCGCGTCGTCTTCGCTGAACGTCTCCATGCTGACGATCAGGTAGCAGGCGTTCTCGTTTTCGTAATGGGGCAGCTTGATTTCGGAATAATCGCAGGAGCTCTTCAGGAAGTTGTGGTCCATGAATTCGACGCTCGTCGGTTCCAGGCCGGCCTTCAGCAGGCTCGGTACCAGGGTGACGGCCTTGTCCAGGTCATCGTACACCGCGGCCACGTCGACTTTGTAGGGAGCCAGGGGCAGCAGCTTCAGCGTCGCTTTCGTGATGATGCCCAGGGTTCCTTCGGAGCCCATGATGAGCTGTTCCAGGCAGTAACCCGTGGTCTTCTTCTTCAGGCGGGCGCCCAGGTTCGTGATATCGCCCGTCGGGGTGACGACTTCGACGGCGTAGATCTGGTCGCGCGTCGTGCCGTAGCGGACGGCCTTGTTGCCGCCGGCGTTGGTGGCGATGTTGCCGCCGATCAGGCAGCTTTCGGCGCTGCAGGGGTCGCCGGCATAGAGCATGCCCTTGTCGTGGGCCGCCTGCTGGATGTCGATGGTGCGGGCGCCGGCTTCGACGACGGCGTACATGGCATCGGCATTGATTTCGAGGATCTTATCCATCTTTTCCAGGCTCAGCACAATGCCGCCCAGAGTGGGAATGGCACCGTCGGACACGCTGGTGCCGGCGCTGCGCGGCGTCACCGGAATCACGTACTTGTTGGCCAGCTTCATGACGGCGGCCACCTGTTCCGTCGATTCCGCCCAGACGACGACTTCCGGACGATGCATCAGCTTCGGGTCCGTTTCCTCGTCGGTCTTGTAATGTTCCAGCGTTTCCTCGTCGGTCTTGACATTCTTTTCCCCGACGATCTTCTTCAACTCTTCCAGCACTTCCGGAGTTACGGGATTGTACTTGCTCATGTTGATTGGCTTCCTTCCTCTAAAGATTTTTGCTAAAGATGTATTGGGATTGGGGTTCTGAACTATAATGGAAAGTCACCCTCTGCGCGCGGCCTCTTCCATTTCCGAGGCCGTGACCAGGGGATTATGGTACTGCTTGTCCGCCGACGGACGCAGGCGTCCCAGGCCGATGGCCTGTTTAGGGCACCACTGGGCGCAGCCGAAGCAGCTGACACAGCCCGCGCCGAAAACGGGCAGGCGGTTTTCCAGGGAAATACAATGGACAGGGCAGATCTGGACGCAGGTGCCGCAGCCCACGCAGCGGGACGCGTCGACGTGCCGTTCCTTGACGTGGAAAAAGTCGTACAGGACGGGCCAGCCGAGCTTCTTCCCCAGCATCCAGACAGGATTGCGTTCCCAGTGCTTGTCGTTCAGCCCGCGGCGCTGCACCGTGGCCACGATGTCCGCAATCTGTCCGTCCAGGGCGTCGAGCATCTGCTGCTGCCGCTTGCCCGGCGTCGTGAACAAAATGCTCCCGTCGGGCAGCAGGATCTGAAAGCCGGCGCTCATCACCAGCTGCGGCAGGCGCCGCTTGGCGATGATGTTGCCCGCTTCGCCCAGGGCATCACCCGTAATGGAACCGGCATCGACGACGCCGAACAGGTATTCCGTGCCCGTGCCGAAGCGGACCGTCTTCAGGAACTGCTCCACCAGGGGCGGCAGCTCCGTGCAGTGGACGGGGCTCACGAAGCCGACGACGGCATCGTTGACCAGATAAGGGTGCTCCAGATAGGCGGGAATGCTGCACAGACGGGCTTCCAGTCCTTCTGCCAGCCGTTTCGCGATGGCCAGGCTGTTGCCCGTGCCGCTGAAATAGAATATGCGTGCCATGGAATCACCCTCCCTGTTTTTGACATTATAACACGAACGGCGCCCTCCGTCACGCCGTCCGCCCCTGCACAGCCAGCCGCGCAATACGCTGCGCGCCCGGCCGCCTGCTCAGTCGCGCAGCTTGACGATGGGCTGCTTCTCCCAGGGCAGGTACTGGTTGGACAGGCAGAACTGCCAGGCCTTCCAGCGCTCTTCCGGGTCCGTCGTGGCCCGGGCCTTCTTCACATCGCGGATACCGGCCTGGGACAGGGGGAAATAGGCGTAGGCATCGTCCAGGAGGGCGCAGGCGTCCGCCACCTTGCCGTCCTTGTAAGCCTGTTCCGCCAGAAAACGCAGGCTGTAGAAAATATAGGGATTGACCTTGTCATACAGGGGATCCGGAATGATCGGTTCCGGCGCGTGGCTTTCCTTCTTCTCTTCCTCCACCATGCGCTTCGCGTCCGCAATGGCCTCGTCGCGGCGGCCGCTTTCCGCCAGCACGTTCAGCCGGCGGTACCAGATATCCCCGCGGGCTTCCGTGTGGAACCGGTACGGGAAAGCGCGGCAGATCTTGAACGCCTTGTCCAGGTACTGGAGCGTCGCGTCGCCGTTCTTCGTCAGGTTCCAGATGATTTCCGAAATGTCGCGCAGGCTCAGGACGAAATGTTCCGACTCGCACATACCCTCGGCAGGATGGTCGTCCGGGTCGGGCGTCACATCGTTCACAATGGTGCTCAGCACCGTCAGGGCCCCTTCCAGGTCCTTGATGAAATAGAGCACGCGGCCCACGATGGCGCGGCACACCCAGTTGTTCTTGTCACTCACGAAACCGGCCGGCACAGGCCACTCGCCGGTGGTGCACTTGACCACGTAGCCCTGCCATTCCTTATCTTCAATATCCTTCATCAATCGAATCACCTCAGTTCCGATTCACCATACGATGTACTGCCCGGCCTTCCGCAAAACCACCCGGAAGGCAGGCTGTACGCAAAAAAGGCCGGCGAACAGTTCGCCGGCCTTCGTCGTCATTTCTTGTCCCGCACATAGATACGGGGGACCCGCTTGCTGATATTGCAGGTCAGTTCGTAACAGATTGTTTCGGCCCACTGCGCCGCCTTTTCGAAAGGCAGTTCCTTGCCGCCGAAAACGATGACTTCGTCGCCGACTTTGACATCGGGAATATCCGTGACATCGAGCATGGCCTGGTCCATACAGATGCGGCCCACGATGGGCGCCTGTCTGCCGTGGACGATCATGTACCCCCGGTTGGAAAGCAGGCGGTTGAGGCCGTCGGCATAGCCGATCAGCACCGTGGCCAGCCGCGTCGGCCGCTTCGCCGTCCAGGTCCGTCCGTACCCGACGGTGCGGCCCGCCGGCAGGTCCTTCACGAAGCCGATCTGGGTCTTGACGGTCATGACCGGCCGGAAGGAATCGTAACATTCATCGTACCCTTCGACGGCACTGGAAGGACGCATGCCGTAGAGCGTGATGCCCTGGCGGCTCATGTCCCACTGGTACTGCGTCAGCTCGGACAGGCCCGCGCTGTTGGCGATATGCTTGACAGGGATGTGGATGCCTTCGTTCTCAATGGAACGGACCGCCTTCTCGAAGCGCTCGTACTGCAGTTCCGTAAAGTCCTTGTCCTGCTCGTCGGCCGAGCAGAAGTGGGAAAAAATCCCTTCCAGCTCGATGCCGGGATAGGCCACGACCTTTTTGGCAAAGTCCGCCGCTTCGTCCACCTGGACGCCGATGCGGCTCATACCCGTATCGACGGCGATGTGGACCCGGGCCTTCTTGCCCGCTGTCTCCGCCGCCTGGTTCAGGATCTCCAGGCGCCGCACATCGAACACGGCCTGGCTCAGCTCATAGCGGACGATGTTGTCCGCCACGCCGGGCATAATCGGCATGGGCCCCAGAATCAGGATGGGTTTGTCAATGCCCGCGTTGCGCAGCTCGATGCCTTCCTGCGACAGGGCGACGGCGAAAAAGTCCGCCCCGTTGCGCACGGCCTCGGTGGCGACAGGTACGGCACCATGGCCGTAGGCATCCGCCTTGACGACGGCACAGAGCTTCGTCGTCGGCTTCAGGAGGCGTTTCGCCTCCCGCACATTATTCGCCACAGCGTCCAAATTGATTTCCGCCCAGGCACCGCGTTCCACTTCCATAACTGGTGACCCCCTCTGTCACATTGCAAAATTCATTACTGGCTCAGCTTCTCCGTCAGCATCTTGTTGACCATGCCCGGGTTGGCTTTGCCATGCGTCTGTTTCATGATCTGGCCTACGAGGAAGCCGATGGCCTTCTTCTTGCCGGCCTTGAAGTCCGCAACGGACTGCGGGTTGGCGGCAATGACTTCGTCGACCATCTTGCCCAGCTCGCCGGCGTCGCTGACCTGTTCCAGGCCCAGCTTCTTGACGAGCACTTCCGGCGCCTCGTTGTCCTTCAGCATTTCCGCGAAGACCTTCTTCGCCAGCTTGCTGGAAAGGACGCCCTTGTCAATCAGGTTGACCAGGCCGGCCACATGGTCCGGCGTGATCTTGAAGGCCGGGTCGTCGATTTCGACGCCTTCGGCATTCAGGAAGGCGCTCACATCGCCCAGCAGCCAGTTGGCCAGGGCTTTCAGGTTCTTCGTTCCCTTGGCGCCTTCGTCAAAGTAATCGGCCATCTTCTTGTTGGACACGATCAGGTCGGCGCTTTCTTCCGGCACGTCTTCCTTCAGGAGGCGTTCCTTGCGCTGGGCCGGCAGCTCCGGCAGTTCTTCGCGGATCTTGTCGATCCAGGCGTCGTCCAGGTTGATGGGCACCAGGTCCGGTTCCGGGAAGTAGCGGTAATCGTGGGCTTCTTCCTTGGAACGCATGGACAGGGTGACGCCGTTGATGTCGTCCCAGGTGCGCGTTTCCTGCACTACGTGGCCGCCGTCTTCGATCAGTTCGATCTGGCGTTCCGTTTCGTATTCGATGGCGCGCTCCAGGGCGCGGAAGGAGTTCAGGTTCTTGATTTCCGCACGGGTGCCGAATTCCGTGGCCCCTTCGGGCATGACGGAAATGTTGGCGTCGCAGCGGAGGCTGCCTTCCTGCATCTTGCAGTCGCTGACATCGGTGTATTCCAGGATGGCCTTCAGCTGTTCCATGTAGGCGCGGGCTTCCTGGGCGCTGCGCATATCCGGTTCGGACACGATTTCAATCAGGGGCACGCCGGCACGGTTGTAGTCGACAGCGGAGAAATCGGACGTGCTGATGGTCAGGCCGGAATGAACCAGCTTGCCGGCGTCTTCTTCCATGTGGATACGGGTGATGCCGATGCGTTTCTTTTCGCCGTTGACGTTGATGTCGATGTGGCCGTTCAGGCAGATTGGCTGATCCCACTGGGAAATCTGGTAGTTTTTCGCCAGGTCGGGATAGAAATAGTTCTTACGGTCGAACTTGTTGAATTTCTGGATTTCGCAGTTCAGGGCCAGGCCGGCCAGGACCGCATATTCCACGACCTTCTTGTTCAGCACGGGCAGGGCGCCGGGCATGCCGAGGCAGACCGGGCAGACGTGCGTGTTCGGTTCTGCACCGAACTCCGTGGAGCAGGAGCAGAAGGCCTTCGTCTTCGTCTTCAATTCGGCATGGACTTCCAGGCCGACAACAGTGATATAGTTCTTCATTATTTGTCCCCTCCCAGCGGTGCATATGCCTTGTGGAATTCCGTCGCCTGTTCAAAGGTGTAGGCGGCGCGCAGAATGGTCTCTTCGTCCAGGGCTTTGCCGATGAGCTGCATGCCCACAGGCATGCCGTCCGCGAAGCCGCAGGGGATGGAGATACCGGGCAGGCCGGCCATGTTGACGGGAATGGTCGTGACATCGAGCATGTAGATCGTCAGGGGATCCATCTTCTCGTCCAGGGAATAAGCCACGACAGGGGAAGTCGGGGTCAGCAGGACGTCGCATTTCTTGAACACTTCGTCAAAGTCGCGCTTGATCAGCGTGCGGACCTGCATGGCCTTCTTGTAGTAGGCATCGTAATAACCGGAGCTCAGTACGTACGTGCCCAGCATGATACGACGTTTGACTTCGGCGCCGAAGCCTTCGCTGCGGCTCTTCTTCGTCATTTCCGGAGCGCTCGTGGCGAGCTTGTTGCGGTAGCCGTAACGCACGCCGTCGAAGCGGGCCAGGTTGGCCGATGCTTCGGCCGGGGCGATGATGTAGTACGTGATGACGGCGTATTCCGTATGGGGCAGGGAGACTTCCATGACTTCCGCACCCAGTTCCTTGTATTTTTCCGCGGCCAGCATGATCTGTTCCTTGACCTTCGGATCCGTGCCTTTGCCGAAGAATTCCTTCGGCAGGCCGATGCGCAGGCCTTTCACGTCCTGGCGCAGGGCCTTCGTGAAATCAGGCACATCCACCGGCAGGGACGTGGAATCGTGGGCGTCGACGCCGCAGATGGTGTTCAGGACGAGGGCGGCGTCGGTCACGTCGCGCGTCAGCGGTCCGATCTGGTCCAGGGAGGACGCGAAGGCGACGCAGCCGTAACGGGAAACGCGGCCGTAGGTCGGCTTGATGCCGACGATGCCGTTGAAGGATGCCGGCTGGCGGATGGATCCGCCCGTATCGGAGCCCAGGGCCCAGATGGCTTCACCGGCCGACACGGCAGCGGCACTGCCGCCGGAGGAACCGCCCGGTACGCGGTTCAGGTTCCAGGCGTTGTGGGTCATTTTGAAATAGGAAGTCTTCGTCGTGGAACCCATGGCGAATTCGTCCATGTTCGTCTTGCCCAGGAAGATCGTCTCATCCTTGCGCAGGTTTTCAATGACATGGGCATCGTACACGGGAATGAAGTTGTCCAGGATATGGGACGAGCAGGTCGTGCGCAGTCCCTTCGTGCTGATGTTGTCCTTGATGGCGCCCGGAATGCCTGCCAGCGGCTTGATGTCCTGGCCGGCGGCGATCATTTCGTCGACCTTGGCGGCCTGTTTCAGGGCGTTTTCCTTATCGAGCGTCACATACGCGGCAACCTTGTCTTCCACGGCGCCGATGCGGTCATATAACGCGTTGGTCAGCTCAACGGAGCTGATTTCCTTCTTTTTCAGCTGTTCATGGAGTTCATGAACGGTCTTATCATATAAATTCACCGTCGTATCTCCCTTCTTATTCAATTACGCGCGGAACTTTGAATCCGTCGTTATGCACGGCCGGCGCATTCTTCATGGCCTCTTCGTGGCTGACACCCGGTTTCACTTCGTCTTCGCGCATCACATTGTAAAGCGGAAGGATACTGAAGGTGGGTTCGATACCGGTCGTATCGACCTTTTCCAGAATATCCGCATATTCCAGGATCTGGTTGAACTGTTCCGTGAACATGGGCATTTCCTCTTCGGAAATTTCCAGGCGGGAGAGTTCGGCAATGTAGCGTACATCTTTTTCCGTTACTTTCATGTTTTCACCCCTGTAAAATCATTGGCGGGCACAGCGCCCAAAATAACACCCTATATTATAACACAAAAGGCAAGGACTACCAAACATTGTCCCGACGCCCTTACGGTGCTGGCGGAGCGTCCCGGAAAACCGCGCCGGGATGTTCCTTGCGGATGTCCTCCGCCATTTCCTGTTTCAGGCCTTCCTTTTCTTTGCCCGTATCCTGGTGCAGCACCGTCCCGTCCTTCAGACGGATTGTGCCCGTCACTTTGCCGGCCACGAAGGTGACCTTCACCATGGAATTCAGGTTCAGCTCGTCGCCATCCAGATTTCCCGTGAACTTGAGCGCGGCGCCGCGCTGCCACAGGTACACGTTCGGGTCCGCTTCCGACGGGACATACTGTTCCGCCGCCATGTCCACATGGTAGCGTCCCTTCTCCCCTTCCACGGGCCGGATATCCGCCTGCACGACGGACCGTCCCATGAGGGGCACCTTCACGATGCCGATCCATTTTCCCGCGAAGGGATCCTGCACGGCCTGTAAGAGGGAACAGCCCGTCAGGACCGCCAACACGAAGAAGACGGCCAGCAGAACGGGCCAACGGCGTAATTTCATGATCTGCTCCTTCCTTAGTACCTTCAGAACAGGGAATCCATGCCCCCGTCCGGCGGCGTGCCGGGCGCTGCTTGTGTGCCGGCATCCGCACTGCCTGCCGGGGCAGGCGCGTCCGTCCCGCCCTGTCCGCCGAGCAGCTCCCGGAACCGGGCTTCGTCGAGGACCGTCACGCCCAGGGCGCGGGCCTTGTCCAGCTTGCTGCCTGCCGCTTCGCCGGCGACCACGTAATCCGTCTTTTTGCTGACGCTGCCCGTCACATTGGCCCCGACAGCACGGGCCATGGCCTGGGCCGTGGCGCGGTCCAGGGTCGGCAGGGTGCCCGTGAAGACCATGGTCTTGTGGAAGAACACATGGTTTTCGTTCACCTGGTGCCGCTCCATGGTCATATTCACGCCGGCCGCCTTGAGCCGGCTGATGAGTTCCTGATTGACGGGGTTCGCAAACCACGTCACAATGCTCTCGGCGATGACATCGCCGATATCTTTGATGTTGGCCAGGGTCTCCTTGCCGGCCGCCATGAGGGCGTCCATGGACCCGAACCGTTCCGCCAGGATGCGGCCGCCCTTGGCGCCCACGTGGCGGATGCCCAGGGCGAAGAGCAGCTTGTCCAGGCCGGCTTCCTTGCTTTTGGCGATGGCCTGGAGCAGGTTTTCCGACGATTTGTCGCCCATGCGGTCCAGTTTCACCAGCTGTTCCTTCGTCAGGCTGTACAAATCGGCCGGTGTCTTCACCAGGTCCGCCGCCAGCAGCTGGTTGATGATGGACGGGCCGCAGCCCTCGATATCCATGGCGTCGCGCGACGTGAAATGGATCAGTCCCTCGCGGCCCAGGGCCGGGCAATGGGGATTGGTGCAGCGGTACGCCGCCTCCCCTTCCTTGCGCACGACAGGCCAGCCGCACTCGGGGCATTCCGCCGGCATGGAGAACGGCACGGCGTCGGCCGGGCGCAGTTCCTTCACGACGGACAGGACTTCGGGAATGATTTCCGCCGCCTTGTTGATGACCACCGTATCGCCGATGCGGATGTCCTTTTCGCGGATGAAATCCTCGTTGTGCAGCGTGGCACGGCTCACGGTGCTGCCCGACAGTTTGACCGGCGTCAGCACGGCCGCCGGAGTCAGCACGCCCGTGCGGCCGACCTGGATGACGATATCCTCCAGCTTGGTCCGCGCCTGTTCGGGCGGGTATTTATAGGCAATGGCCCAGCGGGGATCCTTCCCCGTGGCGCCCAGCAGTTTCTGCTCCCACACGGCGTTCAGCTTGGCCACCGCGCCGTCCGTATCGTAGGCCAGGGTGCGGCGCCGCTGTTCGTGGGCGTTGATGAACTTCAAAATCTCATCGGCATTGTTGGCCACGCACCAGTGTTCCGGCGTCGTAAAGCCGTATTTTTCCAAGGTCCGCAGGCATTCCGCCTGGGTCGGCGGCTCCGCCGGTCCCACCAGGTAATAGGCGAAGAAGCTCAGGTCGCGCCGGGCCGTCACGGCCGGATCGAGCTGCCGCAGGCTGCCTGCCGCGGCATTGCGGGGATTGGCGAATTCCGCCTCGCCGGCATCGGTCCGCTCCTCGTTCAGCTTCAAAAAGGCCTCGCGGGACATGTAGACCTCGCCGCGCACATCGAGGCGGTCCGGCACGGTCTCCCCGTCCGGCACGGTGATGCGCTTCGGAATGGATTTGATGGTCCGCACATTGGCCGTCACGTTTTCGCCCACCTGCCCGTCGCCGCGGGTCGACGCCATGACGAGGCGCCCCTTTTCATAAATCAGGGAGCAGGCCAGGCCGTCGATCTTCGGTTCCATGACATATTCCACGTCCGCGTCCCGGGGCAGCGAAGCCCGGATGCGCTTGTCGAAATCCCGCATTTCCTGCGCGCTGTACACATTGCCCAGGCTCAGCATGGGAATCTTGTGCCGCACCTGCGTGAAGCCCGGTGCCACATACCCGCCGGGACGCCGCGTGGGCGAATCGTCCGGCACGTCGTCGGGGAACAGGGCCTCGATGGCGCGCAGCCGGTTCGTCAGGGCGTCGTATTCGGCGTCGCTCACTTCCGGGTCGTCGAGCACATAATACTGGTATTCGTGGTGCCGGATCTGGCGGCGCAGGTCCGCCGCTTCCGCCAGCAGGCCTTCCTTCGTCTCGCCCGGCTGCAGTTCTGCCGCCCTGTATTGCACTGTATCATTCGTCGCCATGTTCTTTCTCCTGTCTCAAAGCTTCTTCAAAACGGCATATTTCGTAAGAAGGCTCCGGATACCGCCGCCCGCAAAAGCCACTTTGACTTCCTGCCCGTCGGCGGTCTGCTTGACGCTGACCACGGTGCCTTCGCCGAATTTCTTATGCAGGACCCGGTCGCCGGCCTTGAACGTATCGCCGGTCCCGTCGGCACGGGGCGGCACATAATCCGTATGGATTTTGCTGAACAGGCCCTGCGTCTTTTTGCTTTCTTCCCGGAAGCGGTCGCTGAAGGAACGGGACACCCGGTCTTCCCGGCCCGCCCCGCCGCGGCTGCGCAGTCCGTACATGTTCCGGTAATTGTCGCCGTACCCGTAGGAATCGCCGTCCGGCCGCTCGTACGTATGGACCAGACGGGCCGGGATTTCCGCCAGGAACCGGGATTCCAGGTTCTCCTGCGTGTTCCCGTAGAGCGTGCGCTGGGCGGCGCTGCTCAGGAACAGGTATTTTTTCGCCCGCGTGATGCCCACGTAGCACAGGCGCCGTTCCTCTTCCAGCTCGTGTTCGTCCGCCAGGCTGCGGGAATGGGGGAACAGGCCCTCTTCCATGCCCACGAGGAACACGACGGGGAATTCGAGGCCCTTGGCCGAATGGAGCGTCATGAGGGTGATGCGGTTCTCGTCGATGTCTGCGTCGTCGATGTCCGACACGAGGGCGACGTGTTCCAGGAAGGAGGCCAGGGTCTTTTCCTCGCCTTCTTCGTACACGAAGTCCTTGGCCACGGACTGGAGCTCTTCCAGGTTCGCCGCCCGGCTTTCCGCCTCCGGCGTGCGCTCGGCCAGCAGCTCGTCGATATAGCCCGTCTTGTGGATGACGTCGAAGATCAGGTCCTCGATGGGCACCTGGTCCACTTCGCCCATCAGCTCAAAGAGCAGCGTGCTGAACTGTTCCAGTTTCGCCGCCGTCCGGGCCGAAATACCCGGCACCTGGGCCGCGTTCGTCACGATTTCGAAAAGGCTGGCGTTCTGCGCCGCCGCGTAATCATTCAGCTTGGCCAGGGTGGTGGCGCCGATGCCCCGTTTCGGCACGTTGATGACGCGCTGCAGGCTCATCGTGTCGTACGGGTTGTAGAGCACCTTCAGGTAGGCCATGGCATCGCGGATTTCGCGGCGGTCGTAGAATTTGACGCCGCCGACCATGGTGTAGGCGATGCCGCTCTTGTTCAGGATTTCTTCGAAGACGCGGGACTGGGTGTTGAGGCGGTACAGCACGGCCATGTCGCCGTAGTGCAGCCTCTGCCGCAGCAGGCCCTGGGCCTGTTCCACGACGAAGCGCGCCTCGTCGCGTTCGTCCTGCGCCTGGTAATAGACGATCTGCTTCCCTGCGGGATTCTGCGTCCACAGGTTATTGGGCTTACGCTCCGTGTTGTTGACGATGACCGCGTTGGCCGCCGCCAGGATCGTGCCCGTGGAACGGTAGTTCTGTTCCAGTTTCAGCACCATCGCGTCGGGGTAATCCTTCTCGAAATCGAGGATGTTGCGGATATCGGCGCCGCGCCAGCCGTAAATGCTCTGGTCGGCGTCGCCGACGACGCACAGGTTGCCCCGCTCCCCCGCCAGCAGCCGCGTGAGCAGGTACTGCGTACGGTTCGTGTCCTGGTATTCGTCAATCATGATGTACGAGAACTGGTCCTGGTACTTTTTGCGCACATCCGGGAACTGCTGCAGCATTTCCACGGCGACCATGAGCAGGTCGTCGAAGTCCATGGCGTTGTTGGCCCGGAGGCGCTTCTCGTATTCCTTGTAAATTTCGTATATTTTCTGGCCGTGCAGGTCCGTCACCATCTTACCGAAAGCGGCGGCATCCTGGAGCGCATCCTTGGCATTGGAAATGGCATTCTGCACGTAGGGCACGGGATAGCGCTTCTCGTCCAGGTTCATGTCCTTGAGGATACGCTTGAGGAGCGCCTTCTGGTCCGACGCGTCGTAAATGGCGAAATTGCGGCGGTACAGGCCTGTCACTTCCACCTCGCGGCGCAGGATGCGCGCGCAGAAGGAATGGAACGTCGAAAGCCACACGTCCTTGGCGGCCGCTCCGGCCATGTCATCGACGCGGGTACGCATCTCCCGGGCCGCCTTGTTCGTAAAGGTGATGGCCAGGATCTTCCAGGGCGCGACGCCCAGGTCGAGCAGATGGGCGATGCGGCACGTAAGCACCTTGGTCTTGCCGCTGCCGGCGCCGGCCAAAATGAGCATGGCGCCTTCTGTATGGTTTACCGCTTCTTTTTGCTGCGGGTTCAGACTTGCAAAACTATCCATGGGAAACCTCCTGTTTACATACGTACTATTTTATCATATCAACGGGCCAGGAGGTATGAAATTTGCGTTAACACCGTTTTGCAGCGCAAAGGCACATTTTTTAACACCATTTTTCATGCCGATTTCACACTTTTTAACACCGTCCCTGTGCCGGAAAACATAAAAATGCCCGCCGGCATACCGGCGGGCACAGGATTACGGCGAATCAGTCACCGTGGGTCGGGGAAACGGCGGTGTAGACATCGGAAAGGATGGTATGGCCGGCCGCCTTTTCCTTTTTGCGGTGTTCTTCGAAGCGCAGGACTTCGCTCTTGACGACACCGGACAGGACAATCAGGCTGATCAGGTTCGGGATCGCCATCAGGGCGTTGAAGATATCGGCGATGTTCCAGACCAGTTCCAGGGTCTGCGTCGCGCCGACGTACGCGATCAGGGAGAACACGACGCGGTAGATGATGTTGTATTTCGGAGAATCAAACAGGTATTCAAAGGCCTTTTCGCCGTGATATTCCCAGCCGAGAATGGTGGAATAGGCGAACAGCATGATGCCGATGGTGACCACATAGCCGCCCATGGGGCCGATGAAGCGTTCAAACGCCGCGATGGTCAGGGCGATGCCTTTCAGGGGCACGCCGTTGGCATCGGTGACGCCCAGGACGCCGGACGAGGCGATGACCAGGCCCGTAATGGAGCAGACGATGATGGTATCGAAAAAGGTACCGGTCATGTTGATGTAGCCCTGACGGACAGGGTCATCGGTGTGGGCCGCAGCAGCCGTGATGGCCGCGGAACCCATGCCGGCTTCGTTGGAGAAGCAGCCGCGGGCGACGCCGTAGCGGATGGAATTCATGACGCTGACGGTGATGGTACCCAGGACACCGCCGCCGACCGCTTCGGGATCAAAGGCCATGACGAAAATCTGGTACAGGCCATGGGGAATGGCAGACGCGTTGCCGAGGATGCCGGCCAGGCCGCATACCACGTAGAGGACGGCCATGCCGGGGACCAGGACGGACGATACGCGGGAAATGGACTTGATGCCGCCTAAAATGATGATCAGGGACAGGACAGCCAGGCCCACGCCGGTGACCATGATGGGAATTTCAAAGGTCTGATCCAGGGCGGAAGAAATGGAGTTGGCCTGGGTCAGGTTGCCGATACCGAAGGAAGCCAGTACGGTGAAGAGGGCGAACAGGAAACCCAGTATCTTGCCGGCGTTCTTGTTCTTGAAGCCGTTCTTCATGGTGTACATGGGACCGCCGGTCATTTCGCCGTCGACGTTGACTTCCCGGTACTTGATGGCGAGCATGCATTCGCTGAACTTGCTCGTCAGGCCGAAGCAGGCGGAAATCCACATCCAGACCAGGGCGCCGGGACCGCCGGAGAACATGGCCGTCGCCACGCCGACGATGTTGCCCGTGCCGATGGTGGCCGCCAGGGCCGTCATCAGGGCGGAAAACGGGGACACGTCCCCTTCGCCGAGCGATTTCGAACGGGCTTCGCGGCCAAGCACCTTCTTCAGGGCATACGGCAGGTTGCGCCACGTCAGGAACCGCAGTTTGAATGTCAGGAATACGCCGGTGCCTACCAGCAGTACCAACATTACGGGACCCCAAACGAAACTGTCAATGTCATTTACGATTTGGTTGATGTCCATCATTTTCACCCCTCTTAATAAAACAGAATTGTAGATTATTGTAAGTTACAACTCACAATAACTTTATGGTTGTATTATATTCTTTTGTAAATCATAAATCAATTCATTTAGTCAATGTATACATGTATACTTTTATCGTAAACGTTTTTGTTTTACAGGTAGACAAAAGGGACTGCCGCAGCAGTCCCTGATGGATGTCGTTCTTCAGTTTTTCTGTATGTGCCGGAAGGCCCGCCCCGGGCGGCTCCGGCACCAGGCTCAGTCCCCGGAGCCGGCGTTTTCAGCAGCGCGGACGGAGGCGATGCCCCTGCGCCGTTCTTCCACGGCGTCGAGGTGGGCGAAGTACATCTTCGTTTCCTTGACGACGACCGGGGACAGCAGCACCAGGGCGATCAGGTTCGGGAAGGCCATGAGGCCGTTGGAAATATCGGCCAGTGCCCAGATGGATTCCAGCTTCAGGAAGCTGGCCGATGCGATGATGAGCGTGAAGACGATGCGGTACGGACGGATGGCCTTCGTGCCCAGCAGGTATTCGATGCAGCGTTCGCCGTAATAGTTCCAGCCCAGGATGGTGGAGAAAGCGAAGAGGGTCAGGCCGACGAACAGCAGGTATTTGGCCGTGTTCGGGAAGACCATGCCCAGGGCGCCCGCCGTCATGACGGCACCGTTGGTCGGGCCCGTGTAGACCCCGGTCACGACGAGGCACAGGCCCGTCATGGTGCAGATGATGATGGTATCGATGAAGGTGCCCGTCATGGAGACCAGGCCCTGTTCCGCCGCCCATTTCGTCTTGGCGGCTGCCGCCACAATCGGGGCGGAGCCCAGGCCGGCTTCGTTGGAGAAGATGCCGCGGGCGATGCCGGAGCGCATAGCCACAGCCACGGTGGCGCCGAGGAAACCGCCGGCCGCAGCCGTCGGATTGAAGGCATCATGGAGGACCAAGGCGATGGCCGCGGGCAGCTGGTCGCGGAAGGCGATGAGCACGCCCGCCGTAATGCAGATATAGACGACGGCCATGAACGGCACGACCTTGCTGGACACGCTGGCGATGCTCTTGAGGCCGCCCCAGACGATGGCACCCGTCAGGACTGCCAGGAAGAGGGACGTGTACAGCGGATCGATACCGAAGGTCAGGTTCGTGATTTCAGAAATGGCGTTCACCTGCGTGAAGGTGCCGCTGCCCAGGCAGGCCGTGGCCACGCCGAACGCGGCGAACATCACGGCCAGGGGTTTGAACTTCGGTCCCAGGCCGGCTTCGATGTAGTGCATGGGGCCGCCGGAAATTTCGCCGTTGGCGTCCGTCGTGCGGTAGCGGACGGCCAGCAGGCATTCGGCGTACTTGGTCGCCATGCCGAAGAAGGCCGCAATCCACATCCAGAACAGGGCGCCGGGGCCGCCGGCCTTGACAGCCGTCGCCACACCGACGATGTTGCCCGTGCCGACCGTGGCGGCCAGGGCCGTGCAAAGGGCCTTGAAGCTGTTCACGTCACCGCCCCCGCCATTGCGGGCCGTAAAAATCAGGGCCAGGGCCTTAGGCAGTTTCCACACCTGCAGCAGGCGCAGGCGGAACGTGAGCATAATGCCCGTCCCCAGCAACAGGACGATCAGGGGCAGGCCCCAGACATAACTGTCAATCTGATTCAGGATTTCCGTGAACATCGTATGTACCCTCCAAAAGCCATGACGGTGGCAGGCGCCTTGTTGGTTCCCGCCCTGCCATGTGACAAATAAAAATAAATTACAGTCTTTATTTTAAATGTCTGTAAAGGAGATGACAATACGTTTTTAGCATGTATACATGGATACACGAAAAAATATTGTATACAACTTCCGGTTCAGCGTTTACGACTCCCCGGAATCCCGCATGGAAAGCGAAAACCCGGACTTTTTACAGTCCGGGTTCCTGGCTCGTTTTTCTCAAAAATACATATGTATTTTTCAAATATTTTGTTACATATATTACAGTTATTTCTGCTCCGGTTACTGCGGCAGCCGCTCCGCCAGCACGGTGCGGATCTTCTTGTTCGCCTGGTTCATGGCCTGCAGGGCCGCGTCTTTGCTGCCGATGCCGCCGAGCATGGTGCTGTTCGTGCCCTTTTCCGTGAACTTTCCCTTATACAGGTACTTGTTCCGTGCCACATCGATGATGCGGAAAGGAATCTGGGTCGTCATTTCAATCGAATGGGTCATGAAATGCTTCCGCTCTTTCCGCTCGAAGGGCTCAATCTCCATAAATACGATGTAGTCCACCGTACCTTCGTCAAAGGCATCGATCAGGTCGGACCGTTCCGCCGAGGTCAGGTCGCTCATTCCCATCTCTTCCAGCTTTTTAATGTACGGCGCCCCGTCGATGTATTGGTACCGGCCGGCCGGCAGGGCCTCCCGGAAGAATTCCTCTTCGTGGTCCGTAATGTTCTGGTCGTAGGTCGTCTTGCCGTTGTTCACAATCATCACGGCAACCCGCGGCAAGGAATCCACTGTCGCAACAGCTGCCGCAGCCGCTGCCGCCGCTGTCGTTTCCGCAGCCTGCACCGCCGTACTGCCAAGGACGGTCAGGAGCATCGTAAGCACAAGGAATAGTTTCTTCATTATGTTTGCAACCCCTTTCTGCCCTGCATCGTACCGGAAATTTGTGTCATTCCAAGGGCAATCAGTACGTGAGGATTTCCGGTCCCTTTTCCGTGATCAGGATCGTGTGTTCCCACTGGGCCGACAGGCTGCCGTCTTCCGTATAGACCGTCCAGTCGTTGGCCGAATCGATGAACACATCCTTGCGGCCCTCGTTGATCATGGGCTCGATGGTGAAGATCATGCCGGGCACCAGGAGCATGCCCTTGCCCTTTTTGCCGACATGGGCCACGAAGGGATCTTCGTGGAATTCCACGCCGACACCGTGGCCGCCGAATTCCTCGACGACGGAGTAATGGTGCTTGTGGGCCAACTGCTCGCAGGCCGCCCCCACGTCGCCCAGATGGGCCCAGGGCTGCGCTGCCGCCACGCCGCGGTTCAGGCATTCCTTGGTGATGGCCACCAGGTCCTTGGCCCGCTTGTCCACGTGACCGATTTCGAACATGCGCGAAGCATCGGCATAGTAGCCGTCCACAATGGTGGACACGTCGACGTTGACGATGTCCCCGCTGCGCAGCACGACCTGCTTGTCCGGAATGCCGTGGCAGACCTGGTCGTTGACGGACGTGCAGACGCTCTTCGGGAACCCGCAGAAATGGAGGGGTGCCGGGATGCCGCCGTGCTTCGTCGTGAACTGGTAGACGATCTGGTCGATTTCTTCCGTCGTCATGCCCTTGCGGATATACTTTGCCACTTCGTCCAGCACGGCCGTGTTCAGGGCGCAGGCCTTGCGGATTCCTTCAATCTGGGCCGCCGACTTGATCATGTCGCGCGTCGGGACCTCTTCGCCGGCCAGCTGATGCAGCTTGATTTCGTCGTCAATGGCCTTGTGGCATGCTTCATAGGGCTTGCCGCTGCCACACCAGCACAACCCGTCTTCCGTAACTTCCAACTTCTTTTTTTGCTCCGCCATATAGAACTCCTTCTTCCAAACTAACCTTACTCTGATAACGGACTTTACCCTTATATTATAAGCAGCCGCTAACCGGTAAACTTCAAACGTTGTGTGAACATTTTTTCTCACACAATAATTTATTATATCATTCTTTGGCGATTTGTGTTAAAATACATCCGCAAATACAATTGGAGGTTTTATCATTTATGGATGTACTCAGCCAGCTCATCTATTTCTTCAGCGAATACGTGATGCATTTTGACCGCTACATTCCGGCCATTATGGCTGCCTACGGTTCCTTGATCTATTTTCTGCTGTTCCTGATTCTGTTCTGCGAAACAGGCCTCGTCGTCACCCCGTTCCTGCCGGGCGATTCCCTGCTTTTCGCGTGCGGCGCCTTGTCGGCGACGGCCAACAGCCTGCATTTCGGGTACTTCTTCGCCATCTGTCTCGCAGCCGCCGTGCTGGGGGACACGTGCAACTACTGGATCGGGGAAAAGTTCGGGCTGCGGATTTTGAAGAGCAAGAACCGGCTCATCAAGCCGGAACACGTGGAAAAGGCACAGCATTTCTACGAAAAACACGGTCACAAAGCCATCTTCCTGTGCCGCTTCGTGCCCATCGTGCGCACCTTCGCGCCGTTCGTGGCCGGCATCGGCACCATGCACTACCGCACGTTCCTGCACTACAATTTCCTGGGAGGCCTGGCCTGGGTCGCCCTCTTCTCCGGCGCGGGATATTTCTTCGGGAACATCCCCTTCGTCAAGAACAACTTCGGCCACGTGGCCCTGGGCATCATCATCGTGTCCGTCCTGCCCCTCGTGGTGGAAGTGCTGCGGTCCCGCAAGGAAGGAAAATAATAAAGAAAGCGAAAACGCCGTTACCGGCCTGAACCGGTAACGGCATTTTTATTGGGAAGAATGGTTCGAACAGGTTACATAGCCTTCAAGGCTTCAATGAGCGCTTCGGCCTTCTGCTTCCAGTCTTTGCTGTAGGTGCCGCCGCCCTGGGCGGATGCGGATTTGCCGCCGCCTTTGCCGCTGAAGAGCTCGTTGGCCTTCTGCACGGCGGCTTTGCAGTCGCCTTGGGTACCTTCGCCGAGGCCGAACAGGTAGTTCACGCGGTCGCCGTTATGGTACACGACGCCGGCGACGCTGCCGGGGATGGCCGTCAGCTTGTTCAGCAGGGTCTTGGCCGATTTCGGGTCATAGCCGTCTTCCACGGCGACGAGGACTTTGCTGCCGGCCTGGTTGACCGGGGCGTTGGCGGCGAGGGCCTGCACTTCCCCTTCCTGCAGCTGGCCGATCTTGGCGCGGAGCTGCTCTTTCAGGGAGGCGATTTCGCCTTCCATCTTCTCGATGGCCGCCATGACTTTGTCTTCGCTGGTGCTCAGGTGGTTGCTGGCCTCCTGGATCCAGAGCATCTTGCGGCGGGCGTCTTCCAGGGCCCAGCGGCCGCACAGGAATTCGACGCGCGTGCCGGTCTTGTGCTTTTCGATGCGGGTGATCTTGATGAGGCCCACGGTGCCCGTGGCGGCCGGATGAGTGCCGCAGCACGTGCAGATGTCGCTGCCTTCGATGGAGACGAGGCGCAGCATGCCCGTGATCTTCTCATTCTTTTTGCGCATGGGGATCTTCGCTACTTCTGTATGCGGTTTGTAGCAGACCGTGATGGGACGGTTGTCCCAGACCTGCTGGTTGGCGAAGTCCTCGGCCTTCATGGCCTCTTCCAGGGTGACTTCCTTGTCCAGGTCGATGGTGACGAGGTTTTCACTCATATGGAACCCGATGTTGTTGGCCCCGAAGAGTTTCCAGAACGCGTAGGACAGCATGTGTTCGCCGCAGTGCTGCTGCATGTGGTCCAGGCGCGTCTTCCAGTCCAGCGTCACCTTGACTTTGCTGCCGACCGGGAAGGCCTGCTTGCAGTAGTTGATGATCTTGCCTTTCCATTCCTTGACGGCCGTCACGGGGGCTCCGTTGATGGCGCCCGTGTCGCTCAGCTGTCCGCCGCCTTCGGGGAACAGCACGGAACGGTCCAGCACGATGGCATACCCTTCCGGCGCGATTTCACATTCTTCGACCGTCGCTTCGCATTCCTTCAGAAAGGAATCCTGTTCATACAATTTTTCCGTCATGATGGTTCAATCCTTCTTTTCTGTTTCTTCGTCTTCCCACAAAAGGATGGTGCCTGCCTTGAGGGAATCGGCCGCGCGGATGAGGCGCTGGTTCCGGCTGCCCCGGAAGCGCAGGTTCAGGTCCTTTTCGGCTTCGTGGAACTCGCCGTCGACGAGCACGTCGATGAGGGAGAGCATTTCCTTTACGACGGCAGGGTCGCCGACTTTGCCGTCCCGCAGGTCCTCGAACAGGTATCCGGTGTAACACCAGATGGTCTTGTGGGGAAACACGTTCCGGAAGGTCTTCATGACACGCAGCACCGTGGCCTGGTTGGCGGGATGCATGGGTTCGCCGCCCAGAAGGCTCAGGCCGGCTATGAAATCGTGGTTGCAGGCCCGGACGATCTTGTCCATCATGTCGCCCGTGAAGGGCTTTCCGTAATTAAAGTCCCAGGTTTCGGGGTTGAAGCAGCCCTTGCAGTGATGCTCGCAGCCGCTCACAAACAGGGAGACGCGTACACCGGGTCCGTTCGCGATATCATGGCGTTTCAAAGTTGCATAGTTCAAAATAACACTCCCTTCGATACCACCGCGCGATGCTGCCCCGGTTGGACGTGCCGGTTATAAGTGCAGTACGCGCGCCTTGATTTCTTTTGTCTTCCCCACGTTCCAGAAGTTTTCTCCCAGGTAGCCGCAGGTACGGCGCGTCACGTTCATCTTCGCATGATCCTTATTATGGCACTGCGGGCACTCCCACTCATTGTCATCGTTGATGACGATTTCGCCGTCGTAACCGCAGACCATGCAGTAGTCCGACTTCGTATTGAATTCGGCATACTGAATGTTGTCATATATAAATTTTACCACAGATTCGAGCGCCTGGAGATTTTTTTCCATATTCGGGACTTCGACATAGCTGATGGCCCCGCCGGACGAGATTTTCTGGAAGGCGCTTTCAAATTCGAACTTCGAGAAGGCGTCGATCGGTTCGCGTACATCGACGTGGTAGGAGTTGGTGTAGTAGCCCTTGTCCGTAATGTCCTTGATGGTGCCGAAACGTTCCTTGTCGACGCGGGCGAAGCGGTAGCACAGCGATTCCGCCGGCGTGCCGTAGAGGGCGAAGCCCAGGCCCGTTTCCCGTTTCCAGCGGTCGCAGGCGTCGCGCATGTGCTGCATGACGCGCAGGGCGAATTCCTTGCCTTCGGGCGTCGTATGGCTCTTCCCCTTCATGGCCACGGTCACTTCGTAGAGGCCGATATAGCCCAGGGACAGGGTCGAATAGCCGTCCATCAGGTACTTGTCGATCTTCGCTCCCTTGGGCAGGCGGGCGATGGCGCCGTACTGCCAGTGGATGGGGCTCACGTCGCTGCGCACGCCCAGCAGGGCGTTGTGGCGGATCATGAGGGCTTCGAAGCACAGCTGCAGCCGCTCGTCGAAGAGTTTCCAGAACTTGTCCTCGTCGCCGTGGGCGATGAGGCCGATCTGCGGCAGGTTGATGGACACGACGCCCTGGTTGAAGCGGCCTTCGAACTTATAGTTACCGTCCTTGTCCTTCCAGGGGGACAGGAAACTGCGGCAGCCCATGGGGCTGAAGACATTGCCCGCATAGTTCTCGCGCATCTTCCTGGCGCTGATGTAATCCGGGTACATCCGCTTGGCGCTGCACTTGACGGCCAGGCGGGTCAGGTAATCGTACTTGCCGCCCGTCAGGTTGTTGTTTTCGTCGAGCACGTAGACCAGCTTCGGAAAGGCCGGCGTCACGTACACGCCGACTTCATTCTTGATGCCCTGGTAACGCTGGCGGATGATTTCCTCGATGATCATGGCGTTCTCTTCGATATAGGGGTCGCCGTCCCGCAGGTACAGGAAAAGGGTCACGAAGGGCGACTGGCCGTTCGTCGTCATGAGGGTGTTGATCTGGTACTGGATGGTCTGCACGCCCGCCTTGAGCTCCTCGCGCAGGCGCTCGTCCACGACTTTCCGCACGATCTCCGGATCCGCGCCGGCGCCAAGGGCCTCATACGCCCGCTTCGTGAATTTCTCCTTGCTGCGGCGCAGGTACTTGCCCAGATGGGACACATCGACGGACTGGCCGCCGTACTGGCTCGACGCGACGGACGCGATGATCTGGGTCATCACGTTGCACGCCACCTGGAAGCTCTTCGGCGACTCGATGAGCTTGCCATTCATGACCGTGCCGTTGTCCAGCATGTCGCCGATATCGATGAGGCAGCAGTTGAAAATGGGCTGGATGAAATAATCCATGTCGTGGAAATGCAGGACGCCCTCGTCATGGGCCTTGGAAATCTTTTCCGGCAGGATCACGCGCCGCGTCAGGTCCTTGGAGACCTCGCCGGCGATCAGGTCGCGCTGCGTCGAAGCCATGACGGCGTTCTTGTTGCTGTTCTCCTCCATGACATCCTTGTTGCTGTTGCGGATGAGGGAGAGAATGGATTCGTCCGTCGTGTTGGACTTGCGCACCAGGGCCCGGCGGTAGCGGTAGATGATGTAGGCCTTCGCCAGTTCGAACTTGCCCGCCTCCTGGAGCTGCCGTTCCACCATGTCCTGGATATCTTCCACGAGCAGGCGGTTCTTGTCGCGCCGCTGCACGTACGCCGCGATGGCGCGCACCCGGTCCTCGTCCAGGCGTTCCGCCTCCTCCACAGCCGCGTTGGCCTTGCCGATGGCGATGATGATCTTCTGCAGGTCGAAATCGACGATGGTGCCGTCCCGTTTGATGACTTTCGTTACGCTCATGATGATGCCGCCCTTTCTTCCGTTATTTGTACATTTTCCTAATAAGCAATATTCCTATTAACAAATGCGTCTGAGCTTATTCTAGCACACCCGTCCCGTTTTGGCAACTATATCTAGTTGTTTTTCTTTGCAAAATTTGGAATTTCATCAATATCTTGTGGAAATCTTGTGGATAAGATGTGGATAACCGCTCCGCCGGCAATAAAAAAGCCGGCCCGCAGGGGCCGGCAGAAAGGTCCGGAACGTGCTCAGAAGAACGGCAGCAGGGCCGGGACGCGCTTGATCCAGAAGGGATAGGTGCTCAGGATGACGACGATGGCCAGGACGACGATGTCCGCTGCATGGAAGGGGTCCTTCGGCATATTCTTGTAGGTATTGGCGCCGAAACCGCGCAGCTCCATGGACAGGGCCAGGGTTTCCGATTTCGCGACGGCGCGCATGACGAGGGGCCGGATGACGACCAGATACGACCAGAGGCGCTTGAACACATTGCCCCGGTTCGAATAGCCGCGGCAGGACTGGGCGTCCAGGGTGACCGTGCTGTCCTCGAGGAAGTTGGGCACGAAGCGCAGGGCCGTGGTCAGCATGAAGGCGTATTCCACAGGCATGTGGAAGCGGTCCACGAGGGCCTTGGCGATGCTCTGGATCTTCGTCGTGGCCAGCATGCACAAAAAGGCCAGGGTCATGACGAGCATGCGCAGGCCGCCGAAGAGGGACACGTCGAGGGGCGAGCCGAAGAGCAGCTGCAGGGCGATCATCATGCCCGTGAACACGCACAGGCCGCCGATGGCGGCGAGCATGGTCTTGCTCCGCTTAATGTAGAGCAGCAGGATGAGCTGCATGACCAGGATGCAGGCGACGGTCTTGACCGGCAGAATGAAGACCCAGGCCGTGACGGCCAGGGTGACGATGATCCACGTGGTGGCATTCAGTTTCATAAAGCGGCGCCTCCCTTCGGGGCGTCCGCTGCCAGCGGTCCCGCCAGTTCATCGCAGAATTCCGCGCAGCCCGCCACATCGGGCACGCCGAACTCCAGGGACAGGGTGGAGACGACGGGCCGGCGCAGGCCCCATTCCTTCAGGTCTTCGCCGCTGCTGAAGAGGGCCGACGGCGTCCCTTCGAAAACGATGCGGCCGTCGCAGAGGACGATGGTCCGTTTCGCGTAACGGCGCACAATGTCCATATCGTGCGTAATGAGGATGATGGTCGTTCCCTTCTTCTCGTTCAGGGCTTTCAGGTACTCCATCATGGCGGCCTGCTCGGTTGCGTCCTGGCCGTTCGTGATTTCGTCGAGGATCAGCGTGCGCGGGTTCAGGGCCAGGGCCGCCGCCACGCCGAGACGGCGCTTCTGTCCGAAGGACAGGAGGCGGGGATACTGGTCTTTCAGCTGCGTCAGGCCCATGACGCGCAGGGCCTCGTCCACGTTGGTGCGGATGTTTTCCTCGGGCAGTTTCTTGACGCGGGGACCGTAGGCGACTTCTTCATAGACCGTGTCCGCCAGAAGCTGCAGGTCCGGGTTCTGGAACACGTAGCCGATCTTGTCGGCCAGATCGGCCGGTTCGTAGTGGACGATGTCCTCGCCGTCGACCAGAATCTGGCCGCTGCGGGGATGGTCCAGGGCCATGAAGAGGCGCGTCAGCGTCGTCTTGCCGCTGCCGTTGTGCCCCAGAAGGGCCACGAACTCGCCGTCGCCGATAGTGCAGTCAATGTCCGTCAGGACAGGGATGCCGCGCCGGTAGGCGAAGTTGATGTTTTTCGCTTCAATCATGGTCTCCCCTCCTTCCGGATGTTCTGGGCGTGCAGTTCGTCCACGGCTTCGGCCACGTTGCGCCACAAGCCGAAATGGCGGCCCGTGCGGGCTTCGAGGCCGCCCTTGATCTGCCACAGGTCGGGCAGCAGGGGCCGCAGGACGGGATTTGCGTACAGGGCGGGCACGACATCTTCGCACTTGCCGGCGGCCGCGATGCGGCCATCCTGCACGGCGACGAGGTCCGTCATATAAGGCAGCACGAATTCCACGCGGTGTTCGACGACGATGAAGGTCGTGCCGTGGGTTTCGTGGATTTTATGGATGAGGGCGTAGAGGCTTTCGCCGCCGTCGGGGTCCATGGCGCTGACCGGTTCGTCGAGGACGATGATGTCCGGATGGACCGCCAGCAGGGAGGCCAGGGCCAGGCGCTGCCGCTGCCCGCCCGACAGCTCGTCGAGCTGGTAGTTTTCGCGGCCCGGCAGGCCGACTTCGGCCAGGGCGCGGCTCACGCGTGCCCCCGTCTCTTCCGGCGGGAAGCCGTGGTTGACCAGGGCGAAGGCCACTTCTTCCGCCGCCGTCAGGGAGACGAGCTGGCTTTCGTAGTCTTCCATCATGAACCCGACCTGCATGGCCAGGTCCGAAACCTCCTTGCCCTTCGTCGACGCGCCGAGGACGCGCACCTCGCCGGCATAGCTGCCGCCCATGTAGTACGGCAGGATGCCCGTCATGGACTTGCACAGCGTCGTTTTGCCGGCGCCGCTGGGCCCGATGAGGACCGTGAAGGAACCTTTTTCAATCTGCAGGTTGATGTTCCGCAGGACCGGCTCCTTCCCGTTGATGTATTGGAAATAGTAGTGGTCAAATTCGATGACGGGATTCATTGTTCCTTACCCCCTTCCTGGGCAAAGAACAGCTTCTTGACAGGCCCGAAGAGGCCGAAGGTGACGACGCCGTTGAGGATGCCGACGACGGCCACGACGGGCAGCATGACATGGGTCCAGACGGCGAGCGGCAGGCCGAGGATCAGCTTCAAAATGAAGGTGAACACGCCGCCGGACACGAAGGTCGAGCAGAAGCCCGTCACAAGCGGCGCGAGGCGCGAATCCTGGAGCCGCACCAGGGCCATGGCCTTGAGCAGCAGGCAGCACGTGGAAGCGCCGCAGATTTCGCTGGCCAGGTTGCCCAGGGGGAAGGCCGATTTCGACGACGGAATCAGGGTGATTCCCGCGATGAAGCCCATGCCGATGGCCCGTTTCAGGCCCGGTTTGGTCAAATTGATGACGATGCAGTACATGGCGATGGTCCAGTTGATGGTGACACCGCCCACATTGGGACTGACCGTGTGCAGGATGATGCCGATGGCGTACAGCATGGCCGTGATGGCCACCCACCGGTACCCCTGCTGGCCGGCCTCCACCCGCGTCAGGGGCGGGACCGTCTCTTCGTGCGGCACGGGCGCGCCCGGTGCCGCCATCTCTTTCCATTGTTCCATAAAAACGCCTGCTTTCCCACATAATCCACAGAGTCACACGCTCTGTATGCTTGTACTTTCGATATAGGGAAAGTGTACCATTATAGGAAAACACTGTCAATCCGCAGGTTGCGCGGAAAGGCCCGCGCGCCCCGCAGGGCCGCCGTTTGAATATTTATTTGCTATATAGTATAATATTTCCATGTTTCAGACGCTATCCTGCGATATCCCGCGGAAAAGGAGCCTTGTTTTATGAAAAACCGTATCTGCCTGCTGACGGCCGCCCTCATCTGGGGGACGACCTTCCTCTTCCAGCGCGTCAGCACGGGAACCATCGGCACCTTTTCCTTCATCACCATCCGGTCGCTGCTGGGCGCCCTGGCCGTGCTGCCCATCCTCTTGTTCTACCGGCATAAAAAGGCCCTGCGGGCCCGTTCCGGGAACGATGTCCCGCCGCCAGGCCGCAAAGGCTGGCCGCTCTGGGTCTGCTGCGTCATCATCGGCTGCATCCTCTTCGCCGGGTCGGCCCTGCAGCAGGCGGCCCTCATCTACACGACGGCCGGCAAAGCTGCCTTCATCACGGCCCTCTACATCGTCCTTGTGCCCATCCTGGGCCTCGTCCTGTACCGCCCGCTGCGCCTCACCCACGTGCTCGGCTGCGCCCTGGGCAGCGCGGGCCTCTACCTGCTCACGTACCAAGGCGGCGGCGAAGCCTTCAATTTCGGCGACCTGCTGGCCTTTGCAGGCGTCCTCTTCTGGGCCCTCCATATCATCGCCGTCGACCGGTTCGTCGAGTGGCATCCCGGCATTTACCTGGCCGACGGGCAGCTGGCCGTGGACTGCGTCCTGGGCCTGGCCGCCGTGTTCCTGACCGGGGAAGACCTGACCTGGCAGGCCGTGTCCGCCACGGCCATTCCCCTGCTGTACGCCGGCATCATGTCCAGCGGCGTCGCCTACGCCCTGCAGATCATCGGACAGGAAGGCGTGCCGCCGACGGAAGCGTCCATGCTCCTGTCCATGGAAATGATTTTCGGCGCCCTTTCGGGAGCCCTGTTCCTGGGCGAAACCATGACGGCGCGGGAACTCACGGGTGCCGCCATCATGTTCGCCGGCGTCCTGACCGCCCAGGTGCCGGGCCGCATCCTCTGGTACCGCCGCATGTCCCGTTAAAGGAGGTTCTGTCTTGTTCCTCTTTAAAAAAATCGCTTACTTGTTCATCCTGGCGCTGAACTTCGTCATCAACTATGCCATCGTCTGTACGTTGGTCAGTTTCGTCCTGGACATCGTCCGGCCCGAACTGCCCTGGCTGCAGGAGCTGATTTTGCGGCTGGGACTGCCGTACACGGTGCAGACCCGGATCCTCGTGCTGGGCTTCCTCGTCGTCGTCATCCCCTGCCTGTTCTCGCACACGGGCATCATGGAACGCTACTGCTGCTGGACCCTCGGCGGCCGGCGTCCCGCCCCGCAGGTCCGCGCCTACCTGGACCAGCTCATGGACGCCGTGTGCCGCATGGCCGGCAAACGGCGCAAGGACTACCGCCTGTACGTTCTCAAAATGGACCAGCTGAACGCCATGTCCATCGGCCGCCATTCCATCCTCGTGACGCTGCCCCTGCTGCAGCTCGGGCCGGAACAGGTCGCCGGCATCATCGCCCACGAAATGGGCCACCTGGAACACGGCGACACATCGCAGTCCCTGGTCCTCACGACTCTGTCCATCCTGGGGCACACGGTGCTCAACATCTACGGCTTCGTCCTCTCGGCGCTTCAGTACCTATCGTTGCTCATTCCGTTCGTCGGGCCCATCCTGAACCGGCTGTTCTTCTTCCTGAACGGCATCAACTATCTGATCCTCATCATCCTCGACGGGCCGCTGCATCTCATCAACCTCATGGGCAACCGCCAGCAGGAATACGACGCCGACCGCTACGCCTGCGAAATCGGCCTGGGCCGCGGCCTCTACAACGGCCTGGCCGTCATCACCCAGTCGGAAGGGCGCCTCAGCTGGTGGCAGCGCATCCACTCGGACCACCCGGACACGCAGGAACGGCTGCGCCGCATCGCCGCCTACGTCAATAAGGAAAAGGAGATTCGTTAATCATGGGAATATTTCATGACCGCCTGATGCCCATCACGCCGGAAAATTTCCGGGCCGAAGTCCTGGAAGCCAAGTCGCCGGTCCTGCTGCTCTTCTGCACGAGCTGGCACAAACCGTCGAAAATGGCCATCACGGAGCTCGAATACGTGCAGGACCGCCATCCGGGCGTCAAACTGTGCAAGGTGGACGGCGGCGACTACCCGGAACTCATGGCGCAGTGCCGCGTCCTTATGATGCCCACCACCATCTGCTACTACCAGGGCCAGTCCCTGTGCCGCGCCACGGGCTTGCGCACGAGCGAAGTCCTGGAAAAGATGCTGCCCGCCGATTTCCAGGAAGACAAGCTGCACACCCTCCTCGAAGTGGCGGAAGACACCTTCGACGCCGAGGTGCTGCAGGCAGCGGGCCCCGTCCTGGTCCTCTTCTACGCCGGCGGCGACCGGGTCTCCAAAATGCAGATGCCGGAGCTCCAATACCTGCTCGACAAGCACGAAGACCTGAAAATCTGCAAAGTGGATTGCGAGGAGCATCCCGACCTGATGGTGAAATACAACATCCTCATGCCGCCCACGACGGTGGCCTTCCGCAACGGCAAGTCCGTGCGGCGCTCCACGGGCCTGCGCACGCGGGACGACCTGGAACGCCTGCTCTCCCTCGTCTGAAAAAAATCCGCCTTCTGTGACCCGGTTACGGAACGCGCCGCGCTTTTCCGCTATACTGAAGATGCAGGAAAGCCCTGCACAACCAAACAATGAATCAATGACGATAGAAGGAGGAATCCCTATGAAACCCGTAGAAGTAACCGCTGCCAATTTTGAACAGGAAGTACTGAAATCCGACAAACCCGTCCTGGTGGACTTTTGGGCCTCCTGGTGCGGCCCCTGCCGCATGATGGCCCCCATCGTGGAAGAAATCGCCGAAACCCATCCGGAACTGCACGTCTGCAAAGTCAACACCGACGACAGCCAGGAACTGGCGGAAAAGTTCGGCATCATGAGCATCCCCACCCTGCTGGCCTTCAAAGGCGGCAAGCTCATCGGCACGACCATCGGCTACCAGCCGGCGGAAGATGTCCTGGCCATGTTCAAGTGACAAAACAAACGAAAGGAACCGCAGCGCAGCCGCTGCGGTTCCTTTTTTATGTCTTGATTCAGCGGGCCAGCCGCTGCAGTTTTTCCCGGTCCGTGATGGTCACGGTGCCGCGGCCCGAACGGACCATGCCCGCCTCGGAGAAATACTTCAGCAGGCGGCTCACGACCTCGCGGGCGCTGCCCATGTAGCGGGCGATCTGCTCCTGCGTCAGCTTCAGTTCGTCCGACTGCAGCTTGCCGCTTTCGTCCAGCAAAAAGCGGGCCAGCCGCTTGTCGGCGCTCAAAAACAGAATCTGCTGCAGGGACCAGAGCATCTCCGACAGCCGTGCCGTAGCCCGTTCGTAGGCGGCGCAGCGGGCGTAGATGTTCGCCTCCGTCACCTGGCCGAAGGTGGCCGAATCCGTCAGGAGCACCTCCGTGTCCTCGTCGGCCTCGACGAAGACCTGGTAGGTCACATTCTTCAGGGTGCACGTCGCCGTCAGGACCTCCACCTCGCCGGGGAACACGCGGTACAGCGTCACATCGCGCCCGTCGTCGGACAAGGTGTAGACCCGCAGGCCGCCCTTTTTCACGAGGACGACGCCGAGGCAGTCGTCCTCGCCGCCGAACAGGAGCGTCCCCTTGGCGAAGCGCCGGACATGGGTGTGGTTGTTGAGGAGTTCCTTCTGTGCGTTCGTCAGGTGATTCCAGAAAGAGAAGTGCCGGATATAGAGGTCCGAAAAATCCCCTTCCCTCGGTTGTACCGTATTGTTTGCCTTCGTGTCCGTCATGCCTTCGTCCCTTTTTCCTTATTCCGCACATACCGCAGGGCCGACAGCCCCGCCTCGGCGCCTTCGTACGCCGCCTTGACGACCTGCAGCAGGCCGCCCGTGCAATCGCCGGCCGCGAAGAGGCCCGGCACGTTCGTCGCCATATGGCGGTCGACCTGCACATGGCCCGCTTCCACGCGGGCGCCCATTTTCCGTGCCAGTTCCGTGCTGCCCGCCGTACCCAGGGCGACGAAGAGGCCGTCCAGAGCCAGCACTTCGCCGTTCTCCAGGCGGACGCCGCGGATGCGCGTGCGGCCGTTTTCCGTCGTACTCTGCAGTTCCGTCAGTTTTTCCGTGCGCACCGCAAAGTCCGGCGGCACCGGCACGGTCATCTCTTTGCCGTCCGTCAGCAGGATGACTTTGGCCGCGTGGGGACGCAGCACTTCGGCCTCGTGGAGGGCGTAGGCCCCGTTGCCCAGGACGCCCGTGACCTTCTTTTTGTAGAAGGCGGCGTCGCAGACGGCGCAGTAGCTGACGCCGTGCCCTTCCAGTTCCGCCAGGCCCGGCAGGGGCGGCACGATCCGCGACGCACCGGCCGCCAGGATCACGCTGTCGCCCGTATAGGACGCGTCCGCCGTCGCCACGGTGAACCGGGTCCACGTGTCATCCATGCCGAGGCCCACGACCTCGCCCTGGACGAACTGCACGCCGAGCCGCCTGGCACCGGCGATACCGTTCCGGTTCAGCGTTTCGCCCGACACCGGTTCGGGCAGGCCGTAATAGTTTTCAATGCGTTCCGCCTTGGCCAGGGCGCCGGTCCCTTTCGTGAACACCGTCACATCGGCACCGCCGCGTTTCGCGTACAGGGCGGCCGAAATGCCCGCCGGCCCGCTGCCGATGATGAGAATTTTTCCCATGCCGCACACCTCCTCGTTGTTCTGTCCTGATTGTATCACGGGCGGCACGTCCCGTCCGTAATCGGGTCACACAGAAAAAGGGGCGCCCTGCGGCGCCCCCGATGATTCCCTGCCATCACTTGCCCGTGTCGAACAGGGCCTTTTGCTGCGTGAATTCCATCATGCCGTACGTACCGCCTTCGCGGCCGATACCGCTCATCTTGTACCCGCCGAAGGGCGCCGCGCAGTCCCGCGGGCTGGCATTGATGTAGACGTTGCCGGCCTGGATGCGGTGCGCCACGTAGATGGCTTCCGCCTTGTCGCCGTAGACGGCGGCGTTGAGGCCGTAATCCGTATCGTTGGCGATGCGGACGGCTTCGTCCACCGTGTCGTAGGGAATGACGCACAGGACGGGCCCGAAGATTTCCTTGCGGGCGATTTCCATCCGGGCGTTGTCGACATCGCTGAAGATGGTCGGCGCCACGAACCAGCCTTTGCTTTCGTCGGGCACGCCGCCTGTCAGCAGGCGGGCGCCTTCGGCAATGCCTTTTTCAATGAAGCCCTTGATCTTCGTGAACTGGGCCTGCGAAGCGACGGGGCCCAGCTTCACCGCATGGTCCGTCGGGTCGCCGACGGTATATTCCTTGGCAATCTGCACGAGCTCCTTTTCAATGGCCGCCTGTTCCGCCTTCGGAATCAACAGGCGCGAAAAAGCCGTGCAGGTCTGGCCGGAATTCAAAAAGATGCTGTTGAAGCACAAATGGATCGGTTCCGTGTAGTCCTTCTGCCCGGGCAGCAGGATATAGGGCGATTTGCCGCCCAGTTCCAGGCTGATGCGTTTCACGTGTTCCAGGGCGTGCTTGGAAACGGTGATGCCGCCCGACGTGGACCCTGTAAAGGAAATCATGTCCACCAGCGGATGGTCGCTCAGGGCATTGCCCACTTCGCCGCCGCGGCCCGTCACCAGGTTGAAGGTACCGTGGGGGAAGCCGGCCTTGGCAAAGGCATCGGCCAGCCAGTAGGCGGACAAGGGCGTGTGCTGGCTCGGTTTCAGGACGATGGTGTTGCCCATCAGCAGGGCCGGCACGATCTTCTGGATGACCTGGCCCAGCGGATAGTTCCACGGCGTGATGCAGCCCACGACGCCGACAGGTTCGCGGTAGGTCGTGGAAGCTTCCATGTGCTCCACCATGGGCACCTTGTCGGACAGGTCGATATAGGACCGCGTGCGCGTGTACTGGTATTCCACCTGGGACGCCTTCGTGAAGGCCCAGGGCGAACCCAGTTCCTGCACGGTGATGTCGATCAGTTCGTCCTCCTGGCTGCGGAAGATGGCCAGGAACTTCTCCATGAGCTCCTTCCGTTCGGCCAGGCTCGTTGCCGCCCAGGCCGGAAAAGCCGCCGCGGCCGCGCGGGCCGCCCGGTCCACATCGTCCGCGTTGCCTGCGGGCACCCGGGCAAAGGCCTTCCGGGTGGCCGGGTTGATGACGTCGATCCACTGTCCCGACGCGCTGTCTACCCATTTCCCGTCAATAAAGAGTTTCGCAAAATCCATCATGAACGCCCCCTTGTATCCTACAAGGTCCCTTCGAGCGAGGCCTTACTTTTTCTGTTTTTCTTCTTTGGCAGCCTTCTTTTTCGCTTTGCTTTTCGCGCGGGCTGCTTCCTTTTCTGCTTTCGCCGCGGCCTTCTCCGCTTCCTTGCGGGCCTTTTCCGCCTCTTTGGCGGCCTTGGCCGCAGCCTTGCGGATTTCCGTCACAGGCACGCCGCCGATGCCCCAGTTGTCCATGTCGACTTCGTCGATGGTGACGACGAGGCTCTTCGTGTTCTTGTGCAGCACGTCGCCGATGAGCTGCGTCACGCCGGCGATGAGCGCCTTTTTCTGGGCGGCCGTCACATGGCCTTCCCTGGTGATCTTGATATTGACATATGGCATGGTGATTCCCTCCTTCTGCCGGTTATACAAAAATGGCAGGTGGTCCGGCGTCCAGACCACCTGCTTCTATAGTTCTCTGATTTAAAGGAAACTCCTGCCGTGTTCACAGTCATTTTACAATTGCGTGCCAAACGCGGGACGGTCAGTGTTTTTTGAGGACGATCGTCCGGGGCATCTTGCGGTCCAGGGGCAGGGCGAAGGAAGCCACCGCGCCAATGGCGGCGGCAATCCAGAGGACCTGCAGGGCCGTCACGAGACCGTAATTGTCCGCCAGGCGGCCGACGAACGGCGCCGTGAGACCGCCCAGGGTCGTCGTCAGGCCGAGGGTGACGCCCGAGGCGAAGCCCACGTTCTTGGCCAGGTACTGCTGGCCCAGGGCCACGATAGGGCTGTAGGCCATGAAGAGGGCGACGGCCAGGGGCACGAGCAGGGCCGTCGCAATCCAGACGTTCGTCGTGTGCGTCAGGAAGAAGAACGACGGCACGCCGACGAGCATGGCGATGCGGAGCATCTTCACGAAGCCGATGCGGTCGGAAATGACACCGCCCACATAGGTCAGGACAGCGCCCAGCGTGAAGAGGATGGTCAGGGCCGACGTGCCCTGCGTGGGCGTCGCCATCAGGATGGTGATCCAGAACATGGGGATGAAGGTGTTGCTCAGGGTGAAGCCCATGGAACGCGCGCAGATGGGGAACATGAGCTTGCCGAAGCTCTTCCAGTCGTTGCGCGGTTCGTAACCGGGGTTCTCGCGCTTTTCTTCCTGCGTGTTTTCCGCCGCCTTCTGCAAGATGGCCGGCATATGCAGGTAGATGGCCGCGGCGAGGATCAGGTTCACAATGAGGAAGGCCACGAGGCAGCGGATGCCCAGCTTGTAGGCGCAGAGGCCTGCCAGCATGGGGCCCACGGCGAAGCCGGCGTTGCCGCCGACGGAGAACAGTCCCAGGGCCCGTCCTTTCTGGTTTCCGGCCACATGGTTGACCATGAGGGCCCCTTCGGGGTGATAAATGGCGCTGCCGAGGCCGCTGAGCATGGACGCGCACAAAATGGCGGGATAGGAACCCGTAAAGCCGATGCTGGCGATGGCCGCGCCGCACAGGACCGGGCCCAGCGGCACGAGCCAGGGCTTGGAGAAGCGGTCCGCGTAGTAGCCGAGGACGGGCTGCGTGACGGACGAAATAAGCAGGTTGAGGAAGACGATGAAGGCCGCCCGTTCGTAGCTCAGGCCGTAATTCTGGATGAAGAAGGGCAGCAGGGCCGGAATGGCGCCCTGGGACCAGTCCACGGCCAGATGGCCTAAGGCCAGGTAATAGACGGAAAAATGGAGTTTCTCTTGCGTTGCCATGTACATACCTCAGTTCGCGCTCATTCCGCGCAGACTTCCTTGATGATGGAAACGGCCTTCATCAGGACCTCTTCCGGAATGTTCAGGGGCGGCAGCAGGCGCACTTTGTCCTTGGCCGTCAGGCACAGGACGCCCTTGTCGATGCAGGCTTTGACGACATCGCCGGCAGGCTTCGTCGTCTTGAGGCCGAACATGAGGCCCTTGCCGCTCACGCCTTCGATGCCTTTGGCCCCCGTAAAGGCAGCCCGGGCCTTGGCGCCCTTGGCTTCCACTTCGGCCAGGAACTTGTCGTCCAGGCGGTCGATGATGCTGATGGCCCCGGCGCAGGCAATGGGGTTGCCGCCGAAGGTGGACCCGTGGTCCCCGGCGCCCAGCACGTGCTGCACCTTTTCGCCCATGAGGCAGGCGCCCAGCGGCAGGCCGCCGCCGATGCCCTTGGCCGTCGAAACCACATCGGGTTCGATCCCGTAATGCATGTACGCGTAGAGTTTGCCCGTGCGGCCGTTGCCCGTCTGCACTTCGTCAATCATGAGGACGATGTCGTGCTCCTTGCAGTAGGCAGCCACGGCCTTGATATAGTCCGCCGGCACGTCGCAGACGCCGCCTTCGCCCTGGATGCATTCCAAGAGGATGCCCGCCGCCTTCAGGTCTTCGCAGGCCTTGCGGAATTCTTCGAAATCCCCGGCGTGGACCATGTGGAAGCCCGGCGTCAGGGGCTGGAACAGTTCGTGGTAGTGGTCCTGGCCCGTCGCCGCCAGCGTCGTCAGGGTACGGCCGTGGAAGCTGTTCCACAGCGTGAGGATCGTGTAATGGTCCGGGCCCTTCTTTTCCGCCGCGTATTTGCGGGCCACCTTGATGGCGCACTCGTTGGCCTCGGCGCCGGAATTGCCGAAGAAGACCTTCTTCATGCCCGTCTTCTGGCAGAGTTTCTGCGCCAGAAGGGCGCAGGGCTCCGTGTAATACAGGTTCGACGTGTGCTGCACCTTGTCGAGCTGGGCGATGACCGCCGCCTTCCACACATCGTCGCAGTACCCGAAACTCGTGACGCCGATGCCGGCGCCCATGTCGATATATTCCTTCCCCGTTTCGTCCTTGGCGATGGCGCCCTTGCCGGACACGATCTCCACGGGGAAGCGGCCGTAGGTGTTGGCCACATATTCGTGATCTATCGCTTGTAACTTCTTGTCCATTTGCGTTCCTCCAGATTCTGCATCGCGCCTCAGAGCTCGCCGCTGCTGATCATGGTGCCGGCGCCCTCGTCCGTCAGGATTTCAATCAGGATGGAGTGCGGAATGCGGCCGTCCATGATGACGACGTTCTTGACGCCCATGGCGATGGCCCGCTCGCAGCATTCCACCTTCGGGATCATGCCGCCGTTGATGGTGCCGTCTTCGCGCAGCGCCTTGATTTCTTCCAGGGTGATGTCCGGCAGCAGGGTCTCCGGGTCGTTCTTGTCCCGCAGCACGCCGGGTACATCGGTCATCATGATGAGGCGTTCGGCGTTGAGGGCCCCCGCGATGTAGGCGGCCGCCGTGTCGCCATTGATGTTGTACATGTTGCCGTCCTTGTCACAGCCGATGGTCGAGATGACCGGAATGTAGTCCTTTTCCAGGAGGTCGAGGACGGGCTTGATGTTGACGTTCGTCACTTCGCCCACGTAGCCGAGCTTCGGGTCCTTGATCTTCGCCTCGATGAGGCGTCCGTCGGCGCCAGAAACGCCCAGGGCCTGGCCGCCGTTCTTTTCCAGCAGGTTGACCAGGGTGCTGTTGACCTTGCCGGCCAGGACCATCTGCACAATGTCGATGGTCTCCTGGTCCGTGACGCGCAGGCCGTCGACGAAGGTCGGTTTCTTGCCCAGCTTGGTCATGAGGGCGCTGATCTCCGGCCCGCCCCCGTGGACGAGGACGACCTTGATGCCAATGAGCCAGAGCAGGACGATGTCCTCCATGACCTGCTGTTTCAGGCGCTCGTTGACCATGGCGTTGCCGCCGTATTTCACGACGACGACCTTGTTGTGGTATTTATCGATGTACGGCAGGGCCTGGACCAGAATCTGGGCCCGTTCCGCGTTGGAAATGAAATTCTTCATACGATGTCCCTCCCGTCAGGTCCGGTAATCTCCATTGATCTTCACGTAGTCATAGGTCAGGTCGCAGCCCCAGGCCGTGGCCGTGTAGTCGCCGTCGCCCAGGCTGACGAGGATGTCGATTTCCTTTTCGGACAGGACCTTCTTGGCCTCGTCCTCCGAGAAGGGGATGCCGGCGCCGTCCTTGCAGACATCGACGCGGCCCGCCTTCGACTGGAAGGAGACATCGATGGTGTCGACGTCGAGGTCGGCACCGCAGTAACCCAGGGCGCAGAGCACGCGGCCCCAGTTGGCGTCGGACCCGAACATGGCGGCCTTCACCAGGCTCGACGTGATGACGCTCTTGGCGGCCACTTTGGCGATATCCGGGCTGTCCGCGCCTTTGACGTGGCATTCCAGCAGCTTCGTCGCGCCTTCGCCGTCGCCCGCGATGGTGCGGCAGAGCTGGATCGTGAGGGTGTTCAGGGCCTTCATGAAGGTCTGGAACTCCGCCGAGCGGGGATTCGTCACTTCGGCGTTGCCCGCAAGTCCGTTCGCCATGATGACGACCATGTCGTTCGTCGACGTGTCGCCGTCGACGCTCAGCATGTTGAAGGTCTTGCGCACGTCCATGCTCAGGGCGGTGCGCAGCAGGTCCGCGGAAATGGCCGCGTCCGTCGTCAGGAAGACGAGCATGGTGGCCATGTTGGGATGGATCATGCCGCTGCCCTTGCCGATGCCGCCCAGGGTGCAGGTCTTGCCGCCCAGTTCGAACTGCACGGCGAACTCCTTCTTCACCGTATCCGTCGTCATGATGGCCTGGGCCGCATTGTCGGAACCGGCTTCGTCCGCCGTCAGGCCGGCGGCGAGGGTGTGGATGTTGTTGCGGATGGGCGAAATGTCGAGGGGCTGGCCGATGACGCCCGTCGAGCCGACGACCACGTCATGGGGGTTGATGCCCAGTTCGCGGCCCACCAGATCCGACATCTCTTCCGCCACGTCGATGCCGTTCGCGTTGCACGTGTTGGCATTGCCGCTGTTGCAGATGACCGCCTGGGCGAGGCCGTCGGCCAGGTGCCGTTTCGTCACCTTCAGCGGGGCGCCTTTGACGAGGTTCGTCGTGTAGACCGCCGCCGCATGGGCCGGTACTTCGCTGTAAATGAGGGCGACATCCTTCTTGCCCGATTTCGACTTGCGGATGCCGACGTGGATGCCGTTGGCCTTGAAGCCCTTGGCCGCGCAGACACCGCCGCTGATGAGTTTCATCGTCGTATTTTCCATAGCAGAGCCTCCAAAATTACCCTTATGCTTTTACCCTTATGCTTTCTATTTAAATTACAATACCAGTCCCGTTGTTTCGTCCGTGCCCAGGACGATGTTCATGTTCTGGATGGCCGCCCCGCTGGCTCCCTTGCCCAGGTTGTCGAAGCGCGACACGAGCAGGATGCGGTCGTCATTGCCGAACACGGCGATCTCCATGCCGTCCTTGCCGGAATACGACGCCGCCGACAGGAACCCGTCCTCATCGGCGTCTTCCTTATACCGCACGACCGGTCCGTGGTACCACTCGGCGTAGACCTTGCGGATATCGGCGGCCGTGCCGTGCAGGTCCTTGCGGAAGAGGGGCACCGTCACTTCCATGCCGGCGTAAAAGTCCGCCACAATGGGGCAGAAGACGGGATCCACGGTAAGGCCGCAGACCTTCGCCATTTCCGGCAGGTGCTTGTGGTGCTGGGCCAGGCCGTACTGGCGCGGGCCCTTCAGCAGCGGGTCGCGCGGGTCGGCCTCGTACTGGGCGATCATCTTTTTACCGCCGCCGGAATAGCCCGTCAGGGAGAAGCAGGTCAGCGCCGTGTCGGGCGCGATCAGGCCTGCCGCCACGAGGGGCGCCGCCAGGGAAATGAAACCGCTGGCGTGGCAGCCGGGGTTGGCGATGCGCCTGGATGCGGCAATCTTCGCCTTCTGGCCGGGCAGTTCCGCGAACCCGTAGACCCAGCCGGGCGCCGTGCGGTGCGCCGTCGACGTGTCGATGAGCACCGTGTCCGTCCCTTCGGCCAGCTGCACCGCTTCCACCGCCGCCGCGTCGGGCAGGCAGAGGAACGCCACATCGGCCCGAGCAATGGCGTCGCGCCGGGCCGCCGGGTCCTTGCGGACGGCCTCGTCCAGGTGGATCCGCTCGATATCCGGCCGGGCCGAAATCCGTTCATAAATACGCAGTCCCGTCGTACCGGAGCTGCCGTCGATGAAAACTTTCGTCATGGTCCATTCCTCCTTTATCCGCCCTTGTTTTTCTACCCTCATTATATGGGAATATTCCCGCAATGAAAAGCAAAAATCCCCTTTCGGGGAAGAAATTTTTCCGCTTGGGCTTTGTAATCTATAATATGCATATTTAAAACAAAAGTCAAGTATAAATTTGCATTTTTAGTAATATTTTCCCTTCCGTATGCAAAAAAAAGAAGTCCGGTCTTGCCACGCCGGCAATCCGAACTTCTTTAGCACTGCCCGCTCCGGCCCGTTTTCACGGAACCGGCGCAAAGCTAATTTTTATACAATTCATGCAAAATATTCATAAAATATGCAGCCGTCAGCTTTCCAGGCCCATGTTCCGCAGGGCGCCGCGCTGCAGCACTTTGTAGAGCACCACGGCCACGAGGACGGAGGGAATGGCGCTCAGGGCCATGGACACGGCGCAGTTGAGGGCGCTCACGTACGCCACCTGGCGCGCGTAGCCGAGGACGAAATACTTGAAGCTGAAACGGATCAGCGGTTCCGTCACCACGTTGACGACGGACCCGCCCACGGCGGCCGCCACGACGATGCGGTCCTTTTTGTCCGGCGCGGCGTCGCGCAGGTGCATCACCGAATGGGCTAAAAAGGCCACGGACCAGCCTAAAATGAACTTGGCCGCGAAGGTCGGCGGCGCCGACGTCGTGTACCCGGCCAGCACATCGGCCAGGGTCAGGCCGATGGCCCCGGACAGGGCGCCGTATTTGGCCCCCACGACGAGGGCCGACAAAATGATGAAGGCGTGGCCGATGTAGATTTTGCCCGTCAGGCCCAGCCCCATGGGCACCTCGATGCGCAAATAGGAAAAGCAGCAGAACGCCAGGGCGGCGAACATGCCGGCCAGCGTCAGTTTCGTTATCTTGTTGTCTCTCATATCAGGTTCCTTCTTTCCCTTGAATCTGTTCCCCGGCCCCGCCGTTGTTCCGGACAGCGGGGCACAGATTCAGTATAAGCCCTCACTGTACATTTTAAAATAGACAATTCATTTTATTTTCTAAGGGACAGTTACAATACATCTTTCTGTTGGCGGGGGATGCTGTAATTTTACAAAACTTTACGTTCGTTATACGGAACGCTTACAAGGGGGTGTTAGGATAAAGGCACGTTGAATGAAAACGCAAAAAAAGCATTGGGAAAGCACCCCGGATTACAAGAGGAGGAGATTCACATGGAATTCAAGAAAGCCCTGTGCTGCGCAGCAGCAGGTGTGCTCGCCGTGGCGGCTGTGAGCGGCTGCGGTTCGGACAACAAGAAACAGGCTCCGGCCCAGAGCGGCCAGAAAGTGACCATCGAATACTGGCACGTCGCTTCGGACAGCTTCGGCGGCAAGATGGTCCGCGAACTCGTCAAGGACTTCAATGAAAAACATCCGAACATCGAAGTCAAGGAAAAGTTCAACCCCGACATGTACAAAGGCCTGACGCAGAACCTGCAGGCGGCCATCGCGTCCAACCAGACGCCCGACGTGGTACAGATGGGCTGGGATTTCCTCTACTACGCCGATGCCAACTTCAAGCATGACGATATCAACAAGATTTTCGAAAAAGCCGGCAAAAAAGATTTCGTGAAGGAAACCTACGCCGACAACATTGCCAAACTCGCACAGACAGCAGATGGTGTCCAGGTCGGTGTTCCTTACTCCTTATCTGTTCCCGTGCTTTACTATAATCCGGAGTTGTTCCAAAAAGCCGGCCTGGATGCCTCCAAACCGCCTAAGACTTGGGATGAGGTTCACGCCTATGCCAAGAAGATTAAAGCCGCAACCGGCAAACCGGCCTTCTTCATGCAGGAATACGCCGACACCTGGACCAACCAGGCCTGCGTAGAATCCAACGGCGGCACGATGCTCGTCAAGAAGGACGGCAAGTGGCAGGCCGGCTTCGATACGCCGGAAGGCCATTACGCGTACCAGATGCTGGCCGACATGGTCAAGGACGGTTCCGCCCTGCACGCCACCAACGAAGAAGGCTTCCAGGCCTACACGTCCGGCAACCTGGCCATGGTCTGCACGACCATCGGCAAACGCGCCAACTTTGAAAAGAGTTCCAAATTCAAAGTTTCCATGACTTCGTTCCCTGCCTTCGGCAATAAAGAAGTCAAGGTTCCGGCCGGCGGCAACTTCCTCATGATCCTGTCCAAGGACGAAGCCAAGCAGAAGGCCGCGGCGGAATTCATCGCCTACCTGGAATCGGCCGAAAGCCTGTACAAGTGGGATACGGGCACGGGCTACCTGCCGCCCCGCAAGGGCATGGACACGTACGGCCCGTACAAGAAGCTCATGGATGAAAACGCCAACGTCAAGAACGCCATGGCCACACTGCCCCATGTGGTGCCCTGGGTTTCCTTCCCCGGCAACAACGGCCTGCAGTGCGAACAGGTGCTGATCGACGCCCGCGACGTCATCATGGGCGGTACCAAGTCCGCCAAGGACGCCCTGCACGAAGCGGCCCAGAAGATCAACAGCCTGCTGCAGGGCTGATGCCTTGAAAACCAAATAACGGACACGCGGAGTACCGGGCCGGGAAGGTGACTTTCCGGCCCGGGCTCTTGTGATATTTACGAGATTGTCAAAGGAGATTGACCGTGAACCGTCTGACACGCGCAGGCAGACTCTATTTCCTGCCTGCTTCCCTGGTGTTTCTGCTCTTTTACTACTGGCCTCTGGTCATGAACGGCGTCGTGAGCTTCTTTTCCTGGAATATGATCAGCCCGCGCATGCGGTTCGTCGGCTTCGCCAATTACCAGGCCATCCTGCAGAGCAGCGAATTCCAGAAGGTCATCGTCAACACGGTGCTGTACATCGTGTTCCTGCTGGTCTTCGATTTCCTGCTCCCCTATTTCTTTTCCTTCGTCCTGTCCCACGTGCTGCACCACGGGCAGATGACCTACCGCGTGCTGCTCTTCCTGCCGTCCTTATTGAGCCTGGCCGTGACGAGCATCATCTTTTTGTGGATCTACAACCCCATCGCGGGTCCCATGAGTGAAATCCTGGGCTGGTTCCACATCGAGTCGCCGCGCTGGTTCAAGACGCCCTACTACGTGCTGCTCGCCATCAGCACCATCGTGGGCTGGAAGTTCTTCGGCTACAACCTGATCTACCTGCTGGCCGCCATGGTCTCCGTGCCGAAAGAGATGATCGAGGCCGCCGAACTGGAAAACGCGTCGAAGTGGACCATTTTGAAGGACATCATCGTGCCCCAGACCTCGTCGGCCGCCATGTATGTCTTCGTCCTGACCATCGTCTTCGCCCTCCAGTATGTCATGGTCCCCATCAACATGCTGACCCAGGGCGGGCCGGACCAGCACAGCGCCAACCTGAGCTACGTGATCTACCAGTACGCCTTCGTCTTTTTCCAGGCCGGCCGGTCGGCGGCCTTCGCCGTCCTGACCATCATCCTCTTCGCCCTGTTCCTGCTGTGGCGCGGCAAAGTGGCCGAAAAGGGGGTCTACTATGAAAACTGAACGTTCGGAAATCTTTTTCCACATCCTCATCATTGCGCTCATCATCGTGTCCCTGTGGCCCGTCGTCTTCATGCTGTCGGCGTCCTTCAAGGACCTGAGCCAGGTCTTTTCCAGTCCCCTGAACCCCTTCCCCTACCCGCCGACGCTGGATAACTACATCGACGTGCTGGGCCGTTTCAACGTGTTCCGCTTCGTGGGCAACACGTTCTTCATCGCCTTCTTCGTCACCCTCTTCAAGCTGGTGACGAGCATCCTGGCCGGTTTCGCCTTCGTCTATTACCGCTTCAAAGGGCGGGAATGGCTGTTCAACTCCATGCTGCTGACCTTCTTCATCCCGACGACGGTCCTCATCATGCCGAACTACCTGTTCATGTCGAAACTGGGCCTGTTGAACACGCCCTACGGCGTCATCCTGCCGGAAATCGTCGACGGCATGGGCATCTTCCTCATGCGCCAGGCCATGCGCGGCATCCCGAAGCCGCTCTTTGAGACGGCGGCCCTCGAAGGCGCCGGCGCCATGACGGTCCTGCGCCGCCTGTGCCTGCCCCTGGTCCGCTCGCCCCTGATTGCCGCGGGCATCATGTTCTTCATCAATTCGTGGAATGAATATTTCTGGCCTTTGCTGGTCCTGAAGGATAAATCGCAGTACACCCTGTCCCTGGCGATGCAGATGTTCATCAGCGCCGAGGGCGGCAGCGAATGGGGCGTCGCCATGGCCGTCGCGGTCGTGACCAGCCTGCCCCCGCTGATCTTGTACCTGTTCTTCCAGCGGTTCATCCTGGATTCGTTCATGCAGGCCGGTATCAAAGGCTGAGTGAGGTGTGGTATGTATAACATCCTGTTTGATAATGTCCATAAATCGTACGGCAAAAAAGAAGTCATCCGCCGTCTCAACTTCGAAATCAAGGAAAACGAACGCCTTGTCTTCCTGGGCCCGTCGGGCTGCGGCAAAAGCACGACCCTGCGCATGATCGCCGGCTTCGAGGAAATCACGGAAGGCGACCTGTACATGGGCGGCCGGCGCGTCAACGACATGGCCCCGGGCGAGCGCAACATCGCCATGGTCTTCCAGAGCTACGCCCTGTTTCCCCACATGGATGTGTGGGACAACATCGTCTTCGGCCTGCGGGTGCGCAAAACCGACCCGGCCGAAATCGAGCGGCGCGCCAAACTGGCCATCGAAATGCTGAACCTTCAGGGTTACGAGCACCAGGCCGTGCACGCCTTGTCCGGCGGCCAGAAACAGCGTGTCGCCCTGTGCCGCGCCCTGGTCAAGGAATCACCCTACTTTCTGCTCGACGAGCCCCTGTCCAACCTGGACGCCCAGCTGCGCCAGAAAGCCCGCCAGGACCTGGTGCGCATCCACGAGGCCCGTCCTTCCACCATGGTCTACGTGACCCACGACCAGGTCGAGGCCATGACCATCGGCCAGCGCATCGCCGTGCTGCACGAAGGCACGCTGCAGCAGATCGCCACGCCGGGCGACATCTATAACAACCCGGCCAACACCTTCGTCGCCTCCTTCATCGGCTCGCCGGCCATGAACCTGATCCGCGCCAGTCTCGACGGCGGCCGCCTCGTCTCCGGCGGCCAGCGCCTCGACCTCCCGGACGGGTGGCGCCGCACCCTGGCGGGACGGGACGAAGTCATTTTCGGCATCCGTCCGGAAAAGGTCCATATCGTCAGCGCGACCGACGGCATGCTGCGGGCCCCCTGCCATTACGCGGAGCACACGGGCAACCTGCAGACCACGTCCTTCGGCCTGGCGGAACAGACGCTCTTCACGCAGTCCTCGGACAACCAGTGCGACATTCACGAAGGCGATGTCGCGGGCCTGTCGTTCCACTGGGACAACGCGCGCTTCTTCGACGCCGCCGACGGCAGCCGCATCGTTCCTGAAGACGCCCGCTGAGACGCCCGTCTACACGAAAGGAAGGTTACATTCATGCAGTTCTTTGTCAGTGATCTGGTCTTCCCGGCCTTCAACAAGCCGGAAATGGGAAAACTGCCGGCCGGTTACGGCCTGGAAATCTTTACGGAATTCGGTACGGAAAGCTACTGGCAGAACCTGCTGCCGCGCCTGGGCGTGCCCCTGGGCAAACCGAACGGCACGGGCCGCCTGCTGACCGTCCACGGACCCTGCGTGTCCGTCAACCTGGCCAATCCGGAGGACAGCCTCTACCGCCAGTCCTATGCGGACACGTTCCGTCTGGCCGCCCGGCTGGGCGCGCGCCACGTCGTCGTCCACACGAACGAAAGCCTGACGCCGGAACAGCGCGCCGACGGCAAGGCCCTCCGGGCCGCACAGGACCTGGTCCGCTCCCGCCTCCGGGAAATTGAAAACATCGCGGCCGCCGTCCGGCAGCAGGCCGGTACGGGCATCCTGCCCCAGCTGGTCATCGAGAACGTGGGCCTGCACCGCAACATGCTCTTCAACGAGCAGGAATACGTGGAACTGATCCGTTCCTTCCCGTACTGCGCCGCCCTGCTCGACCTGGGCCACGCCCACGTCAACGGGTGGGATCTGTGCCGCGTCATCGAAGCCCTGGGAGACCGTCTCGTCTCCTACCACGTCCATGACAACGACGGTTCCGGCGACACGCACCAGCCCGTCGGCAAAGGCACCATTCCCTGGGGCCCCGTTCTCGCCGCCGTCAAAAAGTACACGCCGGACGCTGACTGCGTCTTTGAATACGCCAACGGCACCTTCGCCGATGCCGCGGGCCTGGCGGACCACCTGGCCGATGTCATGGGCCGCATAGGCCGCACGGACCGTTGACCGGAAACCAATTGAACAGATACGAAGAAAGGGCCCCGTTCCGCAGAACGGGGCCCTTCCTTTAGATTTCCTCCAAATAATCCCGCAGCCGTTCCAGCCCTTTCTGCAGGTGGCGGAAGTCGCCTGCCGACGAAAGGGAGACGCGCAGGTAATCCTGCGCCGCGCCGGCCTGCACGGCAAACCGGCCCGAATGATACACGCGCACGCCGCGCCGCAGCAGATCCCCCTCCACCCGGGCGGGATCTTTTTTTGTGCCCAGGGGAAGCCAGCGGAAATAGCCCGGTTCCGCCGCCCGGGGACAGCGGCCGGCAAAGAGCGCCGCAAAGAGCTGCCCCGCCTTTTCCGCCAGGGCGCGCTTTTCCTTCGCAATGCGGTAGGCGTCACCGTTCAGAATCAGCTCCGTGATGATTTCCGCGTCCAGGGACGACGTCTTGATATTGATGTTGGACAGGCCGTGCAGAATCTGCTTCCGGAAACGGCCGCCATAGGTCATGAAGGCGATCCGCAGGCCCGGACAGAGGCTCTTCGTCATGCCGCAGATGTAAAGGCTCTCCCCGTGCAGCAAATCAAAGAGGGACGGCACGGTCACGCCGCCCGCGGCGGCCATCCAGGCGCCGATATCGTCTTCCAGCAGGATCAGCCCGCAGTCCCGGATGACGGCGGCCAGCTCCCGCCGCCGCGCCAGGGGGATGGAGACCGTCGTCGGGTTGGCAAAGGCCGGCATCAGGTAGATGCCTTTCACGCGGTTCAGGCGGCACTGCCGCTCCAGCTCCTCCGGCAGCATGCCCGCCCCGTCGCCCTTGACCGGCACCAGGACCAGGTGCATCAGCTTGGCCAGTTCGATGAAGTTCGAATACGTGTAGGGGTCCACGGCGATGCGGTCGCCCGGGTCGAACAGCGAAAGCAGGGCCACGGTCAGGGCGTTCTGCGCGCCCGAAAAGACCGCCGTCCGTTCCGCCGCCGTGTGGACGCCGACCTGCTCCAGCCAGCGCACGCCCGCCGCCAGCTGGTGCGGATACCCTGCCGGGCAGTCGTACTCGTACAGATGGCGCAGATAGCCCTTCCGCACCACCGCCTCCGTCGCCCTCTCCACGAGCAGGCTGTGCTCGCTGTACCCATTGACGGCCCCCAGGTCGATGACATCGTCCCGGAGCGTTTCCGACACGAGCGTCGTGTCCTCTTCCGCGTGGGGCGACACAAAAGTCCCCCGCCCCGTGATGCCGTAAATGAGGCCCTTCTTGCGGCACGCCTCGTAGACCCGCGTGATGGTCGTGTAATTCAAATCCAGGAAATCGGCGATTTCCCGCTGCGGCGGCAGTTTCGTTCCCGCCTGGAGCACGCCGCGGCGGATCTTGTCCTCCAGGTCGGCCGCCAGCGACCGGTAATAGGGCCGCTTCAGCGCCGCCTTGTCCGGCTTCCACGTCAGCGGATATTGATCAAAGGAATTGACCGGCATCGAAATCCCTCCCGAAAATTGTTTTACATACAATTTTATAATTGATTGGTTTTCAGTTACGTAGTACCATAACAGCAAGGAAAATGCAAGATGTAATTTCCGATACGACGCAAATGAATAAATGAAAGGGAGAGAGAGTTATGACTACGTTGAAAATGTATATCGCCGATGCCTTCACAAAGGAAGTCTTCAAGGGGAATCCCGCCGCGGTCTGCGTGATGGACCAGTGGCTGCCCGCCGATGTCATGCAGCACATCGCCATTGAAAACAACTTCTCCGAAACGGCCTTCGCCGTCAAGGAAGGCAACGGCTACGGCCTGCGCTGGTTCACGCCGGGCGGGGAAATCGACCTTTGCGGCCATGCCACCCTGGGGACATCGTACGTACTGGCACATTTTTACGAGCCCGGCGCAGCCGCCTTTCACTTTCACACCAAATCGGGCGAACTGACGGTGACGCACCAAGGGGATCTGTTCTCCATGGATCTGCCGGCCTACGACATGAAGCGCATCCCCGTGACGGACGCCATGGCCGAAGCCTTCGGCGTGCGGCCCGTGGAAGCCTGGCTGGCGCGGGACCTGGTCTGCGTCTTTGCTTCGGAAGACCAGGTGCGGAACTGCCAGCCCGACATGGAAAAGGTGAAACAGCTCGACGGCCTGACCTGCAACATCACGGCGCCGGGTCGCGAATACGACTGCGTGAGCCGCTCCTTCGCCCCCAAACTGAACGTGGCGGAAGACCCCGTGTGCGGTTCCGGCCACTGTCATATCATTCCCGTCATGGCGGCCAAACTGGGCAAGAACGACCTGGTCGCCTTCCAGGCGTCGAAACGGACGGGCGTCCTCTACTGCCACCTCGAAAATGGACGCATTTCCATGGCCGGCTATGCCGTGCTCTATTCCAAGGCGGAAATTTCGTTCTAAGCGGAAAATCGCAGCAAAAAAGCGGGTGATTCCGGGAGTCCGACTCCCGAAACCACCCGCTTTCCTTTATATATCACAAGTGCGAGAACAAGGGCAGGTATTCCATCAAAGCCCAGCACAACACGGCGTTGACCACCATGCAGAGCAGGGTCAGCTTGAAGCCGTAGCGCATCTGCAGACCCGCGTCGAGGCCGAAGCCGACGGGAATGGCCCGCGTCGTGACAGGCAGCACATAGGCGCTGGAGCAGGCCGCCGTCACGGCCAGCACGTACGGCACGGGGTTCAGGTGCAGGGCGCCGCAGATGGAAATGACAATCGGTATGCAGATGGATGCCGCGCCCGTATTGCTCGACATCTCCGACATGAAGCAGGCGAAGGCGCAGAAAATGAACATGGTGACGAAGCCGCCCGTCAGTTCCAGGGACCCCAAAAGCTGCGCCATTTTGGCCACGGCGCCGGTCTCGATGATCATAGTCCCCAGGGCCAGGCCCGACGACGCCATGATCATGATGCCCCACATGGCATTCTTTTCCGCGAAATTCCAGGTCAGGATTTCGTGGTGCTCCTCGTCGCGGAGGACGAACATCAGCATGCCGAGGATGAGGAACACGTAAGCCGGCTTCAGGCCCGGCAGATACGCCGCGTACAACGGCCGGACAAAGGCCAGGACGATGGCGAGGGCGAAAATCCAGAAGCACCACTTTTCGCCGGTCCGCATGGGGCCGAGCGCATCGTACATTTTGCGGAATTCCTCCCGCGTGCCGTTGAAGGACTTGACGGGCATGTCCAGGTGCCACAGGAAGAACAGGTTGAGGAGGAACAGGACGAACAAAATCGGCACGAACCGCCCGATCCATTGGATGTACATGAATTCATGGCCCGTCAACTGCTCCATGTACTGGATGGCGACGAGGTTGGCCGGACTGCCGATGGGCGAACCGAGGCCGCCGATGCCGCTGCCCCAGGAAATGGCCAGCAGGATGGGCACGGCCAGCTTGCTCTCCGTAATGTACTTTTCCCCGACGAACTTGAGCATGCCCACGGCAATGGGGCAGAAAATGGTCGCCACGACCGTATTGGGCAGAAAGGCCGACAGCACGACGGACGCGCCGAGCCACACGAGGATCTGGCTCTTCAGGGACGGCCCGATGAGGCACAGGGCGCGCAGGGAAATGCGCCGGTCCAGGCCCGTGGCGGACCAGCCGAGGCAGATCAGGTCCGCGCCCAGCAGCAGGACGACGATATCCGTAAAGTAGCGCGCAATGACATGGGCGTTGGGCTCCAGCGTGAACGCCGCGTTGACCGCAATGGGCAGGAGCGATGTAACGGCGATGTGCACGGGCCGGAAAATCCACCAGATGGCCATCCAGACCGCCGTGCCGACGGCCAGGCCCCCCTTGGTCCCCAGCACGGGCGCCAGCAGCAATCCCGCCGCCAGAAAGCCCAGGGGGCCCAACAAGGTCTTCGCCAGCTTGTGTGTCATGATTGCATCGTGCCGTGCTTCCATACTCCCGCCTCGATTTCCGCGTTGTCCGGGCCGCTTCCAGCCTACAAGGAAGATGTATTGGGCAGGCCCGGCTTGCAAATTTTCAACATGTTTCCATTATATCCTTAGGCGGCCGAAAGTGCAACGCGTTGCCGCTCCGTGGACACGGGCCCTGTATGTCCACGTACGAAAGACATTTGCAATTTTTGGCAAGTACATGTATAATAGGGAAGTGCGCGCGCCCCGGTTGGGAACGGCGCCAACGATTTCGAACTCTGGAGGTATCATCGTGTTAACCCGCATTTCCGACACCCTGGGCAAAGTGCCCCTGATTAAACAGATTGCCGTCGGCCTGGTCATCGGCATCCTCATTGCCGTCTGCTTCCCCGCCGCCATTCCCGCCGTCAAGATTTTCGGCGACCTCTTCGTCAAAGCCCTGAAAGGCATAGCCCCCATCCTGGTCTTCTTCCTGGTCATGAACGCCATGTCCCAGAAAAAAGATGATTCCAGCGGCAGCATGAAACCCATCATCATGCTCTACGTGGCCGGCACCTTCCTGGCGTCCCTCGTAGGCGTCACCATCTCCTTCCTGTTCCCCACGACCCTGCAGCTGCAGGTCGCGCCGGACACGAAGCTGGCGCCGCCCAGCGGCATCGTGCAGGTGCTGCACAACCTGATCCTCTCCGTCGTGGATAACCCCGTCAACGCCCTGCTGAGCGCCAACTACATCGGGATCCTGGCCTGGGCCATCATCTTCGGCATCGCCTTCCGCACCTGCGCCGGCGAACACATGAAGAGCTGCCTGGGCGACACGGCCAAAGCCGTGACGAAGGTCGTCACGTGGGTCATCCGCTTCGCACCCCTCGGCATCATGGGCCTCGTAGCCGACTCCGTCGGCACGGCCGGCGTGTCCGCCCTCGTCGGGTACGTCCACCTGCTGGCCGCCCTCATCGGGTCGTACTGCCTGGTCTTCTTCGTCATGAACCCCCTCATCGTATTCTACAAGCTGCGCTGCAACCCGTACCCGCTGGTCTGGACGACCATCCGCGAAAGCGGCGTGTACGCCTTCTTCACCCGCAGTTCCGCAGCCAATATTCCCGTCAATCTGTCCCTGTGCAAACGCCTGGGCCTGAACCCGGACACGTACACCATTTCCATTCCCCTGGGCGCCACCATCAACATGGCCGGCGCGGCCATCACCATTTCCGTCCTGGCCCTGGCGGCAGCCAACACGCTGCATGTAGCCGTTGACCTGCCCACGGCCCTGCTGCTGTGCATCGTCTCCACGGTCGGCGCCTGCGGCGCTTCGGGCGTGGCCGGCGGGTCCCTGCTGCTGATTCCCGTGGCCTGCGCTTCCTTCGGCATCGGCAACGACATCGCCATGCAGGTCGTCGGCGTTGGCTTCATCGTCTCCGTCCTGGAAGACGCCAGCGAAACGGCCCTCAACAGCTCCAGCGACGTGCTCTTCACGGCCACGGCGGAATTCGCCGAACGCCGCAAGAACGGCACCCTGCGCCCCGAAGATATGGTTCCCCAGAAGGCCTGACCTCCTATAGTCCTGCCACGCAATAACTCCAAAACGCAACGACCGCCCTGTACGGACTCCGTGCAGGGCGGTTTTATGTTGCAATATTTCCTGTAATAGCGTATACTATTTTTATATTGTTTTCAGTTCAGGGAGGTATCATCTTGTTCAGCAAAATCCAGAAAATCCTTACGAGCGTCGCGCTCATCAAGCAAATCGCCGTCGGCCTGGTCATCGGCATCATCATCGCCGTGTTCTTCCCGTCGGTCATCCCCGTCGTCAAAATCTTCGGCGACCTCTTCGTCAAAGCCCTGAAAGGCGTCGCCCCGGTCCTGGTCTTCTTCCTCGTCATGAACGCCATGTCCCAGAAAAAGGAAAGTGAATCGGGCAGCATCAAACCGGTCGTCGAACTCTATATCCTCGGTACGTTCTGTGCCTCCATCGTAGGCGTCGTCATGTCCTTCCTCTTCCCGACGCGCCTCATGCTGCAGGTGGCACCGGACACGAAACTCGCGCCGCCCAGCGGCATCGTGCAGGTTCTGCACAACCTGATCCTGTCCATCGTGGACAACCCCGTCACGGCCCTCATGAACGCCAACTACATCGGCATCCTCGCCTGGGCCATCATCCTGGGCATCGCCCTGCGCCGGGCCTCCCACGGTTCGACGAGCACGTGGCTCCAGGACTTTTCCCAGGCCATCACCATCGTCGTCAGCTGGGTCATCCACTTCGCCCCCCTCGGCATCATGGGCCTCGTGGCCGATTCCGTCGGCACGGCCGGTGTATCCGCCCTCGTGGGCTACGCCCACCTGTTAGGCGTCCTGATTGTATCCTACCTGCTGGTAGCCCTCGTCATGAACCCCCTCATCGTGTTCTGCAAGACGCGCAAGAACCCCTACCCCCTCGTCTGGGCCACCCTGCGGGAAAGCGCCGTCTACGCCTTCTTCACCCGCAGCTCCGCCGCCAACATTCCCGTCAACCTGACGCTGTGCAAGCGCCTGCGCCTGAACCCTGACCTGTTCACCATTTCCATTCCCCTGGGCTCCACCATCAACATGGCCGGCGCCTCCATCACGATCTCCGTCCTGGCCCTGGCAGCCGCCTACACCCTGAACATCCCCGTCGACCTGCCCACAGCCTTCCTGCTGTGCATCGTCTCGTCCCTGGGCGCCTGCGGCACCTCGGGCGTGGCCGGCGGTTCCCTGCTGCTGATCCCCGTGGCCTGCGCCTCCTTCGGCATCAGCAACGACCTCTCCATGCAGGTCGTCGGCGTCGGTTTCATCATCTCCGTCCTGGAAGACGCCTGCGAAACCGCGCTCAACAGCTCCAGCGACGTGCTCTTCACCGCCACGGCGGAATTTGCCGAACGCCGCAAAAAAGGCACCCTGCGCGCCGAGGACATGCGTCCCCGCGATATCGTGGAAAACTAAATCCGAAGATGTATCCTGCCGGATGGCCGTCAAGGCCATCCGTTTTTTTATGCCTGTCCGCAACATAAAAAAAATCCGTGCGGCCCGCAGCCGCACGGAAGAAAGTTCCTGACTCAGTGGAACAGGATGACGACGACCGCCACGACGGCGATCAGCGCTACGAATTTCACGATGTCTTCTTTGTAGCAGGCAATGAAAGTTTTATAGGAAACCATGATACTCCTCCTTTCACCCAAACGCCGGTACTGGCGGGCGAACGACCCGTAATTTTTAAAGATACACAGTCAGAGGACATATTTCCTCTTCACTTTCATTATACTTATCCTGCCGCCGATGTCAATCGATTCTGTAACAAACATTACAGAAAATCAGAGCAACGGCCGTTCCGGCTGCTCCACCGGGTCGGGCCCGAAGCGGTTCGGACCGCGGGTCCCCCGCAAAAAGACGAGCTGGAACATAATGAAGAAGTTCACGATGGGAATGAGGCAGAGCAGCAGATACCAGCCGCTGTGGTCCCGGTCGTGGACGCGGCGGATATTGAGCATCACGCTGGCCAGGCTGCAGCCGATGGTGATGACGAAGTAGACAGCCGTGAAGACGCTCAGCGTGAAGTAGGACGCGGACACGGGCAGGACGGACGAAGCGGCGTACGCCGTGCCGCCGGCCCAGTGGAACACCGATTCCCACACGTTCGGCGCCGGCAGCGGCGTCGGTTCCGGCGTGTAGATATAGCTTTCCAGGAGCGCACTGCTGACATAGGAAACAAGCCAGACCAGGATCTGGCGTGCCCAGTACCGCTTCCGGTTCAAGCGGCCGCGGAACGAAAAATAGCGCCGGACAAAGGTTTCGTCGCCATAGGGTTCGTATGTTTCGGGATAAGTACCTGCAAAAAAGTCCATCGTATCGCCTCTTTTCCATTTTTCTACTTAATATAAATTTCATTGCCTCAGCGGGCCTGCGCCTGTTTCTGCTTTTCTTCGTGCTCCCATTCGTCGCGCTGGAAGGCTTCCTCGGAAGGGAAGACCAGGTTCAGGACGAAGGCGACGAGGAAGACGACGGCGACGCAGTTTTCCGCAAAGACGGATTTGATCAGGGTCGGGAAAATCTTGAAGATGGCCGGCGCCTGCGTAAAGCCGATGCCGATGGACAGGGACAGGGCGGCGATACTCATGTTGCGGGACGAGAAGCCGCAGTCGCCGAGCATGCGGACGCCGCTGACGACGATGGAGCCGAACATCATGAGGGTGCAGCCGCCGAGGACGGCGTCGGGCAGGGAGGCCAGGATGACGCCCAGGGCCGGAATCAGGCCGGCCAGAATCATGAGGACGGCGCCGCTGGCGATGGCTTTCCGGTTGACGACGTGCGTCATGGCCACGAGGCCGACGTTCTGGCTGAACGAGGTGATAGGCAGGCAGCCGAACAGGGACGACAAGGCGCTGATGAAGCCGTCCACGGCAATGGAGCCGGACACTTCCTTATCGCGCACCAGGCGCCCCAGGCCCATGACGGACAGGGCCGACGTGTCGCCCAGTGTTTCCGTGGCGGACACGAGGAAAATCAAAAAGACCGAGAAGATGGCGTCCGGCCGGAACTCCATCTGGTACGGCAGAAAATGCGGCAGGGAGAAAAAGCCCGCCGACCAGATCTTGCTCAGGTCGACCATGCCGAAAAAGTAGGCCGCCACATAGCCGACGATGAGGCCGAACAGGACGGACAGCTGCTTGTAGAACCCCTGGGCGCGGATGTGGAACACAAGGCACGCCACCAGGGTGATGGTGCCGACGATCAGGTACTTCGCTTCGCCGAAGTGGGGATTGCCGAAGCCGCCGCCAAAGGAATTGGCGCCGATGCCGAGCAGGGAGAAGCCGATGGCCGTCACGACGCTGGCCGACACGATGGGCGGCACAAAGCGGCGCCACCACCGCGCACCCAGGCCCAGAAAGCCTTCGAGGCAGCCGCCGATGAGGGCGGCACCCAGGATGGCGCCGTAGCCGTACTTGCCGCCGATGACACAGAACGTCGAGACGAAGGTGAAGCTGATGCCCATGACAATGGGCAGCCGGCTGCCCAGCGGCCCGATGGGGAACAGCTGCAGCAGGGAGCCGATGCCGGCGATGATCATGGCCGTCTGGACGAGACTGCCCGTCTCTTCCGTACTCAGATGTACCACGCCGGCCACAATCAAAATAGGCGCGATGTTGGCCACGAACATGGCCAGGACATGCTGCAGGCCGAAGGGGACGGCCTTCTGCACCGAAATGCTGCCGTCCAGCTCGTAAATGGCATCCCGGCCGGCGGTCTGCGCCGCCGGTTCCGGGTCAAGGCGTTTTTCTTCAGTCATGATGGCCTCCGGGAATCAGCGGAACACGATGGTACCGGTCTTGGCGTCCATCTTATCAATGATGGCCAGGCTCTTCAGGTTGACGCCCTTCTTGCGCAGGGCATCGCCGCCCCCCTGGAAACCCTTCTCGATGCAGATACCGACGCCTTCCACCGTGGCACCCGCCTGCCCCGCCAGGTCCATGAGGCCCTCGATGGCGCAGCCGTTGGCCAGGAAATCGTCGATGATGAGCACGTGGTCCGCCGCGTTCAAGTACTTTTTGGACACGACGACGTGGTTCACATTGTTATGCGTGAACGACTTGATCTCCGTGGCGTACACATCGGCATCCATGTTGCTGCCGGCGGACTTTTTCGCGAACAGTACCGGCACCCCCATGTGCACCGCCGTCAGGCAGGCCACGCCGATGCCCGATGCCTCGATGGTCAGGATCTTATTGACGGGCCGGTTGGCAAAGAGCTTCTTGAACTGCTTGCCCAGCTCGCTGATGAACGGTACATCGATCTGGTGATTCAGGAAACTGTCCACCTTCAGCACATCGCCGCTCTTGATGACACCGTCGGCCAAAATCTTCTTCTGCAACAAATTGAGTTCTGCCATGGGAATGCCCCTCCTTCATATATAACCCGAATTATATCACAAAAACGGTCATCTGTCAGAACACCCTTCCGGTCCGATGTCCTGGACATCTTCCACGGAAAATCCATTTTGTACGAGCAGCGCGGCCGTCACGCCCTGGCCGGGCACCCGCGTGTGCGTGAAGGTGCCGTCGTAGCGCTCCCGGACGCCGCAGCTCGGGCTGCGCGACTGGAGAATGATGCGGTCCGGCTGGTATTTCCGGGCCAGGGCCAGACAGTGCTCCGCGCCCGCCCGGTACTCCCGCGTCACATCGCGCCCGTCCTGCGTCACGACCCGGCCGCCGGGCTGTACTTCGGCCGGCGGACGCGGTGTCGGCAGGCCGCCCATCACTTCGGGGCAGACGGGAATGATCTCATTGGCCGGATCCCGCGCCAGGGCCAGCACTTTGGCATGGGCGTTGTTCCCGCCCGTGTATTTGCAGTTCGTGCCCAACAGGCACGCGCTCACCATGATCCGCATGGCTGCACCTCCTTACGGTTCGTCGCGCACATAGCGCTGCTGCCGGCTCCGCGGGCGGTCCGGCACGGTCATCCGCAGCACGCCCTGCGCCACGAGGGGCCGCACATAGCGCCGCAGGGCGTAGGGTACGCTGGCGATGCCCAAAAAGGCGGCAATTTCTTCGCGGCTGCGGGGCACGCTGCAGAACGCCGCCAGTGTCTCCGCGCCGTGTACTTCTTCCTGCACGCGGAACTCCCGGCTGCCCGGCGCATAGGTTTCCTGTTCCCGCAGGATCACGCGGAACATGCCGCCGTGACTGGAAAAATCCGGTGCCGGCAGGTGCCGTTCGTGCATCTGGCGCCGCATGAGGGGAATGCCGGAATAGCGGTTTTCCGCATAGCCGAGCAGTTCCATCGCCGTGGCGATCTTCGGGTTGCGCGTATCAGGCTGGCAGTGCCCCAGCTGGTCGATGCCGAGCCGTCCGTACAGGCCGCCGGGGCTGCAGATTTCCAGCCGGTCCGGATACAGCTGCAGCTGGACGGGCATGCCTTCCGTATGGATGCTGTAATCCCGGTGGACGAGCGCGTTGATCAGGGCCTCGCGGATGGTTTCCGGCGGGTATTCCAGGACATCGTCCCGTTTCCCCGTGCGGGCGTCGATGACACTGCGCTTTTTCAGGTTCCGCCAGCAGAACTGCAGCGCCGTTTCGAGCATCTCGGGCAGTGGGCCCTCGATGCGCTGGTTGTCGAGAAAGCGCGCGCCGTCGGCTGCCGCCGTGCCGGGCAGCGCCGTCGCGATGATGGCGAGCTGCGGGAACCAGGCCTGCGGGTAGGGACTGAAAAGCAGCACCGCCCACAGGGCCGCTTCGCCGTCCTTTTCGAGGCCCATGAGGCGGCAGATCTGCGCATCCGGCAGCTGCGCCAGGTGCGGTTTGTCCCGCTTCAGCTTCTGCAGCCACGTATCCAGGCTTTTCCGGTCCAAATCGGCCGTCGTCACACCGGGAACCGTACGCAGCTCGTCCTGGTACTTTTTCCGGAACGCCTCGTAACTGTAGACTTCGTATTCCGTCATGGGCTGGTCGCTGTCGCCGCAGCGCACATAGGAACCATGCAGGCGGCCCCGGCCTTTGTAATGGCAGGGACGGTCTGCCGCATCGAGGCCCGGTATCTCCGCGGCCACGAAGGTCCTTCCGTCCCGGGCCAGCACTGTCAGCAGCGGCCGCACGACCGGCTCCATCTGGAGGCACTGCTCCTGCACCTTCTTCTGTAAGTCCTGGGCATCGTACACCCCTGTCTCCGCAAAGCCGTGCGCCTCATCGACGCCGAAGACGATGCAGCCGCCGTCGTCCTGGTTGGAAAAAGCGGACAAGGTGTCGTACAGACGCTGCGGACAGCCGGCCGCAGCCGCCTTCAACTCCAGCGTGGCCGTTTCGCACCGCGTCTGCTGGATCCGGTCCAGCAGGGCCCGGAACTCATCCTGTGTCATGGCGCCCCGCCTCCTTTCTCTCCGTGAATTTCACTTATTGCGGCATAAGTGAAATTTTACTTTTATATTTCACTTATTGGTTTCAGTTTATCGTAAGGCCTGCCGAAAGTCAATCACCGGCAAAAAAAGACGCAAAGCCGGAAATTCCGGTTTTGCGTCTGCTTTTATGATTGGGCCAGCCATTCCGCCAGATCAAGAATCTGGATTCCCTCGTAGCTGCCGGGGCCCTGCCTCGTCCGCGCCAGCAGGATCTTGGGATAGGCGTCCCGGATTGCCAACAGCGGGCGGACTTCCCGCTGCAGTGTCTCTTCCGCCGAAATATCCCCCGCCACCTGGATATAGAGCTTTTCATCCCGTTTCAGGGCGACAAAGTCGATTTCCGTTTTATAGAGCACGCCGGCATAAATCTCATACCCGCGCCGCAGCAGTTCCAAGGCCACGATATTCTCCAAAATACGGCCCGTGTCCAGGTTCTTCGTCCCGAGCTTCGCATACCGGAACGCCGGGTCGCTCAAATAATATTTCTCACTGGCGGCCAGGTACTTCTTCCCGCGGATGTCGTACCGCCGCACCTTGTAAAAAGCAAAGGCATTGCACAAATACTGCAGATAATTGCGGACCGTGTTCGGGGCAGCCTTGTCCTGACCGGCCAGCAGCGCCTTGGCAATCGACCGGCCCGAAGCCAGGTTTCCCACGTTGTCCATCAGGAATTCGCTGATGTTTTCCAGCGTGACCGGATAGCGCACCCGGTATTTCTGCTTGATATCCCGCAGAATCAAGGTGTCGAACACATCGGCAATGTAGTCGTACCGCGCTTCCCGCTCCTGGTACACGTAAGACCCGGCCAGCCCTCCCTGCACGATGTACCGGTCCAGGGCTTTCTGCAAATCCGTCGTCCCGTAATACTGATTGAATTCCGCAAAAGAGAAAGGAAACACCTGGATTTCGAAGGTGCGTCCCGTAAACAGCGTCGCCAGGTCGGAACTCAACAGGAACGCATTCGAACCGGTCAGGAAGATGTCGAACTTTTCGCTGGCATGGAGGCTGTTCACCGCCTTTTCGAAACCCTGGCACAGCTGCACCTCGTCAATGAAAACGAAGTTAGCCTTGCCCGGTTCGCAGCGGTCGTTGATGTACCGGTACAACGCGTGGTATTCCTGCAGCGCCTCAAACTCCAGCAGGTTGAAATTGACATGGATGACACAGCTGTCCGGAACCTGGTCCCGCACATAGGCCGCCAGCGCTTCCAACAGCTTGGATTTGCCGCTGCGGCGCACCCCCGTGATGACCTTGATATCGGGCGTCCCGATGGCACTCTTCAATTTTTCCAGATAACCGCGCCGTTCAATCAGCTTCATAACCGCCACCCCGCTTCCCTTCCGGCACCGGCAATGACCGGACATCTTTTCTTTATCCTACCATTTTTATTGCGCAAAAACAATATTTTTTCGATTTTGCTCAATAAAAAGGCAATTCTATTGCGCAATATTGAAATTTTTTTCGTTTTGCGCAATACATGGAAAATCCCCTGTCGGGCAATCAAAAACAAAAAGGGCGCCGACGTTACGCCAGCGCCCTACACACAATAGAAAGGAGTAAGAAAAAAGAAAAACCAAGCCAAGAAAGGAGAACAACACGACTACAGTGTTGATCATCATCAACACCATTGTCATTGTACCAAGTCCGGTAGACAGATTTGGCGTCGCCCTGGAAAAATTTAAAAAAGCACAAAAAAATTCCCATGTGGCAGAACCACATGGGAATTGTGTCATCGGTGGTGGAGACAAGGAGGATCGAACTCCTGACCTCTTGCATGCCATGCAAGCGCTCTCCCAGCTGAGCTATGCCCCCGATTCAATTGGTATCGCTTTCGCGATATGTCTATTGTACAGAAAAAAGTCGATTCCGTCAACAGGAAATTTCATTTTATTTTGTCGACCTGTTCCAGGCGGTCCAGGTAGGCCTGCAGGCGGGCCAGTTCCTTCGGGTCCGTGACGCGGCGGTTGGTGTAGTAATATTCGGGCTCGGCTTTGGGCAGCTGTTCCAGCAGGCCCTTTTCTTCCAGGGTGTGGACCAGGCGGCCGAGTACGATGTCGCAGGCGTCGGTCATGTGCACGTTGGCGGGCAGGACCTGGCGCAGGGTGTCCTTAAAGTAGTTGAAGTGCGTGCAGCCCAGCACCAGGGTGCTGTATTTGCTGAAGTCGTACGGCGCGAACTGCTTCTCGATGTAGGCTTTCACTTCGGGCCCGTTGAAGTTCATGGCTTCGGCGAACTCCACGAGCTGCGGCATGGGCAGCGTGTCCACGAGGCCCTTCTTGTCGACGCGGGCGATCTGGTCCTGGAGCATCTTCCCTTTGCACGTGATGTTCGTGGCGATGACGAGCACCCGGTGGTCCGGATCCCGGTCCAGGGCTTTGGCGACGGCCGGTTCCATGCCGAAAATCGGCAGGGTGTAGCGGCGGTGCAGTTCCTCAATGCCCACGCTCGTCGCCGTGTTGCAGGCGATGACGATGGCCTTGACGTTCTTCTTCACCAGGAAATCCGCAATATCCAGCACATAGCCCAGCACTTCTTCCCGCGGTTTCACGCCGTAGGGCACGTGGTCTTCGTCGGCCAGGAACACGAACTGTTCGCCCGGCAGCAGCTTCATGGCCTGGTGCAGCACCGTCAGGCCGCCGATGCCGGAATCAAAAAAGGCAATCTTCATGATTCGTCCCCTCCTTCGCATCCGATCCAGATACTATCTCTAACATTTAATCATACCCTGTTTGCGGCGGATTGACAAGGACGGGGCGGCGGACAGCAAAAAAGCCCGGCGGGATTTCCCACCGGGCCTTGCAGGACATCTTTTATTTTACCAGTTCGTAGCCGGCGTCGGCAATGACCTTCGCGAATTCGTCCATGGGGATGTCGCGGTCTTCCTGCACGGTAGCCGTCTTCTTTTCCAGGCTCACGTCGACACCGGTGACACCGGCCATCTTGGCCAGGGCGTCGTGCACGTGTTTCTGGCAATGGGCACACATCATACCTTCGACTTTCAATACTTTTTCCATAATTTTTGCTCCTTTCGAATCTGCAACTTTATTTTCAACCGGCCGGGCAGCCGCTGCCGCCCCGTGCCGTTCGGAAACGATATGGCCGATCTGCACCGCCGCTGCGGTTCCTTCGGTGGACGATGTCCCTTTGTCGCTGGGCCGGAAACTTTTCAGGCGCAGGGCGTTGGTCACGACCGTGACAGAGCTCAGGCTCATGGCCAGGGCGCCGAACATGGGGTTCAGGTGGATGCCCCAGGGCATGAGGGCGCCTGCCGCGATGGGAATGCAGATGACGTTGTAGAAGAAGGCCCAGAACAAGCCTTCCTTGATTTTGCGGATGACCGCTTTGGACAGGCGGACAGCGTCGACGGCGTCCATCAGGTCGCTCTTCATGAGGACGATGTCCGCGCTGTCGATGGCGACATCCGTACCGGCGCCGATGGCGATGCCCACGTCGGCCCGCGCCAGGGCCGGCGCGTCGTTGATGCCGTCGCCCACCATGGCGACTTTGTGGCCTTCGGACTGCAGCCGGGCCACGACCTTTTCCTTGCCGTCCGGCAGGACGCCGGCGATGACTTCGGGGATGTTCATGCGCTTGCGGATGGCTTCGGCCGTGCGCTGGTTGTCACCGGTCAGCATGATGACCTTGATGCCCATCTTCGCGAAATCGGCAATGGCCTTGCGGCTCGTCGGTTTTTCCACGTCGGCCGCTGCCACCAGGCCCAGCAGTTCGCGGTCCTTCGCGAACAGGAGGGGCGTCTTGCCCTCATCCGCCAGGCGGTTCAGGACATCTTCGTAGGCGGAAATGTCCACGCCGGCGTCGGCCATGAGTTTCGTGTTGCCGCCGTAGTACGTGCTGCCGCCGAGCTGTGCCCGGACGCCCTTGCCGAAGATCGTCTCAAACTGTTCCATGGCAGGGGCCTGCACGCCTTTTTCCGCAGCGTAGGCCATGACCGCGCCCGCCAGGGGATGGCTGCTGCCCTGCTCCAGGCCGGCCGCCGCCGTCCACAGTGCCTGCCAGGCCGGGCTGCCTTCGCCGCCCTCGCCCGCCAGGATCATGTCCGTCACACGGGGCTTTCCTTCCGTAATAGTGCCCGTCTTGTCCAGCACGACCGTATCGATGTGATGCGCCGTTTCCAGCGCTTCGCCCGATTTGATCAAAATGCCGTTTTCCGCGCCTTTGCCCGTGCCGACCATGATGGCCACCGGCGTTGCCAGGCCCAGGGCGCAGGGGCAGCTGATAACGAGCACGCTGATGCCCGTCGAGAAGGCGAATTCAAAGCCGGCCCCCATGAGGAGCCAGAAGATCGTCACCGCCAGGGCGATGAGCATGACCACCGGCACAAAGACGCCGGCGATCTTGTCCGCCATGTGCGCGATGGGCGCCTTGCTCGACGACGCCTCGTCCACCAGGCGGATGATCTGGCTGATGGTGCTGTCCGCACCGACGCGCTGCGCCGTAAAGTGGATGAAGCCCGTCTTGTTCAGCGTGGCGCTGATGACCTTGTCCCCCACCTGCTTCTCCACGGGGATGCTCTCGCCCGTGATGGCCGCCTCGTCAATGCTCGTCGTGCCGCTCGTGATGATGCCGTCCGCCGGGATGCTCTCGCCGGGCCGGACGACCACTTCGTCCCCCGGTACCAGTTCCTCCGCGCGGATCTTGACTTCTTCCCCGTTCCGGAGGACCGTCGCCTGCTTCGGCGCCAGGTCCATCAGCTTTTCAATGGCCGACGACGTGCGTCCTTTCGAACGCGCCTCCAGCCATTTGCCGAAGGTGATGAGCGTCGTAATCATGCCCGCCGACTCGAAATAGAGATTCGTGCGGTACATTTCCACGAGGGCCGCGTCACCGTGGCCCAGGCCCCAGCCGATGCGGTAGATGGCGAAGATGCCGTAGACCAGCGCGGCGCCCGAGCCCACCGCCACCAGCGTGTCCATGTTCGGGCCGCCCATGAAGAGGCTCTTGAAGCCGCTCGTGAAGAAGTGCTTATTGATGATGAGGATCGGGAACACGAGGAGCAGCTCCGTAAAGGCCAGCATCAGCGCGTTTTCCGGTCCGTAAAAATACCGGGCCAGGATGTCCGGGACTGCCACGCCCGCCATCCGGCAGAACATGGGCGTCATGGACAGGATCATGGTCGGGATCAGGAAGACCAGGGACCACACCAGACGGTGCCGCAGCTGCGCAATGGCATCGCGGGCCGCCTGGACCGCCGGGCTCACGCCGGGCGTTCCGTCCGTTGCACCCGCACCGGCCGCGGACGCGCTGCCCGCCACATGGGCCGCTGCCCCGAAGCCTTCGAGGCGGCTTGCGCCGTAGCCGGCATCTTCGACCGCCTTCACGATCTGCTGTTCCGACAATTTGCTTTCGTCATATTCCACCTGCATGGAATTCGTCAGCAGGTTCACACTCGCTTTCTGCATGCCGTCCAGCTTGCTCACCGCTTTTTCCACGCGGCTCGAGCAGGCACTGCACGACATGCCCGTGACAACATATTTCTCTTTTTTCATCTTCACCGACTTCCTTACTTGACCAGTTTCTGCAGCGTCGTTACCAGTTCATCGACGGCTTCTTCCTTGCCTTCACGGACATCGTCGACGACACAGGTGCGGATGTGGTCGGCCAGCAGTTCCTTGTTGAATGCGGCCAGGGCGCTCTGGATGGCCGTGACCTGCGTCAGGATATCGATGCAGTAGCGGTCGTCCTCGACCATTTTCTCGATGCCCCGCACCTGCCCTTCGATGCGTTTGAGGCGGGCCATCATGCGTTTGTAGGTTTCGCCGTCTTTGTCACGGTGTTTATGTTTGAAGCAGTCCTGGCAGGAGCTTTTGCCGCTGCCGCCGCAATCCTGCATGCTGCAGGTCATTTTGGCTTGTTTTGTTTCTGACATTTTGTGGCACCTCGCTTTATCAATATACCCCGGTGGGGTTTCCTTTCAGCAATTGCATTATACCCCCATGGGGTAATTTTTGTCAAGGGGGGCCGCATGGGTGGGCCGCTTCACACGTCCACGCATTCCTACAGTTCAGCGGCCCACCCATGCGAAGTACAGGAACTGATGCGAGTGCAAGAACTGACGCGGGGTGCAAGAACTGACGTGAAGTACAAGAACTGATGCGGGGTACAAGGACTGACGCGGGGTAACGGCGATACGGTCGTAAGGATATACCCCAAGCCTGCTTTGGCAGATTTGCGTCCATATGGGTGTTGGATGCAGTTCGCCGGATGGTGCCCCCACGGGGTTGTGCGCACAAAAAAATCCACGGCGGCAGGTTCTGGCGTTGGTATGGCAGAAATTGCTGACGTGGATAGTGCTTTGTCATCGCGTTGTCTTGTGGTTTTCGTTGCTGTGTTCCGCCTTGGACGGATAGGAACAGGAAAGAAGCAACGGTAAAATTACGCCGTTCCCCGGCGCATAAAAATGCCCGCGGCGGCAATTTTTGGGATGTTCGGACCGTGTGGACGTGTCCCAAAAATGGCTGACGCGGGTTGTCTGATTCTGTGTTGAGTGCATGGGGAACGATAATCAGTTATTCTCCTGCTTAATCGCCTCCGTCAACGGCGGAATAATCTGCTTCTTGCGGCTCAGGACACCGGGCAGAAAGTAGAAGCCGCCGGGCTGTCGTTCGCCGAAGATGCGGTCGAGAAGGCCGTCGCGGTTGCCCGATTCCATGAGGTCGGTGCTTTCGCCGAGGACGTCGGTGAGCATGAGCAGGCACATGCCGTAGCCTTCTTTGGCGCGGAAGGTGTCGAGGGCTTCCTGCAGGGCGGGCATTTTTTCCCGGGCCTGGGTGCGGTCCATGATGTTGATCTGGCTGACGGTGACGCGGAAGTCGCCGAAGTCGAATTCTTTGAAATCGTTGCGGATGAGGGCGGCCGGGGACATGCGGTTGAGCACGCTGCCGGCGCGCAGGACGGCCATGGCGAGGGCTTCGGGGTCGGCAATGCCGGCGATCTGGGCGAGGCGGCTGGCTGTGGCCTTGTCAATGGGCGTGGTTGTGGGCGACCGGAAGTAGAGGGTGTCGGAGACGATGGCGGAAAAGAGGAGTCCGGCGTATTGGGGCGGGATGTCGACGCCGCGGCTCTGGAACATGTTGGCCACGATGGTGGCGGAAGAGCCGACGGGTTCCTGCCGGATATAGATGGGGGCCCCGGTGGTGAGTCCGCCGAGACGGTGATGGTCGATGATTTCGAGAATCTGGGTCTCTTCGATGCCTTCGACGGCCTGGGACCGTTCGTTGTGGTCGACGAGGATGACTTGCTGGCGCTGGGGCTCGAGCATCATGCCGCGGTCGATGACGCCTTTGTAGCGTCCTTTCTGGAGGACGGGGTAGCTGACGTATTTGGCGTTGACGATCTTCTGTTTGACATCCTGCAGCAGGTCGGTGGTGTTGAAGGATACGACGTTGCGGGTCATGAGGAGGCGCACGGAAATGCTCTGGTTGATCATGCGCGCCGTGGTATAGGTGTTGTAGGGCGTGGTGATGATGAGGCTGCCGTTGGCTTTTGCTGCAGCCTGGACGGCGGCGGAAACGGGCGTGTTGCGCGTGAGGACGAGACAGATACGGCCCGTTTGCAGCAGAGCGAGTTGGACATCTTCCCGGTCCCCGAGGATGACGAGGTCGCCGGGGGCGACGTCGGCGGCGAGTGTGGCGGCCTGGGAGGCGCCGATTTTGATTTTGCCGTGGAAAAGGCCCGTGGCATCGCCGGTGACGAGGGTGCCTTCGAGGGTGCGGATGATGTTTTCGAAGGTGGTTTCGCCGTTTTCGAGTTCGCGGATGGAGTCGTCCTGGTAGTAGCGTTTGGCGAGGTCTCCGACGGTGATGATACCGACGACGGCGTCATCGGCGTCGACGACGGGGACGGATTTGAGGTGCGGGTTTTCGACGAAGAGGCGGCCCACGTTGCGCAGGGTTTCAGCGGGCGTGACGGTGGGTGCGTCGTAGAGGTCGATGTCCTCGAGGGTCGGATAGAAATAGTTGATGAGCCGTGGTTCTTCGAAGCCGAAACGGTCGAGCACGTAGCGTGTTTCTTCGTTGAGTTTGCCGGCGCGGGCGGGCTGGGCGTTGAGGCCGAGCTGCCGCTTGAGGTAGGCGTAGGCGATGGCGGAGCACACGGAGTCCGTGTCGGGGTTGCGGTGGCCGATGATCCAGACGGGTTTGTCTTTGTTTGGCATGTTGGTTACCTTGCGATCAATACTTGCTGTTGTTCTCTTTTTTGCGGCGGCCGCTCAGTTCTTCGAGCAGTTCGGCCGGGGTGATGCCGTGCCAGGCGAGGAGGACCATGCAGTGGTACCACAGGTCGCTCATTTCGTAGATGACTTCGCGTTTGCTGTTGTTCTTGGAGGCGATGATGGTCTCGGCCGCTTCTTCGCCAACTTTCTTGAGAATCTTGTCCTGGCCGCTGTTGAAGAGGTATTTGGTGTAGGATTTTTCGCCGCCGTGGGCGCGTTTGTAGAGGATGACGCGGTAGAGTTCGGCGAGGACGCCGTAGATGCCTTCGTTTTCGGGCACGGGCAGGTTCTTGCCTTCGCCTTCGTTCCACAGGGGGTTGAAGAAGCAGGAGCGGTGGCCCGTATGGCAGGCGGCCCCGGTCTGGTCGACTTTGACGAGGAGGGCGTCGCCGTCGCAGTCATAGGTGATGGAGGCGACTTTCTGGACGTGGCCGCTGGTGGCGCCTTTGTTCCACAGTTCCTGGCGGCTGCGGCTCCAGAACCAGGTGTAGCCGGTTTCGACGGTCTTGGCGAGGGATTCGCCGTTCATGTAGGCGAGCATGAGGACCTCGTCGCTGTACACATCCTGCACGATGGCCGGAATCAGGCCATGGGCATCAAATTTCAGGTTGGAAACGTCTAATTTCATTCTATAACCTCACTTCCACGCCACGTCCGCGCAGGTATTCCTTGACCTGGCGGATCGTGAACTGCTTATAATGGAACACCGAGGCGGCCAATACGGCATCGGCCTTGCCCAGTGTCAGTACATCGTAAAAATGTTCGAGGGTACCTGCGCCGCCGGAGGCGATGACGGGTACGGGGACGGCTTCGGCGACGGCCCGTGTGAGGGGGATGTCGTAGCCGTTTTTGGTGCCGTCGGCGTCCATGCTGGTGAGCAAAATTTCACCGGCTCCGAGGGAGACGGCCTTTTTGGCCCAGGCGACGGCGTCGAGGCCCGTGGGGGTGCGGCCGCCGTTGACGTAGACTTCCCATTTATCCTGGCCGCAGCGCTTGGCGTCCAGGGCGAGGACGACGCACTGGTTGCCGAAGAGTTCCGCGCCCTGCGAGAGGAGGGACGGATCGCGGACGGCCGCCGTGTTGAGGGATGTCTTATCGGCTCCGGCGTTGAGGCAGCCGCGCATGTCTGCGGCGGAAGAGATGCCGCCGCCCACGGTGAGGGGCATGAAGACGCGGCTGGCGGTGCGGTCGATGACATCGAGCATGGATTTGCGTTTTTCCACGCTGGCGGTGATATCGAGGAAGACGAGTTCGTCGGCGCCTTCGCGGTCATAGTACGAGGCCAGTTCCACGGGGTCGCCGGCGTCGCGCAGGCCGATGAAGTTCGTCCCTTTGACGACCCTGCCTTCTTTGACGTCGAGACAGGGGATGATGCGTTTGGTAAGCATGGAACCTACCTCCTATTATAACACTTGCGGACTGAGGGTTCAGCAGGGGAGCGCAAATACGCGCGGCCGCTGCCGGTGGCTGCTGCTGTCACTTGCCGGCCGCGACGGCCAGGGCCTGGTGCAGGTCCACGCGCCCCGTGTAGAGGGCTTTGCCGATGATGACGCCTTCGATGCCGTCTGCTTCGCGCGCTTTGGCGCGGCGGATGTCGTCGAGGCTGGCGACGCCGCCGGAGGCGATGACTTTGACGCCGGCGGTGCGGGCCAGTTCGGCCGTGGCGTCCACGTTGAGGCCTTCGAGCTTTCCGTCGCGGCTGATGTCGGTGAAAATGATGTGTTCAATGCCGATGGCGGCCATGGCTTTGCCGAGTTCCAGGTAGTGCATGCCGCCGCTCACGCCCCAGCCGTCGACGGCGACGATGCCGTTTTTGGCGTCGATGCCGGCGACCACCCGGCCGGGAAAGGCCCGGGCGATGGCCTGGGCGGCCTTGGGATTGCGGGCGGCGAGGCTGCCTAAAATGACGCGGGACACGCCCATGTCCAGCAGAGATGCCGCGGCTTCGAGGGAGCGGATGCCGCCGCCGACTTCGACGTGCATGGGACCGGCGTGGTCCAGGATGCGGCGGATGACGGCGCGGTTGCGGCTTTCGCCGGCCAGGGCGCCGTCGAGGTCGACGACGTGGAGCCAGGCGGCGCCGGCTTCGCGGAATGTATCGGCCATGTCCGCCGGGTCGTCGGCGTACACGGTTTCCTTGTCGAAACGGCCTTCCACGAGGCGCACGCATTTGCCGCCCCGCAGGTCGATGGCCGGAAAGATGATCATGAGGAATACTCCTTTACATGTTGATGAACTTGCGCAGCATTTCCAGGCCGACGGCGCTGGATTTTTCCGGATGGAACTGGAACCCCATGACGCGGCCTTTCTGTACGGCGGCCACGACGGGGTATCCGTAGTCCGTCACAGCGGTGACGAGGCTCTTGTCCGCCGGTTCGCAGCAGTAACTGTGGACAAAGTAGACGTATTTTCCGCCGGCCCCGTCCAGCAAGGGACAGGGGGCTTTGAGTTCGAGGCTGTTCCAGCCCATGTGGGGAATCTTGAGCTGCGTGGGGATGCGGATGACTTTGCCTGGCAGGATGCCGAGGCCCGGCACGCCGGGCGATTCTTCGCTTGCTTCGAAAAGGACCTGCATGCCGAGGCAGATGCCCAGGAAGGGCTTGTCCTGACGTATGTGCTCCTGCAGCACGGGGATGAGGCCGGACTGCTTCAGGTTCCGCATGCAGTCGCCGAAAGCGCCGACGCCGGGCAGGAACACTTTGTCCGCTGCCGCCACGACGGCGGCGTCCCCCGTGACGACCGGTTCGCCGCCCGCCGCGGCAATGGCTTTGCGCACGCTGTGCAGGTTGCCCATGCCGTAATCGACGATGATCACTTGTTTTGTCATAGGGACCTCCCATGAAATTTGCGTGCCCCCGGAGGGGACATCGTTCACAACACGCCTTTGCTGCTCATGACGCCGTGCACGCGCGGGTCGTGCGCCACGGCTTCGGACAGGGCCCGGGCAAAGGCTTTGAAGATGGCTTCGACGATGTGGTGCACGTTGCGGCCGTAGAGCACGCGGATGTGCAGGGTCAGGCCGCAGTGCATGGCGACGGCGCGGAAGAATTCTTCCGTCATTTCGGCGTCGTAATTGCCCAGTTTCACTTTGGGGATATCGGCGTCGAAGACGAGGAAGGGCCGGCCGGAAAAGTCCAGGCAGACCTGGGCCAGCGTTTCGTCCATGGGCAGGAAGCAGTTGCCGTAGCGGTGGATGCCTTCCTTGCTGCCCAGGGCTTCGGCGAGGGCGTCGCCGAGGACGATGCCGATGTCTTCGACGGTGTGGTGGCTGTCGACCTGCAGGTCGCCCCGGGCCTGGACGGACAGGTCCAGAAAGCCGTGTTTGGCCAGCAGGGTCAGCATGTGGTCGAGAAAGCCGACGCCGGTGTCGATGTCCGCCTTCCCTGCCCCGTCCAGGTTCAGGGAGAGCCGGACCTGCGTTTCCGCCGTGCTGCGTTCCAGGGCGGCGCGGCGGCCTGTTTTGTTCGCTGTCATATCAGATTGCCTCGCTTCCCAGGATTTCGCGGCAGATGTTCCGCAGTTTGCCCATAATGATGCCGTTTTCTTCGGGCAGGCCGACGGATTCGCGGATGCAGCCCTGCAGGGCCGGATGTTCCGTGAAGTCGCGCAGCAGGATCTTCTGCTCGAGCATGTATTTGAAGAGGAATTTGCCGGCTTTCGACGCCTGGCTCAGGTTGCTGGGGCCGTACTTTTTGTCGTAGGCCCGGGCCAGGGCTTCCTGCAGGCGCCCTTCGGGGCGGTAGCACAGGAAGTTGCTCTGCGACGGCCAGACGCGCATGCCCATGTCTTCCAGGTTCTGGGCCATGAGGTCGCGCTGGCTGCGGATTTCGGCAATCTGCGGCGCGAAGGCGTCGCGGTGTTCGTAGCATTCGATGGCGCACATCAGTGTGTAGGCGTTGACGTGGTACGGCAGCAGGGTCTTGCCCAGGATGCCCGTCATGAGGCTGCTGCCGACGGCGTAGCCGACGCGCATGCCGGCCATGCTGTACGCTTTCGAGAAGGTCTTGTAGACGAGGAAGTTGCTGTATTTGTACAGCAGGGCCAGGGCGGACCCGGCCACGAGTTTGAGCTGGTCCAGGGGCCGCAGGTCGCGGGGATCCACGCCTTCGCCCTTGGCGAATTCCATGTAGGCTTCGTCGACGATGACGGGGCAGCCCGCGCCGGCGATGATCTTTTCGACGACGGGCAGCGGGTTGTAGTTGCCCGTGGGGTTGTTCGGGTTGTTGATGATGAGCAGGTCCGGCCGGTTGTCGGCGCAGAACTGCAGCACGGCGTCGGCGTCCAGGTAACCTTCCACGTTCAGGGGATAGCGCAGGACCTCGCTGTCGGACATCTGCGCGTACACGCCGTACATGGAGAACGACGGGTACGGCACGGCGATCTTCTTGCCGGGGCCGCCGAAAGCGTAGCAGGCCATCTGCAGCAGCTCGCTCGAGCCGTTGCCGACGCGCACTTTGTCCATGTCGACGCCGAGGCTTTTCGCGATGACGGCGCACAGGTTCTCGCATTTCATGGGCGGGTAGCGGTTGAACGCGAATTCCGCCGTTTTGGCGGCGATGTCCCGGCGCACCTCGTCGGGCAAATTATAATTGGACTCATTGGCGTTGACGACGATGTCGGCGTCGATGGTCTCCACTTCGTATTCTTCCAAGTCCGCCAGGCTGGGGCGGACCGTAAAATCAGCCATTGGGAGCCTCCTTCCCCGTTTCCTGCGAAACGGCCCGTTACTTCTTACTGTTTTCTTTGCGCTTGCGGATGGCGTTGGCATGGGCGCGCAGGCCTTCGGCCTCGGCCATGTTGATGATGTCGTCCGCCGCTTCCATGAGGGCGTCGTGCGTGTAGGAGATGATGCTCGTCTTCTTCATGAAGGTCTCCACGTTGAGGACGCTGTAGAATTTCGCCGTGCCGCCGGTCGGCAGGATATGGTTCGGGCCGGCGAAGTAGTCGCCCAAGGGTTCCGGGGAATCCTGTCCCAGGAACATGGCGCCGCAGTTGCGCAGCAGCGGCATGAGGCGGAAGGGTTCCTTCGTCATGATTTCCAGGTGTTCCGGCGCGCTGATGTTGGCCATGGCGACGACCGTTTCCATGTCTTTCGCCAGGATGATTTTGCCCATGTTCTGCAGGGATGCCGCGGCGATTTCCTCGCGGGGCAGTTCCTTGAGCTGGTCTTCCACTTCCGTGGCCACGGTGCGGGCGATGCGCTCGCTGTCCGTGATGAGGATGGCCGAGGCCAGGGGATCGTGTTCGGCCTGGCTCAGCAGGTCCGCCGCCAGGTAGACGGGGTTGGCCGAGTCATCGGCCACGATGAGGATTTCCGAGGGGCCGGCGAGCATGTCGATGTCCACGTGCCCGTAGACGGCCTTTTTGGCCAGGGTCACGAAAATGTTGCCGGGGCCCGTGATCTTGTTCACCTTGGGCACCGATTCCGTGCCGAAGGCCAGGGCCGCGATGGCCTGGGCGCCGCCCATCTTGTAGATTTCCTTGATGCCGATCTTTTCCGCCGTCACGAGCACGTAGGGGTTCAGTTTGCCGTTCCGTCCGGGAGGCGCCGCCATGACGATGCGGGGCACGCCGGCCACTTTGGCCGGTACGGCGTTCATGATGACGGACGACGGATAGGCCGCCGTGCCGCCCGGCACGTAGATGCCCACGCTGTCGAGGGGCGTCATTTTCTGGCCCAGCAGGGAGCCGTGGGCCCGGGGCGTGAACCAGGATTTCGGCATCTGCTCTTCGTGGAAGCGCCGCACGTTGGCGATGGCCCGCGTGATGGAGTCCACGACGGCCGGGTCGACGAGGGTGCGGGCTTCGTCGAATTCCTTTTCCGTGACGCGCAGGGTGTCCGCCGTCAGGCCGGCATGGTCGATGGTGTTCGTAAAGTGCAGCAGCGCTTCGTCGCCGCCGCTGCGGACGGCGTTCACGATGCGGTCCACGATCTGCGCCGCCGACAGATGCTCGCCCCACATGGCGTCACAGCCTGCCTGGACACGCGGGGCCAGTTCCTGTTCGTCAAAAGCCTTTTTCTTCAAAAGCGCCGCGATTTCCGCGGGGCTCATTTTTCTGGCATCGGTAATCTTCATTTCTGCGGTACCTCTTTTCCTTCCTTTTCTTCCTGCAAAACCCGCTGCAGGTCTTCCACGAGGCCGTGCAGCCGGTCGAACTTCAATTTGAAACTGACGGGGTTGGCGATGAGCCGCGCCGTCGACGGGAAGATGCGCGCCACTTCGACGAGCTTGTTTTCCCGGATGGTCGTCCCCGTTTCCACGATATCGACGATGCATTCCGCCAGGCCGATGAGGGGGCCCAGCTCGATGGAACCGTTCAGTTTGACGATGTCCATCTGGATGCCCTGGGCGTCAAAGAACTCCTTGGCGCAGCGGGGATACTTGGTCGCCACGCGCAGGTGCGCGTAGTCTTCCATTTCCGGACGCAGCTTCGCTTCCGGCACGGCCATCATGAGGCGGCACTTGCCGAAGCCCAGGTCCAGCAGTTCGTAGACATCTTTCTGCTCTTCGCGCAGGACATCTTTCCCGATGATGCCGATGTCCGCCGCGCCGTATTCCACGTAGGTCGGCAGGTCGACGGGTTTCGTGATGATGAAGCGGATCTTTTTTTCCTCGTTGGCGATGACCAGCTTGCGGGAATCTTCGGACACGCCCTCGGCCTCCCAGCCGACTTTGGCCAGGAGGGATGCGCTGCGGTCGAAGAGCTTGCCCTTGGGCAGCGCGATGGTGATGTAGTCGTTCATGGTATCACTCCTTCACGTAGCGGAACGTGTCACATTTATTGATGCGGGCCTGGTTCTGCACTTCGGCCTCGTCCATGGCGAATGTGGCGACTTTGACGCGCTGGCCCTGACGGCGCAGCTGCATGGCCAGGCGGATGGCGTCGGCCGTCCTGCCGGGCGCGTAGGCGATGAACAGGGCCGGCGGCACGGTCAGCTGCACGGTCTCCTGCCGCTGCAGCGTGAGCAGGATGCGCTCGATGCCCAGGGCGAAGCCCGTGGCGGGACAAGGCGAGCCGAACTGCTGCATCATGGTGTCGTAGCGGCCGCCGCCGATGAGGGAATAGCCCATGCCCGCGGCGTAGCCTTCAAAAAGCATGCCTGTGTAGTAATCGAGGCTGCGCGTCAGGCCCAGGTCGAAGCTCAAATACTGCTCCACGCCGTATTCCCGGCACAGGTCGTAGATCTTGCGCAGGTTTTCCAGGGCGTTCCAGCAGCGCCGGCTCAGGACGCGGCCCTGCATGTCGTCCAGCAATTCCACGCCGCCGTGCAGAAAGAGCAGTTCCCGGAAAATGTCCGCCAGCTGTTTGGGAATGCCTGCGGCCGCGACGGTCTCGCCGAGGCCCACGACGTTGCGCTTGATGAGGCACTGCTTGATGTCCCGCGCCTGGCTTTCGTTCAGGGCGGCGGCTTCGATGAGGCCGTTGATGAATTCCATCTGGCCCAGGCTGATGGAGAAATCCTGCAGCCCGACTTCGAGCAGCGTCTGCACGGCCAGGGCGATGACTTCGGCATCGGCTTCGGCGCCGGCGGCGCCCATCATTTCGATGCCGCACTGCGTGAATTCGCACAGGCGGCCGGCCTGGGCCTCTTCGTAGCGGAACAGGCGGGACCGGTAGGACAGCCGTTTCACGCCCGTGTCGCGGCGGAAGCGCGTCGCCACCATGCGGGCGATGGGCGCCGTCATGTCCGTGCGGAGCATGAGGGAATGGCCGTTGCGGTCCAGGAACTTGAACGCCGTCAGATCCGGGTTCCCTGCATTGGAAAACGTGTCGACATATTCAAAGGTCGGCGTGTCGACTTCGTCGTAACCCCAGGCATTGAACAGGCGGCCGATGCGGTCTTCCAGGCCGCGCCGCACTGCCCCTTCGCCGGGGAGGATGTCGCGGGTGCCGTAGGGCACCTTCAGTATTTTGTCGCTCATTGCTCTTTCCCTGCCCTCTCATGCATCTGGCGCTTGATTTCGGCCCGTTCTTTTTCAAACTGCACTTTGCGTTGTACCCGGGGTGACCGGTCCCCGTGTCGCCCGGCGTTCAGGTTGGCCAGGGCCGTGGAGTAGCCGTCCTTGCCGTAGACCAGGCAGCGTTTCACGCGGGAAATCGTCGCCGTGCTCGCGCCGGTCCGGGCCACGATCTCCTCGTACTTGACGCCCTCGTCCAGCAGGCGCGCCACTTCGAAGCGCTGCGCCAGGGCACGGTATTCGCTGATGGTGCAGACATCTTCCAGGAAATTGGAAATTTCGCGTTTATCCTTTAAAGAGAGGATCGCTTCACACAACTGTTCTGTCAGGTTGTTTTCGATTTTCTCTGCCATGATGAACCTCCTTTAATTTCTGTATTTATCAATTTACCACTTTATATTATAAAAGTCAATCAATTTTTAGTTGACAAGTATACGCATTGCGAGTATTATTATTACAAAATTCCTTAAAACTTCTTCACTTCATCAAGAGTTGGCAGAGGGACTGGCCCTATGACGCCACGGCAACCATCCGGAAGGAACGGTGCCAAATCCAGCGGGAATTCTCCGGAAGATGAAACGGTTTCTACCAGAAAAGTAAGGCCCTTCATCAATCGGTGAAGGGCCTGTTTTAGTTATGTCGGAACAGGCCCTCCGGCCCATTACCGCCATTGCGCAGAAAGGAGGGACGCGTCCCGTCCGCAAGGACAGACGGACGCGAACCACATATGATCAAACTGGTCAACGTAGAAAAAACATACTACAGCAAAGCCGGCGACATCGCAGCCCTGAAGAAGACGAACCTCGAAATCCGGGACGGCGAAATCTTCGGCATCATCGGCTTATCCGGCGCCGGCAAATCGACGCTCATCCGCTGCATCAACATGCTCGAGGTGCCCACGGGCGGGCAGGTCTTCGTCGACGGCAAGGAAATGACGGCCCTGCACGGCGCGGAACTGCGCAAGGCACGCCAGAACATCGGCATGATCTTCCAGCACTTCAACCTGCTGGCCACCCGCACGGTCGCCCAGAACGTGGCCTTCCCCCTGGAAATCCAGGGCCTGCCCAAGGACCAGATCAAGAGCCGCGTCGACGAGCTGCTGAAGCTGGTCCAGCTCGACGAACGGCGGGACTACTATCCGAGCCAGCTGTCCGGCGGCCAGAAACAGCGCGTCGGCATCGCCCGCGCCCTGGCCTCGAACCCGAAGGTGCTCCTGTCCGACGAAGCGACGAGCGCCCTGGACCCGCAGACCACGAAATCCATCCTGGCCCTGCTGAAGGACATCAATAAGAAGCTGAACCTGACCATCGTCATGATTACCCACCAGATGGAGGTCGTCAAGGAAATCTGCGACCGCGTGGCCGTCATCGAGAACGGGCACATCATCGAGCAGGGTTCCATGTACAAGGTCTTCACGGAACCGCAGGAAGAGACGACGAAGGAGTTCGTCCGCACGGTCAACGACATCAAGATTCCGCCCATCATCGACACGGCGGACATGAAGCCGGACTACTTCCCCGGCTCGTGCCTGCTGGCCAACCTGGAATTTCTGAGCGACCCCGACGCGGCGCAGCATCCTGACAAGAAGAGCGATACCGCCGAGGCGGACCAGCCCGTCGTGTCGGCCCTCGTCAAGAAGTTCGGTGTCGACGTCAACATCATTTCCGGCAAGGTCGACTACCTGAAGGACACGCCCTACGGGACGCTGCTGGTGGAAATCATCGGCGGGGAAAAGGCCATTCAGGATTCCCTCGCCTATCTGAACGAAGTCAAAGTAAAGCTGGAGGTGCTGGGCTATGTCAAATAATCTGATGGAATTACTGTTAACCTCCCTGGGCGAAACGATCTACATGGTCGTCGTGGCCATCCTCATCGCCTGCCTCATCGGCATCCCCCTGGGCATCATCCTCACAATCACCCGCAAGGACCATATCCTGCCCAACGCGGCGGTCCATAACGTGCTCGGCGCCATCGTCAACGCCATCCGTTCCGTCCCCTTCATCATCCTCATGGTCGCCATCATCCCCTTCACGCGCCTCGTCGTAGGCTCGTCCATCGGCACGACGGCCGCCATCGTTCCCCTGACCATCACCTGCGCGCCCTTCATTTCGCGCATCATCGAATCGTCCATGCTGGAAATCGACCCCGGCGTCATCGAAATGGCCCAGTCCATGGGCGCCAGCCCCTGGCAGATCATCTGGAAAGTCATGCTGCCGGAATCGCTCCATTCCGTGACCCTGGGCATCACGCTGGCCCTCATTTCCCTCATCGGCGCATCCGCCATGGCCGGTGCCCTGGGCGGCGGCGGCCTGGGCGACTTGGCCATCCGCTACGGCTACCAGCGTTTCCAGACCGATGTCATGATTGCCACGGTCATCGTCCTCATCATCCTGGTGCAGGGCGTCCAGGCCCTCGGCAACGCCGTGTCGAAGAAACTCAACAAGACGAAGATTTCCTGACGGCAAAAAAACAACCCCGGTCCTCTTCCGGCGGCCCGTATGTCCGGGCTGCCGGCGGAAGCCGGGGTTTTTCGTTGTTTAAAAGTCGATGTAGCGGTGCAGTTCGTCCGCAATTTTCTGCCGTTTGGACGGTGCCACCAGGCCGAACAGGAAATGGACGGCGATGTTGTCGGCCAGCTGTTCCATGGTCATGGTGCCGCCCAGGAAGTCGTATTTCGGGTTCGGGCTCATGAAGACCACCATGGAGATGCCGAAGAACCAGTGCTCGGCAATGTCGCGGTGGTCCGCCGTGGCGCGGAAGATACCCTGCCGCAGGCCTTCGCCGTAGACGCTGGCCATGGGTTCCGCTTCTTCCAGCAGCATGGCGTGGTAGCGTTTGATTTCTTCGCACCGTTCCGGCGGCGGCAGTTCGCCCCATTTGACGCGCAGTTCCAGGGAGCCGTCGTCCCGGGGCACGCAGATGATGCCGCGGTTCATGCCGGTCATTTCGAACTGGACGACCTGCCACAAAATCAGGTTGTCCGCCAAAAACCGGATCCAGGCCAGGGCGATGTCGCGCAGCTTCCGGGCCACGGTCTTTTTTTCATCGCGGGCGATGGCCCAGAACTCGTCCACGAGCTTGCGGTGCTTTTGCAGCACCAGGGCGTAAAACAGGTTGTCCTTGCTGCCGAAATACCGGTACACCGTCCCCTTGCCCGTGTCGGCCACGCGGATCACGTCGTCCAGCGTCGCCTGGGCGTAGCCGCTGTGGGAGAACACCTGCTCTGCCGCGGCCAGCAGGGCGGCTTTCTTGTCTCGTTCCCTTTCTGCTCTCGTTGGCATGTTTTCCTCCACGGTGCCCTGCGGCACCTTTTTTCCGAATGATAATAAAAACATTATACATTATAATTGCGGTTTCGTACAGACCGGTCAGTCACTTTTTGTAATGACAAACAGGAAAATTTCCCGTCCGGAGAAATTTGCGGACCGGGTAAAAAGGGACATCTTTTGGGGCGGCAATTTCAACCGGTCAGTGTTTTTTTCTTTGAATTCCTTACATTATACGGTATAATTAAGTTACCTGAGCGGGATGCTTATGCCCGCTCCTTTCCAGTCTTTTCTATCCTTTGGAAATTCAGGAATAAACAAGGAGGTATCTTCGTATGCTGAAACTCGTGTCGAAACGGTGCAAAGGCTGCGGCATCTGTGTGAACTTCTGCCCCAAGAAGGTGTTGGAAGTGACGGAAGTCGGCAAGTGCGCGATCATCGCAGGCAAGGAAAAGGACTGCATCCAGTGCGGCCAGTGCGAGATGCGCTGCCCGGACTATGCAATTTTCGTGGAGAAAGACAAATAAGAAGGAGTGAAGAAAATGTCCATCAAGTTGTTACAAGGCAACCAGGCAGTAGTGGAAGGTGCTATTGCGGCCGGCGTAAAGTTCTACGGCGGTTACCCCATCACCCCTTCTACTGAAATCGCGGAACAGTTATCGGCCCGTCTGCCCCAGGTAGGCGGCAAGTTCATGCAGACCGAAGACGAACTGGCCGGCCTCGGTGCCGCCGTGGGCGCTTCCATGGGCGGTAAAAAGGCTATGACGGCCACGTCCGGCCCGGGCTTCTCCCTGAAGCAGGAAATGCTCGGCCTGGCCTGCACGGCGGAAATCCCCGTCGTCATCGTCGATGTACAGCGCGTGGGTCCGGCAACGGGCCAGCCCACTTCCCCGGCCCAGGGCGAAGTCATGATGAGCCGCTGGGGCACCCACGGCGACCACTGGGTCATCGTCGTCAGCCCCGTTTCCGTTCCGGAATGCTTCTGGCTGACCATCCGCGCCGTCAACCTGGCGGAAAAATACCGCGTGCCGGTCATCATCCTCATGGACGAAGTGGTCGGTCATATGCGGGAAAAGATCGAACTGCCGGACGATTACAGCACCATCAAGACGGTGGAGCGCAAGCGCCCGACCTGCAAGCCGGAAGACTACCTGGCCTACGGCACGACCGGCGACGACCTGGTACCGCCCATGGCGGACTTCGGCAGCGGCTACCGCTGGCATGTGACGGGCCTGATCCACGACGACACGGGCTTCCCGAAAGGGACGCCGGAAGGCACGGTCAACGCCCTGAACCGCCTGCATGACAAGATCTACAACAACCTCGACGACATCGTCACCTTCGAAGAATACAAGATGGAAGACGCGGAATACGCGATCCTGTCCTTCGGCGGCGCCGCCCGTACGGCTTACGATACGGTCGACATGGCCCGCAAGGAAGGCATCAAGGTCGGCCTGTTCCGTGCCATCACCATCTGGCCTTTCCCGGAAAAACAGGTCAAAGCCCTGGCCGGCAAAGTCAAAGGCATCCTGGTACACGAACTGAACTACGGCCAGTACGTACTGGAAGTGGAACGCGTCGTATCCGGCAAGTGCCCGGTCTGGCTGTACGGCAAGTACGACAATTCGTCCGCCACGCCGCAGCAGCTGCTGGCTGAACTGAAGAAACACACGGGCCGTTGAGAGGAAAGGAGCATATCACCATGGGAATGGAACAATTAGTTGAAAAATATTTCCGTCCGGGCCGCCTGCCTCATATCTGGTGCCCCGGCTGTGGCCACGGCATCATCACCGGCGCCATTGTAAAAGCAGTAGATAAACTGGGCCTGTCCAAGGACGAGGTCGCCGTCATCTCCGGTATCGGCTGCTCCAGCCGTGCCTCGGGCTATCTGGACTTCAACACGGCCAACACGCTGCACGGCCGTGCCCTGCCGATTGCCAGCGGCCTGAAGATGGCCAACCCGAAACTGAAGGTCATTGTCCCCTCCGGCGACGGCGACGCCACCGCCATCGGCGGCAACCACCTGATTCATGCGGCACGCCGCAACATCGACCTCACCCTGGTCGTTTACAACAACAGCATTTACGGTATGACCGGCGGCCAGTACTCCCCCATGACCCCGAAGGGATCCAAGGCGACCACCGCTCCGTACCTGACCATCGAACCGGCCTTCAACCTGCTGGACCTGGCCAAGGCTGCCGGCGCCACCTTCGTGGCCCGCTCCACCACCTTCCATGTACAGAACATGGTGGACTGCATCGCCAAGGGCATCCAGCACAAAGGCTTCTCCATCATTGAATGCGTCTCGGCCTGCCCGACCAACTTCGGCCGCCAGAACCGGATGGGCGCGGCTCCCAAGATGATGGAATGGCAGCGGGATCACGCCGTCATGGTCGGTGCCTGGAACCGGATGGACGAAGAAACCCGCGCCAAGGCGATTGCCGACGGCAAGTTCCCCATCGGCGTCCTGTATGAAAACAACGATGTCCAGGAATACACGGAAGCCTATGACGATCTGATCAAACGGGCGCAGGGAGGTAAATAATCATGAGACATAATTTCCGTTTTGCCGGCACCGGCGGTCAGGGTCTGATCACGGCTGCCATCATTCTGGCAGAAGCCGCCATCGAAGATAACAAGGAAGCCGTCCAGTCCCAGTCCTACGGCCCGGAAGCCCGCGGCGGCTCTTCCAAGGCGGACTGCATCATTTCCGACGACAAGATCTGGTTCAACCGCGTGGTCTGCCCCGACGTGCTCCTCGTCATGAGCCAGGAAGCAGCCAACAAGTACACCGGCGACACCGATGAGAACAGCATCGTCGTGACGGACAGCCTGTTCGTCAAGGACGTTCCCGGCAAGCACAAACAGCGCATCGACCTGCCCATCACCCATACGGCGGTGGAACAGTGCGGCAAGACCCTGTTTGCGAACATCGTGGCCCTGGGCGCCATTGTGGGCCTGACCCACTGCGTCACGGACAAGTCCATTGAAAACGCCGTACTGGGCCGTGTTCCGAAAGGAACGGAAGAAGCCAACAAGAAGGCCTTGAAAGCCGGCATGGACCTGGTCAAGCAGTTTGCGAAATAAGTAAGGCAGCAAGCAGCAAAAGCAATAACCCGCGGGAAGGCTCTTCCTGCGGGTTATTTTTAACAGTTCAAACTTTCGTAATAAACTTGTTACAGTACTGTCAAACTTTTTCGGGGAGGCCATGGTACAATGAGCACAGTCATGAAAGAATCCGGGGCCGGTACGGCGGCAGGTGCCGCTGTGCAGCAATGCCCCTGTATCCGATAGAAAGAAGGTACGTTGTGTTTACGATTTCCCCGTTCAAGAAAAAGCTGGCCGCTGTGCTGGTCTCTTCGAGTGTTGCTTTTTCCGCCGCCTGCGCGGCCGGCGAAGCCATCATCCATTCGGCCCACGCGGCGGAGCCCGCGCCGGCTGCCGTCGTGGAGCAGGTTGGCCTGCCGAGCCCGTTCACGCCCTGCAGTTCCCTGGAAGAAATGAGCGCCAAACTGGGCTTTACGGTGCAGCTGCCCGCCGCCCTGGCGGACCGGAGCATCCGCTCCCTGAATGTGCTGTCGGGCGATACGGCGCAGATTGATTTTGCCGACGGTTCCATGTACCGCATGGCCCGGGGAAAGCAGGACATCAGCGGCGACTACACCCGCTACGACGTGCGCAAGTCCTGGCGCGCCGACGGACGCCGGATCACGGCCCGGGGCGAAAAGGACGCGTACCGTTCCATCATCTGGCGCGACGGCACCTATTCCTATGCTTATCTGACGGACACGCCCCTGACCCGTGCCGAAGTGACGGCCCTGGCCACCGGCAAGTGACCGCTGCATTCCATCAGACTGAAATCATCATCCTACAGAACGAAGGGTAGTTGGGAGACACCTCGAAAAAGGGCCTGCCCCGTACGACTGTTGTACGGGACAGGCCCTTTCAATTTGCCTTGGAACGGGCAGGACATCGTATGGTGTTTTAGTTGCGCACGCGGCGGCGGGAGGTTTTGCCCTGCCGGCCGTTGATTTCGGCGGCGGCGATGACGGCCTGCGCGACGGCTTTCAGGGAGAGGCGCCGGTCCATGCTCAAATGCTGCATGGCCTGGAAGGCGTCGTGTTCGGAAAAGCCGTGCTGGTCCATGAGGATGCCTTTGGCGCGGTCCAGGAGTTTCCGCGTTTCCAAGTCCTCTTTGGCCTTTTCCAGCTCGCCCTGCAGGTTTTTGTAGGAGTTCCAGCGGTTGATGGCGATTTCGATGGCCGGGGTCAGCTCCTCTTCGCGGATGGGCTTGACCAGATAGGCCATGACGCCGGAGTCCGTGGCCTGTTCCACGACATCGCGCTGGCTGTAGGCGGTCAGCAGCAGGACGGGCGCGATCTGCTCGTCGGCGATGATCTTGGACGCTTCGAGGCCGCTCATGCCGGGCATTTTGACGTCCATGATGACGAGGTCCGGTTTCAGGTCCCGCGCCATGGTGACGGCATCGGCCCCGTTATCAGCCTCGCCGACGACATCGTGGCCCCGTTCGGCCAGCATTTCGCTCAGGTCGAGGCGCAGGATGGCTTCGTCGTCCACGACCAGTATTCTCAACTTATTCACAGTATCTATCCTCCTGATTCAATGTCCTCAGACGCGCGGCAGAATGACTTCCGCCATGGCGCCGCGTACGCCGTCCGTACGGTTGTGCAGGTAAAATACGCCTTTTAAATCCGACGTCACGACGGTCTGGACGATTTTCAGGCCCAGGCTCTTGGAACGGCCGGGCTGAAAGTCTTTCGGCAGGCCCGTCCCGTCGTCGGTCACGCGCAGGATGACGTTGCCCGGCGTTTCGAACAGGTCGACGGCCAGCGTGCCCTGGGTGCATCCTTCGAAGCCGTGCTCGAGGGAGTTCTGGACCAGTTCGTTCAGGACCAGGGCCAGGCTCGCGGCCTTCTGGGACGGCAGCAGCAGGGATTCCGCCGTAAAGGCGGTCTGCAGGTGCAGTTCCGGGTTGCCCATGCTGCTCAGGACCGTGCGGAACACGTCCCTGCCCAGGGCGGCCATGTCGACTTCTTCCGTGCCCTGCGTGGACAGGTATTCGTGCACGAGGGCGATGCTGCTGATGCGGTTGATGGAATCCTTCAGGACCGTCTTCGTTTCCTGGCTCCGGGCGCGGCGCTGCTCCAGGCGCAGCAGGCTGGCGATGGTCTGCAGGTTGTTCTTCACGCGGTGGTGGATTTCCTTGATCATGGCCGACTGGACGCGCAGTTCCTCGTCCTTCAGCTTCAGCTGCGTTACATCTTCGATGATGGCGATGAGCTGCCGCGGCCGGCCCGAACTGTCGTTGAGGGGCAGGAAGCGGATGTCCAGGGTCAGGCCTTTCTGGCGGATTTCCTCTTCGTAGGCCTCGCCGCTGCTGCACACTTCCGTGACGCCGTTCCAGTGGATGTCCATGCTGTTCGTGCGCCGCCCGACGAGCATGCCCACGCCTAGCACGCGGTAAATGTGGCGTGCCGCGTTGTTGGCGGCCAGGATTTCCTTGTTCCGCGCGTTGATGAGCACGAGGCCGTCGATACTGGCCATGCGGCGGTAGCAGGCGTTGCGGCTGTCCACGCCGGTGCTGGTGCGCAGAAAGTCCATGGTGGCGTCCCAGAAGACGACGTCGGCTTCGCGGTCTTCAAAGGCGGCCGCGGCAAAGCAGGTGCCGGCGGCGTCGCACACGGGGAACACCTTCATGCGGGCGTACTGGCCCAGGATGAATTCCCGCATGCCTTCGGTGACTTGGTTGTCGCGCAGGGTCTGCGCCGTCAGCGGTTCGTCGGCCAGGCGGACCGGTACGAGGGCCCGGCTGCCGTCCTCCATGGCATTGGCGGCCGGCTCGTCCGCTACATCGTCCACGCGGGTCAGCGGTTCGGCCTGGGCGCAGATTTCCAGGAAAAGCTCTTCGCCGTCCGCGCCGGTGCTGCCTTGGATGCCGGCCAGGACGCGGGCTTCGCGCTCTTCCGTCACGGGCAGGACGAGGGAGATTTTGGCCTGGGCGATGTCCGCCGCCAGGGGCAGCAGGCCCTCCATGGCGCGCAGGATCCGCCCTTGTTCCGCCGTCAGCCCTTTGATGGTCATAATCAGGCCTCCTTACGTTTTTGGCAGGCTCCGTCCTTGCCGCTGAAGGGGCAGCCGGCACAGCCGGAGCCGCAGGTGCCGCCGGCGGGCTTTTTCAGCACGGAGCGCACGGCGAGAATGGCCAGGACGGCCACGAGGCCCAGTAAAATCCAGTCTATGGTGTTGAGGTTCTGCATGGTAAAACTCCTGTACCCTCAGAAAAGGAGGGCGATGTGATACACGACGATGCCGACAATCCAGGCGATGACGCACTGCGCTACGACGACGCCGAGGGCACCCAGGGACGAATCCAGTTCCTTGCGGATGGTCGCGATGGCTGCCACGCAGGGCGTGTAGAGCAGGGTGAAGGCCAGGAAGGAGGCCGCTGTCGCGGGCGTGAAGATGCCCTGAAGGATGGCCGTCATGGTGGCCGGTGTGGCGTTGGTCAGGACCGTCGTCGTCGCCACGACGGTTTCCTTGGCCGCAAAGCCCGTCAGCAGGGCCGTGGCCATGCGCCAGTCCGTAAAGCCCAGGGGGGCGAACACGGGCGCGACGCTCTGGCCGATGAGGGCCAAAAGGCTCTTCGCGTTGTCTTCCACGGGGAACAGGTGGGCGTCAAAGGTTCCGAGGAACCAGATGATGAGGGTGCAGACGAAGATGACGCCGAAGGCGCGCTGCAAGAAGCCGCTCGCCTTTTCCCACAGCAGCAGGCCGACGCTTTTGGCCGACGGGAAGCGGTAATTGGGCAGCTCCATGACAAAGGGCACGGGGTTGCCGCGGAACACGGTGTTCTTCATGAGCAGCGATACGAGGATCGCCATGAGGATACCCGTGAAATAGATCACAATCATGGCCAGGGCGGCGTGGTGCGGGAAGAAGGCCGCCACCATGATGCCGTAAATGGGGATCTTGGCCGAGCAGCTCATATAGGGGATGAGCAGCAGGGACATCTGGCGGTCGCGGTCGCTCGACACGGTGCGCGTCGCCATGACGGCAGGCACGCTGCAGCCGAAGCCGATCAGCATGGGCACGATGCTGCGGCCCGACAGGCCGATTTTACGCAGCAGGCGGTCCATGACGAAGGCCACGCGGGCCATGTAGCCCGTATCTTCGAGGACGGACAGGAAGAAGAACAGGGTCACGATAATGGGCAGGAACGAGATGACCGTTCCGACGCCCGAGAAGATGCCGTCCTTGATGAGGCTGTGGACGACGGGGTTGATGCCATACCCCTGCAGGGCGGCGGAGACCATGTCCCCCAGGCCGTCGATCCAGCCCGCCAGCAGGTCCGACAGGGCCTGGCCGATGACGCTGAAGGTCAGCCAGAAGACGAGGATCATGACGCCGATGAAGACCGGGATGGCCGTGTACTTGCCCGTCAGGATCTTGTCCATGCGGATGCTGCGCAGGTGTTCCTTGCTCACGTGGGCATGGACGACCGTGCCGGCCACGACGCTTTCGATGAAGCGGTAGCGCATGTCCGCCAGGGCGGCGTTGCGGTCCAGTCCCGATTCGTCCTCCATCTGGACGATGATGTGTTCCAGCAGTTCTTTTTCGTTCTGGTCGAGGCCCAGCTCGTCATCCATGTGGCTGTCGCCTTCGATGAGCTTCGTGGCGCAGAAACGCGCCGGAATGCCCAGGCGGTCCGCATGGTCCTGAATCAGGTGGATGACGGCGTGGATGGCGCGGTGCACCGGCGAACCGGCTTCGCAGAAGTCCGTCACCTGCGGCAGCACCTTGCCGCGGGCCACTTCGACGGCATGGTCGATGAGTTCCGCCACGCCTTCGTTCTTCACGGCGCTGATGGGCACCACGGGGATGCCCAGGGCCTCGCTGATCTTTTCCACGTCGATGGTGCCGCCGTTAGCGCGCAGCTCGTCCATCATGTTGAGGGCGAGGACCGTCGGTACCTGCAGCTCCAGCAGCTGGAGCGTCAGGTAGAGGTTGCGCTCGATATTCGTCGCGTCGACGATGTTGATGATGGCGTCAGGCTTTTCGTTGATGATGAAATCCCGCGTCACAATCTCTTCCTGCGTGTACGGGCGCAGGGAATAAATGCCCGGCAGGTCGACGACGTCGCACTTGCTGTTCGTCCCTTTGATGACGCCGATCTTCTGGTCCACCGTCACGCCGGGAAAGTTCCCCACATGCTGGTTCGACCCGGTCAGTACGTTGAAGAGCGTCGTCTTGCCGCAGTTCTGGTTTCCCGCTAATGCAAAAATCATGCTTCTTCCTCCGCCTCCGTCAGTGACGCGTCATCGAGCACGATGTACTGTGCCTCTTCGAGCCGCAAAGTCAGCTCGTAGCCGCGCACCTTGATTTCAACGGGGTCGCCCATGGGCGCCGTTTTCTGCAGCGTGACGACCGTATGGGGGATGAGGCCCATGTCCAGCAGCCGGTTGCGCAGTGCTCCTTCGCCCAGTACCGCCGTAATGCGCCCGCTCCAGCCGATCGGCAGTTTATCCAGTGTCATGTTGTAACTCCTTGTATAAAAGAAAGATGAAATAAAAAAGATGGTAACTTATATTATACCATGTTTTGGTACACCGTGGCACCCTGCACGATGGTGCAGGCAATGGTCACGTCGTCGTCGAACAGGGTGATGTCGGCCAGGGCGCCGGGCCGGATGGAACCCAGCACGCCTTCCTTGTGCAGTTCCTTCGCAGGCACCTGGGTCACCGTGCGCAGGACCGACGGCCAGTCGGCGCCGGTGTTTTCCTTGAAATGGCGCACGGCCTCGTTCAGCGTCAGGACGCTGCCGGCCAGGGTCCCGTCGGCCAGGCGGGCCTCCCCGTTCCGGACGAAGACCGCCTGCCCGCCCAGTTCGGACGGCCCGTCGCCGAGCCCGCAGGCGCGCAGCGAATCAGTCACCAGTTCCACCTGGTCCGGGCCTTTCAGGCGGTACAAAAGAGCCTGCGCCGCCGCATGGACGTGCAGGTTGTCCGCAATGAGTTCGCAGACGGCCCCGCTCTGCCAGGCGGCGCCCACCAGGCCAGGCTGGCGGTGATGGAAGCCCGTCATGGCGTTGTACAGGTGCGTCACGTGCGCCGCGCCGGCCGCGAAAGCCGCCCGGGCTTCGTCGTACGTGGCGGCGCTGTGCCCCAGGGACACGATGATGTCCCGTTCCCGGCAGGCGGCAATAAAGCGGTCCCGCTCCGCCGCGTCCACCGTTTCCGGTGCCAGCACGACGACGCGGATGATGTCGGCATAAGGCTCCAGGCGGGCGAAGTCGGCCTTGCAGATGGCCGTGCCGCGCTGGGCGCCTTTATAGGTTTCGCTTACGAAGGGGCCTTCCAGATACGCCCCCAGGATGCGGGCGCCCGGGAAGGCTGCCGCGCCTTCGCCGGCAGGCCCGTCCTTGGCCTCCCCTGCCCCGTCCTGCCGCGCCATGGCGGTGCGGACGGCGTCGAGGGCCTTGTAGACAGCCGGCCATTCGTAGGTCATGGTCGTCGGCAGAAAGGCCGTGACGCCCGTCTGTGCCTGGAACCGGCTCATGGCGGCCAGCCCCTCCGGGTCGGCGTCCATGGTATCCCTGCCCAGGCAGCCGTGTATATGCAGGTTCAGGAAGCCCGGCGCCACATAGCGTCCCCCGGCGTCCGTCACCTCGACAGGCTGCCCCTGCCACGTGCCGGCCGTCCCGTATTCCGCAAAAAAGGTCGTTTCCGTCACAATGGCCTTGATTTTTTTATCGAACAGGAGCACGCAGCCCGTCAGGACTTCGTCCTCCAAAATCAGTTTTCCGTGTACAATCGCCCGCATTTTCCTGCCTCCGTTTTTTCTACATTATAGCATACGCAGGCCGCGGCAGGCGTAAAAATGACATCAGGCGGGCCTGTTTCACGGGAAACAAAATGCCTCCGGAAGGGGTCTGCAAAAGCAGGCTGGTTCCAGAGGCATCGCTGTTGCATCGGGTGACGCAGCAAACGGGTTGGCAGATGTTTTATTTTTTTATTTCCAGGTGTACAGCGCAGCCCCCTCATTGGCCCTTTTCAGCGATCCGCGCCCGGCAGGGAGGATAACCGCCGGCGCGGCAGCTGTGCACGCACAACCCTTCGCAAGCCGGAGTTCCGGCTCAGTCATTGATTCCGTACAGCAGGTCGCCGTACGTCGGATACGGCAGGTAATCGCCGCCCAGCATGGCTTCGACAGCATCGCCGGAGGCACGCAGCGTATCCATGGCGGCCAGCACCTTGTCGTGGTAGGCCGTGCCGGCCTTCTTCTGGTCCGTGATCTTTTCGGCAGCCTGCAGCACCTTTTCCAGCTTCGTGCCGTCGGCAAACATCTGGATAGTCGCTTTGTTCAGCTTGTCCAGGAACGTGGTGTCGGGCTTGATGCCCAGAGCCTTTTCGTTCATGGCCGTCGTGGTCAGGTCCTTCAGGTACTTTTCCGCCGCCGGCAGCAGGTCCTTATGCAGCATGTCCAGCATGGTGAGTGCTTCGATGTTCAGCGTCTTGTTGTACAGTTCGTACTGGATTTCGACGCGGGATTCGACTTCGGACTTCGTGAAGATGCCGTGTTTCACGACCAGGTCGACGTTCTTTTTGGCGCTCATGGCGGCCAGGGCTTCCGGCGTGGACTTGAGGTTCAGCAGGCCGCGCTTTTCGGCTTCGGCCACCCATTCGTCCGTGTAGCCATTGCCGTTGAAGACGATGCGCTTGTGGGCCAGGTAGATCTTCTTGACGAGGGCCTTGACGGCCTTGTCCAGGCCGGCCGGTTTGACGCCTTTCAGTTCGTCGGCGACCCAGTCGAGCTCTTCGGCGAAAATGGTGTTCAGGTAGGCGTTCGTGCAGGCGATGGAAGCCTGGGAGCCGAGCATACGGAATTCGAACTTGTTGCCCGTGAAGGCGAACGGCGAGGTACGGTTGCGGTCCGTGTTGTCCTTTTCCAGGGCCGGCACGGTTTCGCCGGACAGCTTCATCATGGTTTCATGATGGGCCTTGTAGGGTTTGCCGGCGGCAATGGCTTCGAGGACGCCCGTCAGTTCCGTGCCCAGGAAGACGGAGACGATGGCCGGCGGCGCTTCGTTGGCGCCCAGGCGGTGATCGTTGCCCGCGCTGGCCACGGTGGCGCGCATGACATCCTGGTATTCATCGACGCCCTTCAGGACGGCCGCCAGGAACAGCAGGAACTGGTCGTTGTGGTACACGTCGTCGCCGGGGTCGAACAGGTTCTTGCCTTCGGCCGTGGAAACGGACCAGTTGTTGTGCTTGCCGCTGCCATTGATGCCTTCGAACGGCTTTTCATGGAGCAGGCAGACCATGCCGTGCTTCAGGGCGATGCGTTTCATGTATTCCATCATGAGCTGGTTGTGGTCCGTCGCGATGTTGACCGGCGAGAAGATGGGGGCCAGCTCGTGCTGCGCCGGCGCCACTTCGTTATGTTCGGTCTTGGCAAGGACGCCCAGCTTCCACAGTTCTTCGTCCAGCTCTTCCATGAAGGCCTTCACGCGCGGCTTGATGACGCCAAAGTAATGGTCTTCCATTTCCTGTCCTTTCGGCACCTTGGCGCCGAACAGGGTACGGCCGCAGTAAACCAGGTCGCGGCGTTTTTCCCAGAGCTTCTTGTCGACCAGGAAATACTCCTGTTCCGGCCCGACGTTCGTGACGATGTGTTCCGTATGGATGCCGAACAGGGCCAGCACGCGCTTGGCCGATTTATCCAACGCGGCGATGGAACGCAGGAGCGGCGTCTTCTTGTCCAGCACATCGCCCGTGTAGGAGCAGAACGCCGTCGGGATATACAGGCAGTTGTCCTTGATGAAGGCGTACGACGTGGGGTCCCAGGCGGTGTAGCCGCGGGCTTCGAAGGTGGCGCGCAGGCCGCCGGACGGGAAGCTCGACGCATCGGGTTCGCCCTGGATCAGGTCCTTGCCGGAAAATTCCATGATGACGCGCCCATCCGCCGCGGGCTGGATGAAGCTTTCATGTTTTTCGGCCGTGATGCCCGTCATAGGCTGGAACCAGTGGGTGTAGTGGGTGCAGCCGTGTTCCAGCGCCCAATCCTTCATGGCGTAAGCCATCATGTCGGCCAGTTCGCGGCTCAGCGGCTCGCCCGCCGCCACGGCCCGCTGGAACTCCTTATAGGTTTTCGCCGGCAGGCGGTCCTTCATGACCCGTTCGTTAAATGCCAGGCTGCCAAATAATTTCGGAACATTCGTCATTGTGCTCTCCTCCTTATCTCTTGACCATCCGTCGATGTATCCTTCTCTCGGTACGGAAAATCAAAAACAAATAAAAAAAAACGAAGGCGCCCGGACATAAAGTCCTCAACGTCTTCGTTGTTACACTCATTATAAGCACGTTTTCGGGATTTGTAAAGCGGAATTTTGCAGAAACACAGAAACAGGTCTTGGTTGTCAAGACATGTGTTACACTCTTGAATTTGAGAAATACTCTGTTACA